>Ga0210144_1000366_pt1 | contig 25319 bp, 28 predicted proteins | sample Muzzi_PWA_D2_FD_185532 | JGI IMG/M metagenome (GOLD analysis project Ga0210144, IMG submission 185532) | Wetland microbial communities from San Francisco Bay, California, USA, that impact long-term carbon sequestration - Muzzi_PWA_D2 (SPAdes) | ecosystem: Environmental > Aquatic > Marine >...
TCAGCACCATCTGTCCACTCCGGCGGACGGTGATCTGGGGGGCCTTGGTCTCGGTCCGGGCACCTTCGAAGAAGTCGAATCCGTTGCTGGTCATCTTGAACCTCCTGGTCGGGTCATCGGTGGGGGCTTCAGCGCCCCGGCGATTTCGATGGCCCCACTAGTACGGAGGTTCGCGACGGCTCGTCAACCAGTTGAGAGCCTGAATTTCGAGGGAATTTCGGGGATCGGAACGGGTGGGACAGGTGGGTCCGGAGGGGGCGCCGAGGCGAGCCACGAGGCAGACAACGAGCGAGGGCAATGGCTGGTCGGCCCGGGTCAGATCCCCCGAGGTCAGCTCTGGAGAATCCGCCGGATGCACGCGGCGAGGTCGATCTCCTCGAGCGGACCGTCCGGGGTCGCAATCGGGGTCTGCTGGTTCAGACGGCCGATGTCTTCCCCGGCTTCCCGGTCGCTGGTGTAGGTGACGCCGGTCCAGGACTGCCGGATGAGGCGGCCCTCGCCGGCTTCGGCCCAGACCTGTCCGATCGTGCCGTCAGGGCGGCGGGCGATTCCGTAGTAGCAAGGCATGGCCCAGGAGTACGGCGGATCGCGCCAGTTGGTCAACCAGGATAATGCGGTGCATCGCAAGGAGCTTCGGAGGCAATAGCAGAGAACCCGCTCACTCCAGCGTGCGGTCGGGCTCCGCGTCACCCTCCAGCCCGCAAGCTGATCATGCGATATTCACTTGCATGGTCTCTCACCCACTCTGGCACACTAGTGGTGACCTCCCGAAGGAACTCGAGCCTGTGTACTATGCTCCTGATCATGGAGACGAACTGGCTCGAACGTCTTGCGGAAGTCTTGGGCGTAGGCGGCTTCCTGATATGGGGCATCGAGGCCTACAGGAAGCGCGTCCGGGTGAAGCTCCATAGGATCGAGCTCGCCGACGATGATAAATACGACACGTTGGTCTTTGAGATCGAAAACGTCAGTCCCTCAATTACCTCGCTCTCGCCGTCGATTCGGATTAGGGCCTTGCCCTTGGGTGAGGAGAAAAAGCGATACCGTTGGAGGAGCGACCGGTGGGTTGGCGCGTGGTTGGATCTGCGGGCCGAGGTCAAGACCGCCGACCGCACCCTGCCTCCCTTTACTCCCAAGCGGTTTTCCGCAACACTGACCAAGAAGATGGAGGGAGGAGACCTCTTCTCAGTCTTCTTTGTCCGCGTGGCCTTCGTGACGACTCAAGGCCGCATCCTTCGCACACGTCAGACCCACATCAGCAATCCCCCTGAACCGTCTTGGGCCAAGTTCTGGATCCTCTACGTCCTGTACCGCTGGTTCGGGAAGTCGATCGAGACCTCAGAGACCTAGGTCCCCAGGAGGATTGAGCGAATTCGGTGCTCTGGCCTTACCTCTTTGGATCTCAGGCTCGCCTGTTCGACACGTGTGTACCGGGACCGCCTGCGAGAGGTCGACGAAGGGCCACAGGGGGGTAGGGGGCCGAAAGCAAGGGACCCGGGACCACCAGCCAGGGGCGCGGGCGGGTATCGATCCTGTTCATAGGAACGCGCGGTGAGCGGACGCCCTTGGAGGCGAAGTAGCTTCGGCCCGTCGAACACGGAGGGTGACCCCCAAACCACCGAAGCGGCCCGGTGGCAAGCGGAAACACCGTCGCCGGTTACCCGGTTGACGAACGCCTTCAGCCACAAGCTCGCCAACCACAAGACGGCGGTCGCGGTGTTCACCGCCGTCCACAACTTCGTCAAGATGCACCGCTCGCTCCGGATGACCCCGGCGATGAAGGCGGGGCTGGCGCGTCGACCGTGGACCGTGGCGGATTTGCTGGCAGCTTCTTAGCTCACTTGATGCCACTTCCCGCGCACCCAAATACGGAGCTTGTACCTCCAGGGGCTGCGCGGTCGAGTGAAGTCACTAATAAGGTCTAGAAGCGGGCCCACCTCGGCTGTGAGCGGGAATCCACGAAGAAGCTCATAAAGCCTCATTGCCTCCCGGCGCTCTCTTCGGCTTGTCTCTTCTGAGCGGGCACCCATCACCTGCTCTGCAAACCTCTCGATTGCCTTGTGCGCTTCGCGGTGCTTCTCGGAAAGCGTCGCCTCATTGGCAGGTCCGCGCCCTCGAAGCCTCTTCTTGAGTTGGTCGAACTCCCACAGGCGTTGCCTCAGTGCGAGAGCATCGTGAGCTAAGACAGTTCGGCGCGGACCTCGGACAAATCCCAGTAGCGAGATTTGCCGCTCCTCTAACTGCCGCATTCGGCGTAATCTCAGTGCTCGGGGGGCTCTAACCAGGTAGACGATGAAGGAACCCAACCAAAGCAGCAGGAAGGTCACTACTCCCGATGCAACTGCTAGACCGATGACCTCCCAGGCTCCCCGCCCTCCAGAGTCGCCAGCCAGTGCCACCGCTATACCACTGGCTAGCGACACGGGGACCGTCCATCGGTGATTGCGCCATGTCCAAAAGGTTGAGCCCAACGCGGCTCGCCAGAACAGTAGCTGCCAGTGCTGAATCCGGCGACGGCTGGGCCAAGGGATACGCAAGGCTCTAAACTACCACCCCCCGCCGCCCGGCACCCCTCCGGGCACCAACACACTCTTGCGCCGCGACCGAAGAATCCGCAGTCACCCCCGGACCCACCGCCAATCGGTGACAGTCGCGCCGCCCCTACATCCCGCCGCCCCGGTCCCCTCCGAGCACGGCCCACACCTCCTGCACCAGGGCGTTAGTCTTCTCCGCCCACTCATCCGCCAACCGACAGAGTCGCAACACCTCCGGACGGAAGCTCTGCTCCCGGCGCCTGGCAATGGCCCGGAACTCCCGCGCGGTCTCCTGCAAATCAGCAGACGCGGCCTCGATCGCTGCCACGGTCTCATCCCGGTTCGGGTCGGGTCCGCACTGCTCTGTGCCGTCCACGTACTCGCGAAGCAGCAGCCCGAGCCGTTCAACAGCCTGGGCGTCGGTCGGGTCTTCGAATCTCCACAGCAGCGAGTGCCGGATGCTCATGGGGTGTCCCTGTCGGCCTCACGTTCTGCCACCTCCCGCAACCGCGCCCGGTCCTTCGCCTCCTGTTCCTGTCGGGCCGGTCCCTTGGTGATCCTGGCGCCCTTGACGAGGAAGTCCGCCAGAGCCGCCCCACCCTCGATCTCCTCGCGCAACCACACCGGCATGAACCCGGTGCCCGCCCAGGTGAGGTCCGGTTCGTCGGGGTGGCGGTACTTCGGCTTGCGCCGTCGAACCCGGCGGCGGAAGGGGCGGGCAGGACGCGAAGGCCTCGGATCGACCTGTCGCCCATCCCGGAACGAGTAGTAGGACGGCGGCTCCCCCAGCACGATGAAGTCGAAGAGCGACACCCCGACGACATCGCCCGCCTCACGGAACCGCCGGGCGAAGGCCCGGTCCTCTGGGCTCGGTGTTGGGTCCCCGCTGGGATGGCCATGGAATAGGGCCAGACGCGCGGCATTGACCGCCAGGGCCATGACGAGCAGCGGGCGGGGCTCGACCTTGCAGCAGGAGATCGTCCCCCGGAACGGGATCGCATGCCCGATCGGGTGATTCCGGACGGTCAGGAAGAGCGCACCGAGGCACTCCGCCGGTTCGTCCTGGAGAAGCTGGTGGAGGTAAGGGACCACTGCCGCTGGACTGTCCACGGTGCGGTCGCCGGTGTAGGGCGGTTCGGGTGGGTGTCGAACCAGAGCCAAAGAGAACCGGGAGTAGGCGCAGCCGGGATCGATTGGGGTCACGGTTACCTTGGCGGCCAGGGTGTCGGCAGTGCGGGTTGGCGAGTCGAGCCGGATGGGCTCTTGGAGGGGGCGGTCGGATTGGTCCATTGGCCGCTACTCCGTCCCGGGGTCCGCATCGTTCGCTTCGTGGGCCAGAGCCTCCGCGGCCCTGTCAAGACTTCGGCGCATGTCGAGCACCAGCCGGGCCAACTGACCTGCCCATCGCGCGGTATCCACAGCGAGAGCCTCTGAGACCTCGTCCAGCTCGGCCGCGGTTCGGTCGCCCGCCACTTCGTCGAGGTACGTCACGAGGTGGTCCAGATCCTCGCTGGCCGCCTGGAGCTCTCCGAACGTGGTCGGGGTGTCGCCCTTCGGCCCCCATGCACCTGCTTCGTTCTGGAGATCGCAGAGGGAGTCACCGACGTCCCGGAAGGCGGTGATCACCTTCGGGCGATGGAACCGCCAGAGGAAGGTCTGGCGGAAGGCCTGCTGCTGAGGGGGCAAGGGTGGGTTTTCGAGGAGGTCGCGGGTGGTGTCCACCCTATCTGCTGGGGCTTGGCTCTCCCCGGGCTGGATGGGGGCTGGGGTGCCGTGGGCTCCAGAGGGGTCAGGCTCAGGTGGACGGGGTGTCTGCTCGGGGCTGCGGCTGTCGGCCATCATCGTTCCTCCGTTGGCTGCCAGCCCGACCAGCAGGGCCGGGCCGCGGAGGCTGGTGGCTACAGAGGAACGATGGTGGGTGTCAACGGGGCCGGGGACTGCAAGGGCTGGACCCACCAGGAGTGAAAATGGACGGCACCCCGTAGTGACCGTGCCCAGGACAGAAGCTGGCGGGGCTCGCCCCGGCAACGGGAGTGCGTCCCCCGGAACGGGACCGCATGCCTGATCGAGTGGTTCCGAGTGGTCAGGAAGACCGCACCGACCACCTTCGGACCCTGTGCCGCGTAGCGGAGAACTAGATAGGACACGACGGCCCGGGATGAGCGAAGGGGATGTCGGCGTGGCACCTCAGCCCGGGCCAGCCTCTTCGCTAGCTCCAGCGAAGCCAGAACCGGAGGAGGCAATACCGGGAGCGCTCGTCCAGGGGGAAGTTCCGGATCTGGGGGTGGGAGCGAGGGGAGGGAGACGCCGCCATTGACGGTGAATGCCGGGAAAGTCTGTCACAGGCTGGATCCTCCTTCGCGCTTCAGACGCCGTCAGCCATCGAGCGCGACCTCGAAGAACAATGCGACCAGAAAGTCGGAGCGCGGTATCACAAGAGAGGAGGGCACGAATGCCGGACGCAAATGTTTTCCCGATCATCGCCGTGGTCGCGCTGGTGGCTCTCGTGGCGCTGGGGTTGGGCTTCGTGGTGCTCAGCCTGAAAGGCGGATCTGGATCCGGGCGTCTCAGTCTCAAGAAGGACAGCGTCGAGATTGAGGGCAAGATCGAAACTACCTCGAAAGAACCTGGGTCGTCCGAGTGAGCCTTGGGTGGATGGTCGGTCTGACGTCCGGACCCCATCTTGTCACCCGCCGTCAGGGTGCGGACAGGTGGTCCCAATAGGGTCACCTCAGCTGGAACGTGGCGGCCGACGTTGATGGCTCCACTACGTTGAACACCGTGAGTTGCAGGTACCAAGAGGAGGCCAAATATGCGCTTGATTCACAACCTGACGATCTTCATGCTCCTGACCGCTCTCGGAAATGCGATGCTCGGCTGCGCTCCCGAAGCTCCTGGGGCCACCGGAAAGCACACGCTGGTCATCGGCTCTGTCCTTTCGAAGAGCGGGCCTGCGGCTGCCTACGGGAACGATGCAGATCGTGGCGCCCGCCTGGCGCTGAAAGAGCTGAGAGCCCAAGCCGACCTGCCCTTCGAGATTCGCTATATCTCCTACGACGACCGCAGCGACAAGACTGAAGCCGCCAAGGTCGCCCGCGCCCTGATTGACGCGGATGGGGTGAACGCGATCCTCGGCCCGGCGATCAGCCCCTCGGCGCTGAGCGTTGGAAAGCTGGCCCAGGAGCGTCGAATTCCGGTGGTGGCGACCTCCGCTACCCAGGACGAGGTCACGGCGTCGACCACTTATGACCGCACCTACGTCTTCCGTGTCTGTTTCAACGACTCCTACCAGGGGAAAGTCCTGGCCCAGTTTGCGCGCCAGGATCTAGGGATACGCCGGGTGGCAGTGATCTACGACAACAGCCTTTCGTACAGCATCGGACTCGCCCGAACCTTCCGTGAGCAGTTCGAAGCCCGGGGCGGCGTCGTCGCCTACGAGGAGAACTTCTCGGTCACCGACAGCGACTTTTCGGCGCTGATCGACAAGGTGGCGGCATTCCCCGTCGACGCCCTCTTTATCGCCGGTTGGGACGAGAACGTCGGTCCGATGCTAAAGCAGGCTCAGAACCGGTGGGACAACTTTATCCTGCTCGGTGCCGACGGCTGGGTCACCCATCGTCTCCTGGAGCTGGCGGGAGGCAACACCGGCACCTCCTTCGCCCTGTCCCACTTCATCAACGACGATCCCTCGCCGCGAGTCCAGGCGCTCAATCGCGCCTACGAGGCCGAGTACGGTGAGCTACCCACCGCGTTCTCGGTCCTCGGCTACGATGCTATGCGGCTCATTGTCGACGCCGCACGGCGCGCTCCGACCTTCGACGGGCCCGCCCTGCGCGACGCTCTGGCCGCTACCTCAGATCTCGATCTGGTCACAGGTCACCTGCGCTTCGACAGCCACCGCAATCCGCAGAAGGACGCGGTGGTGGTGAAGGTCGAGCCCGATCACTTTGCCTTCTACAAGCGCATCCGGCTTTGAGCGGGACGCCTGATACCTCGAGAGGGTGAATACGTGTCCTACTTCGCCGCGCAAGTGCTCAACGGTCTCTGCCTGGGGTCGATCTATTCGTTGATCGCTCTCGGCTTCGCCCTGGTCTACAGCATCCTGAGGTTCCTGAACTTCGCCCATTCCGAGGTCTTCACCAGCGGCGCATTCGCGGGCTACTTCACCCTCCTCGCCCTCGGCCCGCACTTCGGTCCCTGGACCCGATTTGCGGTGGCTACCGTAGTCGCGGCCCTGGCCGCGGGCTCTCTCGCGGTACTGATCGAGCGAGTCGCCTATCGCCCACTGCGCCACATGCCTCCGGTCACCGTACTGTTGACGGCCATCGGCGTCTCGATCACGCTGCAGAACATCGGGCGCATCGCCTTCTCGCCCCAAACGCGTGGCTACCCCACGCTGGACTTGCCTCTCGCGCCGCGACAGGTCGGTCTAGCGGTCCTCGCCGGCTCGTTCGTGCTTCTGTGGTGGTTGATCTATCGCCTGCCCGCCGGGATCCGCATTCGAGCCGTTGCGGAGAATCTGGAGACGGCCCGGCTCATGGGTATCGAGCCGGGTCGGGTCATCGTGCTCGTCTTCTTCCTAGGCGGCACCTTCGCGGGCGTCGCCGGCGTGGTTTGGGGTCTGGTCTACGGAACGGTCCAACCAGAGATGGGTTTCCTGCCCGGGCTTAAGGCCTTCATCATCGCCGTGGTGGGCTCGGTGGGCGACCTTCGGGGGACTCTGGTCGTTGGAATGGCCCTGGGCATCATCGAGGCGCTCGCGGCAGGGTTCCTGCCGTCAAGTCTCTCGGCACTCCGTGAGGTCATTGTCCTCTCCCTCCTCCTGCTCGCCCTGATGGCTCGACCCAACGGGCTGTTTGGCAGCTCCACTCCGGTAAAGGTGTGAGTCACTAATGGAATTCTTCCTCTACCACCTCACGTTCGCGGGCATCTCCCTGCTCCTCGCCCAATCGTTGAACCTGATCTGGAGGTTCGATCGGTTCTCCCTCGGGCACCAGGGCTTCTTCGCACTGGGAGCCTACTCCGGCGCCATCCTGGCGAGGCTCTGGATTGCGAGCGTGGGTTCAAGTCGGTTCGCGGGACTGGCCTTCCTCGTCGCGTCGATGGTCTTTGCTTGTGCTGTCTCGACTCTCGTGGCTTGGTTCCTGGCGCGGAGCTTGGAGCGGGCACAGGGAGACGCCTTCGCCGTGGCGACGTTAATCTTCGCCGAGATCATCCGCCTCGCAGTCACCAACACAAGCTTCGTGGGGGGCGGACTGGGCTTCGAGGTCCCCTACCTAGTCTTCGACAACTCGAAGGATGAGCGCTTCGCCTACGTCGCCCTGTATGCCAGCCTAGTCTCCGTGCTGTGCATGGCTTTGTACTGGGGGCTCCGTCGTCTCGACGGCTCGGTCTATGCCCTCTATGCCAACGCGGTCCGCGATGATTCTCTCGCCGCCGAGCTCTCGGGGGTCGACGTTCAACGCCGTCTCCAGGGCCGGGTCTTCGCGCTCGGCTGCGGTGTGGCCGGGATGACCGGCGCCGTTTTCCTCCACTTCACGACGCTCATCGTGCCGGCCGACTTCAGCTTTCTCAACAGTCTGCCAATTGTCCTGTCAGTCGTCCTTGGTCGATTGGACACCCGGCGTTGCACCGTCATGACGCTGGCGCTCTACGCCGGGCTCGAGACGATCAAGCTCCGCTTCTTCGGTCTCTTCGGCCCCGAGGTAGGCAGTCGAATCGCCGAGTGGAGGGACGCGCAGATCGGGCTCCTGCTAGTCCTCTCCGTCACCGGGCCGTTGCTCTGGCGGAGGTTGCGCGGGCATCGCGGGCCGGCGGGCCAGAAGGTGGCAACATGATCGACTGCAAGCACCGGGATCCATTGCTAGAGATCCGCGAGCTCAGCCACCAGTTCGGCGGTGTCAAGGCGCTGGAACAGGTGGATCTGGAGATCTGGCCTGGCGAGATCGTTGGGCTGATCGGCCCTAACGGCTCGGGGAAGACCACCCTGCTCAACTTGATCACCGGCATCTACCCGGTGTCTTCAGGCGATATCCGCTTCGCAGGAAACGACCTGACCGCACTTCGACGCCACGAGAGAGTCGCCGCCGGTATCGCACGCAGCTTCCAGGAGCCCCGGTTGTTCAAGAGCCTCTCGACCCTGGCCCACCCCGTGATCGCGGCATCGGCGTGTCGTTCTGGGCTTCGCCGTTCCACCCTCCTGACCGAGCTGGCCAGGCCTTGGCGGGCGAACGAAGCGGAGGCCCGGCACCGCCTGGCGCAAGTCGGCCTGGATCCGTCCTCCGACCGGCCGGCGGACGGCTTGCCGTACGGACATCGAAGGATCTTGGAGCTCGCCCGATGCCTGAGCGTCGAGCCCCGGCTCCTGCTCCTCGACGAGCCCACAGCCGGCCTGAACTCGGAAGAGGAGGAGGCCTTCGCCGACCTGCTCTCCGGGCTGGTTCGCCAGCTCGACGTCGCTCTGTTGGTGATCGATCACGCCGTCGACTTCATCCTCGATCTCTGCCCTAGGCTGTTGGTCCTCGACCGCGGTCGGCTCATCTTCGACGGCCCCTCGTCGGCCGCCGTCCAGGATCCGGGAGTGATCGACGCCTACTTCGGGGAGGCCGTACCGTGCTGAAGGTCGAGGATCTATCAGTCTCTTACGGTCCGATCCGCGCGCTGCACGGTGTCTCGTTGCGGGTCAATGGCGGCGAAATCGTGGCCGTGCTCGGACAGAATGGAGCGGGCAAGAGCACGCTCCTGCGCTCACTCGCCGGCCTGGTCTCAGCACAGAGGGGCCGGGTCACGCTGGCCGATGAGGTCCTCAGCGGCAGGAGCGCCGTGGAGCGGGTCCGGCGGGGAGTTGTCCTCTGCCCGGAAGGCCGGCAGCTCTTCGCCTCACTGACCGTCGGTGAAAACGTACGGCTGGGCGCAACCCGCCGTCGGGTTTCGTGGCGGCGCCTGAGCTCCGAGGTCGACCACCTCGTCCAGCTCTTCCCGGTCGTCGAATCCCGCTGGCGGCAGAAGGCGGGCACGCTATCCGGTGGCGAGCAACAGATGGTAGCTCTGGCTCGCAGCCTGATCGCCGCCCCGCGCCTCCTGCTCCTCGACGAGCCAACTCTGGGCCTGGCGCCCCTGGCCGCGAAATCGGTGATGGAAACTCTGCCGCTAATCGCCGAGTCTGGTGTAGCTGTCTTGCTGGTGGAGCAGAACCAGCGGGCTGCCACAAGCGTGTCCCACCGCGGGTATGCCCTGCAAGCCGGGAAGATCTCGGCCCAGGACGACGCCTGCTCCTTGAACACTCCCTTTCCAGCTGAGAACTACAGGCGAGGTCCCAATGGTGAGCCCACGAGCACAATCCATCGATACGCGGTTGCAAGAAATCCTCGATGACTTCCCCCCCGACGCGGCCGTGATCGTGGAGGGAGGGCATCTGACCCTGGAGGTGGAGCGGGTTCGGGACCTGTCCGCGGAGGTCGGCCAAGCGGAGGAGGATCGGCTCCTCTTGCTCGATCTCGACCCTGCCTCTCCGTCGCTCCACGGCGAGTTGGAGAGAATCAACCTTCCGAACGGCAAAGTGTGGGGAGTGCTGACGAGCGATTCTCGGCTTCTCGACCAGCTCGGCCGGTTCACTCCAGGCAAGCGGGCAGCCTACCGGGTTCGTTTCTCGCCGACCGAGACACAGGAGGCTTCCCTCGAGCTCGCGCTCGAATGTCACCGGCGCCTGGCCGGCCAGGTCCGGCGGCTCGAGGTCGCCATCCTCATCGGCAACCTCACCGTTCAGAACGGTGAGATCCGCAAACGCCTGCTGGAACTTTGTCTGCCGAAGTCCTACCGCCGACTGTTCGCGGAGTACGGGGTCGGCGACGCGTACGAGCTGTTCTCCGAGGCGACTTGCCGCAATCTCGGCAGGAACAAGCTGCTCGATCCACGCAAGAAACTACTCGAGGACCGGGACCTGGCAGCGAAGGCCTATCGCGAACGAGGCTACACCATCCTTCGGGAGGAAGGGCATGGCAACTACTACCTGGCATCGGACCACGTCCTGACAAGGGGGTACCACCCACCCCTGGTTGCCCTGACAAAGAGGGAAGGCACTCCGACCTGCGGATTGATCCTTGCCGGCAAGCTGCTCTCCATGGCACGCCAGCGGTTCACTCACTTCCTATCGGTGTACGACCTCCACGATGATCCCTCCATCGACAGAAAGAACCTCGATGGCTCCATCATTTTCGGGCATCTCGCCGGGGACCTCGCCCTCGAGGTTGTCCTCTGCACCACCAACACCGTCGGTGGGCAGCGTCATGTCCTGCATCTGGACCGCTTTGGCCGCGACGAGCTGCGCCGAGGGGGGAGCCTCGGAGATCATCGGCAGCTGGCCTACCAGGCGCTCCGCCGCTGTCCGGACCACGAGCTCTTGGCCGGCGAAGCGGCACCCGATACCTGCTGCACTCTGCTTCCCACAGAACCGGAGAGACAATGGAGTCACCAATGAGTATCACCTATCTGGACTACAACGCTACGTCCCCCCCCGATCCCAGGGTCGTCGCCGCCATGGAGCCTTACCTCCTAGGGAGTTGGGGTAATCCCTCCTCGGCCTGGTATTCGATCGGGCGCCAGGCAAGACAGGCCATCGACCAAGCCCGGGCCCGGGTCGCGTCCCTCCTGGGATGCGATGCGGACGAACTGCTCTTCACCAGTAGTGGCTCCGAGGCCAACTCCCAGGCGGTCCTCGACACCCGACTGAAGGCTTCCGGAACCGGCGCGAGGCCTCCTTGGCGCCTGGTGACCAGCTCGGTGGAGCACGAGTCCGTGCGCCGGGCGGCCGGCTACGCAGCCAGTCTCGGCGCAAGTCTCGAGATCATCGGAGTCGATGGCTCCGGTCGCCTCGATGTCGAACGGCTGCGCTCGGTCTTGGACCGCGGTCCCGCAATCGTCTCGCTCCTGTGGGCCAACAACGAAACGGGAGTCCTGCAGGACCTACCGCCTCTTGTCGAGCTCGTCCACGATCGGGGCGGGTTGCTCCATGTCGACGGGGTGCAGGCGCTCGGCCGGGTGGAGGTGAACCTGGCCGAGCTCAGTGTCGACCTGCTCACGGTGTCGGGGCACAAGATCCACGGACCGAAGGGTTGCGGCGTTCTATTCCTCCGCCGGGGCGTCACGATCGAGCCCAGGATCTTCGGCGGTGGCCAAGAGCATCGGCTTCGCGGTGGCACCGAGAACGTGGCGGCCATCGTCGGCTTCGGCAAGGCCTGCGCACTCCTCGAACGAGAGAGCACGGAGACTCAGGCTCGCCTGCGGCGGCTCCGGGATCGCCTAGAGAAGGGTGTACTCCAGACGGTCCCCGACACTGTGGTTTTCGGCGCGGTGGCGACGCGGATTGCCAACACGAGCATGATGGGGTGGAGAGGCGTCGACGGGCACGACATCCTGCGGCGGCTCGACCGGCTTGGCATCTGCGCCGCCAGCGGCAGCGCCTGCACTTCGGAGGCCCCTGAGCCGTCCCACGTCCTGGCCGCCATGTCGGTGCCCCCCGATCTAGCGCGAAGCGCGGTACGCTTCAGCCTCGGGCCCGGCACGACCGAGGCCGAGATCGAGCACACCGTCGGAGAGGTCGCGACGCTGGTGGACGAGCTGAGGGTGGACGCTGAATCTCGACCCTGATGGGTCGCCGGCGTGACGGAATCCCCCGGCAGGAAACCTCCTCGATGCTCTGCGTCTCGGAGCCCGCGGAGCTCGATTACTCCTGCGCGCCTCTGTTCCGCTCCCGAGATCGGTCCGGGACCGGTGGCCGATCTCGGGGCCGGATTCTGACTAGCTCTGGTCCGTGCTTCGGCGAGTAGGTCCGCCCAGTTGCCCACGCCGCGTGTCTCGATTGGTCGATCAAGCCCCGGCGTCTCGACGGCACGGCCGAGACAGTCGTCGGCGGATCGATGCACAGCTGAGTCGATCGCCCCAGGCGGCCGCTGGCGCCCTGCCAGCGGCGAACCGTCGACCACATGCTCTATGACGAAGATCTCGTACCTGGGGCTCCGCGGCGGGGCACAGGTGACAACCCTGGCGCTGGACGGTCGGGGGTCGCCCAATCCCCGGTGGCTCGGAGCCGATGGGCTCATCATCCGGACCGAGATCTTCGAGCGGTCGTCCGACGGACAGCGGGACCCGATCTTCGAGGGATGCCACGATCTGACCCTCGGCCTGGCAATCCACCACGACTACCTAGTCCATCTACCCCGGGGCGCCACAGTGCTGGCACACGCTGAAGACCTGCCGATTCGGGCCGTGACGGTAGGGTAGTGCGTGCGTCTGCTTCAGCCCCAGCTCTTGCTGACCGTGGCGTCTGCGAGCCTTCTACTGTCAATCTTGGCGGATCGGCTGGTTCAGCCCAGCCAGCGAGAGCACTTGCGCCGGGCCGCCGAACGCCTGCGACCCACCCGGCAGATCAACCGGAACGCGGTGGCGAGCTTCCTCGCATGTGCGGGCGCTAGGCGCCGGCTCAGTCCGCGAAGGCCTGCAGGCAGCCCGGCCAGAATTCGGGGGCGAGGTCCGGTCGCTCTCCGCCTCGATACAGCTCCTGCAAGTGTTTCGTAGTCAAGCGAGGCAGCCACGCCCGCGAGGGGAAGGGCCATCTGCTGGCTTCGTCCAGGCGCTTGACGAAGTCGTCCAAGCTGTAGCGCACGTCCTTCGTCCCGATGAAAACAGCTCCGAGTGCACGATTGCTCTGCGTTGGATGTAGGCCGAGGGAGTCGTTGAGCGCGGATACGCCAGCAGGCTCCCGGTGACTGTACTTTGCAGTGCATCGATCGGTCGCCCACCGGATGGCTAGGGCCATAACTCGCCGCTGGTCTTTTTCAAGGCCCGACCCCCAGTTCGGCGTATCGTCCGAACTACGGATTGACTCTAGAACGGATTCCGTGGGGCGTAGGACGAACTTCGAGTAGTTGTAGAGCTCGAGGATTCTGTTAAGGAAAGCCCGCAGAGGGCACGCCTCTCGGTCGCTGTCGATATCGCCGTTGCCCGGCGTCGAAGCGAGGCAGTCGGGGAGATCGGCGAACAGCGAGCGCAGGAGAACTCGGGAGACCTCGCCGTCCGGGCCCCGCCATGCAACCGACAGGTCCCGCGGCGGCGCTTCCCCCCGGCCGACAGCCGCATCGAGGTTCGCCAGCGCGGTCTCAAAGGTGTCGGATTCCGGGTACACGGAATCGGCGAAGAGCTCCTCCAGGTGCTCCCGGTACCGGGGGAGTACCGTGCCTACGACATCTTTGGGCGCTTGGGCATCGTACTTGCTCAGTCGTAGACTGTAGGCGATGGGCTCGATTACCTCTGGCGGCTTCTCCAGCATGGCACTGAGCAACGAATAGAACGTCTGTCCGTACGGATCGGGTGATGCTTGCTCCATAGCTTTGCTATATGGAACAAACGCAAAGGCTCGTTGGCGATTTGCTCCGAGGAAGTGCGCCGCAAGGACGGCTCCGTAGAGCAGACCGCGTGGATCAAACTCGATGTTGTGCACGAGACGCGGAGCGTCGTGGTCCGTTTCGAAATTGCAATCGATCAACATGAGGTCGGGAACGTCCAGGGAGTCCTCGACTTCAGGTCCCTGGGCCAGTGCCGTCAGCAACGCAACGACGTCGATCCAACTCCTCAGAATCCGAATTTCGCCGCGCTCTCTGAGCTGATATCGACAGAGCGCCAGGTCTTCAGTGCCGAGGATATTCGCCTCGCCCACATGATAGTCGTGGATCACGAGAACTCGGAGTAGGCGGGGTTCCTGGCTCAGGCCCATGGGTCAGGCTCCTTGTCGAAGAAGGGATGAAGAGGGCGCCGTGCCGCTTGACTCGAAGCGTCGAACGGCTCCGTAGTTGTAAGTCCAGATCGAGCGAGCGGTGCGCAAACGGTCCGTCTCACCACCCAGCACTCGCGGTTGGGAGGTCTCGACCACACGCCGTCCATCGATTCCCAGAGCTTTCGCCTCCAAGTTGCGGATCTCCGCGATGGACGAGGATCTGTACCTCTCGTCCGCGGTCTGCCCTTCCTGTCGGCGATAGAACAGCACGCTATCGAAAATCACTCGGCAGACGGCTTCGTCGCTGTCGACGGTGACCTGGATCTTCGCAGCGTGCGCCATGTCTCCTCGCTCAAGGATTCGAGAGATCTCCCAGTCGTTTCGGCACCAGTGCTCTCGGGCGTTGCGCAACTGCTCGGCCAGGCCTAGAGTGACGGCCAGAGTACCGGTCGACTTCTTGCCGAAGGGATAGAGGGACGGAAGCTGACACTCCATCTTTCGGATCTCCCGGAGGCTCTGCGTCTCGGTGATACCGCCGGGTAGCTCCCAGGCGACCCACCAGTGGTCGAGGGCGTCGTTGCACAGGCCCCCGAGGTAGATTCGGATGACGTCCTGGACTTGCCGGGCGAGCTCTTGGGGATCGAATGTGCGATCCGTAGCGAACCAGCGGGACGGGTAGCCCTTGCCGCTGTGCCGCATCGGGCGAATCGCCTCTCCGATCCCCCAGGCGAGCAGCAAGCGAGCCTTGATGCGCTCCAGCTCCACGGCCTGCTGTGCTGCCCCATTCTCGGCTGCGATACTGAAGGTAGCGATCCCCGACTCCAGGAAGAGGTTCCCCAGGTGGTGGCCGAAGGCGAACAGCGCATTCGAGTACTCCTTCTCGGCTACCTCGGCGTTCCTCCTCAGCACCTGCTCCATCGAGGATCTGCGGACGGCCACCAGCTGGTTGCCCAACGTGTCGGCCCAGCGGTGGAAGTCCTCCTCGTCGCAGGCAAGCAGATCGCACTCGTATTCGACCCGGTCGAAGCCCCACTCGGCAAGCAGGGTCGATCTTTGCACCGGGGTCTCCCGGAGGCGGCGGAAGTCCAGCACGACGGAGCCGGGCTGGCCGTCGTCACCCCGTTGCACCATCAGCCAACCGGGCTGGCTACGGCCGAACCCGTTGCCTTGTTGGCCAGCGAGCTCATCTGCCGACCGCACCACCTTCGCGGACGGAGGCTGCAGCCACTGGTGCCACGTCTTGTCGTCCCCCGTCTTCCGCCAGCCGATCTTGCCCACGAGCTCCGCTTCCTCCGCCTCGCCCTTGGTTTGGCGATAGAACCGGATCGCTCGCGACCACCAGAGGCTAGCGAAGACACCGAACCGCTCTTCTGGCGTCTTGATCTCGTGGAGCGCCATGGCGAAGGCGTTGATCAGGGCCGAGGTGAACAGGTCTTCCAGGCCGGCCCGTGCCAGGACGCTCGCCTGCGCACGCAGCGTGATTGCCTCTCTCGTCGTCTCGCTCAGGCACTTGCAGTCGAAGGCGGCACGCCACTGACCTAGGCCACGAATAGGCATGAAGTAGGAGTCGATCTGCTGTGCTTCTTGGAGATCTTGTGGCCCGCCTTTTCGGCCCAATGCCTGGATGTGCTCAGCTACAAAGACATGAGCCTGGGTTCCGATCAGCCGCTCCAAGCCTTCCGTATAGCTTTCCACGATAACGAGCGTCGGGTCGCTTTCGGGCCAACTCTTGCTTTTGTCTCTCATGTACCGGGTTTGTCGCATCCTGCCAATGTCGAAGTCGTACAGGGCGGCTAGGTCTAGAGCTTCCTGGAAACGAGTGAGCGGGATCGTCGTCTCACGATCTTCACTTGACGGAGATTTCCAGTGATCGATGGGGTCAAGCTGGTAGGTGACAGCACTCCACGCTGCGTTTCCGAGTCGTACAGATTCCTTTTCTAAGAGCTCTACCGCCCCTCGATAGGCCCACGTAAATCGATGAGACCATCCTTCCGTTGCGTTCTCGGAGTCGGTACCGAGCAGGAGTCCGATAAGCTCGAAGAGGTCTCCATGCCCTTTCGGGATGCGACCGGCAGTGTCGATCACTTCTGCGATCCTCCGCTTCAGCTCCTCGGCCGCCTCTTCCTTCTCCTTCTCGCGCTCTTGCGAATCGACCCCGAAGAAGCGGATGGACCAGGTGAGGGGATCCAGGCAGAGTAGGGCGCTCGAGCGGGCACCCGTGACCTTGGTGAACAGCTCTCCTACCGGCGGGATGGTCGACGGCAGGATGCGAGAGCAAGCCTCCAAACGGTGTAGTGACGTCGGTTCCATAACCTCGAGTTCCGCTACGAACGGTACGGGCTACGTCCCCTCGCCGGCTGACAGGATCTGACGCGTCCCTCGTCAGCGGCTGTCCCGCGGCTCCTCTGAATCCCTGGTGTGCTTCGGATGGCGAATGACTCGCCAGATCCCAAGGAGGAGAGATCATGCTGAGAATGGAGATGAGAGCTGAAGAGAGTCCTGCGAATCGGACCCAGCAGGTACCCCCGGTGTTCGTTCTCGAATACCCGACCGGTGACTTTAGGGTCTACTGGTTCCCCAAGAACGGTGGGGAGCCGGTCCTCGCGACGATGGCGGAGAGCCCCACGACCGGGGCCGATCCGCACGAGGTCGACATCGATCCTTAGCCCTGGCTGAGACCGAGCGCCATACCGACCGCCCTGGAACTGGATTTCTCGCCCCCGGAGTCGAGAAGGGACTTCGGGGGCCTCTTCTTGTGATGCGACACGCATGTTCGGGGCTCCTACCCCTAACACGCGCCACTCTTGTCTAGATGGGGCCAGGTCCTGTCGATGTCGATGGGGCGGAGTCGGAATCAGTGCCCTCGAGGACGGTCAGCCTGCGAGCCACATCTCGAATCCGGGCCGACCGGCGGTGGCCCCCGTCGAGCACGTCATAGGCGCGGGTGAGGTGCTCCCGAGCCTCCGAAGTCTTGCCTGCGGAAGCGAGTACCGCACCGCGAGCGATGTCCGCACGAGCCAGGAGATCCGGACGGGACGAGTGCTGTCGGAGAACCGGAACCGCGAGCGCCAGAAGCTCCTCAGCCTGATGGCGCTCCCCCTGGTCCGCACGCAGCAACGCCAAGTCCACCCGTGACAGCGCAAGGTACAAGTTGTCGTCAGCGAACAGCGCGGTCCGAATCTCAAGGGCCTCGGCCAAGGTCTTGTCTGCCTCAGCTATCCGGTCCCGGTAGTGAAGCAATCGACCCAGCGTGCTCAGGGTCGTCGCCACCTGAGTGTGGACGGAGCCCAGCTCGCGCCGGCGGACTGCAAGGACGTCCCGAAGCAGCGCTTCCGCTTCGTCGAGCCGGTCGAGGTCGATGAGAACGACGGCAAGGCTGTAGCGGCTCTGAGCAACCTCCAGCGAATCCGGCCCGAAGGCGGTCTCGCGGATCGCCAGCCCCTCTCGATAGAGTGCCTCCGCCTTTTCGAGGCGACCATTCCGAAACGCCAGCGCACCGAGGTTGTTGGTCATCGAGACCAGCTCCTCCGGAGGCCGCTCCAAGCGTTGCCCCAGCCCCAGCGCTTCCTCGAAGAGCTTCTCCGCCCGATCGAGGTCGCCGCGCTCGTACTCGATGGCGCCCAGATTGTTGAGGTCGTTGAGTAGCCCTTTGTCCTCGGAGCCGTCGGGGTGCCGCCGGCGTAGGTTCACTGCCTCCTGCACCAACTCGGCGGCCTCGTCGTATGAACCGGCTTGGAGGTAGACATCGCCCAGCGTGCTCGCCAGATCGGCCTTGACTGAGGCGGGGTTCTCCGGCCCCGACAGCAACCGCTCCCGACTCCGATCCAACAGCGCGCGGGCCGGCAACTGGGAGTCGCCGGCCATGTCCGGCGCCGCTCCTTTGAAGACGTTCTCGAGGAAGACCGCGATCTGTTCGAAGCGAAGTCGCTCTTCGTGCGCCTGCCGAAGGCTGTGGACGGCCTGCCACCAACCGCTCAAAGCAACGAGGAGGAGCATCACCACCAAGACCGTAACCGAGAGGACGATGCGGTTGCGCTGGAGGTACTTCTTCGTCCGGTAGCGCCGGGTGCCTTCGACGACGCTCACCGGCAGGCCCTCCAGATGGCGCTCCAAATCCGAGGAGAGCTGCTCGACCGAAGCGTACCGATCTTCGGGCCGTTTGCGGAGCGCTTTGAGCAGGATGCCGTCGAGGTCTCCCCTCAGCGAACGCGGAGATGCGAGGTCAGGTCGGACCTCTTCATCCGCCTCGGCGCGTTTCGCCGCCAGGCTCGGCCTCGGAGGCTCCTCGTCACAGATCGCTCTGGCGATCTCGTCACGCCGCGAATAGTCGACCTGGTACGGAAGCTTGCCGACCAGGAGCTGGTAGAGGATCACCCCCAGCGAATACTCGTCGCTGACCGGATCCACGGGATCGCCACGTACCTGTTCCGGGCTGGCATAGAGGAGGGTGAGCGGCGGCGTCCTCAGCTCGGTCACCGCCTGGTGGAGCCCTGGCTGCAGGGCGAGCGGTTTGGCAATCCCGAAGTCCAAGACCTTGGGCTCCCCCGATTCGGTGACCAGGATGTTGGCCGGCTTCAGGTCGCGATGCACCACGAACTTGGCGTGCAGTGCCGAGACGGCGGAGCACACCTTTCGAAGCAGTTGGATGCGGTCGGCGGTCGAGAGCCGCCGGGACGCGCAGTATTCGTCGATCGGCTGTCCGACGATGAGCTCCATCACCAGGTACGGAACGCCGTCCACGGTCGTCCCGCCATCGAGAAGCTTGGCGATGTTGGGGTGATCCAACCGTGCCAGGATCTGCCGTTCGTTCTCGAATCGCTGCACCGCTGCACCCTGCAGCAGCTCGGAACGCACTACCTTCAGCGCGACCTTTCGCTCGAAGTCGTCCACCCGCACCGCCAAGTACACCCGCCCCATGCCCCCTTCCTGAATCGGCTCCAGTACCCTGTAGGGACCGACCCTCTTCCCGATCCAATCGTCTCCCCGGGAGCTGTTCGGCAGCGAAGCCGAACGCTCGAACAAGTAGTCCGCCCGCGGCGCCCGTGCGAGCATCCGCTCGACGGCGGGACGCAAGTCCGCCTCATGGGTGGCCTCGTCGAGAGGGGGCGGCTCGCCAGCGACCCCGGGGCACAGCATCTCTGCCGCGACCTGCGCGGCCTGCCAGAGATAGCGCTTGGAGATGCTCGACTCGGACATCACGTGAGCCAGAGGACGTAGGTGCTCACTCCGGATCGATGTGCTGCTGCAGCCATAGTTTGGCGGCGCTCCATTCGCGTTTGACCGTACGCTCTGACGTTCCCAAGACGGCAGCGATCTCGGGGATCATCAGACCGACGAAGAATCGCAGCTCGACCACCTGGCTCTGCCGTTTGCTGTACTCGGAGAGCTCATCCAGGGCCAGATCGATGTCCATCAGCCGCTCCGGTGTATCGGCAAGGTCGTCTATGAGCTGGTCGATGGAGACCGGTCGAACTCCTGCGCCCCGCTTGTGACGCAGTCGGGACCGTGCCCTGTCGACCAGGATGTTACGAATGATGTTCGCCATCTCGCCGAAGAACTGGTCGACATTGCTCCACTGGACGCTTCGCTTGGCGCACAAGCGCAGGTAGACCTCACTCACGAGCTCCGTGGTCTGCAGAGTTGGCGTTCGCCTCTCTCTGGCCAGGAGATTGTGGGCAATCTTTCGAAGATCGCCCACCACAAGTGGAATCAACTGTTGAAAGGCTTCCCGGTCCCCGTCACTCCACCCCTCCAGTAGAGCTCGGACCTCGCTATGCGAAGACATGGGCCACCCACATGATTACCTACCTTGCTCCAAAACGTAGCTCCATCATACTCTTAGCCAGAATACACGCGTAGGGGAAGAGGCCGAGCGCAAGACACACTCCTGTAAGTGTTCCGAGAAAGCTGCGGCCCCGCTTCGCCTTCGTATGGCGTTTTCGTAGTTCGACCTGCCCTCCGCAGGAGGCGATGGTGCCGGACCTCGCAGAGGGTCGACCCCGCGACAGGGCGCTCCTCCATGAGTCAATCCCGTCATCGTGCGGAACTGGACGCGCTGTTCGGCGAGAGAAGGCAGGAATCAGAATCTGCCCATCAGTTCCCGGAAGAGAGCCGAAGCCTCTGACCTCGAATCAGAAGGTTGGGTGCCGAACTACCCACCGAATCGGAGACCGCGCTCTCCAACCGCCCCAGAAATGAGACCGGGTGAGACTCCCTGATATACTTCTATTTTGAAGCGAAGCGAAAATGCATCTCGGGCTATGAACTCGAAGCCCCTACCCGTCAGTCACTTACGAGCACACCCCTCCTCGAGCACCCCCTACCGCGTGCTCAGCTGCAACGATAGAGCAACTGTAGCTCTCGCGACCGACCCATAGCCGGAGACCTATTTCTTCTAACTGTCTGTGGAAAAAGGACTTGAAGTGGTGCGCCCAGGAGGATTCGAACCCCCAACCTTCTGATCCGTAGTCTCGCAAGGCATAAAAAGCGCCGCAAACAGAAATTCGGCCATGGACACGCAAAGACATGACACTGAATGACTTAGGGGCGAGCCTTTCGGATCGGGGCGGCGTTTATTTGCGTGGAAAAGCAACGGAGATGTGTCGTGAGCGTGTCGTGAGGTGCCGGGAATTTGTCTTCGGAGAGATCTTCAGTGTGACCTCCGGATCCTCCTCCAAATTCCTCGTGCCGCCGACCCGCGGACTCGCCCTCGGCGGGACCGGCGGGGTGAACCGGGAGACAGAGACGATGGCTGGGAGCCGAAGCAACATCTATCTGACGAACCGCGCACGGGAGGCAGAGAGGATCGCCCGTCGGGTAGCACGCGAACACCCTGATCCAGAAGCGCGGCGAGTCTACCGCTGGATCGCCGAACGCGCTGCGAGCCGCTCAGCGCAAGGCTGCCACTCCGGCCTTCGCCGAGTCGTGGCTGGCCCGTCGCTCGCCAGCGCCTCCAGAGTCCACCCCCCGACGCTGCAAGCCTGGGACAGAGATGATGGTCCGTGACCACCGAAGAACACCTTGAGTCCCCAGACCCGGGCGCGTGACCCGGGCCTGGACCTGACAATCGGAGCGGCCCCGGCAGGTGCAGGCACACCCACCGGAGCCTAGCCACCCAAGAGGAGCAAACCCTCATGAGCAGCCAAGCGCAGTCTAACCCGCCTGGAACTCCCACCAACTCACCTCGCGTCGGGGCTTCGAGCCCACCCCTTCTCCGTCCGGGAACTCCGCCACGCCAGCAGGCCTTCCGGGAGACGTACCTCCAGCGGTTCCCGAACACGGCGATCGCCGAGGCGTTCCGGCTCGCTGGAGACGCCTTGGTGGACGTCCTCAACGAAGCCGGCGCCTGGGGGCCGAAGAGCAACCTGCCGTTGACCTACGGTGAGGTCCTGGCCGCCTGCGACGACCTGGACCACCTGGTGGGCTATCTCGAGGAGGTTGGAGGCGAGCGCATCGGCTCCGAGCTCGATTCTGTCGCCGAAGCGCTCTCGGCAAGCGCCACCGCATGGGCGAGCCGGCTCGCCCACCTCGTCCTCGACATCCGCCGGGGCCTGGGCGAAGCCGAACAGGCTGCCGCCCTGCTGAGCGACACGAACCTCCCGGGGGACTGCTGATGGCGCAGCCTGCCCCCCTCTCGCCGCTCAACTCCCCGGCATCCTCCGGTGCGGTCGTCCCCCTCCAGGACGGCCGCACCTACTCCCAGTTCTCGCTCTCCCTCGTCCGCCACGAGCCCGCCTTGCCCTACAGCGGCGCCCCCGCCCTCGAGCGGCCCGCCGACGCCGTGCCCTACCTGCACCGGCTCCTCGAGGCCGAGCCCTTCGAGATCCTCGGCGCCCTCTTCCTCACGATCCGGGGGCGGCCGATCGGCCACACCATCCCCTTCCGGGGAACCATCTCCAGCTGCAAGGTGGGGCCGCGCCCTCTCCTGGTGTCCGCGATCCTGGCCCACGCGGCCCAGCTGATCCTCTTCCATGGGCACCCGTCCGGGGACCCGCGGCCGAGCCCTGAGGACATCGACTTCTCCTTGAGGATGGAGGCGGCAGCGGACCTCCTCGGCCTTCGCGTCGAGGACTTCCTCGTCCTCGGCGAGTCCCCGCGCTACGCCTCGATCCGCAACGGCCGGTACATCCTCCGCTCGACGGCCCCAGTCCTGCCAACCCGGCGGCGCCGCAAGCCGAAGTACCGACACCCGAACGAGCCCGACCTGACCTGGGCCGGGACCGGCTTCATCCCGATCTGGCTTCGCGAGGAGATCGAAGCCGGAGCGTCCTTGGGGGAGTTCCTGGTGGAGGGTGCCCACGTGACCACCGCCGCCGCCCGCCAGGAGCGGGAGATCCGAGATCGGCTCGCGGGAGCGTGCCGCGTTGACGAGGATTAACCCCAGGGTTAACATGCGACTCGTCCGGATCAAGCGGGTGGTCTGGGACGTGGTGGCGATCGCGGACAGGAGAGGCCGGACGGTCTGGGACCAGTTGGTCGAGGATCCGGACCGCCACGCCCGGAAGATGCGAGCACTCCTCCATCACACCGCGCGTGACGGCCCGCCCCACGACCCGCGGAAGTCCAAACCACTTCGCGACGGGATCTTTGAGCTCCGGCAGGGCCCGAAGAAGGGCCCCAAGCTCCGGGTGTTCTACTTCTATGACGCCGGGAGGATGGTGATCTGCACCCACGCGGTCTGGAAGCGCGAGGCCGTGCCGGAGGAGATCGACCGGGCCGTGGTCTGGAAGACGCGCTACTTCCGGGCCAAGGCCCGCGGCGCGGTCGAGATCATCACCCCCTGACCAAGGCGCGCAATGGAGGTCGAAGACATGGCAGCCGATTCACAGCAGGAGCCGCTGGAGTTCTGGATCGACCTGGCGCGGGTCGGGTTCGAGGAGGACCTCCACCGGCTGATGGAGCGCTCCGGGATCAACCGGGCTGAGCTGGCCGAGGCCGCCGGCGTCTCGCCGGCGTTCGTGTCCAAGGTGCTCAACGGCTCCACCAACTACACGCTCAAGACCATGGCGAAGCTCGCCCGGGCGGCCGGGGCGGTGCTCCAGGTGCGGCTGGTGGACGAGGACCGGGAGGTCGTGCGAGTGGTGCGCCCGGAGGAGGCGGCTAGGTTGGATGATTGCGGTCTGACTTCGGCCACACACTCTCGAAAGAATCCCCTAGAAGGCGCCCAGAGGCATGAAGGTGTCGGTCAAGCGAGTCGTGTTGACCTGATCGGGAGCCACCGATGAGCCTCACCCATGGGCGCAAGCGCCGTATCGTCCTCCTCGCACCGCTGGCCGTAGTGGTCCTCCAGTGCGCCACGGTTCCGCCCGAGCCTCCGCCTCCATCGAACCTCGACGGAGTCCACATCACGCTCGACCATCTGGGGGCGGGGGTCGACCTGTCTCAGCAGCGGCTCGCTGAGTTCGGTGAAGCACGCAACTCCACCCGCCCTGGCCACGACTACTGGCTCGCGCTACACAACGGCTCCCCGTTCACGATCTCGTTCGCCACCCAGAGCATGATCTTTTCCCAGCCAGTAGAGCTCGTCCAGATCGGTCCGGACGAGAAGACGCTGGCTCTGGCCGATGGAGCTGAGGCCGCTCTCCGGCGTTTGTGTCTAAGGTTCTCAACGGCTCCACCAACTACACTCTGAAGACCATGGCCAAGCTCGCCCGGGCGGCGGGCGCGGTGCTCCAGGTGCGGCTGGTGGACGAGGAGCGGGAGGTGGTCCGGGTCGTGAGTCCGGCGGAGGCGGCCTGGCTCGATTCGAGGATCCCGCGCCCAGATGGCGCAGAGAGCAGAGGTCGTCCGGGACCGAAAGTCGAGCAACGACGTTGTGGGGACGCGAGATGACCTGTGAGCATCTGATCGCACTGGAGCGGGCCATCGCCAACGCTGGCTTCAACGAGAGATTTCGTGGGACCGCTTGGTCGCAGAATTGTGGAGAGTGGGTTTACTTTGATTGCGTCCTGCCTGCTGCGGCCGTTCGAAGAGCGTTCAACCTTGCTGGCTGCGTCAGGGATCATTCGTTCCTCGGCACCCATGATGGCCAAGAGTCTGGCTTCGTTTGCGAGATCCACAAGGATGCTGTCATGGGCTACCATCAAGCAGCGCGTCCGGAAGCGAGGAGGTTCATTCCCTGAGGAGCTTCGCCGCCCAACGGTGCCTCGCCGGTCGCCACAGACCGTCTCTGCAGAGCGGGCGACCCGTTGCTGGGCAGAGGCAGTCCGTCACATCCGCGTCCGGGATGTCGAGAGCGGCGGCGGTGAGCTTCAACCCCGTCACGCCTCCCGAGCAGCGGCCAGTGAAACTGCCAGATCCGGCGCCACGCGCTGAAGCCGAGACGGAGTCCTGATGGCAACCACTGACACAAAGAACACCGTGCTCGACAACGCCGACATCCTCTGGAAGTCGGCCGACGCGCTCCGCGGCCAGGTTGACGCGGCCGAGTACAAGCACGTCGTCCTCGGGCTGCTCTTCCTGAAGTACATCTCCGACTCCTTCGAGGCCCGGCGCGACGCCCTCCAGGAGGAGCTGAAGGCCGACGGAATCACCGGCCCGCAGCTCGAAAGCCTGCTCGAGAACCGCGACGAGTACACCGCCGAGCGGGTGTTCTGGGTGCCGCCCGAGGCGCGCTGGCAGAACCTGCAGAACCAGGCCGCACGCGCCGACATCGCCACGCTGATCGACGACGCCATCCTCGCGGTCGAGCGCGACAACCCGAACCTCAAGGGCAAGCTGCCACGCGACTATGCCCGCCGCGGCATCGCGCCCGAGAAGATGAAGGGGCTGATCGACCTGATCGCCGACATCGGCTTCAAGGACGACCGCGCCAAGGCACGCGACGCGCTCGGCCGCGTCTACGAGTACTTCCTCGGCAAGTTCGCCCAGGCCGAGGGCAAGCTCGGCGGCGAGTTCTTCACGCCGCGCTGCATCGTGCGCCTGCTGGTCGAGATGCTCGAACCCTACGAGGGCCGCGTCTACGACCCCTGCTGCGGCTCGGCGGGCATGTTCGTGCAGTCCGAACGCTTCGTGGAGGC
>Ga0210144_1000367_pt1 | contig 25314 bp, 25 predicted proteins | sample Muzzi_PWA_D2_FD_185532 | JGI IMG/M metagenome (GOLD analysis project Ga0210144, IMG submission 185532) | Wetland microbial communities from San Francisco Bay, California, USA, that impact long-term carbon sequestration - Muzzi_PWA_D2 (SPAdes) | ecosystem: Environmental > Aquatic > Marine >...
CCCCCGCCGATAGCCTGACTGGTTGTACGCAGCTTGGTGATTTCAATCACATTATATAAATAATCGCTTTTGTATTTTAGATGTGAATGCTATAGTGCCCGCAACCCGGCTGGATTGTATATTATCTTGATTAGCAAGGAGTTAGCCATGAACCGTCTATGCGCGATGCTACCGTCCCTGGCCTTGGCCCTGGTGCTTGGCGGTCCGGTTGCAGCGGACGAACTGCTGGTCGACAGCATCCGGTCTGCCCCGGCCGTACCGACCCCGCGATCCGGTCTGACCATGTCCAGTGTACGGCAGCAGTTCGGCGATCCGGTCGTCGAGCAACCGACCGTGTCCGTCGACGGTGGACCGTTTCAACCCCCGATCACCCGTTGGGACTACGACAGCTTCTCGGTCGTCTTCGAACGCGACCGGGTGGTACACTCCGTCGTCCACCGCCAGTAAACCATTCCAAAGTCCCTGATGTATCATAGCCGGTCTCCTGACCGGCTTTTGATTTACCCCGTCGCGTGTTGATACCCGAATTCGCACCCCAGTCCGGGGTAATACTCACCTGGCCACACCGGCACTCGGACTGGAAAGACCAGATCGAAAGCATCGAACCGGTCTATGTCGAGATAGCGCGCGCCGTCGTCGGTCACGAACACCTGCTGATCGTCTGCTTTGACGCCGCTCACCGGCGACACGTGCAGGTGGCCCTCGCCGGGGCCGGCATCCCACCGGAGCGGACCGTGTTCGGCTGCGTGCGCACCAACGACACCTGGATACGCGACTACGGTCCCCTCACCGTGGCCGAGGACGGGCGGCCGGTCCTGCAGGACTATGTGTTCAATGCCTGGGGCAACAAGTACAGCGCGACGCTGGACGACGCGGTGACAGGCGCCCTCCATGCCGCCGGGCTGTTCGGCACGCTCGAATACCGGCGCCTGCCGCTGGTGCTCGAGGGCGGCAGCATCGATACCGACGGTGCCGGCTCGTTGCTGACGACATCGCGCTGCCTGCTGGCCCCGACGCGCAATCCCGCCCTGGACAAGGCGGGCCTGGAAGCGGCCTTGCGTGAGCACCTCGGCATCGAACGGGTGCTATGGCTTGAACACGGCGAGCTGGCCGGCGACGACACCGACGCACACGTCGACATGCTGGCCCGCTTCTGCAGTCCCGATACCATTGCCTATAGCCGGTGCGCAGACCGGCAAGACAGCCACCATGCACCGCTTGCCGCCATGGAACGTGAGCTGGAGGCGTTCCGCACGCCGTCCGGACGCCCCTACCGTCTGGTGCCGCTGCCACTGCCCCGGGCCGTGCATGACCCGGAGGGACGGCGCCTGCCGGCAAGCTATGCAAATTTCCTGCTCATCAACGGTGCGGTGCTGCTCCCGGTCTATGACGATCCGGCCGATCATGTCGCCCGGCACCGCCTGCAGGACGCTGTCCCCGGGCGTACCATCATTCCGATCGACTGCCGGGCACTGATCCAGCAATACGGCAGCCTGCATTGCGCTACAATGCAGCTTGCCGCAGGGGTGCTGCAGACAGCGGATGGATGAGATGAACGACCGGGTAATCAATGTTGCGGTGGTGCAGCACGCCTGCAACGCCGATCACGATGCCAACCTCGCCGCCACCGTTGCGGGCATCGAGGACGCCGCCGCCCGGGGCGCAGCGCTGATCCTGCTGCAGGAGCTGCACCGCAGCACGTATTTCTGCCAGGTCGAGGATGCCGCCAACTTCGACCAGGCCGAGTCCATCCCGGGCCCGACCACCGAGCGGCTCGGCGAACTGGCCGCCGGTCACGGCCTGGTCATCGTGGCGTCGCTGTTCGAGAAACGCACCGCCGGCCTTTATCACAATACCGCCGTGGTACTCGACACCGACGGCAGGATCGCCGGTCGTTACCGCAAGATGCACATTCCGGACGATCCCGGCTATTACGAAAAATACTATTTCACGCCCGGTGATCTCGGTTTCACGCCGATCGACACGTCGCTGGGCCGGCTCGGCGTGCTGGTGTGCTGGGACCAGTGGTACCCGGAGGCGGCCCGCCTCATGGCGCTCTCGGGTGCACAGCTGCTGCTCTACCCGACCGCGATCGGCTGGGACTACGATGACACCAGCGACGAGCAGGCACGCCAGCGCGATGCTTGGCTCACGGTACAGCGCGGCCACGCCATCAGCAACAGCCTCCCGGTCCTGGCCTGCAACCGGGTCGGCCACGAACCGGACCCTTCCGGCAATTCCGCCGGCGTCCGCTTCTGGGGCAGCAGCAGCATCATCGGACCGCAGGGCGAGCTGATTGCACAGGCCGGCACGGATGCGGCGGAAACGCTGGTGGCGCCGGTTGACCTTGCACGCACCGAGCAGCTGCGACGCGGATGGCCGTTTCTTCGCGACCGGCGCATCGACGCCTACGACGCGCTGCTCGCACGCTTTCGCGACTAGCTGCGCGCCGGCCTGGTAGGCAGGCGCTGCCATACATGCTAGTGTTTTTTTCACCTGGGGCCAGCGGACAAGCAATATGATACTCATCCTGTCACCGGACACCGACAAGGACGGCGCGGCATACCGGCAGCTGCTGGAGTTTCTCTCGAATCTGCAGAACATCCAGGCCCGCGTGCACGACGAGAAGGGCACCCTGCAGACGCTGACCGAAATCTACCTGGTCGGCGACACGGCCTCGCTGCAAACCGAGGACATGGCCAGCCTGCCCTGTGTCGAGCGCGTGGTGCGCGTCTCGGAGGAATACCGGATCCTGGGCCGCCACCACGATGACAACCGTCCCACCTGGTTCGAATACAACGGGATCCGTTTCGGCCAGGACAACCTGCATGTCTTCGCCGGGCTGTGTGCGGTCGACACCCCGGAACACGTCGAACCGATGCTGAGGGCGCTGCAGGAACATGGCCAGCAGTGCACGCGCATGGGCGCCTACAAGCCGCGCACCAATCCCTATTCATTCCAGGGCCACGGCAGGCGCTGCCTGCCGTGGGTGTTCGAACTCGCGGGCAAGTACGGCATCAGGGTGATCGCGATGGAAGTCACCCACGATTCTCATGTACGGGAAATCCACGAGGCGCTCGAACAGACCGGACACCCGACCGGTGTTATGCTGCAGATCGGTACCCGCAACACTCAGAATTTCGAACTCCTGAAGGCCATCGGCCGTGAGCCGGAATTTCCGGTGCTGCTGAAACGCGGCTTCGGTATCACCCTCGAGGAATCGCTCAACGCGGCGGAGTACCTTGCCAGCGAAGGCAACCGGCGCGTGGTATTCGGGCTGCGCGGCATGAAGACCAACATGGGTGACCCGCACCGAAATTTCATCGACTTCGCCCATGTGCCGGCCGTGCACCGGTTGACGCGCATGCCGGTCTGCATCGACCCTTCCCATTCGGTCGGCTCTAGGGATGCGACCAGCAACGGAATACTCGATATCTTCCACGTGACGGCACAGGGCGTCATCGCCGGAGCGAACATGGTGCTGGTGGATTTTCATCCCTATCCGAGCAAGGCGCTCGTTGACGGGCCGCAGGCGCTGCGTCTCGACGAACTGGGCTACTTTCTCGAGGATATCCGCATCGCGAGAAAGGCGTACGAGGACCGGGTCGCGCTGCGCGAACGGGTCGCAGGATAGCGGACGGGGCCGGCGGGCCGCTTCGTTGATAATGTCCCGGGTGAGTGCGTGCAGGTAACAACCTGCTAGGGCCTGTTCACACTCCGCAAATCGTCGCGACGGAGGTCCATTTCGCACCTGACAAGGCGGTGCGAGCGACGTGTACTCGACGTACACCAGCGCGCACCAACGCCGGCAGGTGCGATAGGGGCCCCGTCCCTTCGGGTTGCGCCCCAAAACGGGTCAGTCTGCGTTGCTCGTCGTTCATTTGGCACAACTAAACCTCACTCCTCGCGCCTTGTCTGGCCCGTTTTGGCGGCAGCAACGCGGCGATCTGTGTAGTGTGAACAGGCCCTAGAACTCGTATTCCAGCAGCAGCCTGACCGTACGGTCCGGTGTATCGTCCTTCAAGCCCAGAATCAGACCGGTCTCCCAGTGCAGCTGCCTGCCCGCTCCGAAGCGGCGGTTACCCATGAGGACCGGACCGGCGCCCAGCACACGTTCTCCGCTGTAGAATTCCAGCGCCGGCTCCAGTGACAGTGAGAGGCGGTAGCGCGCCTGAAGTGCCAGCGCCACGTCGATCTCCTCGTGGACATCGTCCCCGAACTCGTAGCTCGCCTTGAGGTTGGCGGTACCGGTCCAGCGACGCCACTCCTTCTCGGCCAGCAGGCTGCCGGAAATGTCCATGACATCGGGTGAATCCGCCCCGGCGACCTCGAACAGCATGCCCCAGTCGGCGGCGTACTCGCCTTGCTCCGTAATCTGCCAGAGCGCCTCCAGTTCGTATTCGCTGAGACGGAAGGAATTCATGCTGTCCTTGCGACCGACCAGGTAGGCCTCACCGAACCAGTTGTCGCTGAAAGACTGGCCATAGCCGAGTCGCCATGTGCGCCGGTCGGCGGTCAGGCCGTTACTGCCCTCTTCCAGCGAGGTCCTGAGTTCCAGTTCACGCTCGAGCGGCTGTACGTAGGGATGATAGATCTTGTCAATGATGTTTCCATCGGCAGCCGCATCGTGCAGACCGGTCAGGGCGGCACTCAGGACGAACAGCAGGGAAGCCGTTATGCGCGAGACGTTCAGGTTCATCGGTCCGCCTTCCCCCGTGGACGAGGCCGTTGCCGACGGTAGTGAATCCCGGCAGCCGCACCGATGAGCAGCATCAGGACCGCACTGCCGAAATAGAATCCCGCCTGTATTGCCGTAGGTGTGGCCTCGTAACCCACCAGGGCGTACAACAGCTGTCCGGCGACGGAGTCCTCGGAGATCAGGGACGAACTGTTCCAGACCGGCAGTTGCGCGGGCAGCCAGTCAGCCTGGATCAGCAACAGCGCCGCCTGCGAGGAGAGTCCGGCCGCCACCAGTACCAGCAGAAGCGTGCTGGTGAGTTGCGCGCGTTTGTGCGTCATGCTGCGTAAAAGATAATAAATCAGCGCACCGATGCTGATGCCGATACCGGCGCCGACGGCGGAGCCGAGCAGCACGACGAGGAATTGCTTCAGATCGGCCGTGAATCCGGACAGGTATACCAGCACCTCGGAACCTTCCCGTGTCACAGCCAGCGCGACGATCAGGGCCATCACCAGCGGCAGAACCGGTGCCGCGCGCCCGCCGTTTGCGGCCGGGGCCCTGATCAGGAAGGCCAGGACGGCCATGCACAGGTAGATGGCAAACTGCATGAAGGCATTGATGACCTCCTGTCCCACGCCATCGAACCATCCGGATATCGTATCGATGCTGAGGCCGAGTCCGACTGCCGAGAGCGAACCGCAGGCCAGCGCCCACCCGATCCAGCCGCGGCGTACGCTGTAAGTGACGGACAGCGCGGAGAGGATGCTGATCAGCAGTGCCGCCTCCAGGACCTCGCGCAGCACGATAATTACCGATGTCAACAACATGCGGGCAACCTCATCGTGCGGTCACCCTGCCCTGGGCCGTCCGCGGATGGAATTCACCGAAGAACGGGTATTCGCCGGGTGCCAGGGGACCGATGAAGATGACGGCCGTACGCTTTCCCATGATGACCTTCTCGCGGTTCAGCTCGTAACTTTCGAATTCCTCGGGCGTCGGGTCGTTATTGGTGACCTGCAGCTTGATCTTGGTATGCGCGGGAACGACGAGTTCGGAAGGCCAGAACAGGTGATTGCGAATTTCAAGCGCGACTACCGGCTTTTCGGCCCGCGCCTGCCCCGCGGCGCCGGAGGCCGCCAGCAGGAATAAGCAACAGGCCAGGAGACGGGGTGCGGACGTCATCACCGCTGCCCCCCTGATACGGCGGACGCGCCGTCCGGCATACTGGCGCTGCAGGCGGGAAACGAGACGCTGACGGACAGACCGCTCGCGAATTCCGATTTCGACAACGTGATAACGGCGCGATGCAGGTCCGCGACGTGCCGGACGATCGACAGGCCCAACCCGCAGCCGACCACGCCGGAGGCATGCTGGTCGCCGCCCAGCCGGTAAAAGCGGTCGAAGACCCGCTCATACTGATCGGCGGGTATTCCCGGACCGGAATCCTGCACCTGCAGTATCACCCGCCCTTCCTGCTCGCGGACACAGACCCGTACCCTGCCACCGGGCGGCGTATACCTGCCGGCATTGTCGAGCAGGTTCTGCACCAGGGTCTCGAGCGCGAAGGCATCGCCCGACACACAGGCACGCCGCCCCTCCAGTTCCAGCAGCAGCCGCCTGTCCTCGAACTGCGCATACTTGCGTGCGATGTATTCCTGCACCAGGGCGTGAAGATCGATTGGCTCGAAACGCGTCGAGATCTCGTCCGGCGAGGTGCGGTGCAGCGCCAATATCTGTTCGACCACGTTCTGCATGCGCGTGGTGGCTGACTCTAACTGCTGCAGATCATGATTGCCGGCCGGCATGTCGCGTGCAAGATTGTGCAGATGGATCTTCATGGCGCTGAGCGGGGTGCGCAGCTCGTGCGCCGCATCCGCGGTAAACCGTTTCTCGCGCTGGAACGAGGCCCCGAGACGCCGCAACAGGTCATTGATGGAGTTGACCACCGGCAACAGCTCCAGCGGCTGTTCATCGAAGGGCAGCGGGCCAAGATCATCCGCCCGCTTGTCGCGCAGGTGGACGGCAAGACGGCGCAGCGGCGCCATACCGTAACCCACCACGAGCCAGATAAGCAGGCCAGCCAGCGGTAACGTAACCACCACGGGCACCACCGACTTGAGTATGACGGCCTCCGCCAGTTCGTTGCGCACATCGATCCGTTCCGTCGTGATGATCCACCGGTTCGTCGGGGTATCGTGCAGCACATAGCTGCGCCAGCGGTAGTCGGCAAAGTTGTCGTACTGGTAGCCGGGTACCAGTGATGCGATGGGAGTGAGCGGTGCATTCTCCGAATACTGGACGAGATTGCCGTCCTGCCACACCTGGAAGGCGAACTCGCGTGTCGTTTCATGCCGGCCGCCGTCCAGATCGCCGCGGCCATGCGTGACCGCGAGCAGCTGTGCCGCATCGGCCAGCTTGGTATCGAACAACGCCTGTGCCTCGGACATACTCGAACGGTAACCGTGTAACGCCGAAAGAAAGACCGTCAGTGTCATGGTAGCCAGCAAGGCGACGACCAGGAATATACGGATCGAACTCACGCCTTGCTTACCGTGTAGCCGACACCCCGCACGGTCTTGATGAATTCCGGCGCTATCTTTTTGCGCAGGTGGTGGATATGCACCTCCACCGAGTTGCTGCTGACCTCCTCGCCCCAGCCGTACAGCTTCGTCTCCAGGCTTTGCCGGGAGAGAATCCTCCCGGGATTTTCCATCAGTGCCTTGAGCAGCATGAATTCCCGGCGCGGCAGTTCGACCTGCCGGCCATTGACCGTGACCTGGTGACTGTGGGTATCCAGCACGACCGGGCCGAGCATGATCTCGCTGGTATGCACGGCACTGACCCGGCGCTCCAGGGCACGCAGGCGCGCCAGCAGCTCCGGCATCTCGAACGGCTTGGCCAGGTAATCGTCCGCGCCCCGGTCCAGCCCCGTCACCTTGTCGGTCGTGGTATCGCGCGCCGTCAGCACCATGACCATCGGGCTGTCTGCGTGGCGGCGTATGCCCTTCAGCACGTCGAGGCCGTCCATGTCCGGAAGGCCGAGGTCGAGGATGACGATGTCCGGGCTGTCCGTGTCGATCGCGATCAGCGCGTCCGCACCGCGTTCGACGCGGTTGACGGTGAAGCCTTCCCGCTTCAGCGCGCGCTGCAGACCATCGGCCAGCGACAGGTCATCTTCCACCAGCAGTATTTGCATGTACCGGCCCTGGCCACGCCGGGCTAGCCTGTCCTGACGGCGAATTCGCGCGCACGGCGATTCTGCCTGCGTAACGCCCTGTCCACCAGCCCGGGAAGCAACCCGTTTATTCGAACGAACAGCGATTCAGGGAAGCCAATATAGCATTCTTTACGGCCGCTTCGTACGGCCTCGAAAATCCTGCGCGCCACGTGCCCGGGCTCGTCGAAATTCATTCCGACCACCTTCGCCATGTCATAGACCCGCGCCGAGTTGATCCCGGTACGCACGGCGCGCGGTGCCACGTAGGTTACGCCGATACCGGTGTCCGCAAGTTCCCGGCGCAGGGACTGCGAGAAACCGTGCAGCGCGAACTTGCTGGCGGAATAGGCGGAGAACCAGGCGAACCCGATACTGCCGAAGGTCGAACCGACATTGACGATCCGGCCTCCGCCCTGCTCGAGCAGCGTTGGCAGCACCGCCTGGGTCAACAGCATTGGTGCAAGGGTATTGATCTCCAGGGTCCGGCGCACCAGCTCGGCCGGTTGCTCTGCATAGGCGCCGAACGGGTTGATACCGGCCAGATTGATCAGCACGTCGATACCCCCGAAGCGGCGCAGGGCTTCGCGGACGATGCGCTCGCGCGCATCCGCCGCGGTAACATCCGCGCCGAGGACGAGCACGCGGTCAGGGTCGAAGGCCGGCCGCCGATCCGCCAGGGCCTGTGTGTCGATGTCGACCAGCACCAGGCGGGCGCCGGCCTCTGCCAGCAGGCCGGCGAGCTCGCTGCCGATTCCGCCACCGGCGCCGGTCAGGATGATCCGTTTGTTTTCCATGCTTGGCTCCCGGCTCATGACCATCGTCAGCGCTTGCCGCGCGCCAGCTGCAGCTTGGCGGCGATTTCCCGCTGCCGCCCCGCGTCGGCGCGTTCCCGGTTCGGGCGCGGTGCGGCGGCCTGCGCCTTCTCGAGGTAGCGCGCCGCCTCGGCCGGCTTGCCCGCTTCCAGCATGAAATCGCCGTAGAAGTAATTGGGATCGATGCCGTCCGGATTGAGCATCAGCGCCTTGCGCAGGTACAGCTCGGCCTTGGCGTCGTTACCGAAGCCGATCGGCCAGCCCGGAACCTGGTAATAGAGCGAACCCAGCGAGGTATAGATCGAGCCGTCCAGGGCATTGGCGTCGATCTGCTCGGCTTGCTCGAGGAGCCGGCGTGCCTCCTTTACCTTGCCGAGCGCGCTGATGCCACCGGTCTTGCCGGCATCCGAACTCAGGATGATCGCCAGCCAGACCAGCGGCCCGGCCTTGCCCGGATTGGCATCGACCAGCTTGCGCGCATCCAGGGTCAGCCGATCGAAGGCCTTGCCCTGCTCGTCTTGCGGCGTGTCGTAGTTGACGCTGGCCCAGCGCTGCTGGAGGGCCAGGAGATCATCCTCCATCCCGGCCAGCGCCGTCGCCGAGACGGTCAGCAGGATGCAGGAGACGATGAAGCTTGCAAATTTCATCTCGGTTACCTCGTCTGTTTTATTCGAGTGGAAGACTGCGAAAGACATCGCCGTAGAGGCGGTACGTCATGTTGGCCGTATGGACGACCGCCTGCCGGTCGTCGTATTCCTCCAGCTGGTTCATCAGGGATTTGAAGAATTCCATGTGCCCGATATCCAGTTCGCCGTGCGAGCTCAGGTAACTGAATGCCTGCTCCGGCAGGCCGAGTGCGGCGCCGAGGGCCCCGGCTGCACGGGTTGCCAGCTGGATACTGGTACCTTCCAGCACGTAAACCATGCCGAAGAACCCCACCGGGTTTCCGCGGTTGATGGTGTCGTAGGCGTAGGCCACCATCAGCTCGGTCTCGGGATGCGGCGTGCCGTGACGGTAGTGTTCCGGATCCGCCCCGCAGGCGCGGATATCGTTCAGGATCCATTCCTGGTGCCCGGTTTCCCCGTCGATATAGTCGCCGATCGCCTCGCGCAGCCATTCCTTTTCCATGGGCAGGCGGCTGCCGCAGGCCATCAGCAACGGCACCGTGTGCCTGACGTGGTGATAGGCCTGGCCAAGGAAGGCGATATAGGTCTCACGCGAGATCTGACCCTGTGCACCACGCACGAGCTGGGGGATCGCGAGCAGGGACGCACGTGCAGATGCCGTTGCCGACTCCAGTTGTTCAAAGAAACCGGGCATGGGCCTGTTGCCGGTCGTCATACGGTTGCTGGAAATAGCGTCGTTCGATCACGTCGCGGCGCGGGCTTCCCCCGGGCGCCAGTTCGCCGGATGCCATGCTGAACGGCTCCGCGGCACCGACCCAGTCGCCGATCCGCGCATAGTCCGGCAGGCGTGCGTTGATATCGGCGACGGCCGCCACCAGTGCGGTCCGTCCGTCCGGACCGGACGGCACGAGCACCGCCAGCAGCTGCGGGCGGTCCCTGCCGAACACCGCGGCCTGCGCGATGGCCGGGTGTGCCTGCAATTCCGCCTCCACCCACTCCGGCGACACGTTGCGACCGTAGGGCGTGATGATCCGCTCGTGCATGCGCCCGGTGACGTAGAGGAAGCCGTCGGCATCGAAATGGCCCGTATCACCGGTGGCCAGTAACGCGCCGGGATCGCGCGCATCCTCGCCCAGGTAACCGGCGAAGGTTTTGCCCTGCACCAGGATCTCGCCCGTCGCACTGATCTGCACGCGCATGTGCGCGAGCGGCCTGCCGACCGAGCCGGGACGGTTGTCAGCCGGGGTATTCATGGCCACGACGGACGCGGCCTCGGACAGGCCATAACCCTGGTAGACCGGCAGGTCGCAGGCCGCCGCGGCTTCCAGCAGGGCACTGCCCACCGGGGCGCCGCCAACGGCGATGAAACGCAGCGAATCCGGCACGGCCTGGCGCCGCGCAAGCACGGTGAGCAGCTTCAGCAGGGCGGGCGGTACGATCAGCGCGGTCGGACGGTACCTGTCGAGGACGGCCACCAGCCTGGCGGCATCGGCCCGGCTCGAGCCGCCCATACCCGTTTCCACCGGGTCCGGCACGCATATCTGTGCCCCGCTGAGGATTGCCGCGTAGACGGTTCCGATGTTCTCCAAGAGGATGGAGAGCGGCAGCAGTGCCATGGCACGGTCGGCGCTGCCGGCGACCGCGGAGCGGCACAGTGCGGCGGCGACCGTCTCGATGGCATCCCGTGTCAGCCGCACACCGCGCGGCGTACCGGTCGTGCCCGAGGTGTAGCTCACCTTGGCGATGGCGGCTTGCCCCACCCGCGGTGCGCCAGCCGCCAGCCGCAGCCGGGTGCAGGCGTACCCGTCAATCCACAGCGTGTCCCTCGCAGTCACCGTCGCCAGGGCGGCAATACGTTCCGGTTCGTCGGTAATGACGGTATCGATGCGTGCGTCCCGCAACGCGTGACCCAACTGCGTGTCGCTGAAGAAGGACGGCAGCGGCACGTGCGTGACGTCGGCCTGCACGGCCGCCAGGTCGATCGCGATCCAGGCCGGTGAATTGGCCAGCAACGTGCCGAGGGTGGGCACGCCACCCAGCACCCGCGCGAGCCGATCCACCTCGCTGGCGAGCTGCCGCCAGCTCAGCGTGCCCCGACTGCCCGTAACGGCGCACCGTTGCGGGGTAGTGCTCGCCAGGCGGGACAGTGCCGCGATGACGTCACTCACAACAGGGCCGTCCTTCCGACCCGGGTGAAGGCGCGGCCGGCCGCGCGGGCGCGCCGCGACAGGCGCAGTAATTCGGGGTCCGTTGCCATCAGCACCAGCAGGGCCGGCGTACCTGCGGTGATATCGCCGGCGTACACGGCAGGCCTGCTGTCGTAGTAACTGCCCCAGACCGCCTGCTGCTCCGGTGGCAGACATTCGCGCCGCGCATCGGCGAGCCGGATTAGCGGGAGACCCATGCGGCTGAAGGCATTGCGCAGCTTAGGCACCGAGGTGAACACCACATGGCTGAAGCCCGCCCCCATCAGAAAGGCGCTGAGCGTGCAGATAAGCCAGCGTGCCTGACCGGCGCTGGCCGGTGCCAGGTTGCCGATCTCGACGATGCCGGCCCGCTGTGTCGACAACACATGCTCGACCGGCTGGTCCAGGTAGTGCTCCGAAAACAGCGCGGTCGCACCGGCCGGCCGTATCCCGGCAACCGCCGCATAATCGCCGTCATCGAGGGTGAGGCCAAGCAACAGTGGATAGAAGGCCTCCAGCCTTGCGCCATAGGCCTTGCTGAAGACCGCGCTCACGAAGGCCTCGGCAAAACCGCGCTGCGGATGCACGGGGTCCATGAGTGTCAGCGCCAGCGGCGTGGATCCGGCCGGACTGCTGTCCGGACAGGGCGCTGAAACGGTCCGGTGACTGTCGCGTTTCGTGTACATGGGAAGGTTGCCTGTGATTGAACTGGCATGCAGTATGGGGCAGCCAGCTTACGTGAAGCTTAAGGATCGCCATCGAACCCGTGCAGACGGGGTGTAAAATCGCCAACCGGCCGGTGCGATTACGAATTTTCCCCTGATCGCCCGCGCGGACGGCCTGCGCCGCGCCGGCCTCGCACTCGGCTATACTGGACCCATTGGCCATCCACGGAGGGATCAAACGATGCGCAGCCGTCTCCTGACATTGCTGTTGTGCCTGGTTATCGCCGGACCCGGCCGGGCGGAACCGGCGGTATCGAAACCGGTCCAGACGCCCTACACCGAACAGCAGGTCGTATTCGATTTCTATTTCGATGAGCCGGAAAAGATCGGACCGGCCCTGTTCTGGATACGCTCACTGATCAACCCCCTGATGGAGGAACCCTACGCCCTGGCGCCGGAATTCCTCGACATCAAGGTCGTCGTGCATGGCACGGAGATCGTCACGCTGGCGCGCAAGAACTACGAGCGCTACCGGGACATCGTCGAACGCATGCGCTACTACGCCTCGCTGGGCGTGGAGTTCAAGGTATGCGGGCTGGCGGCACGGGATTATCACTATGCCACGGATGACTTCTACGATTTCGTCGATGTGGTACCGTCCGCCATCACCGAACTGGCGCACTGGCAGCAGCAGGGTTATGCACTGATCACCCCGCAGGTGCTGGAGAAGAAATATGCGATCGAGGATATCCGCTGAGCCGGCCGCGGGACATCATGAGACAGGTCCCGGCTACCTGTCCACCTTCATCAGCAGTGGCGGCAGGAACAGGAAATCCGCCAGCAGGGCCAGGGCGATGGTGACCGCCGTCAGCAGTCCCATGTCCGCGTTCACCTTGAAGCCGGACAGGCTCAGGACCAGGAAGCCGGCGATCAGCACCAGCGTGGTGACCAGCAGTGCCGTGCCCACGGTGTGAAACGCGTAACGCACAGCGTCCGGCGCGGACAGGCCGCGCTCGCGGCGCGCGCGCAGGTACTTGCTGAGAAAGTGTACGGTGTCGTCCACCACGATACCCAGCGTCATCCCCGCGACCACTGACAGCCCCAGACCGACCTGGCCGTTGACCAGCCCCCACAGACCGAAACCCATGGCCGCCGGCGCCAGGTTGGGGATCAGACTGACCAGCCCGATCTTCAGTGATCGCAGCGCCACGACCAGCACCAGCGAGATCAGCACCAGGGCAACGCTGGTGCCGAGCAGCATGCTGCGGATGTTACGCTGTCCGATGTAGGCGAACATGATCGAGGAACTGGCGCCGCTGGACTGCATGTGCGGCGCATGCCCGTGCAGCCAGTCCTGGGCATGACGCTCGATGCCCAGCAGTTCGTTGCTGGAGACATTCTCCAGCGACACGACCAGCCGGGTCGACGACTTGCCGATGTCGATCTGGTTGTTGAGGTCGAGGCCGTAGGGCAGCGACATCTCGTACAGCAGCAGGTACTGCGCCGCCAGTTCGCGGTCATTCGGCAAGCGGTACCAGGCCGGATCGTCGCCGTGCATGTTCTGGTTCAGCCGGCGCATGATATCGGTGATCGTATTCACGTGCAGCACGTGCGGCTGCTGCCGGTACCACTGCGCGAAGCGATCGACCTCGCGGAGGAATTCGGGGTCGTTGATGCCGCCGCTCTCGCCGCTGTCCAGCGAATACTCAATGGTATAGATGCCGGTCAGCCGTGTCGTGGCGAACTCGGTGTCGACACGGAACGGGATACTCAGGTCGAAATACTTGATGAACTCGTCGTTGAGCTCGTTGCGCGGGATGAAGCTCACCAGCACCAGCACCAGGATGCCCATTCCCCAGAACAGGGCGTTGCGGCGGGCGACGACAAAGTCGGCGATGCCGTCCATGTAGCGGGCGTTGCGTGCCCCGCCCCGCCTCACCCGGACCGGCAGCAGTGAGATCAGCACCGGCAGCAAGGTGACCGAAAGCAGGTAGGCGATGGTCACGCCGATGGCGACGATGTTGCCCATATCGCGGAACGGCGGCGCATCGCTGAAATTCATGCTCAGGAAACCGATCACCGTGGTCAGTGAGGTCAGGAACACCGGCTGCATGTTGATGCGCAGGCTCTCGACGATGGCGTCCCGCTTGCTGCTGCCCTTGCCCATGGCATGCTGCATGGTGGCCAGGATGTGCACGCAATCGGCCACGGCCAGGGTCAGGATGATGGGTGGCGAGGAGGCGGACGGCGAGGTGAGCGCGATACCCAGCCAACCGGACAGTCCCATCGTCGCCACGATACTCATGACGATGACCAGGAAGGTGACGACTACCCCCGAGACCGAGCGCAGCAGCAGCAGCAGCGTCAGCAGCACGATCGCGAACATGAGCGGTATCAGCGTGAACTGGTCATGCAGGCTCACCTCCTGGAAGGTGTTGTTCATGATCACCATGCCGGTGAGGTACACGTCCAGGTCGGGATCCCTCACCTCCAGCTGCCGGACCAGATCGCGCGCGAAGGCGGTGATCTCGGGCACCTCGTCGCCGGTGCCCGCATCCGGCAGCTGGATGGTGACATTGACACCGGCCACCTGTCCGTCCGGAGATATCAGCCGATTCACCAGCAGCGGCTCGTGCACGGCGATGTCGCGAATCGACTGCAGCTGGTCCGGGGTGAGCGAGCGGGGCTCCTCGACCAGGTCGGCGACGATCAGGTCGTCGCCTTCGGCGCGGGTGTGCTGGAAGTTCGTGACCGAGTCGACCCGCAGCGAGTATGGCATCTGCCAGCAGGCCTCGGTCAGCCAGGCGATGCTCTCCAGGGTCTTTTGCGTGAACACGCCACCGTGCTTCGGCGCGATGGCGAACAGCACGTTATCGGTCTTGGTGTAGGTGTTCTGTAGTGCCTCGAAGGCCTGAAGCTGCGGATTATCGGCGCTGAAAAACACCCGGTAATCCGTCTTGAAGGTGATGAAACGGCCACCGCTGGCCGCCAGCGCCACCAGGATGAGGCATGCCGCCAGTATGGGAAAGCGCCAGCGCAATACCCACTCACCATACGGTTTCGCCATTAAGCTTCCCTGCTATTGTTCATTTGTATGTCGGGCATGACTGGCAGATAATCGGCCACACAGCGCAGACGGACAACCCGCCTGTCTGCGATCGAACTGCTGCTTTTTCGGGTAGGGATAATACAGGAGAATCATTAAATGAGCGCAATCCGGGTGTTGTTTATCTTCATGGCCCTCGTTATCAGCGCCGGCATCTGGCTGACCGGCGTGGACAAGGTGCACTGGTTACTCTATATCCCGCCGGCCGCCCTGCTGTTTGCCGGCCTCACCGGTATTTGCCCTGGCTACATTATTTTCAGCAAGCTGGGTTTCAAGGGGCAAGGCGCAGGCACCAAACTCTGAGCCGTAGCCGCTTCCTTACGGACAGGTTCCGTGTGCTGCACGGAACCTGCTGCCCTTGCTGTACACGGGAACTGCCGGCAGGGATGAATATGTGATAATACCCGCCTGATATCGATCCGAACCCCGTACCTGTCGCATGACCCAAGGCGTTCAACTGCTCAATCCCGCGACGGCGGCGCATGACGTGCTGGCGCCGCGTCTGCCGGAGGCTGCGCACCGGCAGACCTGGACCGGCCTGCATGGTGACGCGCTGCCGTTGCTGCTGGCCGGCACCGTGCGCGGCTACACGCGGGGGCCGGTGGTCGTCATCACGCCAGACATGCAGAGCGCCGAGCTGCTGGCGGACCAGTTTCGCTTTTTCGCGTCTGACAGCGATGCCACCGCCATCACGTTTCCGGACTGGGAAACCCTGCCCTACGACGTGTTCTCGCCGCACCAGGACATCATCTCCGAGCGGCTCGCCACCCTGTATCGCCTGCCGTCTCTGGACCACGGCCTGCTGATCGTTTCCGCGCCCACCCTGCTCGCGCGCCTGCCGCCGCGCGACTTCATTGACCGCAACAGCCTGCTGCTGAAAGTCGGCGACCGGCTCGACCTGGAGGCGATGCGCATCCGGCTCGATGCCGCCGGCTATCGCTGCGTTGCACAGGTGATGGAGCATGGCGAATTCGCGGTGCGCGGCGCCCTGCTCGACCTGTACCCCATGGGCAGCCGCCGGCCGTTCCGCATCGACCTGTTCGACGACGAGATCGAGACCATCCGAACCTTCGACACCGAGACCCAGCGCTCGCTCGAGGCCCGCGAGGAGATCCGCCTCCTGCCGGCGCGCGAATTTCCCCTCGACGAGGCCGCGATACGCCTGTTCCGGCAGCGCTTTCGCGCCAGCTTCGAGGGCGATCCCCAGGCCAGCCATGTCTACCGCGATGTCAGCCAGGGCATCGCGCCGGCCGGCGCCGAATACTACCTGCCGCTGTTCGTGGAACGGACGGCCACCCTGTTCGACTACCTGCCTGCGGGCAGCTGCATCGTGCAGCTGGACGCCACACCGCGTGCCGGTGCGATCTTTCATGAACAGCTGCGGGAGCGGTACGAGGCACGCCGCCATGACCGTGAACGTCCCGTGCTGCCGCCGGCGGCGCTGTTTCTCGATCTCGACGAACTGCAGGCCGGTCTTGCCGGCTACCCGGTCGTCGAGATCGGCCTGTTCAAGGAGGTATTGCCGCAGGCCGGCAGCCGCCGCTTTGCCACACGCCTGCCGGGCAACCTGCGAATCCGGGCACGCGGCGAGCAGCCGGCCGGTGCCCTGCTGGACTTCATCGACGGCTTTGCCGGCCGTATTCTCATCACCGCGGAATCCGCCGGTCGCCGCGAAACGCTGCGCGATCAGCTCGCCGGCTTCGGCATCCGGCCGATCGTGCTAGCCGGCTGGGAGGCCTTCATGTCATCGGACGCGGCGCTGGCGCTGACCGTCGCCCCGCTGGAGCAGGGCCTGCTGCTGGACGATCCGGCACTGGCGGTCATACCGGAGTCCCTGCTGTTCGGCGAACGCGCACGCCAGGTCCGGCGCCGCCGGCCGGCGCGCGACCCGGCCAGCATCGTGCGCAACCTCACCGACCTGGAGATCAACGCCCCGGTGGTGCACGAGGAACATGGCGTCGGCCGCTACCTGGGCCTGGAACGCCTCACGGCCGGCGGCATAGAAAACGAATACCTGGCACTGGCCTACGCCGGCGGCGACAAGCTGTACGTACCGGTCGGCTCGCTCGAGCTGGTCAGCCGCTATACCGGCGCCTCCCCCGAACAGGCACCGCTGCACAAGCTGGGCAGTGACCAGTGGGACCGCGCGCGCCGCAAGGCGACGCAGCGCATCCGCGATGTCGCGGCGGAACTGCTGGATATCCACGCACGACGCGCGGCACGCGGCGGTCATGCCTACCACGCGCCGCACGACGAGTACGCGGCGTTTGCAGCGACCTTCCCGTTCGAGGAAACACCGGACCAGGAGGAGACCATCCGCCAGGTCCTCGCTGACATGCAGTCGCCGACGCCGATGGACCGGCTGGTGTGTGGCGACGTTGGCTTCGGCAAGACCGAGGTTGCCATGCGCGCGGCCTTCGTCGCGGCCGGGGATGGCCGGCAGGTGGCGGTGCTGGTGCCGACCACGCTGCTGGCCCAGCAGCATTACCAGAACTTCTGCGACCGCTTCGCGGACTGGCCGGTACGCATCGAGCTGCTCTCGCGGTTCCGGTCCGGCCGGCAGCAGGACGTCGTGCTCAGGGGTATCGGGGACGGCACCGTCGACATCGTGATCGGCACCCACAAGCTGCTGCAGCCGACGGTGAAGTTCAGGAATCTCGGCCTGCTGATCATCGATGAGGAACACCGCTTCGGCGTGCGCCAGAAGGAAGCCATCAAGGCCCTGCGCGCCGAGGTCGACATCCTCACGCTGACCGCGACGCCGATCCCGCGCACGCTCAACATGTCACTGGCCGGCATGCGCGACCTGTCGATCATCGGCACTCCGCCGCTGCACCGGCTGGCGGTGAAAACCTTCGTTTGCGAGTGGGACAAGGCGATCGTCCGCGAGGCCTGCCTGCGCGAGATCAAGCGCGGCGGCCAGGTCTATTTCCTGCACAATGCGGTCGAGACCATCGACGCCATGGCCCGGGAACTCGCCGTCATCGTACCCGAGGCCCGCATCGGCATCGCCCACGGGCAGATGCGCGAGCGTGACCTGGAACAGGTGATGCTGGATTTCTATCACCGCCGTTTCAATATCCTACTGTGCAGCACCATCGTGGAAAGCGGCATCGACATCCCCACGGCCAACACCATCATCATGAACCGTGCCGACAAGCTCGGCCTGGCGCAGCTGCACCAGCTGCGCGGCCGCGTCGGGCGCTCGCACCACCGCGCCTACGCCTATCTCATCACGCCACCGCGCCGCGCCCTGTCGGCCGAAGCCGAAAAGCGCCTGGCCGCGGTGGAATCGATGGAGGAACTCGGCGCCGGGTTCACACTGGCCACTCATGACCTCGAGATCCGCGGCGCCGGCGAACTGCTGGGCGAGGACCAGAGCGGGCAGATCCACGAGATCGGCTTCTCGTTGTACATGGACCTGCTGGAGCGCGCCGTCCGGGCGCTTCGGGAGGGCCGCACGCCGGCACTGGACCAGCCCCTGCACCAGGGTCCCGAAATCGACCTGCTGGTACCCGCGCTCATCCCTGACGACTACCTGCCCGATGTCCACGCCCGGCTGGTGCTGTACAAGCGCATCGCCGGCGCGGGCAGCACGCAGGAACTGGATGACCTGCAGGTCGAGATGATCGACCGTTTCGGGCTGCTGCCCGAGGCGGCGAAGAACCTGTTTCGTATCGGCGCACTCAAGCTGCAGGCCGGCCCCATGGGCCTCCGGAAAATCGAGCTCGGCGGCCGGGAAGGCCGTATACTGTTCAACGACGCGCCCGACATCGATACGGCGCGCCTGATCGAGCTGATCCAGTTGCAACCGCAGCACTACCGCCTCGACGGCGGCAACCGTTTGCGCCTGTTCGGCGACTTCGCGACGCCGGAGGCGCGTTTTGATAAAGTCCGTCAGGTGCTGGACCACCTCGCGGTGTGACAGAGGCAGGCGGAGCACCGGATAACCTTACCGATAGCCGATGACGACATGACCCGAAACCGCATGCGCAATCGCCTGGTCTGCCTGACCCTGCTCGCGGTGCTGCTGGCCGTACCGGCGCTGCGCGCCGCGCCGCGCCTGTACGATGTCGAAGTGATCATCTTCAGCAACACGTCCGCCGAAAGCGGCGGCGAGCCGGTCAACCGGCCGGACGAGCATATCCCGTGGGAGCGCGGGCGCGCTTCTTCAAACGAATTCACGGCACTGTCATCGGACGCTTACCGCCTGAACAACATCCAGGGCGCCCTCGCGCGTTCGCGCGGCTACCACGTCCTGTACCACCGCGCCTGGCGTCAGCCCGCCGAGGACCGCGCACACGCCGTGGGCTACCCCGTGCACACGCCGGCCTACGGCGGCGGTGACAGCGTGGAAGGCGCCATCACCCTGCTCAAGGAGCGCTACCTGCATCTCGACGTGGACCTCGTGCTGAGGGAGTCCGCCGTCACGGCCCCGGGGTCGTACGTGGACGGGCCCGTCAGCACGCCCGTCTTCCGGCTGTCCGAGAAGCGGCGCATCCGCAGCGGTGAACTGCACTACTTCGATCACCCGCGCTTCGGCGTGATCGCGAGTGTCACGCCCTACGAGATCCCCGAGGCGCAGCCCAACCCCGCGGCCGGCGAGCAAGGCACGCCGGCAGAGCCCGGCGAGGGCCAGGAAGCGGAACCGGAGCCGGCCCCGAAACCGGCACCCGCGGACGACCAGCTGACGCGCTGATACCCTGCCCGGCGTCAGGCCGGGACGGCGATCGCCTGCTCCAGGATCGCGCGGACCCGGGCCATGCCGGTGTGGAGGCTCTGCTCGATGTCCGCCATCGCGATCGGCCCATCGCTGCGGCCGGCGGCAAGATTGGCGGAAACGGCACAGGCCGCGTAACACAACCCCAGTTCGCGCGCGAGCGCGGCCTCGGGCATGCCGGTCATGCCCACCATGTCGCAGCCATCGCGCTCCATGCGGTCGATCTCGCCCGCCGTTTCAAGGCGCGGCCCCTGGGTGGCGCCATAGGTACCCGTGGTCTGCACATCGACGCCGGCCCGCTGTGCACAGCCGATGAGCAGCAGGCGCAGCTCGCGGCAGTACGGCTCGGTGAAATCGATGTGAGTCACCCCGGTGAGGTCATCCTCGAAGTAGGTGTGCGCGCGCGACCAGGTGTAGTCGATGATCTGGTCCGGGATGACGACCGCGGCCGGAACCAGGTCGGCGCGGATGCCGCCCACGGCGCAGACCGCAATGACCCGCTGCACGCCGAGCTGTTTCAGCGCCCAGAGGTTGGCCCGGTAATTCACCCGGTGCGGCGGAATGGTATGGTGCTCCCCGTGACGGGCGAGAAACACCACCGGGTTGCCGCCCAGCGTGCCGACGGCAAGGGCGTCGGAGGGTTCGCCGTACGGCGTGTGCATCGACGCGCGCCGTTCGATCTCGAGATTGTTCAGGCGGGTCAGCCCGGTGCCACCGATGATTGCCAGTTCCGCCATGCGGTTTCCTTCAATGTATGCGGCACTCGGTCCGCCGCCGGGAACGTGATCAGCCGGACTTACCGAGCGCGTAAATACCATTCAGGTTGCGCAGGTAGCCCTTGTAGTCCATGCCGAAACCGAACACGTAGCGGTCCTCGACCTCCAGGCCGACAAAGTCCGCCCTGGCCTCCGGTCTGCGCCGGTCATGGCGTTTCTGTACCAGCACCGCCGAGTAGATCCGGGCGGCGCCGGCCGACCGGCAAAAACGGATCACATCGACCAGCGTATTGCCCTCGTCCAGGATATCGTCCACCACCAGCACCGTGCGCCCCGCGAGCGAGATACCCGGTTCGGACACCCACTGCACCTCCTTGCCGCTGGTATCGCCCCGGTAACGCGTCGCGTGCAGGTAATCGCTCTCCAGCGGGAAGGTCAGCCGGGTCAGCAGGTGGCCGGTCGGTATGATGCCACCGGTCAGTACGCACAGCACGACCGGCAGGGTATCGCCCAGGGTCCGCACAATCTCCTGCGCCATACGGTCCAGTGCGGCGTGGATCTCTGTCGCACCATGCAGCTCGTCTGCCTCGGCGCCGATCCTGACGAGGTCGGACCGGGTCAGTGCCATGAACGAAAATTCCTCATAATTTACTTTAACTAATCGAGATGAATGATATCTGTAATTATATTGTTTTATATGTCAATGTAAGATCGCCCAGGGACGCAAACCGGCATCAGACATCCAGGTCCAGCTCCGGTGACTGCGCATAACCCTGCACCGCCGCCACCGCCTGCGCCCAGCGCGGATCGGCGTGCAGCGCATTAAGCGCGACCGGATGCCTGCCGTGCATGCGCGCCATGCGCGTATACGCCACCGCGTCCCGGTGGTCCTCCAGCGCCTCGGCCACCTGCACGGCGCCGTCCCGGTCATTGCAGACCAGCACCATATCACAACCAGCCTCGAGCGCGGCATGCGCGCGTGCCGCGTGATCGCCGGGTGTGCTCGCACCCGCCATGCTCAGGTCATCGCTGAATACCAGACCCTGGAAATGCAGCGACCGGCGCAGGATATCCCGTATCCAGAGGCGCGAGTAACCGGCCGGCTGCCGGTCGACCTGCGTGTACACCACGTGCGCCATCATCACCGCGGCCAGCCCGGCATCGATCAGGCGCCGGAACGGCACCAGGTCCCACTGTTCGATATCCGGCAGGTGCCGCTCATCGACAGGCAGGTCGACATGCGAATCCGCCGTCACCGCACCGTGACCCGGAAAATGCTTGCCGGTCGCCGCCATGCCGGCCTCGTGCATGCCGGCCTGGTAGGCGATCGCCAGTTCCGCGACGATCTCGGGACGACGGTGAAGTGCGCGGTCGCCGATGACGGTGGATACCCCGTAGTCGAGGTCCAGCACCGGTGCGAAACTGAGATCCACGCCCACCGCGCGCAGCTCGCTCGCCATCAGCCAGCCCGTCACGCGTGCCAGGTGCCTTGCGCGCGCACGGTCGCCGTCGTAGATGCGGCCGAGGCAGGCAAGTGGCGGCAGTCGTGTGAAGCCGTCGCGGAAGCGCTGCACCCGGCCGCCCTCCTGGTCGACCGCCACCAGCAGGTGCGGCTCGCGCAGCGCGTGAATCGACTCGACCAGCGCTCCGAGCTGTTCCGGCGCGTCATAATTGCGCGCGAACAGGATCACGCCGCCGAGCGCCGGGTGCCGCAGCAGCTCGCGGTCCTCCGCGTCCAGCTCGTGTCCGGCCAGGTCGAGCATCAGCGGCCCCAGCGTCATTCGCGCATTCCCGTATCGTCGTTCAGCCGGGTGTCGAGGCGGTCGCGCAGCCGGTCACCGAGCAGATTCACCGCCAGCACCACGGCCAGCATCGCAAGGCCCGGCGCCAGCACCATGTGCGGCGCCACCAGCAGGTAGCGCGTACCGTCGCGTATCATCGCACCCCAGGAAGCCGCCGGCGGCTGTACCCCGAGGCCGAGAAAGGACAGGCCCGCCTCGGCGACGACGACGGCGGCGACCCCGAAGGTCGCCTCCACGATCAGCGGCGCGGCCATCAGCGGCAGCAGGTGGCGGCGCATGATGTACCCGCCCCGGCTGCCCAAGGCCTCGGCCGCCAGCACATGTTCGCGCTGCCTGAGCGACAGCACCTGGGCGCGCGCCAGGCGGGCATAGCCTACCCAGCCGACCGTGGTGAGCGCAATGACCACGTTGTCGAGCCCCGGTCCCAGCAGGCCGGCCAGGGCGATGGCCAGGAGGATGCCCGGGAAGGCGAGAAAGACGTCGACCACCTGCACCGCCACGCGGTCCCACCAGCCGCCGCGATAGGCACTGGCCGTGCCGAACAGGGTGCCGACCAGCAGCGAGAGTCCCACGACCCACAGTGACACCAGGAACGAGGTGCGCGCCCCGATCGCAAGCCGCGCGCCGATGTCGCGGCCCAGGTCGTCATAGCCCAGCAGGGCGTCGCGGCCGGGCGGCCCCAGGATATGCTCGAGCTGGATCCGGTCGGGCGTCAGCGGCAACTGCGGCGCGCACAGGGCCGTCAGCGCCCACGCGAGCATGATCAGCAGCGGCAGCCGCACGCGCCTCATGCCCGCCCCCCGAGGCGGATGCGTGGATCGATGCCGGCATAGACCAGGTCCGTTAGCAGGTTCACGACGACGTAGGTCGTGCTGATCAGCAGCACGCAGGCCTGCACCACCGGGTAGTCGCGCGACTGGATGGCCTCGATCGTCAGCAAGCCGATACCCGGCCAGGAAAACACCGTCTCGGTGATCACCGCGCCTGCCAGCAGGGCACCGAGCTGCAGACCGAGCAGCGTGATCACCGGCAGCAGGGCGTTGCGCAGGGCGTGGTGCAGGATCACCCGCAGCGGCCCCATGCCCTTGGCGCGCGCGGTGCGCAGATAATCCTCGTGCAGTACCTCCAGCATGCTGCTGCGCACCATACGCGAGAGCACCGCGGCCAGCCCGGTACCGAGCGTGAGCGCCGGCAACACCACGGCGCCCGCTCCCTCGCGACCGCTGACCGGAAACCAGCCCAGCCACAGCGAGAACACCAGGATGAGCAGCGGCCCGAGCCAGAAGTTGGGTATGGACACGCCGAGCAGGGAAACACCCATGGCGGCACTATCCCAGGCTGTATCGCGGCGGATCGCGGCGACGATGCCCAGCGGCAGCGCCAGCGCCACGGTCACGCACAGGGTCACCAGGGCCAGCCAGCCGGTGGCCGGCAGGCGTTCGCGTACCAGGTCGATCACCGGCTGGCGCTGCTGAATGGAACGGCCGAGATCGAGCTGCAGCAGGCCATGCAGGTAGTCGAGATACTGCACCGCCACCGGACGGTCCAGTCCCAGTGCCGTGCGCAGCGCGGCGCGATCTGCGCCGGAGGCCGATTCGCCCAGCATGACCTCCACCGGGTCGCCCGGTACCAGATGGATGAGCAGGAAGACGATGCTGACCACCCCGAGGATCACGAGGCAGGCATCGGACAGCCGCTGGAGGAGGTACGACAGCATCGCCCCGGGATTATACCGGCTCGCGCGCCGCCGCATCAGCCGTGCTGTAAACGGCCCGCGTCCCGGACGCCCGCGGTCGACCTGCGGGGCGCAAGGAACCGTTTCCTTGTTCCGGCCGTCCTGCGCCGCTAGGATCGCTGCATGCGTACACATCCCGTTGCAAGCACACCGCCCGCGGCGCCATGGCAACCGCGAAGCCTCCGGCCATGGCCGCCACGGTGATCGTGCACAGCACCGGCGCGCGCTTCGTCGTCGACGACGGCGAGACCATACTGCAGGCCGCGCTGCGCCAGGGCATCCAACTGCCGCATGGCTGCTACAATGGCGTCTGCGGCGCCTGCATCAGCCGGATCATCAGCGGCCGGATCGACTACCCGGACGGCCAGCCGCTGGCGCTGTTCGCGGAGGGCGCGGACAAGGGCCTATGCTGCGTCGGACTGCCGCACGGCGACCTGGTGATCGAGCCCGAGCACCTCGGCGAGGACTGCGAACCCTGGCTGTAAGCCACGCCCCGCGCGTGCGCACGGCCTGCACTGTCAACTGTTACAGGATCCATGCAATGGATGACGCGAAATCCGTAACACGCAGACCCGTCTTCCAGGGCCGGCTGGTCGATCTCTCGGTCGAGTCGGTCACCCTGCCCAACGGCGTGGTCGCGGAACTCGAGCTCGTGCGCCACCCGGGCGGCGCCGCCGTCGTGGCGCTGGATGACCGCAACCGCGTCTGCCTGCTGTGGCAGTACCGCTATGCCAGCGGCGGCTGGCTGTGGGAATTGCCCGCCGGCAAACTTGACCCCGGCGAGGGTCCGGAGACCACGGCGGCGCGGGAACTGGAAGAGGAGGCCGGCATCCGCGCCGGCCGTCTGGAGCGGCTCGGCTGCATGATTCCAAGCCCCGGTTATTGCAACGAGGTCGTGCACCTGTATCTCGCCCGCGAGCTGGTACGTGTCCCGGCGCAACCGGAGGAACATGAACTGTTCGAGGTGCACTGGATAGACCGCGAAGTGGCGCTCGGGCAGGTCTACGACGGCACCATCCGCGACGCCAAGACCATGCTCGGCCTGATG
>Ga0210144_1000368_pt1 | contig 25311 bp, 21 predicted proteins | sample Muzzi_PWA_D2_FD_185532 | JGI IMG/M metagenome (GOLD analysis project Ga0210144, IMG submission 185532) | Wetland microbial communities from San Francisco Bay, California, USA, that impact long-term carbon sequestration - Muzzi_PWA_D2 (SPAdes) | ecosystem: Environmental > Aquatic > Marine >...
TCTTCAACAAGCTCAAACACTTCCGAGCCGTTGCAACGCGATACGACAAACGAGCCGACAACTATCTCGCAGGCGTCAAACTCGCTTCAGTCAGAATCTGGATGCGATTTAATGAGTCGGTGACCTAGTGGGCCGATTCCGACATTTGCTACCCCCCTGCGGGACCCGCCCGAGCAACTGTCGGAATCATAAGGACCACTAGCAAGTATATGATATTAGTGGAGGTTTCGAATTTGACATTTGACCAAGAGCATGGTCCCAGCCGGGACTCAAAAGTCAAATTCGCTCCACTAGCGAGGGACGATACGCATCAGCAGGCCGCCCCTCGGCTGAAGGGTGATCCGCGCCAGCGGCTCGATATCAGTGCCGGCAGGGAGCTCGAAGCGAAAGCGCGGCACGAGCACCAGAAGCACGGTGAGCAACTCGTAGATAGCGAAGGTCTGGCCGATACAAATGCGCGGCCCGGCCCCGAACGGAATATAGGCACCACGCGGGATGGCGCGTCGGTCGCGAAAGCGGTCCGGCGCGAACAGCTCCGGCTCCTCCCACAGGCGGTGGTGCCGGTGGACCACCCAGGGCGAAACGACGATCTCGCGGCCCGGCCGGATGCGAACGCCGCAGATTTCGTCTTCGGCGATCGCCTTGCGAGTGAGGATCGGCACCGGCGGGTAAAGGCGCAGGGCTTCGTCAATCACGCACCGGGCGAAGGTCAGCCGGTTAAGATCGTCCGGTCCCGGCGTCGCACCGAGACCGGCGTTCGACACCTCGTCCGCGAGGCGTTCGTCGGCCCATGGAAACCGTGCCAGTAGATAGGCGGTCCAGGTAAGGGCCGTGGCGGACGTCTCGTGGCCGGCCATCAGCTGGCTGAGAACGTTGTCGCGAACGAACTCCCCCTTGACGACCGGCAGTTCATCGCTGCTCACGTCCAGCAGCCGGTCCAGAAGGTCGCCGGCCGGCATGGCAGCGGCCCGGCGAGCCCTGACGCGCGATTGCACGACCTCATCGACGATCCGTCGCAGTGCGCCGATACTCCGCCTGGCACGAAGGCCGCCGATTGTCGGCAGCCAATCCGGAAGCTGCAAGAGCGTGGCAAGGTCGACTCGGCCGAGCGCGCGGAAGTAGTCGTTGCTGTGGCGCAGAATTGCCGGTTGCTGCGCGTCGAAATCGCCCGAAAAGGCGCTGCGCGAAATGATCCGGAAGCTCATGGTGAGGAACGCCTCGAAGATGTCGACTGGCGTTTCGCCGAGCTGGCTCCATTCGTCGGCTGTCGCCTCGGTGACGGTCCGGACGCCCGCCAGCCAGGGCATGATCGCTCGTGGCGAAAGCGCCGGATTGGCGGTGCGCCGGCCGGTCTTCCACGTGTCGCCCTCGGCGGTCAGTATCCCGGAGCCGAACAGCGGCCGCACGCGGCGTTGTTGAAATTCGCCTCGGATATAATTGTCGGCTCTCGTGATGCTGATCCGCTCGATCGCCGCCGGATCGCTCACAATGAGCGGGCTTCGCGGAAGGTCGAGCTCGAACACTGGCTGGTCGTAGACCGCTTCCGGCAGTGCCGTGATCGAGTTGTCGCGGATGGCTCTCCACAGCGCGAGCGGTCCCGGGATAGTGGAGGGCGGCACAGGCGCCGCCGGCCGTTGCCGGTCCGGAATTTCCAGGACGTCGGTGGTGACCGACCCGCCCATACCGTTTCTCGCCCCCCAGCGGTCTCGCTTGCGCGCGCCGCGCGCTCCGGTTCGGAGTATAACCATTTTCCGCGTCGACCTGCATGATTGCAGCGTTTGCTCCCCGGGCTTGCCGGCCCGCGCAGCCCGATCACAAGCGCGTGATCGATTGTTTCCGGGATGTTGCTGAGCGGGGCGTCGCTCGCCGTCTCTATCACTGCATGAACAATTAAGATGCGTTGCCCCATGCGGCCTGCAATCCGCCGGCGTAAGTGGTCCGAACGCCAGGCTCCAGCAACATATTGATACATCTCAGCGACAAACCGTCGTCCCGCGGCCCATTTGGCCGATCCGTGCGTGCGAATCCCGGCGAGCGATCCCACATTCCGGGCTGAATCGCGTTGAGGAACATGCAGATGGACATGCAGCGACCGGACATCGCCTCGGTGTTGAAGGAGGCGCGGCCGAAACGCCGCCTCGCCAGGCGGGTGGGATGGATAGCGCTTGCGGTCCTGCTGATCGCCGGCGTCGTGGTGTGGCTGGGCTCCGGCGGCTCAGGCTCGACGGTCACCTACACCACCGAACCGGCGACCGTCGGCAATCTGACGGTGACGGTGACGGCGACCGGCACCGTCGAGCCGACCAACGAGGTGGAGCTGTCGAGCGAGCTGTCGGGAACCATCGGCACGGTCGACGCCGACTTCAACGATGTGGTCACCAGGGGCCAGACGCTGGCGATGCTGAAGACCGACCAGCTCGAGGCGAATGTCGACCTTGCCCGTGCCACGCTCGCCGCCCGCAAGGCCGAAGTCCAACAGGCGGAGGCGACCGTCGCCGAGAAACAGGCTGCCTTCGACCGGGCCGAGGAGTTGCTGGCAAAGAAGTTCAGCTCGACCGAGACCTACGAGCTCGCCAAGGCCGACAATGACCGGGCGGCGGCCGGCCTTGCCGCGGCCAAGGCCAATCAGGATATCGCTGCCGCCACCTTGAGCATTGCCGAATCCAACCTCAACAAGGCGTGTATCTGCTCGCCGATCGACGGTGTCGTTCTCAACCGCAATGTCGAGGTCGGCCAGACCGTCGCTTCCTCGCTGTCGGCGCCGGTCTTGTTCACGCTGGCCGAGGACCTGACGCAAATGCAGCTTCAGGTCGATATCGACGAAGCCGATGTCGGCAAGATCGCCAAGGACCAGGAGGCGACGTTCACTGTCGAGGCCTTCGGCGACCGGCAGTTTCCCGCGAAGATCACGCAGGTCCGGCTTTCGCCCGAAACGATCGAAGGCGTGGTCACCTACAAGGCGATCCTCAGCGTCGACAATTCGGATCTTCTGCTGCGCCCCGGAATGACCGCCACCGCCGAGGTCGTCGTCGAGACCGTCAATGATGCGTTGACAGTGCCGAACCAGGCGCTGCGCTTCACTCCGCCGTCCCAGAATGAAGAGGCCGGAGGCCGTGGCTCCGGGCTTCTCGGCCTGCTCATACCCCGGCGCCCACGCAACGGCTCGTCCGGCCAGGCCGGCGCCAACGGGCATACCGTCTACGTCCTCCGCGACAACCAGCCGGTTGCCGTGCCGGTGGAGATCGGATCGACGGACGGCAGCCGGACTGTGATCACCAAGGGCGACCTCAAGGCAGGCGATCAGGTGATCGTAGCCTCGCGGACCGCAGCGTGAGGGAGGCGGCCATGCTGCAGCCGACCTCTCCATCCGCCCGACCGCTGATCGACTTTCGCGGCGTGACCAAGGTCTACGGCACCGGCGATGCCGCGGTGGCGGCGCTGCGTGGGGTCGACTTCACCGTCGATCGCGGCGAGTTCGTTGCGATCATGGGGCCGAGCGGGTCGGGCAAGTCAACGGCGATGAACATCCTCGGCTGCCTCGACTCGCCGACCTCGGGCACCTATCGCTTCGAGGGTGCCGACGTCGGCGACCTCGACCGCAACCAGCACGCACTGCTCCGCCGCTACTTCATCGGCTTCATCTTCCAGGGCTTCAATCTGTTGGCGCGGACCTCGGCTTTGGAAAACGTCGAGTTGCCGCTCCTTTATCGCGGTGTGGCGAGCGGCGAGCGCCGGATCCTGGCCGCCGAGGCGCTGCAGAAGGTCGGCCTCGCCGACCGCGCCGACCATGACCCCAACGAACTGTCCGGCGGTCAGCAGCAGCGCGTGGCGATCGCCCGGGCCATCGTCACCCGGCCGGCCGTCATTCTTGCCGACGAGCCGACCGGCAACCTCGATACCGCCACGAGCCAGGATATCATGCATCTCCTTGCCAGCCTGAACCGCGAGGAGGGGATCACGGTCGCCATGGTCACCCACGAGCGGGACATGGCCGCCTACGCCGACCGCGCGATCCACTTCGTCGACGGACGTATCGAATACGACGGCCCGTCGGTGGAGGCCGCCTGACATGTTTGTCGAGACCCTCAAGCTCTCCCTCAAGACGATCTTCCGCAATGCGCTTCGGTCGTCACTGACCGTGCTCGGCATCGTCATCGGTGTCGCGGCTGTCATCGTCATGGTTACGCTGGGGCAGGGCACCACGGCGCAGGTGACGTCCGATGTCGCCAAGCTCGGCAGCAATCTCCTCATGGTGCGGCCGGGCCAGGCGGGGCGGGGGCCGGCGAGCCCCTCGGCCGATACCCGGAATTTCACCGAGAAGGACGTCAACGCCATCGCCGAGCAGATCCAGGGCGTCAGAGTCGTCGCGCCGGCGGTCCAGCGCGGCATGACGGCGATCTTCGGCAATCTCAACCATGCCCAGAGCGTCGTCGGGACGAACAACGACTATCTGAGCGCCCGCGACTGGACGATCGCCGAGGGCCGGGTATTTTCCGACAGCGAACTGCACGCCGGGTCCGCCGTCTGCATCCTCGGCAACACGGTCCGCACAGCCTTGTTCGGCAACAGCAATCCGGTCGGGGAAACCATCCGGCTCAAGCAGATCTCCTGTCGGGTGATCGGCACGCTGGAGGCCAAGGGGGCTTCCGGCTTTGGCAGCGATCAGGACGACGTGATCCTGATGCCGCTCAAGACCGTGCAGCGCCGGATCACCGGCAACCAGGACATTCCGCTGATCTTCGTCTCGGTCGAGAATGGCTATCAGACCGCGCTGGTGCAGGCCGACATCGAGTCCCTGTTGCGGGAACGGCGCGGCATCCGCCTCGGCGAGCAGGACGATTTCAGCGTCATGGACATGGCCCAGATCGCCTCGATGTTGACCAGCGTGAGCGGCGTCCTCACCGGCCTCCTCTCGGCCGTCGCCGGGGTGAGCCTCTTGGTCGGCGGCATCGGCATCATGAACATCATGCTGGTCTCCGTGACGGAACGGACGCGGGAGATCGGCATTCGGCTCGCCGTCGGCGCGCAGCAATACCAGGTGTTGATGCAGTTCCTGGTCGAGGCGATCGTCCTGTCGCTGTTCGGCGGCATCATCGGCATCGCGCTCGGTCTCGGCCTCGCGGCACTGGGCGGCGTGTGGCTCAATGTGCCGTTCGTCCTCGATCCGACGATCGTGGTCATCGCCTTCGTCTTCTCGGCGATGGTCGGCGTCGTTTTCGGCTATTTCCCGGCCCGCCGGGCGGCGCGGCTCGATCCGATCCAGGCGCTGCGGCACGAGTAAGCCGAGGCTCTTGCACCGGGGCGCGGCGATCCCTATAAGGCAGCCATCACACACGCGGGGGTTCGGCTCGTTCGTCCCGGCAAAGTCCGGAGCGAAGACGATCCGACCGGTGCCTGTTGACAGGCTTGCGGCCTCGGCCGCGTCCCCGCGGAGGACAGAACCGGTGAAGGAGAACAGGTAGTCATGGCACTGCCAGATTTTACCATGCGTCAGCTGCTCGAGGCTGGGGTTCATTTCGGCCATCAGAAGCATCGCTGGAACCCGAAGATGGTCCCGTACATCTACGGGGTCCGCAACAACATCCACATCATCGACCTCGCCCAGACGGTGCCGATGTTCTACGCCGCTCTCCAGGCGGTGAGTGACACGGTGGCCCAGGGCGGGCGCATCCTTTTCGTCGGCACCAAGCGGCAGGCGACCGAGCCGGTCGCGGCGGCGGCGGAGCGCTGTGCCCAGTACTATGTCAACGCCCGCTGGCTGGGCGGCATGCTGACCAACTGGAAGACGATTTCACGGTCGATCCAGCGGCTTCGCGAGCTGGACGAGCTGCTTTCCGGCGACGCGACCGGCCTCACCAAGAAGGAGCGCCTGACGCTGACCCGCGAGCGCGACAAGCTCGAAAAGGCGCTCGGCGGCATCAAGGACATGGGCGGCGTCCCCGACCTGATCTTCGTCATCGACACCAACAAGGAAGCGATCGCCATCAGCGAGGCGAACCGGCTGAACATTCCGGTCGCCGCGGTGGTCGACTCGAACAGCGATCCGGACCACATCACCTTCCCGATTCCGGGCAACGACGATGCCGGCCGGGCGATCACGCTCTATTGCGATCTGGTCGCCAGGGCGGCGATCGACGGCATTTCCCGTGCCCAGGGCACCGCCGGCATCGACGTCGGCGCGGCGGAAGAGGTGAGCGAGCCGGCAATCCTCGAGGCGGTGGCCGGCAACGGTGCCGGCGACGCGACCATGGACCAGGCCGCATCGATCGAGCCGCAGACCGTCGAGGCGGCCCTGGCCGGAGATGCGGAAGAGGAAGAGTCCGGTCCGCTTTTCGTCGCCCCCGAGGGCGAGCCGGACGATCTCAAGAAGATCGCCGGGGTCGGGCCCGTGCTCGAGCAGAAGTTGCGCAGCCTGGGCATCACCAGGCTCGATCAGATTGCGAACTTCTCGGATGAAGACATTGAAAAAGTTGATGTCGCGCTCAATTTCAAGGGGCGAATCCAGCGCGATGACTGGATCGGTCAGGCGAAGGCCCTGACCGGCGAAGTGTAACCCGAAGGTTTTGACATGGCGATCTCAGCGGCACAGGTGAAAGAGCTCCGCGACCAGACTGGCGCGGGGATGATGGACTGCAAGGCGGCGCTGACGGAGACCGGCGGCGACATCGAATCCGCGATCGACTGGCTTCGTACCAAGGGGCTCGCCAAGGCGGCCAAGAAGGCCGGACGCGTCGCCGCCGAGGGCCTGATCGGCGTCGCCACGACGCCGGGCACGGCGGTAATGGTCGAGGTCAATTCGGAGACCGATTTCGTCGCGCGCAATGCGGACTTTCAGGCGCTGGTCTCCGGCATCGCCGAGGCGGCGCTCGCCACCGACGGCACCATCGAGGCGATCGCTGCGGCCAAGATGCCGGGCAGCAATGACACGGTCGACGCGGCGCTGAAGAACGCCATTGCCAAGATCGGCGAGAACATGACGCTCCGCCGGGCGGCGAGGGTCGAGGTGAGCCTGGGGGTGGTGGCGACCTATGTCCACAATTCGGTGGCGCCGAATCTCGGCAAGATCGGCGTGATCGTCGGCATTCAGTCGACGGGGCACGCGGAAAAGATCGCCGCGCTCGGCAAGCAGGTGGCGATGCATATCGCCGCAGCCGGCCCGCTGGCGGTGCGGCAGGAGGAGGTCGACCCGGCGGTGGTGGCGCGCGAGCGGGCGATCTTCGCCGAGCAGGCGCGCGAATCCGGCAAGCCGGAAGCGATCATCGAGAAGATGGTCGAGGGCCGTCTGCGCAAGTTCTACGAAGAAGTCGTGCTGATGTCGCAGGCCTTCGTGGTCGACACCGACAAGACGGTTGGCGAGGCCATCAAGGCCGCCGGGAATGGCGCCGAAATTGACGTCACCGAGTTCGTCATGTTCCGTCTCGGCGAAGGCGTCGAGAAGGAAGAGACCGACTTCGCCGCGGAGGTCGCAGCGGCGGCGGGCACGGACAAGGATTGATGCCCGTCAAGTGACATCGCCCCGGCCATCGTGTATCGGGTGTGCCCGTCGGCAAACCCTTGCGAATCGGGACGAATGACCGGGCGTCCGCTCTACAGAAAAGTCCTGCTCAAGCTCTCCGGCGAGGTCCTCGCCGGGGCACATGACATGGGCATCGACCAGTCGGTGGTCGATCGCTTGGCGAGCGAGATCGCCGAGGCCGCCGAACTCGGCGTCAAGCTCGGCATCGTTGCCGGCGGCGGAAATTTCGTCCGCGGCGAGACCTTCGCCGGCGAGGGGGGCAACCGCGTCGCCGGCGACCAGATGGGCATGCTTGGTACGGTGATGAACGCCGTCGCCTTCCGCGAGGCGCTGACCCGGCGGAGCGTTGCCGTGCGCGTGTTCTCCGCCGTCCCGGTGCCTTCAATCTGCGAGACGTTCACCCAACGCGACGCCGACCGTGCGTTCGACGCCGGCGAGGTGCTCGTGTTCGCCGGAGGGACCGGGAACCCGTTCTTCACCACCGACACCGGGGCAGCGCTGCGCGCCGCCGAGATGGGCTGCGACGCCCTGTTCAAGGGAACCTCGGTTGACGGGGTCTATTCCGCCGATCCGAAGCTCGATCCCGATGCCGTCCGCTTCGACCGGCTCACCCACGAAGAGGTGCTGGCCAGGGGGCTGAAGATCATGGACGCCGCAGCGGTTTCGCTTGCCCGCGACAACGATATTCCGGTAATCGTCTTTTCCATCCTTCAACCAGGTGCGATCGTTGATATCCTGATCGGAAAAGGTCGGGCGACGGTCGTCGCGGACCGCTAGGCGCGATGGGCCGTCGCCAACCGTCCGCAAGCTGATGAGGAAACGGCATGGATCTCAATGACCTCGAGCGGCGAATGAAGGGGGCGGTGTCGGTGCTGAAGACCGAATTGGCCGGGCTGCGCACCGGGCGCGCCTCGATAAGCCTGGTGGAGCCCATTCATGTCGACGTCTACGGCGCGTCGATGCCGCTCAATCAGGTGGCGACCATCAGCGTGCCGGAGGCGCGGATGCTCTCGGTCCAGGTCTGGGACAAATCGAACGTGCAGGCCGTCGACCGGGCCATCCGGGAGTCCAACCTCGGCCTCAACCCCATCGTCGAAGGCCAGCTGCTTCGCATCCCGATCCCCGAGCTCAACGCCGAGCGCCGCCAGGAACTGGTCAAGGTCGCCCACAAATATGCCGAGCAGGCCAAGGTTGCCGTCCGGCATGTGAGGCGGGACGGGATGGACGGCCTGAAGAAGGAAGAAAAGGACGGCGGAATGGGCGAGGACGAAAGCCACGGCCTGGCCGACCGCGTACAGAAGCTGACCGACGCCACGATCACCGAAATCGACGAGCTGCTTGCCCACAAAGAGGCCGAGATCACCCAGGTGTGATCCCGTTCGGCTGAAGCCATGATGAGACCACGCGCCAATGAGCAAGGGGTGGTCGCAGGGCCGAAGGGTCCGGACCGCGACATCCCTCGCCACATTGCGATCATCATGGATGGCAACGGACGGTGGGCCGAAGGCCGCGGACTGCCGCGGAGCGAGGGGCATCGCCGCGGCGTCGAGGCGGTGCGGCGGACGGTGACCGCGGCCAGCGATCTCGGCGTCGGCTACCTGACGCTCTTCAGCTTCTCGTCGGAGAACTGGTCCCGGCCGCCGGCCGAGGTCGAGTTCCTTTTCGGCCTCTTGCGGATGTACATCCGCCGCGATCTCGGCCGGCTTCACCGGCAGGGCGTCCGCGTTCAGGTCATCGGGGCGCGGGAGGGCCTGCCCTCCGACATTTCCGCACTGATCAACGAGGCTGAGACGAAGACCGCGTCAAATGCCGGGCTGAGGATGGTGGTTGCGTTCAACTACGGCGGGCGCGACGAAATCGTCCGCGCCGCCCGCAGCATCGCTCGCAAGGTTGCGGCGGGCGGCATCGACCCGGATGAGATCGATGCGCCGATGTTCGCCGCACACCTCGACACGGCGGACATGCCCGATCCCGATCTGGTGATCCGCACCAGTGGCGAACTGCGGCTCAGCAATTTTCTCTTGTGGCAATCCGCTTACGCGGAGCTGGTTTTCCTGCCGCTCTACTGGCCGGATTTTGACGGCGAGGCGCTGCAGTCCGCCATCACCCAGTTTTCCACCCGCTCGCGCCGCTACGGGGGGCGGGTCGCGAGGAGCAACGCGTGAGGTCAGCCAATGGCGGTGCGGCAACGCATGTCGGAACCGTCGTGACAGGCAGCGACCTCCTCCCGCGTGTCGCCTCGTCGATCGGGCTGATTGCCATTGCAGCGATCGGTGCCTGGTGGGGTGGCCTCGCCACCGCCGCGGTAGTGGCCCTGGCGGCGATCGTCGTCCACCTTGAATGGACCGGCGTGACCGAGGGTAGGCTGACGGCCGCCCTCGGGTTCACCGCCGGGATCGGCGCTGCAGTGTTGATCGCCGGCACGAGGTATTTCGAGGCGTCGCTTGCCGTTGCTGGCGTTGCGACGCTCGCCGCGGCGATCGCCGGGCCCCGACCGTGGCGGGCGGCGGGCGTGGTCTATGTGTCGGCGTTCGGGCTCAGCCTGGTTGCCCTCAGAGAATCGGACGACGGACTTGGCGCAATCGCTTTCCTGCTGGCGGTTGTGGCAGGGACCGATATTGGCGCCTATTTCTTTGGTCGCGGCTTCGGTGGTCCAAAGCTCTGGCCTGCGGTCTCGCCGAAGAAGACCTGGGCCGGGGCTGTCGGCGGTCTGGGGGCGGCGGTTGTGGCAGGCATCGCCGCTGCTGCCTTGATCGGCGTCCAGGTAGGCCCCAGCCTGGTTGGCCTCATCGTCGTGCTGTCGGTGGCCAGTCAGTGCGGCGACCTGTTTGAATCGTTCGTCAAACGCCGGTTCGGGGCCAAGGATGCCGGCAGCATCATTCCCGGCCACGGAGGGATGATGGACCGCGTTGACGGTCTTGTGTTCGCCGCAACGGTCGCGGTTTTCATCGGCTTCCTGCATAGTGGCGGTACCGATGCAGCGAGAGGGCTTATCTGGTGGTGAGTATCCCGGCGTCTGCGGGACCCCAGGCAGCGGTCGAGACTCCGGCGGAGCCGGCTGACCGTCCGCGGCGCATCTCCATTCTCGGCGCGACCGGCTCGATCGGCACCAACACGGTTTCGGTCGTGATGGACCGGCCTGGGGCATTCGAGGTCGAGGCGGTCACCGCCTTCGGCAACGCGGAGAACCTCGCCAGGGTGGCGCGCGAGGTCGGGGCGCGGGTCGCGGTGATCGCGAACAGCCGGGGCTACGACGCGCTGGAGCGTGCCTTGGCCGGCACGGGCATCGAGGCGGCGGCCGGCGAACGGGCGATCGAGGAAGCGGCGTCGCGGCCGGTGGACATCGTGGTCGCGGGGATCGTGGGGGCGGCGGGTTTGTCGCCGACGCTGGCCGCGATCCGGGCCGGATCGAACGTCGCACTTGCCAACAAGGAGTGCCTGGTCTGCGCCGGCGAGGTGTTTGTGACCGAGGCGCGCGAGGCGGGGGTGACGATCCTGCCGGTCGACTCGGAGCACAACGCCGTGTTCCAGGCGCTCGGCGACAGCCGGATCGAGGATGTCGACAAGATCATCCTTACCGCCTCGGGCGGACCCTTCCGCGACTGGACGAAGGAAGCCATGGCCGGTGCCCGGCCCGAGGAGGCGATCAAGCATCCGAACTGGTCGATGGGGCCGAAAATCAGCGTCGACTCCGCCACGCTGATGAACAAGGGCCTCGAACTGATTGAGGCGCATCATCTTTTCGCCGTGGGCAGCGATCGGCTGGCCGTCGTCGTTCATCCCCAATCGATCATTCACGGCATGGTTGCTTACAAGGACGGGACGACAATCGCCGCGATGAGCCCGCCCGACATGCGCACGCCGATCGCCCATTGTCTGTCCTGGCCTGCCAGGGACGCTAGCGGGGGCGTCGGCCTCGATCTGGTGAAAGTGGGGCGGCTGACCTTCGAAAAGCCGGATCTGGACAAGTTTCCGGCTCTAAGGATCGCTCGCCAGGCCCTTGATGCGGGCGGCTGGGCGACCAATGTGCTCAATGCGGCGAACGAGGTCGCAGTGGGCGCCTATCTGTCTGGCAATATTGGCTTCCTCGAAATCGCCCGATTGGTTGAGGATACGATGGATGAGGCAGCGGCGTCGGGCCTCGACCGGTCACCGGAATCCATCAAGGACGCTCTCGCCCTCGACAAGGAAGGGCGCCGCATCGCGACCGGGCTGATCGCCCGCCACCAGGCCAGAGTGCCGTCTCGCTGAGGACAAGGACTGCCATGGAGGCTCTCGGCTTTTTCGAGAACATCGGTTCGACGGCTTTCAGTTACGTCGTTCCGTTCCTCTTCGTTCTGACCATCGTCGTCTTCTTTCACGAGTTCGGTCATTTCCTGGCCGCCCGCTGGTGCGGGGTTGGCGTCAAGGTATTCTCCGTCGGCTTCGGCCCGGAGCTGTTCGGCTTCAACGACCGCCGTGGAACCCGCTGGCGCGTGTCGATGATCCCGCTCGGCGGTTATGTGAAGTTCCTCGGCGATGAGAATGAGGCCAGCCAGACGGATCGCGCCGCGCTGGCGGAACTCGGTGAAGAGGAGCGTCGCAAGGCCTTCGCGGCCAAGGGGGTCGGGGCCCGGGCGATCATCGTCGCAGCCGGGCCACTCGCCAATTTCGTTTTGGCAATCGTGATATTTGCGGCGATTTTCGCCCTCTATGGCCGCCAGATAACAACCCCGCGGGTCGACACCGTCGTCGCCGGGAGTCCCGCCGAACAGGCCGGCTTCCAGCCGGGCGACATCATCCTGTCGATCGACGACGAGCCGATCAAGGATTTCACCGATCTGCAGCGGGTTGTCAGCGTCAGCACCGGGACCCCGCTGCAAATTGTCGTTCGCCGCGGCGAGAAAGAGGTCGCTCTGACGGCAACGCCGGAGCTTCAGGAGATCACCGACCGGTTCGGCAACAAGCATCGGGTCGGCATGCTGGGAATCCAGCGAAACACGACCGGCGCCGACATCACCGTCGAGCGATATTCGCTGCCCGGCGCCGTCGCCCGGGCGGTATCCGAGACGTGGTTCGTCACCGAGCGGACGGTTTCCTACCTGTTCGAAGTGGTGGTGGGTCGAGAATCGGCGGACCAGCTCGGGGGGCCGCTCAGGGTCGCCGAGGTTTCGGCGCAGGTCGCCACCATCGGATTTGTTGCGCTGATCAATCTTGCCGCGATCCTGTCGATCTCGATCGGACTGATCAATCTTTTCCCGGTTCCCATGCTCGATGGCGGACATCTGCTGTTTTTCGCCCTTGAGGCAATCCGCGGCCGGCCGCTCAGCGAACGGGCGCAGGACATCGGATTCCGCATTGGCTTCGTTGCCATCGTGCTGCTCATGGTCTTTGCCACGAGCAACGATATCTCCGCCATCTGGGGCCGCTTGCAGGGGACCGGGTAGAGGGCGGGCCCTGAGGGGGGCCGCGCCCAGGCTCAGGAAACCGGGGTCCGGCGGGCGCCCAACCTCGCTGGTGTTAAGGATTTTCGCAACCTGCGGCGATATTATTCGTTTGAGTTCGTTGTGAAAAAGGGCTTCGAAGCGTGTCGCGGGGGCAACGCTGGAGGAGATTTGGCGACCGGGGTGGGAGGCAGGCTTGCGTGCTTATCAAAAGCCTGTAAATGTCGCCTTCCGGGGACGGCGCGGGGCGAATCTTCGCAGTGTCTCCCCGAGCCGGGTGCGGGCAGAACGGGGTGCTCTGAACCATATGTTTTCTTTGATGTATTTTCTCCGGCGTGTAGCGCTCGCGCTTGCTTTGTCGGTGGGCGTTATTACGGGTATCGGTCCGTCGTGGCTGGGACCGAGCGCGGCGGAAGCCGCCGTCATCTCCAGCATCGTCGTCAGCGGCAACACCCGCGTGGAGGCGGAAACCGTCAAAAGCTACGTCCTGATCGTCCCCGGAAAGTCCTTCACCAACGCCGATGTCGACGAATCCGTTAAGGCCCTCTACGGCACCGGGCTTTTCTCCGATGTGACGATCTCGGTCAGCGGCAGCCGGCTCCTGGTGGTCGTTGAGGAGAATCCCGTCGTCAACTCGGTGATCATCCAGGGCAACCGCAAGGTCAAATCCAACATCCTGATCCAGTTGCTGCAGACCCAGCCACGCGGTGTGCTGACGGACGCCAAGCTGCAGGGTGATGCGCAGCGGATGACCGACTACTACGCCACCCAGGGGCGCAGCTCTGCGACGATCACCTACAAGGTCACCGATCTTCCCGGGAACAGGGCGGACGTCGTCTTTGTCGTTGACGAGGGTGACCGCACTGCAATCAGCCGGATCACCTTCATCGGCAACGACGCCTTTTCGGACTCTCGCCTGCGCAGCGTGATCGACTCGCGCCAGCGCAGCCTGTTCACTTTGCTCAACCGCAAGGACGTCTTCAGCGAGGTGAGGCTGGCTGCCGACCAGGAAGCGCTCCGGCGCTTCTATATGAGCCACGGCTTCGCGGACTTCCGAGTGATTTCCGTCGACTGGGACTTCAACGAGTCCACCAGCCGCTATTCCGTCGTCTTCACGCTCGATGAAGGTCCGAGGTTCAAATTCGGCGCCATCAATATCGACTCTACGATTCCGGGTGTCGACACGCGGGCGCTGATGCGCCAGGTGGAGACGAAGTCCGGGCGGGTTTTCGATGCGACCAAGATCGAACACACGATCGAGAACCTGACGATCGAGTTGTCGCGTCAGGGTTACGCCTTCGTTCAGGTGCGTCCCCGCGGCGACCGCGACTATACGAACCACACGGTTTCGATCACCTATCTCATCGATGAAGGCCCGCGGGTCTACGTCGAGCGCATTGAGATCTACGGCAACACCAAGACGCGCGACTACGTCATCCGGCGTGAGTTCGATATCGCCGAAGGCGACCCCTACAATCGCGTGCTGATCGACAAAGCCGAACGAAACCTGCGTGACCTTGGCTACTTCAAGACCGTTGATATCGTGACGGAGCCCGGTTCGGCGCCGGACAAGGTGGTGGTCGTGGTCAGAGTGGTCGAGGACTCGACCGGCGAGTTCTCGATCGGCGCCGGTTACTCGACCGCCGGATTGGTGGGCGAGGTCTCGCTCGATGAGCGGAACTTCCTCGGCCGCGGACAGCAGCTGCGAATTTCGGTCGGGTACGGCTCGAACCAGCAGAACTACAATGTCTCGTTCACCGATCCCTACTTCCTTGGCTACAAGATTTCGGCCGGTATCGATGCCTACAAGACGATTCAGGGCAAATCGTCGTACCGACCCTACCAGAGCGACATTCTCGGCGGCGGATTGCGGCTAGGGCTGCCGATCACCGACAACCTCGTTTTGAATCTGAACTACCATATCGACAGCAACCAGATCTCCAACACGAGGAAGAAGACCGCCGTCTACTTCCCGAACGGCACCTACATCACTTCTTCGGCGGGCTACAATCTGACGTATTCCACGCTCGATAGCGTGAGCGATCCGCATGAGGGTCTCTTCATCAGGGCGGGACAGGACTTTGCCGGCATAGGCGGCGATGTCAGTTACATGAAGTCGATCGGTGACGCGCGGTACTATGCGCGCCTGCTGCCGGATACCGATATCGTCGGCTTGATGCGGGTTGCCGGTGGCAACATCACCGGTCTCGGTCAGAAGGTCCCGGTATTTGACGACTTCTTCCAGGGTGGAGAGACAATCCGTGGCTTCGCGCCTTACGGGTACGGTGCCGTCGACACCAAGACCGGCACCCCGCTCGGCGGCAAGAACTACTGGGTGGCCACCGCCGAGATCCAGTTCCCATTCCCCGGCATATCGCCGGACTTCGGCTTCCGCGGCGCCGTCTTTGCCGACGCCGGTACGCTGATGGATGTCGACGTGCCGAAGGGTGGTGGCCCGATCACCAATCCCAGCACGATCCGCTCTTCGGTCGGTGGCTCCGTTCTGTGGTCGTCGCCGATTGGCATCCTTCGCGCGGATTTCTCCTACGTCCTGAGCAAGGCGGCTACCGACAAGACGCAGTGGTTCCGGTTCAGCGCCGGCAGGAGATTCTGACGGTTGCGACCTTGGCGGGGAGGCTGCCGGACCACAGGCGGCCTCTTCGTATTTTCGGGCCCGGGCGATGATGGATCCCGGCTTCTTTGACAAGCCGACTCCGGTCACATTGGAGAAGATCGCGGTGCTCACCGGCGCCGTCGTTGCCGATCCAGGTGCACGCGATCGGCTCATCCATGGCGTCGCGCCGCTTGACCGGGCGGGTCCCGACGATGCCACGTTCTTCGAAACCCGCCGGCTTGCCGATGCCCTTGCAGCAACCAGAGCCGGGGCATGCTTCATTTCCGAAAGTGACGTTCTGCTTGCGCCGTCCTCTACCGTCGTGCTGGTCACGGAGTCGCCGGATCGCGCCTTCGCCATCCTGACCGGCTACTTCTACCCGGCTGCCCTGAGACCGGGGCCGACCAGCGGAGAGGCCAGCATCTCGCCGGCCGCCCATATAGCCGAGACCGCGCGCCTCGAGCGCGGCGTGACGCTCGAACCCGGAGCGGTGGTCGGGCCGAACGCCGAAATCGGCGCCGACAGCCTGATCGGGGCAGGGGCCGTTATCGGGCCTGGCGTGAAGATCGGGCGCGAGGTCTCGATCGGGGCGGGTGTGACGGTCATCCATGCTCTCGTCGGCAACCGCGTGATCCTTCATCCGGGCGCGCGCATTGGGCAGGATGGCTTCGGCTTTGTGCCGGGATCCCGCGGACACCTGAAAATTCCGCAGATTGGCCGGGTCATCATTCAGGACGACGTCGAGATCGGCGCCAACACGACGATCGACCGGGGTAGCAACCGCGACACCATCATCGGCGAGGGCACAAAGATCGACAATCTTGTCCAAATCGGTCACAACGTGTCGATCGGACGCCATTGCCTGATTGCCGGGCAGGTCGGCATCTCGGGGAGCGTTGATATCGGCGACTTCGTGATGCTTGGGGGAAACGCGGGGATCAGGGATCACGTGACGATCGGTCACGGCGCAAGGGTCGCGGCGGCGGCGGCAGTGCATACCAACATTCCGCCGGGTGAGACATGGGGCGGCTATCCCGCCCTGCCGGTGGAGAAGTGGTACAGCCAGATGAGGACACTGCAACGCCTCGTGCGCCGCGCCTCGATCGAGCACGGCACCGGCAAGCTCAAGGATAGTCCAGATGGCGAATGACGCCACCGCGCTGGTCAGTCTCGACATCCATGCGATCTACGAGCTCCTTCCGCACCGCTATCCGTTTCTCATGGTCGACCGGATCACCGATATCGATGGGGATAGTGCGGCGATCGGCATCAAGAACGTCACGATCAACGAGCCGTATTTCGCCGGCCATTTCCCAACCATGCCGATCATGCCAGGTGTGCTCCTGATCGAGGGCATGGCCCAGACGGCCGGGGCAATCTGCATTCTCGCGAGAGGCAAGGAAAGCCCGAAGGTCGTGTATTTCATGACTATCGACCAGGCCAAGTTCCGGCGGCCGGTGTTCCCCGGCGACACGGTCGAGTACCATGTCCGCAAGATCCGCAATCGCAGCAATATCTGGAAGTTCAGCGCGGAAGCCCTGGTCAGCGGAACCAAGGTCGCCGAGGCGACGATCAGTGCGCTGATAGCAGACGAGTAATCCGCTCAAATGGCAGAGATACATCCCACGGCGATCGTCGCGGACGGCGCCCAGATCGGCGCGGACGTGCGTATCGGCGCGTTTTCCATTGTCGGTCCGGATGTCGTGTTGGAAGACGGAGTGGTCCTCCACTCCCACGTGCTGGTCGAAGGGCACACGCGGATCGGCGCGCGGACCGTCATCTTCCCTTTTGCGGCGATCGGCGGGCCGCCGCAGGACACCAGCTACCGTAACGAGCCCACCGAGGTGGAGATCGGGCCCGACTGCATCATCCGTGAGCAGGTAACCGTCCACCGAGGCACGGCCCGCGGCCGCGGCAAGACGACGATCGGCAAGGGCAGCTTCCTCATGATCGGCTCCCATGTGGCCCATGACTGCATTGTCGGGGAGGATGTCGTCCTGGTGAACAACGCCACCCTCGGCGGCCATGTGGAGATCGGCGATCACGCCATCCTGGGCGGGCTGTCGGCCATTCAGCAGCATTGCCGGGTCGGGGCGCACGCATTCATCGGCGGCGTCTCGGGAGTCACGACCGACGTGATCCCGTTCGTCTCGGCAATCGGCCAACGGGCCGAAATCGGCGGCCTCAACATCGTCGGGCTGAAACGGCGCGGCTTCGACCGGCCGACGATTCATGCCTTGCGCGCGGCCTACAAGGCGGTGTTTGACGGCTCGGGCACCCGCGCGGAGCGGGTCGAGCGGGTGGCGGAGAAATACGCCGACGTTCCCGCCGTGATGATGATCGTCGATTTCATCCGCGCGGGCGACGACCGGCCACTTTGTCTGCCGCGCGACTAGAGCCGCGGCAAGCCAGGGCACGAGGCATGTCCGCAGGGAACGGCAAACCACTCGGCATCATCGCCGGCGGCGGCACGGCGCCGCTGCTCGTTGCCGACGCGGCGATCCGCGCCGGCCGGCCGGTCTTCGTCGTCGGGATCGGCGGAGAGGCGAATCCGGATATCGCGGCCTATCCGCATGAGGTCCTGAAGTGGGGCCAGATCGGGCGAATGCAGAGCCTGTTCGCCAAGCACGGCATCACCGAAATCGTCCTCATCGGCAACATCCGGGTGCGGCCGGATTTCAGCAAGTTCAGGCTCGACTTTGGTGCCGTCCGCATCATGCCCAAGGTGCTCGGCATGCTCGCCAATGGCGACAACGATCTTCTCAGCGGCGTCGTCAAGCTGTTGGGCGAGCTCGGCTACACGGTGGTCGGCGCCCATGAGATCGCACCTGAGTTGGTGGCGTCCGTCGGGCTCTTGGGTCGGCGGGCGCCGGACAAGGCAGCCGGGACGGACATCGACAAGGCGATGAGCGCGGCGCGGGCGATCGGAGTGATTGACGCCGGCCAGGCGGCCGTGGTGATCAATGGCCGGGTCGTCGCGCTCGAGGCGGCCGAAGGCACCGATCAGATGCTCGATCGCGTCGCCCGGCTCCGCGAGGCCGGGCGCCTCAAATGGAGCGGCCGCGCGGGCATCCTCGCCAAATGCGCCAAGCCGCAACAGGATCTCAGGGTCGATATGCCGACCATCGGACCGAAGACGGTGAAGGCCGCCGCCGAGATCGGGCTCGCCGGAATTGCCGTCGAGGCGGGTCGCGTCATGATCGTCGAGCGCCCGGAGGTCATCGCGCTCGCCGACCGGAACGACGTCTTCGTCGTCGGCGTGGCGGGCAGCCAGGAGAAACGCGGGTGAGCGACAGACCGTTCACGGCTTTCCTGATCGCCGGCGAAGAGTCCGGCGATCACCTTGGCGCCCGGCTGATGGAGGCCCTCAAGGAACGCCTCGGCGACGGCGTGCGATTCGTCGGCGTCGGCGGCGAGCGGATGGAGGCGCACGGCCTCAAATCGCTGTTTCCGATGCATGAGATCGCCTATCACGGCATCTCGGCCATCATCGTCAACGTCCATCGCATCATCGCCAAGATGCAGAGGACCGCGAAAGCGGTCGTCAGGGCCGATCCCGACGTGCTCGTCATCATCGATTGCCCCGGCTTCAACCTTGGCGTCGCGCGGCGGGTGCGGAAGTGGAGGCCCTCGATTCCGATCGTCGAGTATGTGTCACCGACAGTGTGGGTGTGGCGGCCGGGGCGCGCCCGCTGGATCTCGGGCTTTGTCGATCAGATCCTCGCCATCCTGCCGTTCGAGCCCGACGTCCACAAACGGCTGGGCGGCCCGCCTTGCACCTATGTCGGGCACCCGCTGATCCAGCGGCTCGACCGGCTGCGGCCGGGACCGGGAGAACGGCCGGAACTCGCCGATGTCGATCGCCCGACCCTTGTCGTGCTGCCGGGAAGCCGTCGCAATGAGATACGACGGCTGACGGAGCCTTTCGGCGAGACGGTCGCCCGGCTTGTCGCCGACCACGGTCCGCTCGACATCCTCCTGCCGGCCGTGCCGCGTCTTGCCGACGAGATCCGGTCGCGCGCCGCCGCGTGGCCGGTCCAGCCGACCATCATCGTTGGCGAGGAGGAGAAATACGCCGCCTTCCGCCGGGCGCAACTGGCGCTCGCCGCTTCCGGCACCGTGACGCTTGAGCTGGCGCTTTCCGGGGTGCCGATGGTCGTCGCCTACCGGGTCGATCCGTTCGTCAAGCCGTTCAAGTACACGCTGACGCGCATCAATTCGTTCGTGCTTCCCAACCTGATCACCGGGACCAACGAGATTCCGGAGTTCCTCGACGGGGAGAGCACGCCGGAAAAGCTTTCCGCGGCCCTGGGGCGTCTCCTCGACGATACGCCCGAGCGCCGCGCCCAGATCGCCGCCTTCAGCCGTCTCGATTCGCTGATGACCCTCGAGACGGGCACACCGAGCGGCCTTGCCGCCGACATCGTCCTCGAGACGGCGCGAGAAAAGACGGCGAACCGCGCCGTCGACCGTGGCGGCGCTCCGGTTCAGCGCCGTTTGGAGACCGGGATGTAGTCGCGCTGGGTTTCGCCGGTGTAGAGCTGGCGCGGCCGGCCGATCTTCTGCGAGGCGTCCTCGACCATCTCCTTCCACTGCGCGATCCAGCCGACGGTGCGGGCGAGGGCGAAGAGCACCGTGAACATCGTGGTCGGGAAGCCGAGCGCCTTCAGCGTGATCCCCGAATAGAAATCGATGTTCGGATAGAGCTTCTTCTCGACGAAATAGTCGTCAGTGAGGGCGATCCGCTCGAGCTCCATGGCAACCTCGAGAAGCGGGTCGTCCTGGATCCCCAACTCGGCGAGAACCTCGTGGCAGGTCTTCTGCATGATCTTCGCCCGCGGATCGTAGTTCTTGTAGACCCGGTGCCCGAAGCCCATCAGGCGGAAGGGGTCGTCCCTGTCCTTGGCGCGGGCGATGAATTCCGGGATGCGGTCGACCGAGCCGATCTCCTGAAGCATGTTGAGCGCCGCTTCGTTGGCGCCGCCATGGGCGGGGCCCCACAGGCAGGCGATGCCGGCGGCAATGCAGGCGAAAGGATTGGCGCCCGACGAGCCGGCGAGCCGGACCGTCGAGGTCGAGGCGTTCTGCTCGTGATCGGCGTGGAGGATGAAGATCCGGTCCATGGCGCGCGAGAGCACCGGATTGACCTTGTACTCCTCGCACGGCACGGCGAAGCACATCCTCAGGAAGTTCGAGGCGTAGTCGAGGGAATTCAGCGGATAAACGAAGGGCTGGCCGACGTGATACTTGAAGGCCATGGCGGCGATGGTCGGCATCTTGGCGATCATGCGCAGCGATGCGACCATGCGCTGGTAGGGGTCCGAGATGTCGGTCGAGTCGTGATAGAAGGCCGACATGGCGCCGACCACGCCGCACATCACCGCCATCGGGTGGGCGTCGCGGCGGAATCCGGTGAAGAACCGCGTCATCTGCTCGTGGACCATCGTGTGATAGGTGACGCGATGGTCGAAGTCCGCCTTCTGCGCGGCGGTCGGCAGTTCTCCGTAGAGCAGCAGGTAGCAGGTCTCGAGGAAGTCGCCATGCTCGGCGAGTTGCTCGATCGGGTAGCCCCGATAAAGAAGAACCCCGTCCTCGCCGTCGATAAAGGTGATCTTCGATTCACAGGAGGCGGTCGAGGTGAAGCCGGGATCATAGGTAAACCGCCCGGTTTCCCGGTACAGCGCCGAGATGTCGACGACCTGCGGTCCGAGCGTGCCGTCGCGCACGGGTAAATCCCAGGTCTCTGGTCCGATCGTCAGCTTCGCCATGTTGCTCGCCGCCGTTTGCTCGGGCGCCTTACGGGCTTCCATTTCGCTCGCATTGGCCACGGCAGCCTCCATATCTGGTGTGAGTTTCGGATTTGCCGGGATTATATTGCTGCAGCGCGGCAAGTCCATGGATGCCGCAGTGAATCACGCGCTATTGCGGTTCGATTGATCGGCAATCCGTCCCAGCGATTCGGTGCGGCCAAGGATTGCCAAAACCTCGAAAATCCCCGGAGAAGCAGTGCTTCCGGTCAGCGCCGCGCGGAGCGGCTGTGCCGCTTTGCCGAGCTTCAGGCCCTCTTTGGCGGCAAAGGCCTTGACCGCTTCCTCGAGCGGGGCGACCGACCAGTCCTCGACACGGGTAAGCCGCGCGGAGAGTCGCCCGAGCATCGCCCGCGCATCGTCGTCGAGGAGCGCCGCCGCCTTCTCCTCGATAGCGATCGGCCGGTCGGCAACGATGAAGGCAGCACGTTCCGTCAGTTCCACCAGGGTCTGGGCCCGCTCCTTCAAAAGCGGCATTGCTTCCCTGAGGCGGTGCAGCCGGTCGGGGTCGAGCTTCGCGCGGAAAGCCTCGCCACCGGCGAGATGCGGCAATTCCTCGATCAGCGTCGCCAGCAGGTCGGCGTCGCTCCGCTGCCGCATGTAATGGGCGTTGAGGCTGTCCAGCTTGGCAAAGTCGAAGCGGGCGGGCGAGCGGCCGATGCCGGCGATGTCGAACCAGGCGATCATCTCGTCGTCGGACATGATCTCGTCGTCGCCGTGGCTCCAGCCGAGGCGGACCAGGTAGTTGCGCATCGCTTCCGGCAGGTAGCCCTTCGCCCGGTAGGCGTCGACCCCCAGGGCGCCGTGGCGCTTCGACAGCTTGGCCCCGTCGGGACCGTGGATCAGCGGGATGTGCGCCAGCTCGGGAAGCGCCCAGCCGAGGGCGTCATGGAGGATCTTCTGGCGGGCGGCATTGGTCAGATGATCGTCGCCGCGGATGATGTGGGTGACGCCCATGTCGTGGTCGTCGACCACCACCGCGAGCATGTAGGTCGGCGTGCCGTCCGAGCGCAGGATGACGAAATCGTCGAGATCGTCATTGGGGAAGGCGACGCGGCCCTGGACCTTGTCGTCAATGACCGTCTCGCCGCCTTGGGGTGATTTGATGCGGATCGACGGCGCCACACCGGGGGGCGCCTCCGACGGATCGCGGTCCCGCCAGCGGCCGTCATAGCGGGCCGAGCGTCCCTCGGCGCGGGCGATTGCGCGCATCTCGTTGAGCTCTTCGGCCGTCGCATAGCAGCGATACGCCTTGCCGTCGGCAAGCAGCGCCTCGGCGACTTCCCGGTGTCGCGTCGCCCGGGCGAACTGGTGGAGCGGCTCGCCGTCCCAGTTGAGGCCGAGCCAGGCGAGGCCGTCGAGGATCGCCGCGATCGCGGCGTCGGTGGAGCGCTCGCGGTCAGTGTCCTCGATCCTGAGCAGCATCCTGCCGCCAGTGTGCCGCGCGTAGAGCCAGTTGAAGAGCGCCGTCCGGGCGCCGCCGATATGGAGGTAGCCGGTCGGCGAGGGGGCAAAGCGGGTGACGACGGGTGAAGACATGTGTGGCTCAGCGTTGAAAGCGACCGTGTAGCACGCCAGCGCCGACGGTTGGCAATCCGTTCCTCCCCGGTATTGCGTCAATGACGTTTAGGTAATACATTCGCGCTATGAAGACTTTGACGGTAAAGCTGCCCGAGTCGCTGGCTGCCTCCATTGAAGTGGAATCCCGCGAGCGCGGCATTTCCAAGTCCGAGGTCGTGCGTGAACGTCTACAGCGCGCGGGCCCAGAGACTCGTCGTGCTTCACATCTCGACGCGATTGCCGATCTGATTGGTTCGGTGGATGACGATCTACCGGCGGACCTGAGCGCTCGCAAGAAGCATTATTTGCGAGTCTGGGGCTATGGCACAAAGCGTGCTCGTTGATGCGAGCTTCCTGACCGCGCTCCTTCGTCAACGCGATGCGCATCGAGACTGGGCTGCGTCGCAGGCAAGGCGCTTCCCGCCGCCGTGGCATGTGTGCGAGGCGGTCCTCTCGGAGGCGTTCTATCTTCTTGGGGGACCTGGATTGCCGGCGCTCGCCCGGCTTCTCCAATATGGCACGGTGATGGTCTCATTCGACCTGGGACGAAAGCAGGATTCGGTCATCAGGCTCATGGAGAAGTATGCAGACGTACCGATGAGCCTTGCCGACGCTTGCCTCGTCCGCATGACGGAAGTGATGTCCGAGCCTGTCCTGCTCACCACAGACGCGGACTTCCGGGTGTACCGCCGGCACAGCCGGCAGGTCATTCCTGTCGTGATGCCTCGGTGAAGTTGCATCGGCGGTACCGGCCCCGTTCGGCCAAGCAGCGACAGGACCGCATGTGATTGGCAGAGTCGGCGTGACGCGCTAGGAAGCGATTAATCAGGCAGTTCGAGAATGGCCGAAACGATCGCCCGCGAAGCCGGGCAGGATTTCATTCGCGATATCGTGCATGCGGACGTCGAGTCCGGCCGGGTCGGCGAGGTCGTCACCCGCTTTCCGCCCGAGCCGAACGGCTATCTGCATATCGGCCACGCCAAGTCGATCTGCCTCAACTTCGGCGTCGCGGCGGACTTCGCCGGGCGATGCAACCTCCGCTTCGACGACACCAACCCGACCAAGGAAGAGCAGGAATACATCGACGGCATCAAGCGCGACGTCCGCTGGCTCGGCTTCGACTGGGGTGAGGGGCTCTATCACGCCTCCGACTATTTCGAGCAGCTTTACGACTGGGCCGTCCACCTGATCCGTGCCGGCAAGGCCTATGTCGACGACCAGACCCAGGAGGCGATGCGGGCCGCCCGCGGCACCCTGACCGAGCCCGGCACCGACAGCCCATGGCGCGACCGGTCGGTCGATGAGAATCTCGACCTGTTCGCCCGCATGCGGGCCGGCGAGTTCCCCAACGGGGCGCGGGTGCTGCGCGCCAGGATCGATATGGCGGCGGGGAACATCAACTTGCGCGACCCGGTGCTCTACCGCATCCTCCATGCCTCGCATCCCCGTACCGGCACCGAGTGGTGCATCTATCCGAGCTACGATTTCGCCCATGGCCAGTCGGACGCCATCGAGGGCATTACCCACTCGCTCTGCACCCTCGAATTCGCCGATCACCGGCCGCTCTACGATTGGCTGCTGGACAACCTGCCGGTCCCCTCCCGGCCGCGCCAGTACGAGTTCGCCCGCCTCAACCTCACCTACACGCTGTTGTCGAAGCGGGTGCTGACCGGGCTCGTGCGCGGTGGCCATGTCGACGGCTGGGACGACCCGCGCATGCCGACCCTCGCCGGGCTCCGCCGACGGGGGGTGCCGCCGGAAGCGATCCGCGATTTCGTCAAGCGGATCGGCGTCGCCCGCGCCGACAGCCTGGTCGATGTGGCGATGCTCGAGGCGTCGATCCGCGAACTTCTCAACCGCGCCGCGCCGCGCCGGATGGCGGTGCTCAGGCCGCTGAAGGTGGTGATCGAGAACTATCCCGAAGGCGAGGCCGAAGACCTCGACGCGGTCAACAACCCCGAAGACCCGAAAGCGGGGACCCGTCCCGTCCGGTTCGGCCGCGAGCTCTATGTCGAGCGCGACGACTTCATGGAGGATCCGCCGAAGAAGTTCTTCCGTCTCGCGCCGGGCCGCGAGGTGCGCCTGCGCTACGCCTACTTCGTCACCTGCCGCGAGGTGGTGAAGGATGCGGCGGGGGAGGTCGTGGAGCTCCGCTGCACCTACGACCCGGAGACCCGCGGCGGCAACACGCCGCCCGACGGACGCAAGGTGAAGGCGACGCTCCACTGGGTTTCGGCGGCTGACTCGGTCGCCGCCGAGGTGCGGCTCTACGAGCCGCTGTTCAGCCGCCCGGATCCCGACGCCGGCAACTTTGCCGCCGATCTCAATCCGGAGTCGCGCGAGGTCTTGACCGGCTGCCGCATCGAGCCGGCGATTGCCGCCTCTAATGCC
>Ga0210144_1000370_pt1 | contig 25261 bp, 21 predicted proteins | sample Muzzi_PWA_D2_FD_185532 | JGI IMG/M metagenome (GOLD analysis project Ga0210144, IMG submission 185532) | Wetland microbial communities from San Francisco Bay, California, USA, that impact long-term carbon sequestration - Muzzi_PWA_D2 (SPAdes) | ecosystem: Environmental > Aquatic > Marine >...
ATCGCCTCGATCGGGTCGGCGGCCTGCAGCACCACCATGTCGGCATTGTTGCCGACGGCGAGCCCGTAGCCGTCAAGCTCCATGACCTTGGCCGGGTGGGTCGTCACCGCCTCGAAGCAGAAGCGCATCGCCTCGCGGCTGGTCAGCTGGCCGACATGGAGGCCCATATGAGCGACCTCCAGCATGTCGGCGTTCCCCAGCGAGTACCACGGGTCCATCGTGCAGTCCTGACCGAAGGCGACGTTGATGCCGTGCTGGCGCATCTCCGGCACCCGCGTCTGGCCGCGGCGCTTCGGATAGGTGTCGTGGCGTCCCTGCAGCACGATATTGATGAGCGGGTTGGGGATGGCGTGAATCTCCGCCTCCGCCATCAGCGGCAGGAGCTTCGAGGCATAGTAGTTGTCCATCGAGTGCATGGAGGTGAGGTGCGAGCCGGCGACGCGCCCCTGCAGGCCAAGCCGCACCGTCTCGGCAGTGAGCGTCTCGATATGGCGGGAGAGCGGATCGTCGCTCTCGTCGCAATGCATGTCGATCATCAGGCCGCGCCTCTCGGCGATCTCGCAAAGCGCCACGACGCTTCGCCGTCCATCCTCCATGGTCCGCTCGAAATGCGGGATGCCGCCGACGATATCGACGCCCTTGTCGAGCGCCCGTTCGAGGTTGGTCGCCGCGTTGGGCGAGCGGTAGTAGCCGTCCTGCGGGAAGGCAACGAGCTGGAGATCGATGTAGGGGGCGATCTTGCGCTTGACCTCGAGCAGCGCATCGACCGCCAGCAGCCGGTCGTCGCAAGTGTCGACATGGGTGCGGATGGCGAGCAGCCCTTGCGCCACGGCGAGGTCGCAATAGCGGAGCGCCCGCTCGATCACCGCCTCGGCGGTGAGCAGCGGCTTCAGTTCACCCCACAGCGCGATGCCTTCGAGCAGCGTCCCCGACTGGTTCATCCGCGGCAAGCCGAGCGACAGCGTGGCGTCCATGTGGAAATGGCAGTCGATGAAGGGCGGCGACACCAGGCGGCCGCCGGCGTCGATGGTCCGGCCGGCCTCCGCCGCGATGTTCGGCTCGATGGCGACGATCCTGCCGCCGGACGAAGCGATATCGACGCCGCTTCGCCCGTCCGGCAGCGTCGCGTTGGTGACGAGGAGATCGACGGAGCCGGGCATCAGCGCTCCTCCTTGCGGAAGGGAATGAGAAGGCTCGCTGGTGCCCGCGCGTTCCGCGAGACGAGCGCCATGGCGACGATGGTGAGGACGAACGGCATCATCAGGAGCACCGGATAAGGCACATGCAGGATGTTGGTCGCCTGCAGGCGAAGCTGCAAGGCCTCGAGCGCGGCGAAAAGCAGCGCCCCGGCGGCGCACCGCCACGGGTTCCACTGGCCGAAGACGACCAGCGCGATCGCCACCCAGCCGCGACCCGAGACGACGCCGAAGGTGAAGGCGTTGAACTGGGCGATGGTGAGATAGGCGCCGGCGAGGCCCATCAGTCCGCCGCCGATGACTAGCGCCTGCGTCCGCATGCCCCAGACGCTGATGCCTGCGGCGTCGGCGGCGCGCGGGTTCTCGCCGACCGTACGGAGGTTCAGCCCCCAGGACGTGCGGTAGAGGACGAAGGCGGTCAGTGGCACCACAAGGTAGGCGATGTAGGTGATGACGTTTTGATCGAAGAACACCGGACCGATGAAGGGGATATCGGCAAGGAGCGGGATCGGTAGCGCCTCGAACGGCACGATGTTGGGGGGCACGCCCGGCTGGCCGAAGATCAGCCGGTAGAAATAGAAGGCGAGGCCGGTGGCGAGCAGCGTCATGCCAATGCCGGAGACGTGCTGGCTGACGCCGAGCACGACGGCGAGGAACGACATGACCAGCCCCGCCACGGCACCGACGAGGATAGCCACCACAACGCCGAGCCACAGGCTGCCGGTGTAGAAGGCGACGGTGAAGCCCACCATCGAGCCGAGGAGCATGATCCCCTCGATGCCGAGGTTGAGGACGCCCGAGCGCTCGTTGATCAGTTCGCCGAGGGTGGCGAGGATCAGTGGCGTCGAGATGCGCACCATCGCCGCGAAGAAGCCGACCTCGAAGATCGTCACCAGTGCGTCAGGCATGGCGGACAACCCGCAGCCGGTACCCGACGAACAGCCGCATGGCGACCATCGTCATCAGGGCCACCCCCTGGATGACGTCGGCGAGATAGATCGGCACGCCGAGCGAGCGCGACATGGTGCCGGCCCCGTTGAAGATGATGGCAAAGAACAGCGCTGCCGGGATCGCACCGAGCGGGTTCAACTCGGCCAGCGTCGCGATGACGATCCCGGCATAGCCGTAGCCGGAACTCAGATCCTCGGTCACCTGGTAGCGGACGCCGCCGACCTCCCCCGCGCCGGCAAGCCCCGCCATCGCGCCGGAGATGAGCGCTGCGATGATGATGACGCGGCCGACCGGAATCCCGGCGTACTCCGCCGCCGCCGGATTGTGCCCGACCGCGCGGATGCGGAAGCCGAGCGTCGTTCGCGACAGCACCCACCACATCAGGATCGCCGCGATCAGGGCGAGGACGATGCCGAGGTGCACCTGGTGGCCGGCGAGAATCGGAAACTCGGCTTCCGGCCGGATCGACGGCGAATTGGGATAGCCACTCCTCGGGTCGCGCCACGGTCCCTCGAGCAGCGCCGTCACGCCGTAGAGCATGATGAAGTTGAGAAGCAGGGTCGAGACGACGTCGTCGACCTTGAGCCTGACCTTGAGGAGCGCCGGCAGAAGCGCCCAGAGCGCCCCGCAGACCGCCGCGCCGAGCACCATCAGCGGCACCAGGCCGAAGGCCGGCAGCGACGTCCGCTCGCCGATGAAGCCGGCGGCGACCGCGCCGGCCATCAGTTGCCCCTCGGCGCCGATGTTCCAGAACTTCGCCCGGAAAGCGACGACGACGGCAAGCCCGGTGAAGAGCAGCGGCGACGCCTTCACCAGCATGTCCTCGACGTCGTAGATGCTGGTAAAGTTGGAGAGGAAGAGGATCGAATAGGCGTCGAGCACGTTGACGCCGGCAAGGCTGACCAGCGCGGCGCAGAGCACCAGCGCCACCACCACCGCGCCGAGCGGCAGGAGGATCTGGATCGAGACCGGCGTCGTCTCGCGGCGCTCCAGCCGGACCCTCATGTTGCGCTGCCTCGCCAGACCATCGCTCAGCCGCCACCCTCGGCGACGCGTTTGAGGAAGGCGCCCGCGCGATCCGCCGCCGGCCCCATGGCATCGATCCAGCCCATGATGCTGAGTGCGCCGTGCACCATTTTCGGCCACACGACCAGCTCGGCCTCGGTTCCGGCGTCCTTCGCCTTCGCCGCGAGGGTGACGGAATCGTCACGGAGGGGATCGCACGCGCCGACCGCGACGTAGAGAGGCGGCAGGCCGGCGAGATCGGCGAGCATCGGTACGGCGAGCGGATTTTGCCGGTCCGCCGCGTTCGCCAGATAGTCGTTCCAGTAGCGCGCGATCTCCGCCGTGCCGATGAAGTAGGCGCCGCCGCCATAAGCCTTTTCCGACGCCGTCTCGAAATTGAGGGAGAAGGCCCCGTAAAAGAGCGCGGCGCCACGCACCGGGGTCGTCCCCTCATCACGGAAAGAGAGGCAGGCGGCAAGGGCGAGATTGGCGCCGGCCGAATCGCCGGCGAGCACGATCCGCTGCGGATCGATGCCGAGCGAGGCCCCTGCGTTCGCCGCCCAGCGAATGGCGGCGACGCAGTCGTCGAGCCCGGCGGGAAACGGATGCTCGGGCGCCAGCGCGTATGCGATGCTGAGCACGCGCATCCCCGACCGCACGGCGAGCTGCCGGGTCACGCCGTCATAAGTATCGATGCCGCCGTAGACCCAGCCGCCGCCGTGGATGTAGACGACCGTCGGTGCCGGAGCGGGGGTGCCGGGATCGTAGAGGCGGACTCTCGCCCTGCCGCTCGGAACATCGATGGTGCGCTCTTCGATATGCGGCAGCGGCGGTGCCCCGGCTGTCAGATAGAAGCCGAGGCTGGCGTTGATCCGCCGAAGCTCGGTCGGCGACAGCTCGGTCGGCGGCGGCAGGCCCTGCAGCCCACCATAGATCTTGCCGAGCACGGCGCGCAGTTGCGGATCGAGCACGCGCCACGCCGGCTCGAACTGGGCAAGGAACGCTTCGGTTTCAGCGGCCTTGACGGGGTCGGGCGCCACCGGCGCGGGCCAAGCGATGGCACCGAAGGCGGGTCCGCTTGCTGCGGCTGGGAGCATCGCTGCACCGATCGCCTTGATCACGTCGCGACGCGAGGTCGGCATGGTCCGCCTCCCCGTCTTGACGTCAGTGGTCCGATCTGGCGCCACATCAGGCCGCCTCCCCAACACCGGCCATGGCGAGGCCAACCCGCTCGACGGTTGCTTCCGTTGTGGGAATGTCGGCGACGATGCGGCCCCCATACATCACCGCGATGCGGTCGGAGAGCTGGAAGATTTCCTCGAGGTCCTCGCTGATGAGGAGGACCGCGCCGCCCTTTGCCCTGAGAGCCAGAAACTGACCGTGGACGAACTCGGTCGCCCCCACATCGATGCCGCGGGTCGGCTGCGCGGCGAGCAATATCCGCGGCTGGTGGGCGATCTCGCGGGCAAGCAAGGCCTTTTGCAGGTTGCCGCCGGAGAGCGTCGCTGTGCGAGCGTCGGGGCCGGGCGTGCGGATATCGAAGGCCGCGATCTGGTCGGTGGCGAAGCGGCGGATGGCGCCGCGGTCGAGGATGCCGTGCCGGCTGAATGGCGCTTGGCCGATCCACGGCAGCGCCATGCTTTCGGCAAGCGGCAGGGCACCGATCATGCCGATCGACAGGCGGTCCTCCGGCACCCGGCCGACCCCCCGCGCCTGCATCGCGCGCGGACCGGGCGCGGCGATCACCGCACCGTCGACGGCGATGGTGCCGCGCGAGGGTGCGAGCACACCGGCGATGATGTCGGCAAGCTCGCGCTGGCCATTGCCGGAGACGCCCGCGATGCCGACGATCTCGCCGGCATGCAGGGTGAGCGACACGTCCTTGAGGGCGCCGCCGCCGCCGGTGGTCGACACATGGTCGAGGGTGAGCAGCGGCGCGCCCGGCGTCATCGCCGGCTTCTCCGGCGGCCTGAGCTCGCGTCCGCACATCAACCGAGCCAGCTCGGCCTTGGAGAGATTGCCGGTGTTCTTGCGCTCGGCGACGACCTTGCCATGACGCATCACCGTGATCCGGTTGGTGATCTCGATCACCTCGCCGAGCTTGTGGGAGATGAAGATGACGCCCATCCCCTTGGCGGTCATCGCGCGGAGCGCGGCGAACAGACCCTCGGTCTCGCGCGGCGTCAGCGTCGCCGTCGGCTCGTCGAGGACGAGGATGCGGGCGCCGCGCACCAGCGACTTGGCGATCTCCACCCGCTGCTGCTCGCCGATCGACAGCTCGCCGACCAAGCGGTTCGGGTCGAGCTGGATATGGAAGTCGCGGCCGATGGCGGCGAGCCGCTCGACGACCGTGCGGCGCGACAGCTGGCCGTCCGGGCCGGCGCGGCCGACGAGCAGATTCTCCAGCACCGCGTGGCGGGGCACCAGCTGGAAATGCTGGTGGACCATGCCGATGCCGAGCGCCAGGGCGTCGGCCGAGTTGCGGATGGTTGCCGGCTTGCCCGCGATCTCGATCGTGCCCTCGTCCGGCGCATAGGTGCCGAACAAGACGTTCATCAGGCTTGTCTTGCCGGCGCCGTTCTCGCCGAGCAGGCCGAGGATGTCGCCGGCTTCGAGCGTCAGGTCTACCCCGGCGCAGGCCTGCACCGGACCGAAGCTCTTTGAGATGCCGCGCATGGCGACGAGCGGCGGGCTCAAGGTCCCCGACTCCCCCGTGGTCAAGGTCCGACGGGGAGCGGCAGCTCCCCGCCGGGTTGTCGCGTCTACTCGGAGACCGGCGTCGACTCGTTGACCGGCACGCGGAAGTCGCCGTCGAGGATCGCCTGCTCCCGGTCCTCGACCATCTTCATCACGTCGGGCGGAAGCTCGGTCTCCCACTCGTGGAAGGGCGCCAGCGAGGCGCCACCCTTGGTCATCGTGGAGAAGCTGCCGTAGTCCTGCGCCGTGAAGACGCCGGCCTGCACCTGCTTCACCGCCGCCTCGATGGTCGGCCACATGTCCCACACCGGCCCGGTGATCACCGTATCGGGGGCAAGCGAGGACTGGTCGGACATGTTGGAGAAGGCGACGATGCCCTTCTCCTGCGCCGCCTCGATGACACCGAAGCGCTCGGCATAGATGGCGTCGACGCCGGCGGCGATCTGGGCGAGCGCCGCCTCCTTCGCCTTCGGCGGGTCGAAGAACGAGCCGATGAAGGCGACCTTGCACTTGACGTCGGGGTTGACTTCCTTGGCGCCGCTGCAGAACGCATTGACCAGCCGGTCGACCTCGGGGATGTCCATCGCCGCCACCGAGCCGATCGTGTTGGTCTTGGTGAGCGAGCCGGCGATCATGCCGGAGAGATAGGCCGGCTCGTGGATCCAGTTGTCGAAGACCGCGAAGTTCGGTTCGGCCGGCCCCTGCCCCGAGCCCATGACGAAGGCGACGTCGGGAAACTCCTTGGCGATGCGGCGGGTGACGTCCTCGGCGGCGAAGGCGTCGCCGGAGATCATCGTGTAGCCGTCGCGGGCGAACTGGCGGAGCACCCGTGCGTAGTCGGCCGAGGGGACGCTTTCGGCCCATTTGTATTCGGCGCCGAGTTCATCCTGCGCCTTCAGCAGCGCCTCGTGCACCTGGTTGACCCACGGCTCCTCGATGGGTGTCGAGAAGATCGCCGCGATCTTGACCTTGTCCTGGGCCAGGGCGGCCTGCGAACCGAATACCATTACGGCGAGACCGCCGGCGGCCATCAAGCCGACGAAGCCGCGCCGGCGAAGTCCTGAGCTTTTCATCTGCCTCTCCTGATCGTCTGATTGCCCCGCAAACGCTTGTCGCGCGCCCCCTCCTGCGCGCAAGCCGACGCCAGCTTAGAAGGCCGATAAAATCTTGTCTATGTGGTAAAAAAACCGGCAGCACGTGCCCCACATTTGATCGTCGCCCGTCGCTGTTCGGGCCTCTCAGTCGAGCCGGGTGCCGACCACCGCAACGCAGTCGCCGGTCTTGACCAGGCCGGGGAAATGGCGGGCGACAAGCAGTCCGTCCATTTTGGCATGGTATTCAGTGGGCGCCACGCCGGTCCGTGCGGTCGGATAGACACGGGCGACCACCTCGCCGGCTTTCACCGGCCCGCCGAGCGGCACAAGCGTCTCGATCAGCCCGTCATGCTCGGAAAACACAAAGCAGTCCTCCGACGGCATGTCGAGCCAGACCGTCTCGCTCGGCTCGACCTCCGCCGACAGAATCCCGCAATGGGCGAGGAAGTTGCGGAGGCCCCGGCGGGCGATGCCGACCGTCTCCGGCGTGCTGGTGCCGCCGCCGCCCAACTCGGTGGTGACGAAAACGCGGCCGAGCGCCTCGGCTGCCGTGTCATACATACCAACCGAATCGATCTCCAGCATCTTCACCGAATAGGGGGCGCCGAACGCCTTGACCGCGGCAAAGCAGCGGTCCTCCTGCATCTTGTCGGGAAGCACATGGGCGGCGGCGAACGGCAGGAAGTCGAGGGTTTTGCCGCCAGAGTGGAAATCGAGCGCGAAGTCGGCATGGGGTAGCAGCACCCGCTGGAAATAGTCGGCGATCTTTTCCGTGACGGTGCCGTCGGACCGGCCGGGGAACGACCGGTTGAGGTTGCCGCCATCGATCGGCGACGTGCGGGTGCCGGCGCGGAAGGCGGGGTAGTTCATCGCCGGCACGACGATGATCCGGCCGCTTATCGCAGCCGGCTTCAAGGTCGCCGCGAGGTCGAACAGCGCCAGCGGGCCCTCATACTCGTCGCCATGGTTGCCGCCGGTGAGGAGCGCCGTCGGGCCGTCGCCATTCCGGATCACCGTGATCGGGATCATCACCGAGCCCCAGGCCGAGTCGTCGCGGCTGTAGGGCAGACGCAGGAAGCCGTGATGGGCGCCGTCGGCGTCGAAATCCACCGTCGCGACAATCGGCGAAGGCCTCAGGGCACCATCCATCACGGCTCTATCGCTCCCCTGCGCCGGCCGCCCCCTCCCATGCCACCAACGCCCACCCCTCCCCGGGAATGGTCAGACGGAATCGTTTCTTGACCCCCTCCCAACCTCCCCCTTTTCGGGGGAGCAGAAAGTTGTGGCGTCGGTGAAACGCCGCGGAATCGGTGCAGTGCAGGGCAAGGCCCACCCTGCAGCGTCCCTCCCCCTGAAAGTCCCTGAAAGGGGGATGACAGAAGGGGGTCAAATCCACGGTCTGGTCCCATTTGATCGCAACCCGGTCCAGAGGCCTTCACGCACCTCAGTCCTTGACGAAGAGCTGGCGCGGGACGTTGGCGAGCAGCTCCGGCGCCCCCTCGGTGATGGCGATCGACTCGGTGATCTCCATCCCCCAGTCCTCCATCCACAGCCCGGTCATGAAATGGTACGTCATCCCCGGCCTGAGCGCCGTGCGGTCGCCGGGACGGAGGCTTGAGGTCCGCTCGCCCCAGTCGGGCGGATACGAAAGCCCGATTGGATAGCCAGTGCGGTTGTCCTTGACGATGCCTCGCCGCGCCAGCGCCGCAAAGAAGGCGTCGGCGATGTCGCCGCAGGTGTTGCCGGGCCGCGCCGCCACGAGCCCCGCCTCCATTCCTTCCAGCACCGCCTTCTCCGCGTCGAGAAACGTCTGCGTCGGCTTGCCGAGGAAGACGGTGCGCGACAGCGGGCAGTGGTAGCGCTTGTAGCAACCGGCGATCTCGAAGAACGTCCCCTCGCCGCGCTTCATCGGCTTGTCGTCCCAGGTGAGGTGTGGCGCCGCCGCGTCCGAGCCGGAGGGCAACAGCGGCACGATGGCCGGATAGTCACCGCCATATCCGTCGACCCCGCGAACCCCCGCATCGTAGATCTCGGCGACCAGGTCGCACTTGCGCATCCCCGGCTCGATCGTCTCGACGATCCGCCGGTGCATGGCCGAGACGATGCGGCCCGCGATCCGCATGTAGTCGAGCTCCTGGGCGCTCTTCACCGCCCGCTGCCAGTTGACCAGTCCGGTGGCGTCGACGAAGCGGGCGTTGGGGAGGTGCTTCTGCAAGGTCGCGAAGGCGGCCGCCGAGAACCAGTAATTGTCCATCTCGACGCCGATGGTCCCGCCGCCGAAGCTCCGGTCGGCAAGCGCCGCAGCGAGCAGTTCCATCGGATGCTGCTCCGGCGACTGCACGTAGTGATCGGGATAGCCGACGATCTGCGACTCGCCGACCCACGTGGTGCGCTTCGCCCCCTGCGCATCCTGGCCGCGCCCGAACCACAGCGGCTCGCCGTCCGGCGGCACCACCACCGCCTGGTGCACGTAGAACGACCAGCCGTCATAGCCGGTGAGCCACGCCATGTTGGACGGATCGGAAACGATCAGCGTGTCGACGCCGCGTTCGGCCATTGCCGCGCGGGTCTTGGCAAGGCGGCTGTCGTATTCCTCGCGGGTGAAGTTGAGCGGTATGTCGGGCATCGTCTCCTCAGGTCTCGAACTGGGTACCGGCGCCCGCCGCCTTGGCGCGTGCCACGGCGAGCGTCGCGATGGCCGTGTCCTGAACGCCGGTGCCGGTGAGGTCGCAAAGGGTCAGGTCGTCCGGCGAGCGGCGGCCCGCGGCGCTGCCGGTGATCACCTGGCCGATCTCGGGAAACGCCCGGTCGGCCGGAACCAGTCCCGCCGCCACCGCATGATGCAGTTCGCCAAGCCGGCGCGTCTGGGCAATGCTGTCGGCGACGTAGATTGCCTTGGCGACAAGCGCCGGATCGATTTCGTTCTTGTGCTCGGCATCCGATCCCATGGCGGTGACGTGCTGGCCGGCTCCCACCCACCCGGCCTTCAGGATCGGCGACGTGGCGGGCGTCGTGGTCACGACCATATCGGCGCCGCGCACCGCCTGCGCCGCGTCGGCGATGGCGGTGACCGGGATGCCGAGTTTCTTGCTCATTTCGGCAGCAACTGCCTCGGCCGCAACGCTGCGCCGCGCCCAGATGCGCGCTTCCCGAATCGGGCGGACCAGGGTCAGCGCCTCGAGTTGCAGGCGCGCCTGCACCCCCGCGCCAAGGATGGCCGCCACAGCGGCGTCCTGCCGCGCGAGGTACTTGGCCGCGACGGCGCCGGCCGCGGCCGTCCGTACGTCGGTGAGATACCCGTTGTCGAGGAGGAGCGCCTCGACCAGCCCGGTGTCGGCGCGGAAATAGATCATCAGCCCGTTGACGCTGGGCAGTCCCTTCTTCGGATTGTCGAAGAAGCCGGGACTGATCTTGATGGCGAAGCCGTCCAGCCCCGGCACATAGGCGGTCTTCACGTCGACCTCGCCATTGTGCTCCGGCACGTCGAGGCGCAGGATCGGCGGCATCTTGACCGGCTTGGTGGCGAGCGCCGCGAAGGCATCCTCGACGCAGGCGACTGCGTCGATATCGAGCGGCACGAGACGGCGCAGATCCGCCTCGGTGAGAACGGTCATCGTTGTCATGCTGCCTCCGCCTCGAGATCGACGCGCTCGCCGCCGATCAGCCGGTGGTGCAGGCGCATGTCGATGTTACGGCCCGACAGAAGGACGACGGTGACGCCGCGCGCCCGCACCTTGCCGGCAAGCAGCGCCGCCATGCCAATTCCCCCGGCGCCCTCGACGATCTCCTGCTCCTGCCAGTACGCGTGCCGGACACCGTCGGCGATCTCGTCCTCGTCGAGCAGCACCACCTCGTCGACGAGGTCGCGCACCATTGCGAAGGTGTAGCGATTGTCGAGACCGATGCCGCCGCCGAGCGAGTCGGCGAGCGTCGGCCGTTCCTCGGTCACGATCGGCCGGCCTGACTTGAGGCTCTCAGCCATCGCCGCGCCCCGCTCCATCGAGATGCCGATCACGCGGGCCCGCGGCCGGGCCGATTTCACCGCAAGCGCGATGCCGGCGATCAGCCCGCCGCCCGACAGAGGCACCAGCACCTCTTCGAGGTCGGGAACATCCTCCAGCATCTCCAGGCCGATTGTGCCCTGGCCGGCGATCACCGCCGGGTGGTCGAAGGGCGGGATCATGATCATCCCCTCCTCGGTGACCAGCCGGTCGACCTCTTCCTGCGCATCGTCCTGCGAGCGCCCGACGATGCGGACCTCGGCGCCGAGGTCGCGGATCGCCGCGACCTTGTTCTCCGGCACCAGCGCCGACATGCAGATCACCGCCCGCACCCCGGCGCGGCTGGCGGCGTGGGCGAGGCCGCGCCCATGATTGCCGGTGGACACGCCGACGATGCCACGTCGCCGCTCCTCCTCGGAGAGCGACAGGACCGCGCTGGTGGCGCCGCGCAGCTTGAAGCTGCCGGTGATCTGCCGGTGCTCCATCTTCAGCCGGACAGGATGGCCGACGAGGCGGCTGAGGCTGGGCGACGGCATCGTCGGGGTCCGCAAGATCTCGCCGCTTATCCGCTGGCGGGCGGCGGCGATATCGGCAGGCGTGATCGACACAACGGACACCGCACAGACCTCAATTCGGCAGCGGCAGGCTTGGCAACCGGCCGTAACCGGAGATCGGCCGGTCGATTCCGGCGAGGCGAAGGCACATCCACGCCGATGCCTGATTCGACGTCACCACCGGGCGTCCGGCGAGCGCCTCGATCACGGCAACCACCTCGACCGCCCGCAGCGCCGTGCAGGAAATGAACAGCGCGTCGGACTCCTCGTGGAGGGCTTCGCGGCTCGCCTCGATGATCGACCGGGTGGCCACCCGGGCAATCGTGCGGTCGTCGTCGATACCGAGATTGGTGAGGCGGTCCACCGTGAATCCGTGAGCGCGGAAATAAGCGGCGACCGGCGCGGCAGTCTCTTCGAGATAGGGGGTGAGGATGCTGATGCGCTTCGCCGCGAGCGCGGCGAGCCCCTTCCGCACCGCCAGCGGCGGCGTCACTGCCGGCACCCCCGGCTTGCCCCGTCCGAGGGCAGCGAGCACCGCGTCGTCGCCGAGCACCGCCGAGGCGGCCGTGCAGGCGTAGCAGATCGCGTCGAGCGGCTCGTCCGGGAGGATCAGCGCGGCGCCAACGATAAGCTCCGGCTCCATTGCCCGCAGATTCTCCGGCGTGGTCGGATTGCGGAAGGCGATGCGGTTGCAATAGACGCCCACCTCGTCGCCGGGCACCATCCGGGCGAAGTCGCGCTCGCTGGTATGATCGGTCGACAACAGCACCAGACCGATCCGCCGCGCGACCGGCCGGTCGTCGAGCTGGATGCGTTGCTGCAACGCCGTCGGTTGAGTCATGGCTCTCAGCGCTCTCCCTCGATCCGGCCGAAGCGCCGCTCCAGCCAGCGCAGCGCGACGACCGACGGAATGCTGACCGCCAGGAAGAAGACGCCCACCAACGTCATCGGCTCGAGGTAGCGGTAATTGTAGTTGGCGACACTGCGTGCTTGGTTCATCAGGTCGAGCACGGTGATCGCCGACAACAGCGGCGTCTCCTTAAACATGGCGATGAAGTAGTTGGCAAGCGCCGGGATCATCGGCGGCAGCGCCTGCGGCAGGATGATGTAGCGCCAGGTCTGCGAAGCGCTGAGGTTGGCAGCCTTGGCCGCCTCCCACTGGCCGCTTGGCACGTTGTTGATGCCGGCCCGATAGACCTCGGAGGTGTAGGTGCCGTAGTGGAGGCCGAGCCCGATGACACCGGCGACGAGCGGCGGCAGCAGAATGCCGATGTCGGGCAGGATGTAGAAGAGGAAGTAGAGCTGGACGAGCAGCGGCGTGCCGCGAATGAACTCGACCAGGAAGCCGACCGGCCGCGAGATCGCCCGGCTCTCCGAACGGCGGAGGATGGCGAAGACCAGGCCGATGACCGCCGCGACGATCGAGCCGAGGATGGTCGCCTCGATCGTGATGACGAAGCCGCGCAGAAGGGTCGGCAGGATTTCCCAGACGAACTGCCAGCTCCACTCCATGCCCGGCTACCTCCGCATGCCTTCGAGGCCCTGCGCCAGCCGGCGCTCGAGCCTCCGCGTGGTCGCCGAAATGACGCTCGCCATCAGGAAATAGAGGATCAGGATGGTCAGGAACGGGACCGCCGTCGCTCCGGTTTGCGCCCGCACCACCTGGGCCTGGAAGGTCATGTCGGCGAGCGAGATCAGCGAAACGACCGCCGTGCCCTTGAGAAGCTCGATGGCGTTGTTGCCGAAGGTCGGCAGCATGACGACGAACGCCTGGGGCAGGATGACGTAGCGCATGGTCTGGTAGCGCGTCAGGTTGCAGGCGGTGCACGCCTCATACTGCTCGCGGCCGATCGAGCGAACGGCGCCGCGCACCACTTCGGCGCCATAGGCACCGACATTCAGCCCTAGCGCGAGGATCGCAGCTTCCAAGGGAGTGAGAGGAAGTCTGAAGGGCGGCAGCGGCAGCACGAAATAGGCCCAGAACAGCTGGACGAAGATCGACGTGCCGCGGAAGAATTCGATGTAGGCGGTGGCCAACCAGCGCAGGTACCAGTGCCGGGAGAGCCGCCCGAGTCCGGCGACGAACGCCATCACCAGGGCAAGGATGCAGCCGAGGATGGTCAGCTCGATGGTGACCAGCGCCCCCTGCAGGATCAGGTCGATGTAGGCCGACCACTTCTCGAAGAACGCCGCCATCGGCCCCGCCGGTTCGCCAAGGAACAAGGATGGGAAAGGCCCACCGCGCGGGGCGGCGGGCCTTCCGAAGGGTTTACTCGACCTTGCGGTTGCAGAGCTCTTCCGTCGTCACCATCATCGCTGGTTCAGCCTTGAAGCCCCACGGCTCGATGATCTTGGCGAACGAGCCGTCTTCCTTCATAGAGGCAAGCACCTTGTTATAGGCGTCCCGCAGCTCCGTCTCGTCCTGGGGGAAGGCCACTCCGGCGCAGAAGATCGGCGTGTCGGCGATCGGACCGACGATCTGGAGCCCGGCGTCGCCGGCCTTTTCAAGCGCGCTCGACAACGACAGATAGGGAAGCGCGTACACGTCAATCCGACCGTCCTGCAGCATCTTGACGCCGCTCTGGGTGTCGGGAACCACAATGACGCGATCGCGCGGCACGCCGGCGTCGAGCGCCAGCTTCTCCTCGGTGCCACCGCCGGGCGCGCCCACCTTGATCGTATCGCTGTCACCAAGGTCGGAATATCGCATCACGCTCATCGGATTGCCGGCCTTCACCGCGAACGCCTCGAAGTCACAGAGGTCCGGCTCGGAGAAGATGACCGCGGCGCAACGTTGCGGCCTCATGAACAGGCCGGCGGCGACCATGTCGAAGCGCCCCGCTTGCAGGCCGGGAATCATCGCGCCGTATTCGGAAATCGAGGCGACGATCTCCGGGACGCCGAGTTGCTTCATGACGGCGCGCGCGACCTCCGGCGCGGCGCCGGTGACCTTGCCGTCGGTAGTGACCTCGGTCCACGGCGGCTCGTTGGCGATGGCGATCCGGGCAAAGCCCCGATTCTTGAGTTCCTCAAGTGAGGCGGCGGAGCCGGGTGCGGCGAATCCGACCACGGCGATCGCTGCGGCCGCCAGGCCAAGGAAGGCGTGTCGTGTGGTGCTGGTCCATATCATCCCTTTTTTCCTTCTCCCGTTTGCATCGAAGTTGTGCCGGCGAAACCGGCGGCAGTGGCGGCTCAGATTCTTTGTCCGGCCGCGATGATCTTCTTGAGGAAGAGCTGCGTCCGCTCCTCCGTCGGGCGGGTGAAAATCTGATCCGGCGGCCCTTCCTCGACGATGTGACCACCGTCGAAGAACAGCACCCGGTCGGCGAAGTCATGGGCGAAGCTCATCTCGTGGGTGACGAGCAGCATGGTCATGTCGGTCTCCTTGGCGAGCCGCCGCATGACGTTGAGCACCTCCTCGACCAGCTCCGGGTCGAGGGCGGAGGTGACCTCGTCGAACAGCATGATCTTCGGCTGCAGCGCCAGCGCTCGCGCGATCGCCACCCGTTGCTTCTGGCCGCCGGAGAGCTGCGCCGGCTTGGCGTCCGCCTTCTCGGCCATGCCGACCATGTTGAGCAGCTCTCTGGCGCGCGCCTCGGCGTCCTTCCGGCCGACCCCCTGGGTCAGCATCGGCGCCAGCGTGACATTCCGCAGCACGGTCATGTGCGGGAACAGGTTGAAGAGCTGGAACACCATGCCGATCTTGGCCCGCATGCGGTGAAGGTGCGCCTCGTCGGCCGGCACCAGCCCGCCGTTCTTCGGCATGTGCCACAGCTGCTCGCCGTCGACCTTGATGTGGCCACCGTTGATCTTCTCCAGGGTCATCAGGATGCGGAGGATCGTGGTCTTGCCCGACCCGGACGGACCGATCAGCGCGAGCTTTTCACCCGGCGAGACGTTGAACGTCAGGTCCTTGAGAACCTGCAACGTGCCGAAGCTTTTCGAGACCTGCTCGATCTCGATGATCGGTTCCGGCATCCGCGGTCCCCCTTCGCAGCTGGGAAAGCCGGTAAGCCGACAGCATGATATGAGAAAAATATCATGTCAATCTTGCTAATGTATCATGACAATATGGCGACGGCTCACATCGTCAGAAGCACCGGCTCCGGATCGCTGGCGAGGATGCCGGCGAGCACCGACAGCGCGCTCCTGAGCTCGCTCTCGCTGGGCTGACCGAGGCACACCCGCACCGCCGGGCGCGGATGCCCGCCGATGCGGAACGATGCGCCAGGCGCGATCGCCACATCGTGAAGGCGGGCAAGCGATACCACCTCGTCCTCGCTGCGGGCCGAATCGAGGGGAATCCAGATGTGCAGGGCGTCGGGATGGGATCGATAGTCGATGCCGGCAAGCACTTCGGCGGCGATCGCCTGGCGCCGGCGCAGTGCCCGGCGTTGCCAGTTGACGAGCTCGAGCGCCGTGCCGTTCTCGATCCAGCGGGTGGCAAGCTCGGCGATCAGCGGCGTTGCCATCCAGTTGGTCACCAGATGCCGGTTGCTGGCTGCCGGAATCATCCGCTCCGGCACCACCAGATAGCCGTAGCGGAGGCCGGGAGCGACGTTCTTGGTGAAGCTGGTGAAATAGAGGGTGCGTTCTGGCGCCAGCGCTGCGAAGGGCGGCGGTCGCCGCTCGACCAGCGGTCCCCAGGCGTCGTTCTCAATGATCTGCAGATCGCGCCGGCGGGCCACCTCGACGATCTCGCGGCGGCGCCCTTCGCTCATCATGGAAACCGTTGGATCGCAAGGGTTTGGCATGATGAAGACGACCCGGACCTCGCCTTCGCCGGCGGCGCGGTCGAGCGCCTCGGGGACGATTCCCTCCCCGTCGATCGGAATGCCGCGCAACGTAAGGCCGAGATTGCCCGCAAGCGCCGGCAGCGTGTGATGGCCAATCGCCTCGGTCGCCACCGTGTTCCCGGCCCGGCATGCCGTCATCAGTGCGACCAGCATCGCCGGTGTGGCGCCGTTGGTGGGGATGATGTTGCGGGATCTGGTCTCGACGCCGCACAGCTTCAGCCAGCCGACCGCAACCTCCCGGTGCCTGGCGAACACGACATTCGGCCGGAACGAGGTGAACAAGTTGGGTGGAAACGACGTCGCCAGCTCGGCAAGTGCCTTCGCCAATCGGTCGAGATGCATCTGCTCGACCACCGGCTTCAGCATCGACAGGTCGATGATCTCGCCGCGACGTTCGTGGATGTAGGGCGGCGCCGGCTCCCGCGACCGCGCGGTGACGAAGGTGCCGCGACCGGTCTCGCCGGAGACGATGCCACGGCGTGCCAGCTCGTCATAGGCACGGCTCACCGTCTGCACCGCGACGTTAAGATGCCGCGCCATGATTCGTTGCGGCGGCAGCTTGTCGCCGTCCTTGAGCTCGCCCGCCTCCACCGCGCCGGAGATCTGCTCGCCCAGCGACAGGTAGACCGGGCGCTTCAGAATGCTTCGTTCGGGGCGCCAACTTGTCATGATGCAGTTCTGCCGAAAATCAGTGCAATTGACAACGGCGCGAGCACGGATTTTACAGGGTCGATCACAGGGAGTGGGCGCGGAATGGGTCGGCCGAGACTGGACGCTGTAGACGTGCGCATCCTCGCCGAGGTCCAGCGCGAGGGCCGCATCACCAAGCTGGCGCTCGCCGAGCGGGTCGGCCTGTCGCCGACGCCGTGCTGGAACCGGTTGAAGCGGCTGGAGGATGCCGGCCTGATCGCCGGCTACCACGCCCGGCTCGAGCCGAGGGCGTTCGGCGCCATTGCCGTCGTGTTCATGGAGGTGACGCTCGCCAATCACCGGCAGATCGATTTCGACCGCTTCGAAAAGGCGGTCCGCGCGGTCCCCGAGATCGTCGGCTGCTGGTCGCTCGGCGGCGGTATCGATTATCTGGTCAAGGTCGTCGCCCGCGACATCGACGCCTACCAGCGCCTGGTCGACCGCCTGCTCGAACGCGACATCGGCATCGACCGCTACTTCACCTACATCGTGACGAGGTCGGTGAAGGACGGCGCCGACCTGCCGATCGAGCGCTTGCTCGAGCCGGAGTGACGGCCAGGCGCGCGGGCGCAGGGGCAACGCGGCGCCGGCAACCTTTTCGGGCAGACATCGGCCGGATGTGACCTATAATCACTGCCAAGTGGTCGCGGCTTCCGGCCGGCTACGGTACAGCTCGGGCAAATCGTCCGGCGGCCGAGGCTATCAGTTCGGAGGAAACGAACATGGCCACCTACATTCGAAATCCTGTCGAGTGGGCGACCGACCAGCTGAAGACGGTGGGCCACGCGGTCGAAGAGACTGCGCGGCGCATGGGCACCGTCGAACGGACCGAGGAGGCTCCTGCGGCGATTCGCCGGATCGCGGTTGCCGATCTGCGCGATGTTCTCGCCCGCGGCGCTCGCGACTTCGCTGCCTGCCGCACCGACGTCGTTCTGATCTGCCTGATCTACCCGGTTGTCGGTCTGGTGCTCGCCAGGCTCGTTTTCGGCTACGACATGCTGCCGCTGCTTTTTCCGCTTGCCTCGGGCTTCGCTCTTCTCGGACCGGTCGCAGCCGTCGGCATGTACGAGATGAGCCGGCGACGTGAACAGGGGCTGCCGGTCAGCCTGGCGAACTGGAGCGACGTGCTTGCCTCACCCCGATTCGGCGCGATCTTTCTCCTCGGCCTGCTCCTGATCGCGGTCTTCCTGGTCTGGCTGGCCGCCGCCCAGGCGATCTACGCCGTCACCCTCGGCCCTCAGCCGCCGGCCTCTGTCGATGCGTTCGTCAGCGACGTGCTGACGACGAGCGCCGGTTGGGCGATGATCGCTATCGGCGTCGGTGTCGGCTCCCTGTTCGCGCTGTTGGTGCTGGCGATCAGCGTCGTGTCGTTCCCGCTTCTTCTTGATCGCGACGTCGGGCTGCCGATGGCGATCGTTACCTCGGTGCGCGCCGTCATCGCAAACCCGGGTCCGATGGCGGTATGGGGACTGATCGTCGCCGCCGGCCTTGTGATCGGGACGATCCCGCTGTTTTTCGGCCTTGCCGTCGTCGTCCCCATTCTCGGGCATGCGACCTGGCACCTTTATCGGAAGCTGGTGGTCCCGGTCTGACCGCACCGGCGGCGCGGCTAGGAAGAAGAGAGACTATCCGCCGGCCGGCCGATTGGGAGAGACTATCTCTTCGCCGGCCGGCCCTTTCGGGCGGAAACTCTTCGCGTTCGACCCTAGATTCCCGGTCGAGCCACCCTGACGCGAGGAGGATTTCGATCGTGAACGTCCACGTCCGTGAGCCGCAGCGGCCCGACACGCTGACCCGCCTCGCCGACCGACGCCTGTTCCGTGAGCTCGCCTACCTCAACGGCAGGTGGACGGCGGGACCGGTGGGCGCGAGCTTTCCGGTCACCGACCCGGCGACCGGCGAAATCATCGCCAATGTGGCGGAACTTGGCGGAGGCGAAGCCGAAGCGGCGGTCGATGCCGCGTGGCTGAGCTTCCCCGGCTGGCGGCGGCTCCTGGCCGACGAGCGGGCCCGGATGCTGCGCCGCTGGCACGCGGAGATCGTCGCGGCGCGCACCGACCTCGCCATCCTGATCGTCCGCGAGCAGGGCAAGCCGTTCGCCGAGGCGCTCGGCGAGATCGACTATGCCGCCTCGTTCGTCGAATGGTTTGCCGAGGAGGCGAGGCGCCTCAACACCGAGTCGGTCACCAGCCACCTCCCCGGCGTCCAGATGTCTGTCAGTCGCGAGCCGGTCGGCGTCGTCGCCGTCGTCACGCCATGGAACTTCCCCTCGGCGATGCTGACCCGCAAGGCCGCTGCCGCGCTTGCCGCCGGCTGCACGGTCGTCGCCCACCCTGCTTCCGACACGCCGCTCTCGGCCCTCGCCCTTGCCGAGCTTGCCGATCGTGCCGGCATCCCTCCCGGCGTCTTCAACGTCGTCACCGGCCATGCGCCCGAGATCGTCGGCGCCTTCACTGCCGATGCGCGCGTGCGCGCCGTCTCCTTCACGGGCTCGACCGAGATCGGCCGGCTGGTCGCCGCCCAGGCGGCCGCGACGGTGAAACGCCTTGTCCTCGAGCTCGGCGGCCTGGCGCCGTTCATCGTCTTCGACGACGCCGACCTCGACACGGCGGTCGACCTTGCGGTCAAGGCGAAGTTCGCCACTTCCGGCCAGGACTGCCTTGCCGCCAACCGCATCTACGTCCAGCGCGGCATCTACGAGCGCTTCGTCCAGACCTTCGCCAGGCGCGTCGCCGAGCTGAAGGTCGGCGCCGGTTTCGACGACGTCGACATCGGGCCGCTCATGCACAGCCGGGCGATTGCCAAGGTCGAGGCGCATGTCGCCGACGCCCTCGACGGCGGCGCGCGGCTGTTGACCGGCGGCGAACGCCATCCCGCCGGCAAGCTGTTCTACCGTCCGACCGTCCTTGCCGATGTCGCCGACGACGCCCTGATCATGAACGAGGAAACCTTCGGGCCGGTTGCCGCAGTCGCGCCGTTCGATACCGAGGAGGAGGTCGTCGCGCGGGCCAACGCCACCGAATACGGGCTGGTCGCCTATCTGATCACTGACGACTACCGGCGCATCGCCCGCCTCAGCCGCGATCTCGAATATGGCATGGTGGCGGTGAACCGCGTGAAGATCTCCGGCGCGCCCATCCCCTTCGGTGGGGTGAAGCAGTCGGGCATCGGCCGCGAGGGCTCCCGTCACGGGATCGAGGCGTTCACCGAGCTCAAATATGTCTGCCTCGATGTGGCGTGAGGATGGGTATGCAGCTGAATCGAAGCTCGTGCGTCCTTCGAGGCTCCGCTGCGCGGAGCGCCTCAGGATGAGGTAAGTCATTGTTTATCATAAATAAAAACATCCTCATGCTGAGGCGCGTGCGAAGCGCGCCTCGAAGCACGCACTCACGCCTGTTAGGTATCTCTTGACGATCTGATTTGGAGCCACGCCCATGCTTACCCGCAACGACCAGCTCGACGAATGGGATCGGGCCAACTTCTTCCACCCCTCCACCCACCTTGCCCAGCATGCCCGCGGCGAGTCGCCGAACCGCATCGTCACCGGCGGTGAGGGTGTCTACATCGTCGATCGCGACGGGAAGAAGAGCCTCGACGCTTTCGCCGGCCTCTACTGCGTCAATGTCGGCTACGGCCGGCCCGAGATCGCCGCAGCCATCGCCGAGCAAGCGAAGAAGCTCGCCTACTATCACGCCTATGTCGGCCACGGCTCCGAGACGTCGATCACCCTTGCCCACATGATCGCCGAACGGGCGCCGGACCACCTGAACCACACCTACTTCGGCCTCTCCGGCTCCGACGCCAACGAGACCAACATCAAGCTCGTCTGGTACTACAACAACATCCTCGGCCGGCCCGAGAAGAAGAAGATCATCTCCCGCTGGCGCGGCTATCACGGCTCCGGTCTGATGACCGGTTCGCTCACCGGCCTCGCGCTCTTCCACAAGGCCTTCGACCTGCCGCTGGCGCCGGTCCTGCACACCGAGGCCCCCTACTTCTTCCGTCGTCCCGACCGCTCGATGGACGAGGGGGCATTTTCCCAATTCTGCGCCGACCAGCTCGAAACGATGATTGTGGCGGAAGGGCCGGAGACGGTCGCCGCCTTCATCGGTGAGCCGGTGCTCGGCACCGGTGGTATCGTCCCGCCGCCGGCCGGCTACTGGGAAAAGATCCAGGCGGTGCTTGCCCGCCACGACGTGCTTCTCATCGCCGACGAGGTGGTGACCGGGTTCGGCCGCCTCGGGTCGATGTTCGGTTCCGACCATTACGGCATTCGGCCGGACATCGTCACCATCGCCAAGGGCCTGACGTCTGCCTACGCGCCGCTCTCCGGCTCGATCATCTCCGACAAGGTGTGGGCCGTGCTGGAAGAGGGCACGGACAAGATGGGCTCGATCGGCCACGGCTGGACTTATTCCGCCCATCCGCTGTCGGCCGCCGCCGGCGTCGCCAATCTGGAGCTGATCGACAAGCTCGGCCTCATCGATAACGTCCGCGATGTGGGGGGCTATTTCCGCGCCGCGCTCGCCGACGCGGTCGCCGGCCATCGCCACGTCGGCGACGTGCGGGGCGAAGGCCTCCTCGCGGCCGTCGAGTTCGTTGCCGACAAGGACGACCAGGTCTTCTTCGACCCGGCGCTGAAGGTCGGTGCGCAGATGGCAGCGGCGCTCCTCAAGCGCGGCGTCATCGCCCGCGCCATGCCAGAGGGCGACATCCTCGGCTTCGCCCCGCCGCTCTGTCTCACCCGCGCCGAGGCCGACATCATCGTCAAGGCGACGGCCGAGGCGGTCGACGAAGCGACTGCATCGCTAGCGGATTGAGCCCGCCCTGGACCACCTGCCGACCGCTTTCCTCATCACCGGTGGCGAAATAGCAGCCGGACGGCGGCCTTAACTCCCCGTTACCGGTTGGAGTCGTATTTGACGGATCGGATCGGAAACTATTCGGCGGACAGACCGAGGCGTGTCCAACCGAGCCTGCTCTATTCTTACGGCCGCGTTACTGATCGGTGCACTGTCGGGCGACGCAATCGCCTCCGGTTCGCACAACTCGGCCGACCACTGCTACGCGGGAAGCGGGGTGATGGCTGCCGACACTGCGCTGCCGGTGACGCCCGCTTTCCTCAAGAAGATGCGCGAAATCGGCGTTCACACGATCATCCGCTACTTCGACCACGAGAACGAGACGATCCCGGGCAAGACGCTGACTTTCGGCGAGCGCATGGAGATCGCAGCCTCTGGTTTCAACATTCTTGTCGTCTTCCAGCACTGGGGGCAGCGGATCTCGACCTTCCGCGACCGCAAACGCGGTACGTCGGACGCACTCCGCGCGTTGACACTGGCTCACGACGTCGGCCAGCCGGTCGGCAGCGCCATCTATTTCGCCGTCGACGGCCCCTGGTCGAGTTCCAGAGACATGGCCGACATCGTCCGCTACTTTACCGATGTCCGTCGCACCGTCGCGACGAATGGCAATCCGTACCGCGTCGGCGTGTATGGCAGCGGTCAGGTGTGCAGCATCATCCTCGATCGGGGCCTTGCCGACTACTGCTGGCTCGCCAATGCCACGTCGTGGCCGGGCTACGACGCACACCTTGCCTCGGGCCGCTGGCAGCTCCGCCAGCTCATGCCTGGCAAGTGCGGCGACCGCGATGTCGACTTCAACGTCCTGTCGCCGCGGGCAGCCTATTTCGGCCAGTTCCGCTAGGCGAACGCTTTCAAAGGTTGGCAAATTCCGGCCTCGTAGCCGCCGCCGTGCATAGGATCGTCATCCGGCCCGGAATTTGAACTTCCGGGCTCTGGCCCTTAAGTTGGAACCAAAGCCCAAGGAGATTCATTGCGAAAGTCCGTGCTCCCGCGCAACGCTGCGGGAGAGCGGGACGTATGACGAGTGGCATCAGCCAGGAAGGAGATGAGCCGGTTTGTGCGGATTTGCAGGTGAAGTGAGGTTCGACGGCGGGACCGCCGACCTCTCTGCGGTAACCCGGATGACGGAACGCCTCAAGCCACGCGGACCGGACGGGGTGGGGATCGTCGCCTACGACCGGGTCGCTTTCGGCCACCGCCGCCTGAAGATCATCGACCTGTCGAACGCCTCCCGCCAGCCGCTGGTCGATCCGGTGCTCGGCCTCGCCATTGTCTTCAACGGCTGCATCTACAACTACAAGGAACTGCGCGCCGAGTTGGAGATCGAGGGCTACAGCTTCTTCTCCCACGGCGACACCGAGGTCCTGCTCAAGGCGTATCACGCCTGGGGCCCGGATTTTGTGTCGCGCCTCCACGGCATGTTCGCCTTCGCCATCCACGAGCGCGACTCCGGCCGGGTGATCCTCGGCCGCGACCGCTTCGGCATCAAGCCGCTCTACTACGCGCCGCAGAACGGTCGCCTGCGCCTTGCCTCGTCGCTCCCGGCGCTCATCGCCGGCGGCGATGTCGACTCCGCGATCGACCGCGTCGCTCTCGACAACTACATGACCTTCCACGCCGTGGTGCCGCCACCGCGCACCATCCTCGAGGGCGTGCGCAAGCTGCCACCGGCGACGGTCCGCATCGTCGAGCCCGACGGCCGCACCAAGGACAGCCTCTACTGGTCCGCCCGCTACGAGCATGACCAGGCCGACATCGGCGCCTCGCGCGAGGAATGGCGCGACCGCGTGCTCGAAGCGATGCGGCTGTCGGTCAAGCGCCGCATGGTCGCCGACGTCCCGGTCGGTGTGCTTCTCTCCGGCGGCGTTGATTCCTCGATGGTGGTCGGCCTGCTCGCCGAATCCGGTCAGACCGGGTTGATGACCTTCTCCATCGGCTTCGAGGAGGCCAACAACGAGAAGGGCGACGAGTTCGTCTATTCCGACCTGATCGCCGAGCGCTTCGCCACCGACCACCGCAAGATCTTTATCGAATCGCGGCGACTGCTCGACGCGCTGCCGGGCACGATCGCTGCCATGTCCGAGCCGATGGTCTCCTACGACAATGTCGGCTTCTATCTGCTCAGTCAGGAGGTGGCGAAGCACATCAAGGTCGTCCAGTCCGGCCAGGGCGCCGACGAGGTGTTCGGCGGCTATCACTGGTACCCGCCGCTCGCCGCCTCCAACGACGTCACCGGCGACTACGCCCGTGTCTTCTTCGACCGCTCGCATCAGAAGATGCGGAAGCACCTGTGCGATGAATGGCTGGCTGACGGCGACCCGAGCCGCGACTTCGTCGCCGATCACTTCGCCGCCGCCGGCGCCCCGGGCCCGGTCGACAAGGCGCTCCGCCTCGACACCAACGTCATGCTGGTCGACGACCCGGTGAAGCGGGTCGACAACATGACCATGGCCTGGGGGCTCGAGGCCCGCGTGCCATTCCTCGATCATGAGCTGGTCGAGCTTGCCGCCCGCATTCCGGCCGAGCACAAGCTCGCCGAGGGCGGCAAGGGCGTCCTCAAAGACGCCGCGCGGCAGGTGATCCCGAGCGAGGTGATCGACCGCAAGAAGGGCTACTTCCCGGTGCCGGCGCTGAAATACCTCGACGGGCCCTACCTCGACATGGTCCGCGACGCGCTGTCGTCGAATGCCGCCCGGGAACGCGGGCTGTTCCGCCAGAGTTACCTCGACGATCTGTTCGCCCGGCCAGACGAGCACATCACGCCGCTCCGCGGTTCGGAGCTGTGGCAAGTCGGCCTGCTTGAAATGTGGCTCCAGACAAACGGGATCTGAACGCGATCATGATCAAACAGGAGGCGCGGCGCGGTCGCGACCCGTCGGCGAACCGATTGAAACGTGCCCGCACGCATGGGCTGATACCGCCGGAGCCCGACCCCGAAGTCACCGACGCCATGATGTCCAACTTCGCCCTCGACTGCGGGTGGGGTCGGCTACTCTTCGCCCAGACCTTTGACAGCGCCAAGGCGATTGCTGCCGCCACCCGCGCCGAAGGGCCGGACCGGCGCGACATCGTCTTCTACGTCCGCGAGCCGCACGTGGTCCTTGCCGCCGCGCCGCAGGAATTGTTCCTCGACCCCTCGCATACCTACCGGCTCGACCTTTCGGTCTACCGGCCGGCCGCCGAGCAGCCGCGCGGCTTCTTCGTGCGGCGGCTGACGGCGATCGAGGATGCCGAGGCGATCAACCGCATCTACCAGGCGCGCCAGATGGTCCCGGTGCCGCCGGATTTCTTCTGGGCCAAGCGCGACGCGCGGGCGATCACCTATTTCGTCGCCGAGGACGAAACGACCGGGGCGATCCTCGGCACCGTCACCGGTATCGACCATCACCATGCCTTCGGCGACCCCGAGCGC
>Ga0210144_1000371_pt1 | contig 25133 bp, 20 predicted proteins | sample Muzzi_PWA_D2_FD_185532 | JGI IMG/M metagenome (GOLD analysis project Ga0210144, IMG submission 185532) | Wetland microbial communities from San Francisco Bay, California, USA, that impact long-term carbon sequestration - Muzzi_PWA_D2 (SPAdes) | ecosystem: Environmental > Aquatic > Marine >...
CGTGACACCGACGTGCTGCATCCTTTCCGCTTCAACGCGCTCAGGATCCATGCCCGGCGTGCCGAGCTCCCGGGAGCCGTCTGTCGCACCTTTCCGCCTCGCAACTCGGCCAGGCGTTGCAGAATCCGTGGACATTCGGGGCTGCGCTTGGCGACGAAGAAGCCGCGTCCGCCGGATATGCAGCCGCCCCATTTCGCCTGCGTCTGGAGCTTTGCGATCTCGCGCGCTGACCCTGCTCTTGAGCTGACGGCACCCTGTCTGGACAACGCCGCGAGCTGCGCACGCAGGCTGCTGCAGGTGTCGGCGAAGGCTGGGCTGCCGGCTGTCGACGCCAGCGCGACGAGGAGCGGGGGGATGATCAGGCGGATTCCGATCGAGGCAGCCCTTCCGTACACCAAAGCCCTCCCATCACTCCCGCACCGGGCGCCACCAAACGTGAGAGGACGTCATGACGTGTCGCGCACGGGCTCGGACTTTCGATCGAACCGGCGAAACCTACGACATCAGCAAAACACATCCATGACGCGGAATCCAGCGTCGGGCCGGCTCTCAGTCGTGTCCGACACACTAGGTGCGGCCGACTGCACCGATGTGTCGCATCCTGGCGTGCGCGAGGACCTTGGCCTCAGCTCGCGGCGGTCGAGCGCGTACCCAGCGCCTCGGCGATCTCGTCAAGCGCCGCCGGGTCGTCGATCGTGGCCGGCGTCCGGTACTCCTCGCCGTCGGCGATCTGCCGCATGGTGCCGCGCAGGATCTTGCCGGACCGCGTCTTTGGCAGGCGCGGGACCACCAGCACCGTCCGCATCGCGGCCACCGGCCCGATCTGCTCGCGAACCAGGGCGACGACCTCACGTTGGATGCCTTCAGGCTCGTCGACGGCGCCCGCCTTGAGCACGACAAAGCCAATCGGAACCTGTCCCTTGAGACTGTCGGCGACACCGATCACGGCGCATTCGGCGACGGACGGATGGCTGGCGACGACTTCCTCCATGCCGCCGGTCGACAGCCGGTGGCCGGCAACGTTGATGATGTCGTCGGTGCGGCCCATGATGAACAGATAGCCTTCCGCATCGACATAGCCAGCGTCGGAGGTCTGGTAGTAGCCGGGAAAGGTGCTGAGGTAGTTGCTCTGGAAGCGCTCGTCGTTTTGCCACAGCGTCGGCAGGGCCGACGGCGGCAGGGGCAGCTTGACGACGATGTTGCCGAGCTTGCCGGGCGGAACCGGGTGGCCGCTGTCGTCGAGAACGCGCACGTCGTAGCCGGGCATCGCGACGGTCGGCGAGCCGCGCTTGACCGGAAGGGCTTCGAGCCCGACCGGATTGGCGGCGATCGCCCAGCCGGTTTCGGTCTGCCACCAATGGTCGATGACCGGCATGCCGAGCTTCTCCTCGGCCCACTTGACGGATTCCGGATCGGCGCGCTCGCCGGCGAGAAAAAGAGTGCGCAGGCTGGAGAGATCATGCCGGCGGATCAGCGCGCCGTCGGGGTCTTCCTTCTTGATGGCGCGGAGCGCCGTCGGCGCGGTGAACAGCGCGGCGACGCCATATTCCTCGACGACCCGCCAGAAGGCACCGGCATCGGGCGTGCCGACCGGCTTGCCCTCGTAGAGCACCGTGGTGCAGCCGTGGATCAGCGGCGCGTAAACGATATAGGAGTGGCCGACGACCCAGCCGATGTCCGAGGCGGCCCAGTACACTTCGCCGGGTTCGACGCCGTAGATGTTGGTCATCGACCAGTCGAGGGCGACCATGTGGCCGCCATTGTCGCGGACAACCCCCTTCGGCCGCCCGGTCGTGCCCGAGGTGTAGAGGATATAGAGCGGATCGGTGGCGTCGACGAAGAGGCAATCCTCGGCGCGGCTGTGGGCGCGCGCCGCCGCCATCAGCTCCGCATAGTCGAGGTCGCGGCCGGGCGTCAGCTCGGCGGTGTGCTGCTCGCGCTGGACGACGATGATCGTCTCGGGCTTGTGCTTTGCCTGATCGATCGCCGCCGCGGCGAGCGGCAGGTAGGCGACAACCCGGGTCGGTTCGATGCCGCACGAGGCCGTGACGATCAGCTTCGGCTCCGCATCGTCGATGCGAGTGGCCAGCTCATGCGCGGCGAAGCCGCCGAATACGACGGAATGGACGGCGCCGAGGCGCGCCGTCGCCAGCATCGCGACCAGGGCCTCCGGGATCATCGGCATGTAGATGATGACGCGGTCGCCCTTGCCGATGCCTTGGTCGGCGAGCACGGCGGCGAAGGTAGCGACCTCGTCGAGCAGCTCGATATAGGTGATCCGCTGCTTCACGCCGGTGACGGGGCTGTCGTAGAGGATCGCCGCCTGATCGCCGCGACCCTCGGCGACGTGCCGGTCGAGGGCGTTGTGGCAGGTGTTGCAGAGGGCGCCGGGAAACCAGCGGCCGTAGACACCCAGGTCCGGGTTGAACACGGTGCGCCACTGGGTTTCCCATTCGATGCCGGCTGCCGCCTCGCCCCAGAATCCGATCGGATCATCGCGCCACTGCGAATAGGTGTCTGCGTAGCTGCCCATGCGGCTGTCTCCCTTCCCATTCGAAACCTGGCCAAACCTAGCTGTCCCAGGCGGCATTTCCTTGATCTGGCGCAGATGGACGCTGGTTGAGCCGCGCCGTCCCGTCACTCGGCGGCAGCGTCGGCCAGGACCGGACGGAGCCGGGTCTGCTCGCGGCGAACGCTCGGCAGGAAGACGCAGAACGTCGCGCCCCGGCCGCGCGGTGCCTCGGTCCAGATGCGCCCGCCGTGATGCTCGACGATGTGACGCGAGATGGTCAGGCCGAGGCCGCTTCCCGACGGCCGGCCGGTGTTGCGGTCGCGCGCCTTGGCGAATTTCTCAAAGATGATCTCGCGGTCCTTGGGGCTGACGCCCTCGCCATTGTCGGTCACCGCGACGAGATAACCGTCGCCGTCGGGGCGGCCGGTCACGGTTACCCGGCCGGCGTCGGGCTCGGCAAACTTGGCGGCGTTCGACAGGAGATTGATGAAGACCTGCATCAGGCGGTCGCGATCGGCATGGACGGGCCGGTCGGCCGGGCTGATCGAGACCGCGATGTCGCATTCCCCGGCCCGGAACAGCCCGCCGGTGGCGGCAACGGCATCCTCGAGCACCGATGCCGGATCGACATCGGCCATACGCCACTCGGCGCGCCCCTGCTCCAGCTGCGTCAGATCGAGAATCCTGTCGAGAAGGCGAGTGAGGCGCTGGGTCTCGCTGGAGATGATATCGAGGAACCGATCGGCCTGGGCCTCCGACACATCGTGCTCGCTGAGGATCTCGGAGTAGGTGCGGATCGAGGTGAGGGGCGTCCGCAGTTCGTGGCTGACGGTCGACAGGAAATCGTCCTTCAGCCGGTCGAGCTCCTTGAGCTGGGCGTTGGCGCGGGTGAGCTCCAGGGCCGTCGCCTCGAGCTCTCGCGACTTCTGCTCGAGCTCGCGGCTGTGGGCGAGAACCTGGTGGGTCTCCTCGAGGATCGCCACCACCTCGTCGAAGCCGAGTAGCTCACCCTTGGCAATGGAGGCGACCATGCCGCGCGCCGAGGCGGCGCCGACGCTGCCGGCAAGCAGCCTTTCGACGAAGGCGATGAGGTCGGCGTCGGCCTCCGGCATGTCGCCGATCCGCTGGCCATGCTGGGCGGCGTAGTCGCGAAAGGCGCGGTCGGCACGCTCCGTGCCGATGAAGCGCTGGAGCAGGGCGTAAAGCTCCTCGACCGCGGCGGACCGCCGCCAGATCTGCGCCTCGGCCGGCGGGCGGCGGAAAACATCGACGAAGATGGCGGCCTGGATGCGCTCGAGGGTGTCCTGCCGCGATACCAGCGACAGGAGCACGTAGCTGCCGATGTTGGCGACCATGCTCCAGAACAGGGCGTGGGTGAGCGGGTCCCAGCCATTCAGTCCGAACAGCGCCTCGGGGCGGAGAGCGGATATGCCCCACGGACCGTCGAGGATGGCTTCGCTGAACAGGCCGCTGCGGGCGAGCAGCGGCACCAGCATGGTGTAGGCCCAGGTGAGAAAGCCGAGGATCAGCCCGGCCTCGGCGCCAAGCCGCGTTCCGTTCTTCCAAAATAGCGCGCCGATGATTGCCGGGAGAAACTGTGCGGCGACTGCGAAGGAGACGAGGCCGATCTGGGCCAGCGGCCCCGACTCGCCGGTCAGCCGGTAGTAGGCATAGCCGAGTAGCAGGACCGCGAAAATGGCGATCCTTCGGATGTAGAGGAGGAGCGTCGCAAGATTGCCGCGGTCGTCGAGCCTCAGCCAGCGGATCCGCAAGAGCACCGGCATGACCAGGTCGTTGCAGATCATCGTCGAGAGGGCGATGGCGGCCACCACTACCATCGCCGTTGCCGAGGAGAGACCGCCGATGAAGGCGAGGAGGGCAAGCCCGTGCTCGCCCTGGGTCATCGGCACGGTCAGAACGTAGAAGTCCGGGTTGGCGCCGACGGGGAGCACCGAAAGGCCGACCGCAGCGATCGGCATGACGAACAGGCTCATCAGGAAAAGGTAGGTCGGGAAGAGCCACGAGGCCGTTGACAGGTGCCTTTCATCGACATTCTCGACGATGGTGATGTGGAACTGCCGGGGCAGGCAGACGATCGCCGCCATCGACAGGAAGGTCATGGTGAGGAAACGGGCGGAGCCGCCCTCCGGGAGCTGGATCAGACTGCTCAGGCCGGCCGATGCGGCGGCCTCGCCCGCGCCGGACGAAAGGCCGCCGCCAAGCGCAAAGATCGCGAAGAAGCCGACGGCGAGGAAGGCGAGCAGCTTGACACAGGATTCGAAGGCGATGGCGGCGACCATGCCTTCGTGGTGCTCGTTGGCGTCGATATGGCGGGTGCCGAACAGGATCGCGAACACTGCCATGCCGACGGCGGTCAGGAAGGCGGCATCGGTGAGGACCGACGAGGGCGGATTGGTCAGCGAGTTGCTGATCTGCCCGGTGATGTCATAGTCGACCAGCACGGCGAAGCTGGTGGACACCGCCTTAAGCTGGAGAGCGATGTAGGGCATGGTGCCGATCATGGCGATGACGGTGACGATCATGCCAAGGGCGGCGCTCTTGCCGTAGCGGGAGGCGATGAAGTCGGCGATCGAGGTGATGCGCTGCGATTTGCTGATCCGGGCGATCTTGCGCAGCAGGAACCACCACCCGAGGAAGACGATGGTCGGGCCGGTGTAGATGGTCATGAACTCGATGCCGCGCCGCGCCGCCGTCCCGACCGCGCCGTAGAACGTCCACGAGGTGCAGTAGACCGCCAGCGAGAAAGTGTAGACGACCGGTGAGCGGATCAGGCTGCGGCCGGCATCGGCCCGGCTGTCGCCATACCAGGCGATCGCGAAGAGCAGCCCGAGATAGGCGAGGGCAACCATCACGATGGTGGCGGTGTTCAACATCGCTCAGGTGCCGTCCGGTTCGCGGTCCATCGGCTGTCCGGGGCCCGGCGGCAGGCCGCGGCGGGCTATGCGAGTCGAAAGCACGCCGCCGGTGACGATCGCCGCCAGCCAGACACCGAAGGAATAAATGTGAAGCAGCGGTATTCCGAAAACAAACACGGGCACATCGAAGATCGCGATAATCGGCGGTGTCAGGAGAATGAAGGCGAGAACCGCCACAACGAAGGCGCCGTCGGTCAGCCGACCTTCAACCGGCCTGGCGGGTGTGAGTCTCTCGCTCATTTTTCCAACAGCGCGCGGATGCGCTCGACGACGTCACGGTTGGAGAACGGCTTCGTCACATAGTCGTCGACGCCAAGGTCCAACGCCTTGCGCTTGTCCTTCTCATGTCCCTTGGCGGTGAGCATGATAATCCGCGGGACCGGGTCGGTCGCTTGGCTTTTCAGCGCCTTCACTACTTCGAATCCGTCGAAGCCGGGCAGCATGATGTCGAGTACGACGATGTCGGGTTTGATGCGCCGCGCCATGTCGACCGTGCTCGGGCCATCGCGCGCAACCGTCACCTCGAAGCCGGCGCGCTGCATGAGGAACGACAGCGCTTCGGCGAGGTTGCGCTCGTCTTCGGCAACGAGGACGGAAGCAGCCGCCACGGTTTCCCCCTTACCGGCCGTCTTCACGCGCGGCCTTAATGTTCTGTTTGGCGGGATGGTATCGCCGAACGCTGGTCATGTCATCGCGCCGTTGATGCCGCCGACGCCGGGCACGGCGAGGCGATCGAAGGCGCGTTGGGCGCAATCGGTTCGCGGACACTGGCGGCAGGTGATGCCGACCGGCACTGCATGGTCGAGGTCGTCGAGATCGAGCCCGTCGGCGTAGACGAAACGCGCGGCATTGACGATGCCGGTGCCGATCATCACTGCATGGTGGCTGGAGAACTGGACGCGCTCCAGCGGCGGCGTACAGGTCGAGGCGATGAACAGGTAGGCCTCGCCGTCGGGCAGCCTGGCAACCTGCGTCACGATCCGGCCGGGCGACGAGAACGCGTGGTGGATGATCCATCGCGAACAGGCGCCGCCATAGCGGGGAAGGCGTAGCCCTGAGGCGCTGAACCGTTTCGAGATATTCCCGGCGATGTCGGTGCGGAGGAAATGGAGGGGCACGCCCTCGGCGCCCGGACGCCGCAAGGTGGCCAGCCGGTGGCAGACCTGTTCGAAGCTCGCGTTGAAGCGGGCGCCCAGGCGATGGATGTCGTGGCGCGATCGCTCGGCCGCATCGCTGAAGGCGGCATAGGGCATAATGAGGGCGCCGGCGAAGTAGTTGGCGAGGGCTCGCTTCAGCCGCGATGTGGTGTCGCTGGTGGCCGACAGGCGGGCGGCGGCCGACAAGTCGTCGAGCACGTCGGGGTATTCCAGCTCGCCAATGAGGCGCGCAAGCCGGAAGCGCAGGCTGCCCCGACCGAGCGTGTCGGCCAGCAGGTACCGCTTTTCTTCGGCCTCGTAGCGCTCGCCGGAAGCCTCGTCGACCGGCACGCGGTCGATCGTGACTCCGTGCCGGTCCTTCAAATGCGTGGCCAGGAGCTCGGTGGTGGGGTCTCCTTCGTATGCCAGATGCGCGGTCGTCTCGTCCGCGGCCCGCTCGAGGCGCGGGAAGTAGTTGGCATGATCGGAGAGGAAATCCTCAATCTCCTCCCGCGGCGAGGGGCGCGGGCGCCGGGCACCGCGGCCACCGAGGAAATCGAACAGATCGCCGGCCTGGGACGCCAGGCGCTCGCTTTCGTCGACCAGCGTGTCGACGAAGCGGCGGCGTTCCGTATCGCTGAGGTCGCCATAGTCTTTCAGGATCTCCGAATAGGATCGGATCGTCGTGATCAGCGCCAGGATCTGCTGGCTGGCCTCGGCCAGGAACGACTCCTCCCCAAGTCGCTCGCCGATCAGATCGGAGCGCATGCGCGCCTCGCCATAGGCGCGGAACAGGGCGAGCATCGCCCGCGCCGCCTTGGGATTGCCGGCGACGGTGTCGTGGACGTCCCGCTGGCTGAGGTCGATGCCGGCAAGGGCGGAGTCGGCCGCGACCTCACCTAGCTCGGCGATCAACCGGGCCTCTTCGGTGCCGGCGAGTGCCCGGCTGTCGAGGTCGAGCGCCTTCGCGATGCGATTGAGGAGGGCGCCGCCGATCGCTCGTTTGTTGTGCTCGATCAGGTTGAGATAGCTCGGTGAGATGTTGACACGCGCCGCGAGCGCCACCTGCGAGAGGGCAACCTCCTGCCGCCGCTTGCGAATTCGCTGACCGATCGGGGCGCGAACCATCGATCATCCTCCCGAGTCACATTTTTACAAAGTTCGCAGTTCAAATGCAACATTTTGACAAAAAAATACTGACTAATCAAAGGCTTGTTGACTGATTGACAGGTAAGGGCAAGCATCGCGACGGGGAAATAACAAAGGCCCGGGGGCGACCCCACGCCCCGATCCAACGGAAAACGCCCGGAGGACTCCATGACTGACCGCAAATCGCGGCTCTACACGCCTCTATCGCGGCGCGCCATCCTCAAGGGATCGCTCGCCTCCACCACGGCCCTCGGCGCCCTGACCCTGAGCGGGGTCGGGCCGATGCATTTCGTTCGCGACGCCTGGGCCGCCGACGAGCAGCCGATCGGCAACTTCCCGGCGAAGACGTCCGGCTCGAGCATCACGATCGGCTTCAACGTGCCGCAAACCGGTGCCTATGCCGACGAGGGGGCTGACGAGCTGAAGGCCTACCAGCTCGCCGTGAAGCACCTCAACGGCGAGGGCGACGGCGGCATGATGGGCACGCTGAAGCCGTCCAACCTCAAGGGCAACGGCATCCTCGGCAAGAAGGTCGAGTATGTCACCGGCGACACCCAGACCAAGTCGGACGCTGCCCGCGCCTCGGCCAAGCGCATGATCGAGAAGGATGGCGCCATCATGGTCACCGGCGGCTCGTCGTCGGGCGTCGCCGTGGCGGTTCAGTCGCTCTGCCAGGAGATGGGCATCATCTTCATGTGCGGGCTGACCCACTCCAACGACACCACCGGCAAAGACCGGCGGCGCTACGGCTTCCGGCACTTCTTCGACGCCTACATGTCGGGCGAGGCGCTGGGTCCGATCCTCGCCGAGGAGTATGGCAAGGATCGTGCTGCTTACCACCTGACCGCCGACTACACCTGGGGATGGACCCAGGAAGAGTCGATCAAGAACGCCACCGAGGCGCAAGGCTGGAAGACCATTGCCACGGTCCGCACGCCGCTCGGTGCCGGTGACTTCTCCCAGTACATCACGCCGGTCCTCAACTCGGGCGCCGATGTGCTGATCCTGAACCACTATGGCAAGGACATGGTCAACTCTCTGACCCAGGCCGTGCAGTTCGGGCTTCGCGACAAGCAGGCCAACGGCAAGAATTTCGAGATCGTGGTGCCGCTGTTCTCCGAGTTGATGGCCCAGGGTGCCGGCGATGCCATCAAGGGCATTCTCGGCACCGCCAACTGGAACTGGAAGCTCGACAATGACGGCAGCAAGGCCCTGACGAAGTCGTTCGGCGCCGAGTATGGCAGCCCGCCGTCGCAGGCGGCGCAGACCTGCTACGTGCAGACGCTGCTCTACGCCAACGCCGTGGAAACCGCCGGCACCTTCTATCCGCCGGAGGTGATCAAGGCGCTCGAGGGCTTCGAGTTCGACGGCATGGGCAACGGGCCGACGCTCTACCGGGCGGCCGACCACCAGTGCTTCAAGGACGTGCTGGTGGTGCGCGGTAAGGAGAATCCCGAGAACCAGTTCGACCTCCTCGAGGTGGTCAAGGTTGTGCCGCGGGCCGACGTCACCTACGACCCGAACATCCCGGCGTTCAATCCGGATGGGAACGCCGAGCTTGGTCCGTACATCCCGGGAACGTAAGGCACACGACAAGACGGAGTCGGGCGTCCTTCGGGCGCCCGGCCCCGGCCGGTGCCTCGTCCTCGACAGTGACTGTGATAGCTAATTCGGGGCGGGCCGCGCCGGTTCAGGCGGCGATCACGTAGGCTGCACGAATGTTGGACGCGGTTGTTCTCCAACTCCTCAACGGTCTCGACAAAGGCGGGGCCTACGCGCTCATTGCCCTTGGCCTCACCCTCGTTTTCGGCACGCTCGGCGTCGTCAATTTCGCTCATGGCGCGCTGTTCATGCTTGGCGCCTTCTGCGCCGTCGGCACCCAGCAGCTGCTCAACCTGTCGACCAAGGTGAAGGACGAGTCCGTCACCTTCTTCGAGGCTTACAAGGACGTTCCCTATCTTGTGAACTGGTTCGGCGACGTCGGGAGCGCGATCATCGCCTGGTCGTTGCCGCTATCGATCATCCTGGCGATACCCATCATGCTTCTCATCGGCTGGGTGATGGAGCGCGGGCTGATCCGCTTCTTCTACAAACGCAGCCACGCCGAACAGATTCTCGTAACCTTTGGCCTCGCCATCGTCCTCCAGGAAATCATCCGCATCGCCTTCGGCGCCAACCCGATCCCGGTGTCCGCACCGCCACCGGTCACCGGCAGCGCCGACGTCGGCGCCTGGCTCGGCCTCGGCAGCGGCGTCGTCTATCCCTGGTGGCGGCTGATCTATTTCGTGTTCTCGGCGATCATTCTCGGTGGCGTCTTCGCCTTCCTGCAGTTCACCACCTACGGGATGGTGGTGCGGGCGGGGATGCGCGACCGCGACACCGTCGGGATGCTCGGCATCAATATCCAGGGCCGGTTCACCGCGGTGTTTGGTCTGGCGGCGGTGGTCGCCGGGCTGGCCGGCCTCATGTACACGCCGATCGTGCCGCCGAACTACAGCATCGGCATGGATTTCCTGGTGCTGTCCTTCGTCGTCGTCGTGGTCGGCGGCATGGGCTCGCTCGGCGGCGCGGTGCTGGCCGGGTTCCTGCTCGGCATCCTGCAATCCTTCGCTTCGATGAACGAGATCAAGGCGATCTTCCCCGGCATCGACCAGATCATCATCTATCTGGTCGCCGTCATTGTCCTGCTTGTCCGCCCGCGTGGCCTGCTCGGCCGCCGGGGTCTGATGGAGAGCTGAGTGGCTCGGGCAACGGCGCGCAGCGATCTGATTCTGATGGTGGTGTTCACCATCGTGGTGCTGGCGGCGCCGATCTGGCTTGCCCCGATCGGGGCCGGCTATCCTGACCTTCTTCAGAAGTTCGCGATCTTCGGCATCTTCGCCATCGGCTTCAACATCCTGTTCGGGCTGACCGGCTATCTCTCTTTCGGCCATGCGGCCTTTCTCGGCGTCGGCTCGTACACGACGGTGTGGGCGTTCAAGCTGCTGTCGATGAACATCCTGCCGGCGGTCGTCCTGTCGATCCTGCTCGCCGGGCTGTTCGCCGTGGTGATCGGCTATGTCAGCCTGAGGCGGAGCGGCATCTATTTCTCGATCCTGACGCTCGCCTTTGCGCAGATGGCCTACAACCTCGCCTATTCGGTGCTGACCCCGATCACCAATGGCGAGACGGGGCTGCGGGTGCTGCGCGGCGACCCGCGGGTTCTCGACCATCTGCTGGGGATCGAGGTGGGCGACGTACTACCGACGCCCGAGCTCTTCGGCCTCAGGACGATCGGCTATGACGGCTTCTACATCTGCGCGGTGTTCCTGATCGTCGCCTTCTTCATCGCCCTCAAGATCACGCGCTCGCCGTTCGGTCTGGCACTCCGCGGCATCAAATCGAACCAGACGCGGATGGGCTATACCGGCTTCAACACCCGGCCCTACACGCTGGCGGCCTTCGTCATCTCCGGCATGTATGCCGGGCTCGCCGGCTCGCTGCTGGCGGTTACTGATCCCCTGGCCGGAGCCGAGCGGATGCAGTGGACGGCTTCCGGCGAGGTGGTGCTGATGACCATCCTCGGTGGCGCCGGAACGCTGATCGGACCGATTCTCGGTGCCGGTATCATCAAATACGCAGAGAACATCTTCTCCTCCTTCAACGAGCAGACGCTGCAACAGACCTTCAGCTTCCTGCCCGATCCGATCCGCGAGTTCGTGGTCTCCATCGCGGCGCTTTTCGTCGGCGAGGGATGGCACCTGACCCTCGGCGTGACGTTCATGCTGATCGTTATCTTCCTGCCCGGCGGGGTGATGGAGGGGCTGGCGCGCCTCGGCCGCTGGATCCGGCGACCGTCGGAGCCCAAGCCGGCGCAAAAAGTGCAAACGGCGGGGTAGGGAGCATGGACAACATCGTTCTCCATGTCGACGACGTCTACAAAAGCTTCGGCGGCCTGCACGCGCTGAGCGACATCGACCTCGAGGTGGCGGAAGGGAAGACCCACGCCATCATCGGTCCGAACGGCGCCGGCAAGTCGACGCTGCTCAATGTCTGCGTCGGCCGGCTGAAGCCGGACTCGGGCGCGGTCGTCTTCGATGGCAAGATCCTGACGGGCAAGACGCCCCACGAAATCAACCAGCTCGGCGTGGCGCGCGTGTTCCAGACGCCCGAGATCTTCCCTGACCTCTCGGTCCTCGACAATGTGATCATCCCGGCGCTGGCCAAGCGCGACGGGGCGTTCGCCATCGATGCCCGCAAGTCGATGTATCACGAGATCGAGCTCAAGGACCGCGCCGAGGCGGCGATCGAGGATGTCGGCCTGCATGAAAGCGTCGACAAGGAGGCCGCCAGCCTGTCACGCGGCGACAAGCGGCGCCTGGAACTCGCCATGTGCCTGGTCCAGCAGCCGCGCCTCCTCCTGCTCGACGAGCCGACAGCGGGGATGTCACGCCTCGACACCAACCGGACCATCGACCTTCTCAAGAAGTTCAAGGAACGCGGGATGACCAAGGTCATCATCGAGCACGACATGCATGTCGTCTTCAGCCTCGCCGATCGGGTGACGGTGTTGGCGCAGGGACGTATCATCGCCGACGGTCCGCCGGACGCGGTGCGCGGCGACCCGGCGGTGCAGGAAGCCTATCTCGGGGGGGTGCACGAGTGACTCTGACTGTGACAGCCGATACGGCGACGTTACCGGCGATGGCCGATGCGCAAGCGGTGGAAGAAGCGGCGCCTGCCACGGTGGCTGCGACCAAGCCGGGCGCCTTCTTCGCCTGCAAGGACATCCAGTCCTATTACGGCGAAAGCTACATCGTTCAGGGCGTATCGTTCGAGATCCGCGAGGGGGAGATCCTCGCGCTGCTCGGCCGCAACGGCGCGGGCAAGACCTCGACCCTCAGGACCATCGCCCGCATGGACAACCCGATGCTGAAGCAGGGCGAAATCTACCTCGACGGCAAGCCGATCCATCCGCTCAAATCCTTCGAGGCGGCGCGGGTCGGTATCCAGCTGGTGCCGGAGGACCGGCGGATCATCGGCGGCCTCTCCGTCGAGGAAAACCTGATCCTGTCGCAGGTGGCGCCGCCGATCGGCTGGCCGCTGGAGCGGATCTACGACCATTTCCCCCGCCTCGCCGAGCGGCGCAAGCAGGAGGCGACCACCCTTTCGGGCGGCGAGCAGCAGATGCTCGCCGTCGCCCGCGCGCTGGCGCGTGAGCTGAAGCTCCTGCTCCTCGACGAGCCTTATGAGGGGCTGGCGCCGGTGATCGTCCAGGAAATCGAGAAGATCGTCGCCGGCATCAAGAAAGAGGGCATCACCACGATCATCGTCGAGCAGAACGCCATCGCCGCGCTGCAGCTCGCCGACCGGGCGGTCATCCTCGACATGGGCGAGGTGGTGTTTGCCGGCGATGCCAACCACGTGCTCGACAACGCCGAGCTGCGGACAAACTACCTCGCGGTGTGATCGCAAACCCTCTCTGCCTCGGGGCTGCCGCTACTTGGACCGCCCATCCTGCGTCCTACGAGGCTCCGCTTGGCGGAGCACCTCAGGATGGCAAGGGGGAGTTCCTGCGAAAAAACCGGCCGCGAGCCGTGGTCAAGCTTTCTTGGCCATCCCGAGGTGCGACCCGGCGTTTCAGCCGGGGAGCCTCGAAGGACGCACGAGCGCTGGTTGCGGAGGATCGAGGGCGGCGGGGACGGTCACTCCAGCCCCTCCAGCGACGCCAGCACCTGCCCCGGCGGTAGATCGGGATATTCGTCGGGCTGTCCGGTCCGGTTGATCCACACGGTGCGGAAACCGTAGGCGGTGGCGCCGGCGATGTCCCAGCGGTTCGACGACTGGAACGATACCTGGTCGGGCACGGTCTCGAGGGTCTCGCCGACGAGGGCATAAACGCGCGGATCGGTCTTGAAGACGCTGATCGCGTCGACCGAGATGACATGGTCGAGGAGGTCGCCGAGCCCGGCCGATTCGACCGCCGATTCAAGCATTTCCGTCGAGCCGTTGGAGAGGATTGCGAGCGTTGCGCCGGGCTTGAGCCGGGTGAGCACGTCGCGCACTTCCGGATAGGCGTCGAGCCCGCGATAGGCGTCGAGTAGGGCAGGCTTCATGGCCGCCGCCTCGGGAGCGGCCACGGTGATGGCGTAGTCGAGGGCGTCCTCGGTCAACGACCAGAAATCGCGGTAGCGGTCCATGAGCGAGCGGACCCAGGAATATTCGAGCTGCTTGGTCCGCCAGACGTCCGACAGCCGCTGGCTGTTCGGCCCGACCGCTTCCGCATGCCGGCGCACTGCGGCGTGCACGTCGAAGAGCGTGCCGTACGCATCGAAGACGTAGGCGCGGATCGCCATGGCTTCCTCCCTTTTTGCGTGGGCGCCGCCCCGGTCGGAATCGGCGGTGCTCTACGGGGCAGTGCGGCCGGAGTGCCGCGGTCCGCTGCGGAGCGCGATGTAGATGGCCGGAATCACCAGAACCGTCAACGCGGTGGACGAGGCGAGGCCGAACAGCAGCGAGATCGCCAGCCCCTGGAAGATCGGATCGGCGAGGATGACGGCGGCGCCGATCATCGCGGCGAGCGCGGTGAGCAGGATCGGCTTGAAGCGAATGGCGCCGGCTTCGAGCAGCACGTCGCGCAGCCGGCGGTCCGGCGTCCTCGCCTGGCGGATAAAGTCGACGAGGAGGATCGAGTTCCGCACGATGATGCCGGCGAGCGCGATGAAGCCGATCATCGAGGTGGCGGTGAACGGCGCGCCGAACAGCCAGTGGCCGATCATGATGCCGATGAAGGTGAGGGGGATTGGCGTCAGGATCACCAGCGGCACCTTGAACGAGCCGAACTGGGCGACCACCAGGATGTAGATGCCGATGATCGCCACCATGAAGGCGGCGCCCATGTCGCGGAAGGTTACCCAGGTGACCTCCCATTCGCCGTCCCACAGAAGCGTCGGATGCGCCTCGTCGTCCGGCTGGCCGTGCAGCGAGATGGTCGGCTTCGGCAGGTCGCCCCAGTCGGCGGCATCGATGGCGCGGGCGACGGCGATCATGCCGTAGACCGGCGCCTCGAAGTCACCGGCGAGCTCGCCGGTCACCATCTCGGCGGTGCGGCCGTTGTGGCGGAAGATCGGGTAGGACGCCTTGGTGCGGGTCACATGGACGACGTCGCCGAGCTCGACGATGCTCCGCTCGCCGGGCAGCGCATTGGCCGGAACCGGGGTCGCCAGCGCCCGTTCGTCGATCACCCGGTCCGCCTTGGGCAGGCCGATGGTGATCGGGATGGGGCGCCGCTCGCCGCCGCGGTGCGAATATCCGACCGTCGTGTCGCCGTAGAAGGACTGGATGGTCTGGTAGACGTCGCTCTGCTCGACCCGGTGATATTCGAGATTGTCCTGGTCGATCACCATGCGGATCCGCTCAGGCGGGACGCCGTAGGAATCGTCGACATCGACGATGAAGGGGACGCTTTCGAAGGCCTCGCGCACCTTGGCCGCGACGGCGCGCCGGGTCTCGGCGTCGGGGCCGTAGATTTCGGCAAGCAGAGTCGCGAGCACCGGCGGACCGGGCGGCGGCTCGACCACCTTGATCGAGGTCCCGTCCGGCATGTCGAGGCCCTCGAGCCGGTGCCGCATGTCGAGGGCGATCTGGTGGCTGGTCCGGTCGCGCTCGCCCTTGGGCAGAAGGTTGACCTGGGCGTCGCCCTGATAGGGCTGGGCGCGGAGATAGTAGTGGCGGACGAGGCCGTTGAAATTGAACGGGGCTGACGTGCCGGCATAGGTCTGGAAGGAGACCACCTCGGGGAGGTCGGCGAGGCGGTTCACCGCTTCCTGGAGCACGCGGTTGGTCTCCTCCACGGAAGAGCCCTCCGGCAGGTCGACCACCACCTGCAGGTCGGTCTTGTTGTCGAAGGGGAGCAGCTTCACCGTGACGTGTTCGGTGTAGAACAGGCCGAGCGAGCCGACGGTGAGAGCGCCAACCACGCCGAGGAAGATCCACGAGCGGGTACGGCTGGAAAGGATGGGACGGGCAACCGCCACATAGATCCGCCCAAGGAAGCCGACCTTGCCGCGCCCCGCTTCGTGTTCGCCGCCATGGCCGAAACGCAGCATCAGCCACGGCGTCAGCATCACCGCGACGAAGAACGAGAACAGCATCGCCGCCGAGGCGATGGCCGGGATCGGGCTCATATACGGGCCCATCAGGCCGGAGACGAACAGCATCGGTAGGAGGGCCGCCACCACGGTCAGCGTGGCGACGATGGTCGGGTTGCCGACCTCGGCGACCGCCTCGATTGCCGCACGGGCGCGCGAGCGGCCGTCGTCCATCGCCCAGTGGCGGGCGATATTCTCGATGATGACGATGGCGTCGTCGACCAGGATGCCGATCGAGAAGATCAGCGCGAACAGGCTGACCCGGTTCAGCGTGTAGCCCATGATGCGGGCGGCGAAGAGGGTGAGCAGGATCGTGGTCGGGATGACGATCGCGACCACCACCGCCTCTCGCCAGCCGATCGACAAGGCGACAAGAATGACAATCGAGATGGTCGCCAGCCCGAGGTGGAAGAGCAGCTCGTTGGCCTTTTCGTTGGCGGTCTCCCCGTAGTTGCGGGTGACCGTCATGTCGACGTCTTCGGGGAAGATCTGGCCGCGCAAGTCCTCGAGCCGGCGGACGATCTCGTCGGCGATGACGACGGCGTTGGTGCCGGGGCGCTTGGCGATGGCGAGCGACACGGCAGGGACTCGCTCAAGACCGTTGTCGGTCTTCCGGACCTCGTCGACGCGCGTCTCGGCGCTGTTGGTCACCAGCCGGACGTTGGCGACGTCGCGGACATAGACCGGGCGTCCGTCGCGGGCGGTGAGCAGCAGATTGCCAATCTCGGGAAGGGTCTGCAGCGTCTCGCCGGCGACCAGATCGAGCTGCTGCTGGTCCTGGCGGACCGAGCCGGCGAGGAACGAGCGGTTGGCGCCCTCCACCTTGGCAGTCAGCTGTTGCAACGTGATGCCGTAGAGCGACAGCCGCTCGGGATCGGGCTCGACGCGGATTTCCTCCGGCTGCGAGCCGACGATATAGGTGAGGCCGATGTCGGGAAGCTTCGACACTTCGACCTGCAGCTCGCGGGCGAGGCGGGTCAGGCCGTTGGCGTCCCAGCGTGAAGCGGCTTCCGGCTTCGGCATCAGGGTGACGACGACGATCGCCACGTCGTCGATGCCGCGGCCGACGATCAGCGGCTCGGGGATGCCGACCGGGATGCGATCGATATTGGCCCGGACCTTGTCATGGACGCGGAGGATGGCGGCGTCCGCGCTGGTGCCGACCAGGAAGCGGGCGGTGACGACGGCGCGGTCGTCCATAGTCTGGGAATAGACGTGCTCGACGCCGTCGATGCTCTTGATGATCGTCTCGAGCGGCTCGGTGACCAGCTTGACCGCGTCTTCCGCCTTCAGGCCGTCGGTGCGCACATGGATGTCGACCATCGGCACCGAAATCTGCGGCTCCTCCTCGCGCGGCAGGGTGATCAGCGCGACGAGGCCGAGCGCCAGCGACGCCAGGAGAAGCAGCGGCGTCAGCGGCGAATTGATGAATGACGCCGTCAGCCGGCCGGCAATGCCGAGATTCATGGAAGAACGACCCGGTCACCAGGTTGGAGGCCGGTGAGCACTTCCACCCGCGGCTCGCCGTCGTCGTCGAAGGTGGCGCCGAGAACCACGGCGACCTCCATCTCGCCCTCGTCGGTGGCGACGCGGACGTAGTCGACCCCGTGCCGGGTGGCGACGGCGTCGGGCGGAGCAGAGACGACCGTCCGCTTGCCCACCGGGATCCAGACCAGCGTGCGCTCACCGACGAAATAGTCGCCGAGGCCATCGACCTCGACGTCGGCGAGGACCCGGCCGTCCTGGATCTGCGGGTACACCTTGACCAGCTTGCCGGTGCCGGTCACCTTGGTCATCGCGTTCGGCGAAGCCGAGGCGCCGGGCCGATCGCCGACCAGCACTGACGCGCCTTCGGTGATCTCGGCGGCGTGGCGCTCGGGAAGGGCGAGGCGCAGGAAGTAGCCGCCGCCGGCGACCAGCGCGATCTCTTCGCCCGGCAGCACAACCGAGCCCTGGGTCACCGGCACCTGCAAGACGCGACCGGAGGCCGGTGCAAGCACTTCGCCCTCGCGCGCTCGGGCGGCGATGACCGCCCGCTCGGCTTCGGCGGCTGCCATCTGGTTGGTGAGCACCTCCACCTGGGTGCGCGCCTGGTCGACCTGGCTCTGCGTCGTCGTGCCGCGCTTGAGCAGCTCCTCAGCCCGGTCGAGGTCGGTCTGGGCGTTCTTCAGTTGGGAGGCGAGCGCCTGAATCTTGGCGTCGGCGGCCTGGCGCTCAAGGGCAATCTTCTCGTCGATGATGGTGGCGACGACGTCGCCCTCGGCGACCTCGCTGCCCTCGTCGACCTTGATCGACTGCACCGTGCCGCCGATCCGGGCGCGGGCCGGCACGGCGTCACGGCTTTCGACCTGGCCGAAGACGGCCTTGGTCTCGTTGATCACGGCGGGCGTGACGACGAACTCCGCGGCGGCGGCCGCCGCCGGGAAAGCAAGTAAGGCGAAAAGCGCAATGAGGGCCCGTTTCGTCCCGGACATCTGGCAAACTCCGGCTTCAAGGATCGGAAGAAATCAGCGGAAGACGGAACCAGGCTTGATACCGACCTTGCGGAGCACTTTCGCTGCCGGACAGAAGCCGGTGAACGCCGACTGGATCAGGTTGAGGCCGATGAATGCGGTGAACAGGCACCAGTACGGTGACACTGCGTAGCTGAGCACCAGCGACACCAGGATCATGAAACCGGCGAAAGCGAGTATCGCGCGATCAAGACTCATGCTGTGACTTCCTTCACACTTTGCTGCAGGTTGGACTAATCCGCCGGCTCGATCGTCAGCTCTTTCAGCTTCTTGATGCCGAGCATGTCGAGAACGAGGTTCTCGTAGAAGGTATCCGCCTTGCCCTGGCGGACCTTGCGGAGGAAGTACTTCTCGAAGCCGACCTTGGCCGCGTGCACCCATTTGCCCGACGACGACCAGTTGACGTTGCGCGGGGGGATTTGCGGCTGGGCGATGAAGGCAATTCCCTCGTCGCCGAAATCGGCGAGGCAGACCGCGTTCCAAGTCGCGACCGCGCTCGGTTCCTCGCCGCGAAGCAGGGAGGCGATGTTGGTGGCGGTCGCGGTCACCATGGACTCGATCATGAAACCGGTCTTGGGCACGCCGACAGCAAGCGGCGTCTTGCCGACCGGCGGGATGGCGACGCCGACCCCGATGCCGAAGACGTTGCTAAACTTCGGATTGCGCTGATACTTGTCGATGAGGATGAAGCCGCGGGGGTTGGTAAGGCCCTCGATGCCGGCGACAGCCGAGACGCCGCGGAAGGCCGGCAGCATCATCGAATAGGCGAAGGGCAGCTCGTGCTCGGCCTTGGTGGTGCCGGTCTCGTCGACCTCGTCGACGAACATCTTGTCGGCTTCGATCTTCTTCACCTTGGCATTGGTGATCCACTTGATGTGCCGCTCGCGCATGGCGCTCTCAAGCAGGCTCTTGGTGTCGCCGACGCCGTCGAGGCCGAGATGGCCGATATAGGGCTCCGGCGTGACGAAGGTCATCGGCACCTGATCCCGCTTGCGGGCGCGGCGGAGCGCCGTGTCGAGAATGAAGGCGAATTCGTAGGCAGGGCCGAAGCAGGAGGCCCCCTGCACGGCGCCGACCACGATCGGGCCGGGTTGCTTGACCAGCGCGTCGAAGGCGCCCTTTGCCGACTCCGCATGGTCGATCTGGCAGATCGACTGGGTGTTGGCGCCGGGGCCAAGGCCCTCGACCTCGTCGAAGGCGAGTTCGGGGCCGGTCGCGATGATCAGATAGTCGTAGTCGATGAAGGAGCCGTCATTGAGCTCGATGCGGTTTTCCTCGGGGTGAACCCGCTTGGCGCCCTCGGGCCGCAACGTGATGCCGCGCTTGCCGAAGATGTCGGAGAGATCGACGGAGATGTCCTTGCGCTGGCGCCAGCCGACGGCAACCCAGGGATTGGAGGGCACGAAGGAGTAGGTGGCGCCGAGATTGACGACCGTCAGTTCGTCGGTCGGGCGCATCTTGTCCTTCATCTCGTAAGCCATGATGACGCCGCCCAGACCGGCGCCGAGAACCACGATGCGCGACATGGCAACCTCCCTCGGTTCGTGTCGTCTGCCGGAGCGCGGGGCCGCTCCCTGTACCTTTCGTCCCACGGCTCCACCGGGGCACCTTGCGCAAGATCAAGCGGAAGGCTCCGTCCGGCGCCTCTTGCAAATAGCATTCAAATATTCTAATTTCAAGAACATGAATGTAAGAGATTTGATGCCTGCCTCCGAAGAAGCCGCCGACCTGATGCGTAGCCTGTCGCATCCGCAGCGGCTGCTGGCACTTTGTGCGCTTGGCACCGGGGAAAAGACGGTTGCGGAGCTTCGATGCGAGCTGGGCGGCATCGACCAGGTGCCGATGTCCCAGCAGCTCATGCGCCTGCGTGCCGACGGTCTGGTCGAATCCCGGCGGGAAGGGACGAGCGTCTACTACCGCATCGCCCGGCCGGAGGTTCTGCTCGTGATCGAGGCGCTCCAGGCGGCGTATTGCGCGCCGGTGGACAAGGCGGGCAAGCCGAAGCGCTCCCGGTCGCCGGCCTGACCTGTCAGCCTGGCCTGGGTGGCGCGTATTCGATGAGCGGTCGCGTGTGGTCCGCCTCGGCGGCCACCCGCCGGCGCGCTTGCCGTTTCGCCAGCTTCTCGGCGGCAATCGCGCCCCACAGCAGCCCATAAATGAGGAAGAGGTGCCGCCAGTGGTCGTTGTCGATCACGTTGTGGATCATCAGATGGCCGATGAACGTGGCGTAGACGCACTGGACGAGCCCCTGCCAGGGGCGCGGCTTGAAGATCAGGGGAGTCGCTGCCGCCAGCGTCCATAGCGCCAGCGCGATATAGGCGAAGCCGCCGAGCCAGCCATAGGTGGTGAATCCCTTCAGCCACATATTGTGCTCGTCCTCGCCAAGCAGCTTGGAGAAGACGAGGGGGCCGAGGCCAAGCGGGCGTTGCTGGACGAGGAAGAAGCCCTGGATGTGCCGGGCGAAGCGCCCGGTCGGGCCGGCGTCATAGGTTTCGAGCAAGGTCGTGCCGCGATCCTCGAAGAGGGCGTGGATTTGCGGGATCGACAGGGCGACCGCCACCATCGCCACCACCACCAGCATGCCGATGGCGAAGAACACCACGATCCGCAGGCGCTCGATGCCGCGGTGGCTGGTGACGAAACTCATCACCGTCACCAAGAGAGACGTCAGGACCACCATGCCCCATGCCGCGCGCGAGAAGGCGATGAAGATGGCGAACAGCAGGACGAGCAGCATCGCCGCCTTCCACAGCGACTGCCTGACCGGTGAAGTCAGCACATCCCGATAGAGGAGGACGATCGGCAGGACGAGGAACGGCGCGAAGACGTTGGGATCCTGGAAGGCGCCCTTGGCGCGGCCATAGAGGAGGAAGGCATCGGTTCCCGGGACGAGATGGAAATAGCCGATGATGGCGAGAAGCGACGTCAACACGGCCGACGCGATGTAGGCGTTCTTGATGATCCGGAAGCGCCGGCCCGGAGCCTCGGCGATGATGGCGGCGAAGAAGACGGCCGAAGCCGCCAGGAAGAACGTCACGACGACGTAGATCAGTCCGGAGAGGGGGTTGGGGAGCTGGGTCAGGCCGAGGAAGCCGCCGGCGACGTAACAGATCAGCAGGATGACCAGCGGCAGGATGTAGCGGTTGAGCTTGAGGCCGAAGAACGCCCAGATGACGATGACCGGCGCCAGGAGCAGCTCGTACGGCGCCGGCTCGTCGATAACGAACCCGCCAAGAAAAACGATGAGGCCGATCGTCCAGTCGGCGATCCTGCGTCCGAAGACCCAGTTCCGCTGCGTTAGGGCGGCGGTGTCCGACGCCGCGGCGCTACTCAATACGCGTTCTCCGTGCTGAGCAGACGGAATGGTGTGACGAGGACAATATAGAGGTCGAACAGCACCGACCAGTTCTCGATGTAGTACAGATCGTGCTCGACGCGGTGCTGGAGCTTCTCCTCGGTGTCGGTCTCCCCGCGCCAGCCGTTGATCTGCGCCCAGCCGGTGATGCCGGGCTTGACCCGGTGACGGGCGAAATAGCCATCGACGACCTTGTCGTAGAGACGGTTCGAGGCCTTGGCCTGGACCGCGTGGGGCCGGGGCCCGACCAACGACAGGTGACCCCTGAAGACGACGTTGAAGAGCTGCGGCAGCTCGTCGAGGCTCGTCTTGCGGATAAAGCGACCGACGCGGGTGACGCGCGGGTCGCCCTTGGTCACCAGCTTCGCCGCGTTGGCGTCGCTCTGGTCGACGTGCATCGAGCGGAACTTGTAGACCTCGATCAGCTCGTTGTTGAAGCCGTATCGCTTCTGCTTGAAGAGCACCGGACCGCGGCTGTCGAGCTTGATCGCAAGGGCGACGAGCAGCATGACCGGCGCCGCAAGCAGGAGGATCAGTGCGCCGACGATGTGATCGAACAGCCACTTCGCGACAACGTCCCAGTCGGCGATCGGCTTGTCGATGACGTCGAGGAACGGGATCTTGCCGACGAAGGAATAGGTGCGGGGTCGGAAGCGAAGCTTGTTGGTGTGTGCCGACAGGCGAATGTCGACCGGCAGCACCCACAGCTTCTTGAGCAGTTGCAGCACGCGGCTTTCCGCGGTGATCGGCAGGTCGACGATCAAGAGGTCGATCCGCGCCTTGCGTCCGAACTCGACGAGCTCGCTGATCGTGCCCAGCTTCCGGTAGCCGGCGACGACCGGCGGCGAGCGGTCGTCGCTGCGGTCGTCGAAGATGCCGCAGATCCGGATGTCGTTTTCGGGCTGGGCCTCCAGAGCGTGGATCAGCGCCTCGGCCGGAGCGCCGCCGCCGACGATGACCGCGCGCCTTTCGAGAAGCCCTTCCCGTGTCCACCGGTCAACATAGGAAGAAAGCGCCGCCCGGAACACGACGAGCACCGCCAGGCCGGTGACGAACCAGATTCCGAACCAGGCGCGGGAGAAATCTTCGCCCACCTTGGTAAGAAAGGTGACGGCGGTCAAAAGACCGAAAGCCAGCAGCCAGGTACCGAGGAGGCGTCCGACCTGCGGCCCGACCCGGCGTAAGGCGGGAATCGTGTAGCCGCTGGCCAGTTGCATCAGCGCGACATAGCATGCCGCCACGCCGAGGATCGCAAGGGCGTACCACCACGTCAGCCCCGTCACCGGCTCGACGTAGAGCACGTCAACCGCAAAGCCGGTGATCACGACAAGCGCAAACTCGGACAACCGGGCCGCGCCGGTGACGATAACCCGGGAGATGGAGTGGCGGGAGAGAGCGGCTGCGGCGTTTTCGGCCTCTTTGCTCAGCCCGGTCGGGGTGAGGCCCGTGGAACGGGATTCGTTGCTTGGCGGAGGCGACGTGGTCACCACCGCTTTCGGCGTGGATGGAACTTCGGCAGTCCGCTTGCTCATCTTTGCTCTTCGATGCCTCCTGGCCGCCCGACGCATGGCGGGACCATCTAGCGGTGTGCACCGAATGTTTCAAAGTTGAGGAAAAAAGGGAGGCAAACCCCAGATTATTTGTCGGGTATGGTTACCGACCGATAGACCGCCTCGATGCCTTTTGCCATGGCTTCGATCGAGAAGTCTGCGCGGATCGCTTGCCTCAGGTGATCCGCTGCGGCGCGCGCGTCTCCGGGATCCTCGCGAAGGCGCGCCATGGCCGCTGCCAGCGCGTGCGAATCTCCCGGCGGGACCAGGCGTCCGCTTTCGGCGCCGAAGATCTCCGGGATGCCGCCGACCCGGGTAGCGATCATCGGCATACCTGCGCCGACCGCCTCAAGAACGATGTAGGGCATGGATTCGGCCCGCGACGGGACGACGATGGAGCGGGCGCGCGCGAAGGCCTTGCGCGCCGGCATCGGATCGAGGAATGTGACCGCCTCCGACAGACCGCCTTCGCGCACCATCTCCTGGTAGCGGGCCTGGTCGGGGCCGCTGCCGACCATCAGTGCCCGCGGCGGGGGGCTGCCCTTAGCCATGATCGCCAGCGCGTCGATGAAGACGTCCGGCCCCTTCAGGTCGCGAAGCTCTCCGATGTAGAGGAAGTCGGCCGCGTCCGGTTGCGGCAGCACCGGCTCGAACTCTTCAGGCCGCAGTCCGTTCCTGACGATGGCGGTCGGCCGTCGCGGGGTGCCGATCTTTGCGGCATAGGTGTCGGCCTCGTACCGGCTGACGAAGATGAAGGCGTCCGTCATGCGTTCGAGGATGCGTTCCGCCGTGAAGTAGACCCGGCCGGCTGTCGATGTCGGGTCGTAGTGCAGGCTTCCGCCATGGGGAGAGTAGATGCGGGCTACGCGCGAACCAGATGCCCGCAAGAGGGTGCCGATCGTCCGCGCATAGGCGCCACCTTTGGCGCCATGGGCGTGCAGGACGTCGGGAGCCAGTGTCCGCACCTCGCGCAGGGCGCGCCAGGTCGCGGCGATATCGGACGGCGTGATCTGACGCCGCATGGGAAAGCGTCTGAGGCCGAGCGCCAGAAAGGGCTCGATCGCGCGGAGCGCTTCTTCCTCGAAGGCCCCGCCGGTGGTGGAGTCGCAGATGATGCCGACCGCGTGTCCCGCCCTGTGCTGGGCCTCGGCAACGTCGCGCACGTGGCGGAACACCCCGCCCACCGGCGCCCGGAAGCAGTGGACGATCCGCAACGGCGCTCCGCCCATCAGGTCTGCTCCCGCTTCGTTTCGTGGGTGCGGTGGCGAGCCGTCCATCTTGGCTCAAAGGACGCGCTCGCGGACATAGATGGTGTCGCCGGGGGCGACCGGGTCGGTCATGATGAGGGTGTCGGTCTCGAGCTGGCCGTTGGTGCGGCGGGTGACGGTGACGGCGCGCTGGTCGGCGCGCGGGGTGAAGCCGCCGGCGGTGGCGATGGCGCTCTGCACCGTCATGCCGGCGACGTAGCTGTACTGGCCGGCGGCGTTGACCTCGCCGAAGGCGAAGATCGGCCGGTAGCGGACGACCTCGGCCGAGACGTTGGGATCGCGGACGAAGCCGGCGCGCAGCTTGGTGGCGATGGTGCGCTCGAGCTCGCCGGTGGTGTGGCCGCGGGCGGCAACGGCGCCGATCAGCGGCATCGAGATGTTGCCGGCGCGGTCGACGGTGTAGGTGTTGGAGAGGTCGGCCTGGCCGAAGACGATGACGCGCAGCTGGTCGCCGCTGTCGAGGCGGTAGGGGGCGACGAGTTCGTTGTGGTCGGCGACGAGGGCGGGATCATAGCCGGCGCATCCGGCGAGCAGCGCCAGGCTGGCCACGACCTTGATAATTCTCATGAATCGCATGGAGGGCTC
>Ga0210144_1000375_pt1 | contig 24951 bp, 3 predicted proteins | sample Muzzi_PWA_D2_FD_185532 | JGI IMG/M metagenome (GOLD analysis project Ga0210144, IMG submission 185532) | Wetland microbial communities from San Francisco Bay, California, USA, that impact long-term carbon sequestration - Muzzi_PWA_D2 (SPAdes) | ecosystem: Environmental > Aquatic > Marine >...
GGGTCGAGACGGTCTGCACCGTCGCCCCCTGCGTCGGGAGCTGGGTCGAGGTCGGGCTCTCCGGGGTGTTCGATCCGGATGCCGTGGTCCCTGGCGCGACGATTCCCGACGGGATCTTCGACGCCACCTGGGACAGCGCGCTGCTCGATCCGGCGGCGAGCTACCACGTTCGGTTGCGCGGCCACACGGTGGACGGACGGTATCTCTACTCGAACACCCTGACGCTCCGGTTCGCCACCGACGGCATCGAGTACCGGGGGCAGCTCGTTTCGGGTGCCGAGCCGCCGACCGACGATCCCGCGGCGACCCGCAGCCAGCTCGACCTGGCGCTCGGCCGGGCCGCCCTCGATCCGGCGGAGTCCTTCGTGCTCTGGGCGATCGAGACGATCGAGGACCCGCTGACCGACGTCGCCCTGGTGGTCACCAGTGAAGACGATCCGCGCTACGCCGGGGGCAAGGCCCTGGCCGTCAAGGGGGAGGCCGGGGGCGTCCTGGTCTTCGACGGCTCGGATCTCCTGCCGTGCAAGACCTACAGCGCCCGGGTGATCGGCCGTGTCGTCCCGGCGGACGGCGGCGACCCGCGGCCAGTCGAATCGAACCCCCTGACCACCCCGCTGTCCTGCCTGGTGCTCAGTGCATCGGTCGACCCGCCAGCGCTCGCCGCTTGCGGCGAGAGCCCGGACCCTGCGCGGTCGGTGCGCCTGACGCCGCAGAGCCTGGACGGCGTGCCGCTCCAGCTCCTGACGGTGGCGCTCGACGATCCGCTCGACGTCATCGAGAGCGTCAACCGGCCCGCGCCCGATGTGGAGACGGCTTTCACCCTCGACACCACGCCGCTGGAGGAAGGCGTCCACACGCTCTACGCCCGGCTGACCAACGGCGAGGGGGACGAGGTGGTTCACCGGCTCGCCCTGGCGGTCGACCGCTCGGCGCCGCGGGTGGAGCTGACCTACCCGAGCGACGGCCAGCGGCTGTGCGGCATGCCGGACGGCACCGGCGCCCGGACGGTCACCCTGGAAGGCTCGGTGAGCGATTTCGGTTTGCCGGAGCCGATCAGCGCCCGGTTCGAGATCCGGCAACCGGACGGCTCGTGGGAGGGGAAGGGAGGTCTCTCGGTTCCGGAAGCCGGTGTGCCGAGCCCGGGGCCGATCGAGAGCCTCGTCTCGCGGACCGACCCGGAGGCCTGGAGCCTGTCCGAGGTCTCCGGCGCGGTGACCGCCCGCCTGGTGGCCGCCGACGCCGGCGGGCACCGGGTGTGCTCGGCACCGGTCGATTTCGTGTTCGACGGCGCGGTCGAGGGCTTCACGACGTCGGTCGCCCCGGCGCTCCTCTCGCCGGACGGCGACGGCGTGGCCGACGCCGCACAGATCGCCTTCTCCGGCGCCGAGGCGACGGTGGTCGACGTCACCATCCACGCCGGCACCGAGAGCGAGGTCCTGGGGCTGGTCTCCGTCGACCCGGTCGGTCCGGCGCTCCGCACCCTGGCGACCGGGCTCGCTACCGCCGGCGCCGGCTCGGCGGTCTGGGACGGCCGGGACGACGGCGGCGCGGTGGTCCCCGACGGCCTCTACGCGGTCGTCGTCCAGGCGACCGACGGCTGCGGCAACACCGTCCGGTCTGTGCGCGGGGTGCGGGTGGACACCCATCCGCCGACGGTCGAGATCCTCGCGCCGCGCTCCGGGGATGGCCTGCCCTTGATGGTCGAGGTCACCGGCACCGCCAGCGATCCGAGCTTCGCCACGTACACCCTGGAGCACGGCGTCGGCGCGGCGCCGTTCACCTGGGAGACGCTGACGCGGAGCGACCGGCCGGTGGTCGCGGGCACCCTTGGCCGGTGGAACACCTACGGTCTCGCGGGCGCCCAGACACTCCGCCTCACGGCCACCGACCGGGCCGGCAACGCCGCCTCGACGGTGGTCACCCTGACCCTGCCGCCGAGCGATTCGATCGTCACCCTGCTCGAGGCCGTGCCGGAGGCGTTCTCGCCCGACGGCAACGGCGTGAGCGACGGAACGAGCGTCCGCTTCGGCCTCGCCCAGGACGCCCGGGTCGACCTGGAGATCGCCGCCGCCGACGGTACGTCGGTGCGCACCCTGGCGGCCGCCGAGGAGCTGCCTGCGGGGGCGGCGCTCCGTGCCTGGGACGGCCGGAGCGACGCCGGCCAGCGGGTGGCGGACGGCACCTACGAAGTCCATCTGCGGGCGACGGCGGTGGCCGACGCGTCCGTGAGCCAGGACGAGCGGGTGAGCGTGGTGGTGGACACGACCGCGCCGGCGATCGAGATCTCCCGCCCGCGGGACGGGTTCGCCGCCGGCACCGCGGCGGTCACCGGCCGGATCACGGACCCGCGCCTCGACTCCTGGGTCGTGGAGCTGACCGACTCGCCGGACCTGCCGGACTGGCAGGTGATCGGCCAGGGCGGCGCCCTGGACGCCGCCGATCCCGGCAGCACGCTGGCGGCGTGGCAGGACCTTCCGGAAGGGCCCTACGCCGTGCGCGTGCGCGCCGCGGACACCGCCGGCAACCGCGCCGAGCGGGTGATCCCCTTCGAGGTCGACGCCACCGAGCCGGTGGTCACGCTCGACGCCCCGGCGTCCGGAGCGGTCTTGGGAGCGGCCCTGGGGCCGGTGGCGGTCCGGGGCGCGGCGGTGGAGGAGCACCCGCGGCTCTGGCGGCTGGAGCTCGGCGCCGGCGACGACCCGGCCACCTGGACCGTGCTCACCGGCGGTGATGGCTTGCCGCCCGACGGCGACCTCTTCGCCTGGGGGGTGGGTGCGCTGCCGGACGGCCTCTACACCGTCCGGCTGCGGGTCGAGGACCTGGGCGGGCTCACCGGCGACACGCGGGTGCCGGTCGTGATCGACAACACGGCCCCCGCGGCCGCGATCACGACACCGGCCGCCGACGCGTGGGTGACCGGTCCGACGACCGTTACCGGCACGGCCTGGGACCTCCACCTCGCCGAGCTCCGTCTGGAGGTGGCGCCGGCGGGGACCGATGCGTTCTCGGAGCTGGGCCGCTCGACGGCGGCGGTTCAGAACGGGCCGTTGCTCGCCTGGCAGGCCCTGCCGCCCGACGGCACCTACCGCCTCCGCTTGACGGTCGAGGACCGCGCGGCGAACCGGGTCGTCGCCGAGATCCCGGTACGGATCGACACCCGGCCGCCGGCGGCGCCGCTCGGGCTGGCCGCCGCCCTCGCCGAAGACGGCGGCTCGGTCACCCTCACCTGGCAGGCGGCCGCCGAGCCGGATGTGATCGGCTACCAGGTGGAGCGGGACGGCGTCCGGCTGACCACCGAGCCGGTGGCCGCGACGACGTTTGTCGACCCGCTCGCCACCGACGGCACCTTCTCGTACGCGGTGCGCGCGGTCGACCGGGCGGGCCAGGAGAGCGCCCCGTCCGCGACGGCCGAGGTGGTCCGGGACACGACGCCGCCCGGCGTGGTGATCCACCGGCCCCTGTCCGGCGCACAGGTGAGCGGCCTGGTCGACGTCCAGATCACGGCGAGCAGCTCAGACTTCAGCGAGTACCGCCTGTCGGTCGGCCCGGCGGACGGGTCGGCGCCACTCACGCTCCTCCGGCGCTCGCCGGTGCCGGTGCGCTCCGAGGTCGTGGCCCAGTGGAACGCTTCGTCGCTGCCCCAGGGCGCGTCCTACCGCTTCCGGCTCGAGGCCGAGGACGTCCGGGGCAACGTCGGCGTCGCCGAGGCGGTGGTGACGATCGACAACCAGCCGCCGACCGCCCCGACCGGGCTCACCGCGACCGCCACCGGCGCCGACGTCGACCTGGCCTGGACCGCCAACGGGGAGACCGACCTGGCGGGCTATCTGCTCTACCGGGACGGCCAGATCGTCCCCGCCACTGGGGGCAGCACCGAGGACCTGGTGCGCCGGGCCCTCCACGACCCGGCGTACAGCGACCTGGAGCTGCCCGACGGCACGTTCACCTACCGCGTGGCGGCGATCGACCGGGCGGGCAACGTCTCGCCCCTCTCGGCGCCGGCGAGCGTCACCATCGACCGGCGCGCGCCCCACGCCGAGATCGTCCAGCCCGAGGCGGGCGCGCGGTTCGACGGGCCGGCCTACACGGTGGCGACCGTCATCGACCGGGACGTGGCCGAGGTCGCCTTCGAGTGGCGCCCCGCGGGCGGCTCCTGGGCCTCCTTCGCGACGCGGTCCGCGGCGCCGTGGGAGGCGACCTGGGACCCGTCCGGTCTCGACTACGGCGACTACGAGCTGCGGGCCGTGGCGACCGACGCCGGCGGCCAGACCGATCCGGCGCCGGCCGCGGTGCCGGTGAGCTACACGGACCTCGAGAGACCCGCCCCGGCCACCGGCCTCGCCGTGCGGGTCGACGGCGGCGCCGTCCACCTCTCCTGGAGCGCGGGCACCGAGCCCGACCTGGCCGGATACTTCGTCGACCGGGTGCCGGAGAACGGCTCACCGGTGCGGGCGACGCCGACCCCGGTGACCGGCACCAGCTTCGTCGACACCGGCGTCCCGGACGACCGCTACGCCTACAGCGTGGTGCCGGTCGACGTCTACGGCAACGAGGCACTGGTCACGGAGACGGCGGAGGCGGAGGTCTACACGCCGGAGCTGGAGCACCCGTGGAGCCCGACCGCCCACCGGACGGCCGACCTCGCCGGTCGCGCCCGGCCGGGCAGCAGCGTGGCGGTCGAGGTCGTCCGGCCCGACGGCGTGGCGTCCCTGCCGCCGGTGGCCGCGGACGCCGAGGGACGGTTCCGCCTCGACGGCCTGGCCTTGGGCGTCGGCGCCAACGAGCTGGCGGCGGTGGCGACCGACCCGGACGGCGACCGGAGCAAGCGAGCGGCGGTCCAGGTCACCGTGGTCGAGCCGCCGAGCGCGCCCACCGGTCTCACGGCGAGCGTCACCGACCGGACGGTCGCCTTGAGCTGGACGCCCAACCTGGAGCCCGACATCCTCGGCTACCGGGTGTTCCTGGACGGCGCGCCCCGCCATCCGGACACCGTGCGCACCGGGCTGAGTGCGACCGCGTCCGGCTACGACGGCTACTCGTACCCGTCCCGGGCGGTCGACGGCCGCACCTACACCTACTGGACGCCGGCGCTCGACCAGCCGCTCGGCGGCCAGTGGCTGGCCGCGCGCTGGGTTGCCGCCTCGGTCGTCGTCGGGGTCGACGTGCTCTGGTACGACCCGTCCTACAGCGCCGCCGACTACGACGTCCAGGTCTTCGACGCCTCCCTCGGCGCGGCCGGCGACTGGCGCACTCTGTTCGAGATCCGCGGCAACAGTGCCCAGAGCAACACCCTGGAGCTGCCCGAGCACTACGTCACCAACGGCGTGCGGCTGGTGCTCCACGGGGACGCCGGCGTGACCACCACGGCGATACCGGTCCGCCTGGCCGAGCTCTCGGTGCGCTATCGCCCGGTCACGGCGACGGCGTCCGAGTCCATCTACACCGGCGACGGGCTTCACGAGCTGGCGGTCTCGGCGGTCGATCAGTACGGCTTCGAGAGCGTTCCTTCGGCGCCGCTCGAGGTGCCCGTCGGAGACGCGCAAGCCCCGCCGGCGGTGACCTTGACGGCGTCCGTGGACGGCGCCGACGCGGTGCTCACCTGGACTGAGAGCGCCGCCACGGACCTGCGCTACTACGTCGTCTACCGGGATGGTGAGGAGATCGACTACACCTACGACCTCACCGGCCGGACCTACCGGGACCCGTCGCTGGCCAACGGGACCTACCGGTACACCGTTCGCGCGTTCGACCAGGTGGGCAACGCCAGCGACCCCTCGAACGAGGCCGTGGTGACGGTCGCGACCGCGGTGCCGGAGGCCCCCGTCGCCCTCGCGGTGGCGGATCCCGGCACCGGCGACGCGCTCGACCTCACCTGGAGCCCGCCGGCTGGCGGCCCGGAGGTCACCGGCTACGCCATCGAGCGGGCGGCGGCCTCCGGCGGTCCTTACGACCGCGTCGGCCAGGCGCCGGGAACGACGTACCGCGACCGGGGTCTGGACGAAGGGGCGGCCTACTACTACGTCGTCCGGGCCGTCGACGCCCTCGGCAACGCGGGTGCACCGTCGAACGAGGCGAGTGGCGTGCCCGTCGACACCACCGGGCCGACCGCGGTGCTCCACCACCCGGCGGCGGCGGGCGCGCCGTACGAGACGGCGACGCCGCTCCTGCCGCTGCTGGTGGGGACGACCGCTCCGGGCGCGCCGGTGACGGTCTACCGGGACGGCGCGCCGATCGGTGCGACGACCGCCGGCACGGTCTCCTCGGTCGACCGCGTGCCCTACGACGTCTACGGTCTCCTGCGCCTGGCGCCCGACGGGCGGACGGCGGTGGCCGACGACGGGTATACCCACGACCTGGTCGACTTCACCACCGGCACGGGCCGGCCGCTCCTCGGGCTGGACGATACGACCACCTTCTGGTTCCGGGACGGTGAGCACCTCCTGGCCGGCCGCTACGACAGCGACACGGGCGAGACCGTGCTCGGCTCCTACGGCGTCGGCGACGGCACCTTCAAGGACCTGGTGCGGCTGGACTGGATGGACGGCGCGGTGCCCTCCCCCGACGGCCGGTTGGCCGCGGTGGTCGGGCAGCACGACCAGTTCGAAGGGCTGTTCCTGATCGACCTCACCTCGGGCGAGACGACCGACCTGGTGGCCGACGACTCGCGGACCTTCGACGTCGAGGGGCTCGCCTGGTCGCCGGACGGCACCCACCTCGCCGACGCCCACCGCATCTCCTACGACTGGCAGATCGAGGTCGCCGCGGTCGCGACCGGCACGGTCACGGTGGTCGAGGACGCTCCCCGGGACTCGTGGAACCCCACCTGGGCGCCGGGCGGCGACGAGCTGGCCTACGCGGCCTCGACCTCGGGCTGGGATCAGCTCTGGACCTACCGCCTGGACACGGGCGCCGCCGAGCAGCTGACGACGGACGCGGTCGACCACATCCTCCCCCAGTGGTCACCGGATGGGTCGCGCATCGCCTACCTGCGGGACTTCGTCGCCGTCGACGCACTCGACCTGGAGACCGGCGAGGTGACGGTGCTCGAGGTGCTGACCAACTGGTGGGACTCCCTGGTCTGGAACGGTTCCGGCCGGCTGGGGACGATCGACGACGGGCAGGCGGTGCGGATCACGCCGCCGGGCCTGTTCGCGGTCGAGGACGTGCCGCTCCTGGTCGGCGACAACGCGTTCACCGCCCAGGCCGTCGACGAGGCCGGCAACCTCGGCGCCCTGTCGGCGCCGGCGGTGGTGACCCTCACGGCCGCCGGCGGCCCGAACCTCGCCGTCGCCGCGACCGACCAGACAGTCCTGCCGGCGGTGCCGCTGGCCGGCCAGACGGTGACCCTGTCGGCGACGGTGCGGAGCACTGGCGCCGTGGACGCGCCGGCGTCGAGCCTCTCCCTGGTGCTCCTCGACCCGGCGGGGGTCGCCCACCCGGTGGCCGACGTGCCCCTCGACCCGCTCGCTACCGGCTCCGGCCGGACGGTGACCGAGACCGCCACCCTGGACGGGGCCCCCGGCCGCTGGCGCCTGGTCGCCGTCGTCGACCCGCTCGACCGACTGTTCGAGGCGGACGAGAACGACAACCGGGCCGAGCAGGCCTTCCCGGTGCCGGCGGACGGCACGCCGGTGGTCTTCGTCGCCACCGACCGGGACGAGTACGGTCCGGAGGAGGACGTGGCGATCACGGCCGAGCTGGCGAATGCCGGCGATGAATGGAGTGGGACCCTGAAGGTGGCGATCGAGGACGCCGCCGGCTACCCGGTCGAGGCGCTCGATCCGGTGGACGTGCCGGCGCTGGCCGCGGGGTCGCTGGAGACCCATGAGCTCACCTGGAGCACCGGCGCGGTCTTCGCCGGCGACTACCGGGTCGTGGCCCGGCTGCTCGATGGGGCCGGTATGCCGATCGGCGAGGCCGAGGCGCCCTTCGCCATCGCGTCGGCGTCCCGGCTGAGCGCCTCCGTGACCACCGACCGGGCGATGTTCGCGGCGGGCGAGACCGTCCACCTGGCCGGCACCGTCCAGTACCAGGAGGGCAACGGCCCGCTGGCCGGTGCGTCGACCCGGCTGGCGGTCCTCGCCGCCGACGGCACCCCGGTCGCCGAGTGGACCGAGCCGCTGGGCGAGCTGCTGCCCGGCGCGGAGGCGAGCGTCGGCGCCGACTGGGCGAGCGGCGGCGCGGTCCCGGGCGCCTACCGGGCCCGGCTGGAGGTGCTGCGGGACGGCTCCCCGGCCGCGGCGGCGGAGAGCCCGTTCGAGCTGACCGCGCCGGACCTGGGGGTCCTCGGGACCCTGGCGCTGTCCGAAACCGCGCCGCCGGTCGGCGCTCCGGTGACCGCGCACTTCGCGGTGACCAACGGCACGCCCGACGGCCTGACCTCCCTGCCGGTCCAGGTCGCCGTCACCCGGCCGGCCGACGGCGCGGTGGTGGCGAGCGAGGACCTGTCCCTCGACCTGGCGGCGGGTGCCACCACGGAGGGCGACGTCACCCTGGCGACCGACACCCTCGGGCTCGACGAGTACCTGGTTCTGCTCCGCGCGACTCCGCCGGGCGCGGCCGCGCCGCAGACCCTCGCCGCCGCCGCGTTGACTCCGGTCGACGGTACGCCGCCCGACGTCCGTTCGGTGGAGCCGGCCGACGGCGCCGAGCTGACGACCACGGCCGTGACGGTCCGCATGGTGGTGTTCGATCCCCTCTCCGGGGTCGACCGGGTCGAGGTCTCCCTGGACGGCGGTGCGCCGGCAGCGGCGACCCTGGCGAGCCCGGCCGACGGCCTGTGGACGCTCGAGCTCACCGGCCTCGCCTCGGGCGACCATGCGGTCGCGATCCGGGCGGTCGATGGCGCCGGCAACGAGACGCTCGCGACCGTGGCGTTCACGGTGACGGCCGGCGAGCCGGAGCTCGTCGCCAGCCAGAGCGCGACGCTCGCCTTCGACGCGGACGGCGACGGCGTGCCGTCGCCGGGCGACGAGCTCGCCTACGAGGTGACGGTCACCAACTCCGGCGGCGCGCCGGCCACCGGCGTGGCGCTCGCCGACCCGGTGCCGGAGCACACGGCGCTGGTGGCGGGCTCGGTCGAGACCACCACCGGCACCGTGGTCGCCGTCGACCCGGCGGTCGAAGTGGCCCTGGGCACGCTCGACGCTGGCGCGAGCGCCACGGTCACCTTCCACGTGACGGTCGACCTGCCGGTGCCGGCCGGGGTCGACCGGGTCACGAGCCAGGGTGTGGTGACCAGCGCCGAGCTGCCGGCCCTGTTCACCGACGATCCGGCCCTGGGCGGCGACGCCGACCCGACGGTGACCATGATCACTGCCGCGCCGGAGCTCGTCGCCGAGAAGGTCGCCGCCCTGGTCGAGGACCCGGACGGCGACGGCGTGCCGTCGCCGGGCGACACCCTCGAGTACACGGTGACCGTCAAGAACGTCGGCAACACCTCGGCGACCGCCGTCGGCCTGGCCGATCCGGTGCCGGAGAACACCGCTCTCGTGGCGGGCTCCGCGATCACCAGCCAGGGCACCGTCACCGAGGGTGACCCGGTGCTGGCCGACCTGGGCGAGATCCCGGGGCGGGCCGACGCGGTGGTCACCTTCCGGGTGATGATCGACCTGCCGATCGCCGCCGGGGTCCGCGAGGTGTCGAACCAGGGTCTGGTGGCGAGCGCCGAGCTGCCCGACGTGGTCACCGACGACCCGGCGGTCGACGGCCCGGCCGACGCCACGGTGACGCCGGTCACGGCCGCACCGGTGCTGCTGGTGGAGAAGACCGACGCCCTGTTCGAGGACCGGGACGGCGACGGGCTCGCCTCGCCGGGCGACGAGATCCTCTACCGGATCACCGCCGGCAACACCGGCAACACCGCGGCGACCGGGCTCAGCCTGCTCGACCCGACGCCGGAGCACACGGCGCTGGTGGACGGCACGGTCCAGGTCTCGGGCGGCACCCTGGACGGGGTGGAGCCGATCATCGTCCACGCCGACCTGCTGCCGGTGGGTGACGAGCTGGTGGTCACCTTCCGGGTGCGGATCGAGGAGCCGTTCCCGCTCGACCTGCTGGCGGTGGCCAACGGGGCGGAGCTGGCGAGCGCCGAGCTCGACCCGGTGCCCTCGGACGACCCGCAGACGGCGGCGCCGGACGACCCGACCGTGACCGAGGTCTTCATCCGGCCGGCGATCTCGATCGCCGACCTGGAGGTCGAAGAGCACGCGGGTCCGGCGGTGTTCACGATCTCGCTGTCAGAGCCGAGCAACCGGCCGGTGACGGTCGACTGGGCCACCCGGGACGCCGGCGCGACGGCAGGACTCGACTACCGCGCGGCCTCCGGCCAGGTCGTCTTCGCCCCGGGGGAGACCGAGGCGACGGTGGCCATCGAGGTGCTCGACGACGCCCTGGACGAGCTGGACGAGGGCATCGCGCTGGTCCTCTCGGGGGCGAGCGGTGGCGATCTACCCCCTGCTGAGGCAGACGCCGAGGCGGTGGCGACGGTGCTGGACGACGATCCGCCGCCGTTCGTCTCGGTGGCCGACGTGGCGCTGGGCGAGGCCGACGGCGAGGCGGTCTTCCGGATCGCCCTGTCCGGCCCGAGCGGCTTGGGCATCCAGGTGGGCTACGCCACCCTGGACGGCACGGCGACGGCGGGGAGCGACTACACGGCGACCTCCGGTACCGTGGTCATCCCCGCCGGCCTGACCGGCGCCGAGGTCCGGGTGCCGGTGACGGACGACGCGGTGGACGAGCGGGACGAGACGTTCACCCTGACGCTCGAGGGCGTGATCAACGCCATCCCCGCCGACCCGGAGGCAGTGGCGACGATCCGGGACGACGACGAGGCCCTGATCTCGATCGACGACGTGGCGGTCGACGAGGGAGATGACAGGGATGGGGGCTCCGCCGACGCCCTCTTCCCGGTGCGGCTGGCGACGGAGGCGGACCGGGAGATCACGGTGCGCTACGCCACGGAGGCGGGTACCGCGACCGCCGGAGAGGACTTCACGCCGGTCGCCGGCACCCTGGTCTTCGCCGCCGGCGAGACCGAGGGGACGGTGGCCGTGCCGATCCTCGGCGACCGCCTGCTCGAGCCGGACGAGGAGACCTTCACGGTCGTCCTCTCCGATCCGACGGAGACCGGGATCGACGACGGCCTCGCCGTCGGCACGATCCGGGACGACGAGCGTTGCCCCGGCCCGAACCTGCTCGCCAACCCGGGCGCCGAGGAGCGGCTCGTTTCGACCGACACCGGAGACGAGCTGCCCGGCTGGCTCGAGGTTGAGGGCACGGAGTGGACCAGGCGCCTGAGCGACCCGGAGCCGTTCGAAGGGGAGGCCTCCTTCTGGGCCGGCACGGTCGAGCGCGGCGAGCTGGCCCAGGACGCCGACATCGCCGCCTACGACGTGCGAATCGACGACTCTTCCGGCCAGCGCTTCGCCTTCAGCGGCCGGGTGCGCACCTTCGACGAGGTGCCGCCCGACACGGCGCGGATCGTGGTGGAGTACCGGGATCGCACCAACACGGTCGTCCTCGACGCCTTCGACTCGGGCGAGCTGGTGAGCCCGTTCGAGTGGACCGAGGTCGCAGACGAGCGGACCGCGCCGGAGGGTACCGGCTGGATCCGGGTGCGCCTGATCGCCGACCGGTTCACCGACGGCTCGACCGACGCCTACTTCGACGCCCTGTCGCTCCGCTCCCTGCGGGCGCCGGTGCTGACGGTGGGGGACGCCACGGTCTACGAAGGGGACGGCGAGCCGGTGGACGCAGACTTCCGGGTCGTGCTGTCGTGCCCGTTCGACCGCGAAGTCGAGGCGCTGTACGCGACCGCGGACGAGACCGCCACGGCGGGGACGGACTACACCGCCGTCGCCGGCACCGTCCGCCTGCCGAGCGGCACCACAGAGGCCGAGGTGGGCGTGCCGATCCTGGGGGACACGGTCCACGAGCTCCACGAGACGTTCCGTCTGGAGCTCTCCGACGCACACTCCGTGGACGGGTCGACCGGGAGCCAGGCGGAATACGTGGTGCTGCTCGATCCGACCGGCATCGGCCTGATCACCGACGACGACTTCTGCGCCCGCTCCCACGGCTTCTGGAAGACCCACCAAGAGCTGTGGCCGACCGACTGGCTGGAGATCGGTGGCGTCGAGTACGGCGCGGCCGAGCTCGAAGCCTTCCTCGGCGCCAAGGGCGGCGACGCCACGTTGCACCTGGCCCGCGAGTTGGTGGCGACCAAGCTCAACCTGCTGGTGGGCTCCGCTCCGGAGATCCTGCCGACGGTAGAGGAAGCGGATGCGTTCCTGGCCGCGTTCCCGCCGGGCTCCGAACCGAAGGGTGCGGACCGCCAGGCCGCCGAGGCCCTGAAAGACCTGCTGGAGGCGTACAACAACCCGACCTGCCAGGAGACGCCGGTCGTTCCGTGACCGCGGTTTGACCGTGAAGAGGACCGTGAAGGAAAGAGTGACGACACGATGAGTGAGCGTGGCATGACGACCGAGCGCGACCGGCAGCGCAATCGGCAGCCCAATCTGCCAAGGGGGACCGGGGCGGAGGTCCCGGCCCGGACGAGAAGGACTCTTGCGCCCGGCCCTGCGCCCGACCGGCGCGGTGCGAGCCGGTGGCGCGTGCCGGCCGTGGCGGCCTTGATGGCCCTGGCTGTAGGACTCGGCGCCCTGATGCTGTCCGTCGTGACGGCCGCTCCCGCCTCGGCGGCGGTCCTGCCGCCGGCGCCGAGCGAGTCGGTGGAGCTGGGACAGGCCTTGGATGCGTTGGGAGCGGCGGTCGGACTCGCGCCGGAGGGTGCGGGGCCGGGCACTCAGGGGGGCGCTCCCGGCGTCGCGCCGCGGAGTGCGCAGGGCCAGCCTTCGTCAGCAGCCCGCTCCTCGTCAGCCCAGGCCGGGCCGATCGATCCCGGCGCCGTCCTCGCGGCCGTCACCCGCCTCCAGGCCGCCGATCTCCTGTACCGGGACCGGCTGGCCACCGTCGCCGACCGCCTGGAAGCGATCGGCGCCTCCGGCGAGATCCTCGATCGGTTCGATCGGGCCCGGGCGCGCTACCAGGCCTCGGTCGCCGCCATCCTCGATCCGCTCGCGGCCGCGCTGACACCGCCTGCCGGCCCGGAGGCCCCAAATTCCGACACCGGGGCGGACACGCCGGAGGCGCGGGCCGCGCGCCTCCGCACCCTGGTCGCGGGTCCCGGAGGCTCCGCGACGCTCGACACCGTCCGCTCCGCCCTCCGGGCCGCGCGGTCCGCGACCTCTCCGGAGATCCTGCGCGCCGCCGTCCTGCCCTACGGCAGGCTGTCCCTCGCCCAGCGGACTCCGATCGAGGAGCCGGCCGTCCAGCCCGCGTCCCTGGACCCGCTCGATCCGGCGCCGGCGCAGGCCGACCTGGCGGCGAGCCGGCTCGCGCCGCTCGCCGACCCGATCCTGCTGGAGGCGGAGCGCCTGGACCACGACCTGGTCAAGATCTTCGAGCGCGTGCGCAACGGCATCGCCACGGAGTGGTACGCCGGGGCGATGAAGGGGGCCGAAGAGACGCTCCGCCAGGGCGCCGGCAACGACGCCGACCAGGCGGCCCTGCTGGTGGCTCTGCTCCGGGCTTCCGGGGTGCCGGCGCGGTTCGTGCGCGGCGTGGTGGAGCTCTCCCCGGAGCAGATCGGCGACGACCTGGGGCTGATCGATGGCTCCGGCGCGGTGGCCCCGGACCGGGTCGCCGAGGCGCTCCGGCGCGCGGGCGTCGCCTTCCGCCCGATCGTCCGCGGCGGCCGGGTGGCCGCGTTCGCGGTCGAGCAGGTCTGGGTGGAGGCGCGCATCCCCTACACCAACTATCGCGGCGCCGTGGTCGACCTCTCCGGGCCCACCTGGCTGCCTCTGGCGCCCGCCGTGGGCACGTACCAGGGGACGCTGTCGTCGGCGGTGCTCTCCGCCATGGCGGCCGACGGTGAATTCTCCGCCGACTCCTTCGTCGACGAGGTGCTCGCCGCTCCCCGGGTCGACGACCCGCTGACGATGCTGCGTCCCCGGGTGGCCGACTACCTGGACCGGACCGGCGGCCCGTCGTACGACGATGCCCTGGGCTCGCGCCAGGTGGTCCCCCAGACCCTGGGGCTCCTGCCGAGCTCGTTGCCGTTCCCGGTGATCGCGGTCACCGGCGAGTGGGCGGCGCTGCCCGATGCCCTCACCCAGCGGGTCCGGGTCGTGGTCCGGGCCGGTGCCGAGGAGACGAGCCCGGTGCTGCTCGACTGGACCGCTCCCGCGGCGGACCTGGCGGGCCACCGGGTGACCCTGTCCTACGTTCCGGCGACGGTCGAGGACCAGCGGGTGGTCAACGCCTTCGGCGGCCTCGGTGCGGTGCCCCTCTACCTGGTGCGGCTCCGGCCGCAGATCAAGGTCGACGGCCGGTCGCGCGCCGAGGGCACCGACCCGGTCGACGCCGGCGCGCTCCACCGGCTGGAGGTCAATCTCCTGGCGCCGTCCGGACCGGAACGGATCGGCCGGCAGGTGACGGCCGGCGGCTACTACGCGCTGAGCCTCGGCGCCCAGCGAAGCAACGGTGCCGAGGACGTGAGCACCGCGGCCACCGCAGAGCCCGACCCGTCCGACACCGAGTCTCCGGCCGCCCGGGTGCTGGCTGCGGTCGGCCGGGCGTACGGCGCCTCCTGGGACCGCGCGGAGGACGAGCTGGCCGGCCTCGCCGGCGTCTCGGTCCTCCGGCCGCTGCCGTCGCTCGCCATCGTCGGCAACGCGGTGGCGGTGGAGACCGCCCTCGGTCTGCCCGAGCAGCTCCGCTGGCAGGGGGTGACCCTGGACGCGGCGCTCCGGGCCGCCGAGCCGATCGCCGGTTCCGCCGCCTCCGGGCTCGATCCGGGCGCCGCGCTCGATCCGGGTGCCGCGGCGCAGGCCGAGCGGGGCTGGCTCGCCCTCGCCGCCCTCCAGGGCTCCGCCCTCGAGCACCAGGTCTTCGAGGATCAGTTCCTGGTCGACGCGATCTCCGCCGACAAGGGGCTCGGCCTGGCGCGCCAGGCGGGCCTCGAGGTGGTGCATCTGACGCCGGCCGACGCCGGCAGTGACCTCTCCGGCCTCGACCAGCCGGCGGCGGTCCTCCAGGACGTCGACACCTGGCTCCGTCTCGGCATGGAGGTGGAGATCCCGCGCGGTCCGATCGTGGAGAGCGGCTGGCACGGCTCCGTCTGGCGGGTGATCGACCCGCAGGGCCGCGGCGCCGGCTACTTCATCGCCGGGTCGCTCGCCGGCGGCGCCACCGCCGATCCGCCCGGAAGCTGGGTGAACGACTTCCTGGCGAGCCTGCTGGCCTCACCCTACGCGCCGACCCCCAACCGCAACCCGCTGGCGGCGGCCGAGGTGGTCAAGATCCCGGCCAGCGACCGCCAGACCGCGACGGTGGGGGAGACCTACGCCCAGCCCCTGGCCGTCTTGGTGCGCGACGCCGACGGCCGGCCGGTCGCGGGCGCACCGGTGACCTTCGAGGCCTGGTCGGGGGGCGGCTCGTTCGTCCACGCGGACGGTACGTCGAGCACGAGCGTGACGGTACCGTCAGGCCCCCTGGGGATTGCCACGGCCCGGTTCCGCTCGGGCACCGACACCGCGGCGGAGCCGATCTACACCCTCCGGCGGGCGGACGACTTCAAGTCCACCCGCGCCCTGGTCAACCTGGTGGAGGTGACGGTCCTGTCGGCCACGGGAACCCTCGCGCCGACCGCGCCGTTCGAGCTGATCGCCTACCCGGGACCGGTCGAGAGGCTCCGCCGGACGGACACGGACCGGACCGTCTTCCCGGTGCGCGGCCTGGCGGGCCTGTGGGCCGACACGATTCATCTGGACGCGGAGGACCACTACGACAACCCGGTGTCGAACGTCCAGGTCCACTTCGCCGTCGGCGACCCGGCGACCTTCGACGGCTGCGCCAACGGCGAGACCGAGCCCCTCGAGAACGCCGTCGTCTTCGACCCGACCTCGAGCGCAAGCGGCATCCTGCTCAACTGCCCGAGCACGCCCCCCCTGCTGGGCGACTGCGGCGGCCCGACCTACTCCGGTTTCACCGGGGTCCACGGCACCGCGGCCGGCGTCATCCTCGGTAGCTCCCTGGTGACCACGTACACGGTGAGCGCCTCCGTGGGCGGCATTCCGCCCCTCACCTTCGAGTACCAGGCGGTGTTCGACCAGTTCGAGCCGGAAGGGGACTGCTCCATCCCCGGCGGCTTCCGGGTCTTCGCCACCACCGCCAGCGATGCCCAGGGCAACAACATTCAGGCCGAGCGGCCGGGCCGGCTGTACACGAACCCGCTGCGCATGACCTTCCTCTATCCGCTCCACGAGGTGGACGTGATCGAGGAGTCGACGCCGGACGGACCGCGCTTCAGCCTGAAGCAGCGCCTGGACTTCGACTGGGTGCGGGTGCCCGGCGACGTCGAGCTCCAGGTCTCGAACGGCGGCTCCGCGACGGACCCGAGCGCCGACGGGGACCTGGTCTACAGCACGCTCGTCACCACCGGTCCGGCCCCCGGGTTCAACCAGCTCCGGGTGATCGCCCACGACTTCGACTTCCCCGTCTGGCGGGTGAGCGAGATCAACGGCACGCTGTACCAGGAGACCCACAAGGCATCGGAATTCATCGGCACCCTGTTCCAGGACCCGATCCTCGATCAGCCGGTGACCGGCGTCTGGGGCGTGCTGCCCAAGGTGCTGAGCGTGACCCCGGACCCGCCGGTGCTCCTTCCCACGGGCCAGACCACGGAAGAGGAGGTCGTCGGCTACGGCATCGACCCGCTCGAGTACCTCGCCGAGGGCGCCGAGGTCGACCTGCTGGAGGACGGTGTCCTGCGCGGGACGTCGATCGGTGACGTTCGCCAGGCCGGCGGTTACGCCACGATCCAGCGCGGTTTCCCGTTCGACGTCGACCGGAGCTACGAGCTCCAGCTCGTCCTCAACCGGGGCTCGGAGGCGGAGGTCCGCTCCGACCGGTTCCCGCTCCCCCTCTACCAGCGGATCCTGGAGAACGTCACCCGGAGCGTCTACATCGACCAGGACGTGGACCTGGTCAACGGCCGGAGCTGCGGCCACGGTGGGGACTTCCGCTACACCCTGACCCAGCAGGCGACGGTGACCCTGGAGGTGCGGCCGATCGACGGCCTGGGAACCGACGGCACCCCGGAGCTGGGGGCACCGATGGCGGTGATCGACGGGGTGCTCCAGGACGAGGGCGAGGTGGCGCTGACGCTGAGCCCCGGGACCCTGCCGCCGGGCGACTACAACTACACCCTGCGGGCGGTCTCCGCGGCCGACGGTCGGACGGAGGAGGTCCAGGGGACGATCCGCTCCGAGTACCACTCCCGGGACGCCCTCCCCGTCGGCCACACCCTGGTCCAGGGGGTCGACCTGTGGGACGGTCACCTCGCCCTGTCGCGGGAGGACCTCTCCTATCCGGGCCGGGGCCCCGCCCTCGCCTTCCGCCGGAGCTACTCCTCGAACACCGGCACCGAGCCTGGCCCGATGGGCATCGGCTGGAGCCACAACTACGAGTCCCGGGTGGTCGTGACTCCGTGTGGCGAGGCGATCGTGATCGGCGGCGAGGGTTCCGGCATGCGCTTCGTCGACGACGGGCAGGGCGGGCTGAAGCCACTCAAGGGCTACCACGGCACCCTGATCGCCAACGCCGACGACGGCAGCTTCGACTTCTACGCCAAGGGCGGCAACCGCTACCGCTACGACCTGGGCTACGGTCGCGAGATCTACCTCACTTCGATTGAGGACCCGAACGGCAACACCACCCGCCTGGTCTACGAGAGCGGCACCGGCGGCCGGCCGCGGCTGACGGCGGTGGTCGATCCGTCCGGGCGGAAGCTCACCTTCCATTACGCACCCGGGCAGTTCGCGCTGCTCGAGGACACGGTGCTGACCCGGGTCGACGGCCCCGCGGGGAGCGGCCAGTCGATCCGCTTCAGCTACGACGGGTTCGGCAACCTGGTGCGGGCGGAGCGCGAGGACGGCGCGCGGGCGGAGACCTATACGTACGCCACGGAACCGACCGATCTGTTCGAGGACCGGCACGTTCTGCTCTCGGCCACCGACGCCCTGGACGGCGGGACGACGACCTACGAGACCACCCACGGGGAGATCCGGGCGACGGCGGACGTGGTCGTGCCGAGCACCTTCTACACGGCCGTCACCCTGCCCGAGGGCGGGAGGACGGGCTTCGCGTACGACACGGCGGGGCTCGCCACGCGTGCGGACCAGGAGCTCGTCACCCAGGTCACCGACCCGCGGGGCCAGACCACCACCTACGCCCTCAACCAGTACGGCAGCCCCCTGCGGATCACCGATCCCCTGGGCCACGAGACCGCCATGACCTGGGCCGCGGACGACGTGGTCATGACCTCGCGGACCGACGCCAACGGCGTCACCACCACGTTCGACCACGACGCCGACGGCAACCTGCTCACCGAGACGGTGACCTTCACCGGTCCGGACGGCGGCGAGATCACCTACAGCCGCTCGTCCACCTACGAGCCGGCGGAGAGCTTCGACCCACCGTACATCAAGGAGCGTGTGGCGACCCGCACCGACCGCAACGGTGCTACCACCCGCTTCACCTACGACGCCCACGGGAACCTCCTCGAGCAGCGGATCGGCGTCACCGGACCGGACGGTGGGGCGCCCCGGGACCTGGTCACGTCCCACACGTATCTGGACAACGGCGACCGGGCCTCGACCACCGATCCCCGGGGCCAGACCACCCGCTTCAGCTACGACGGCTACGGCAACCTGGCGACGGTCACCGATCCGGTGGGCGCGGTGACGACCACGGAGTACGACGTGCGGAGCCTGCCGGGGGCGGTGACCGATCCCCTCGGCCGCCGGACCGAGCTCTCCTACGACAGCCTCGGGCGGCTGGTCAAGAGAGTGCTGCCGCGGGCGGCCGGCGAGTCGGCGGCACCGGAGGAGACCCTCGCCTACGACGACGTGGCGGACACCCTCACCCAGACCGACGCGGCCGGCCGGACGACAGTGACGACGAGCGACCGCGAGGGCCGAGTGGTGCGGATCGACAACGCCGCCGGTGGCACCAAGCTCTTCGCCTACGACGCGGCGGGCAACAAGACGCTCGAGACCGGCTGGTTCGACGACGCGACGCCACGGGTCGACACCACCTTCGTCTACGACGCCGCCGGCCGGCTGACCGAGCGCCGGGAGCCGCCCACCGGGAGTCAGGGCAGGACCACGACCTACGCCTACGACCCGGTAGGCAACCTGGTCCGGGAAGAGCTCTTCGACCGGACGGACTCCGCCTTCGCCCCGCGGGTGACGGAGTCGAGCTACGACGGCTTGAACCGGAAGGTCGAAGAGCGCCGGCTGACCGACGCTGGGCCGGTGGTGCGGGCGATGCGCTACGACGGCGCCGGCAACCTGGTCCTCTCCGTCGACCCGCTGGGCCGGCAGACGGTGAGCGACTACGACGAGGTCGGCCGGCCGGTCCGGGTGCGGGAGCCCGAGGGCAAGGAGACGGTCACCGTCTACGACGGCGCCGGCAATCCGATCGAGCAGCGGCGGCTCAACACGGTGGACGGCACGAGCGCCGACCAGGTACGGACCTCGACCTACGACGGCGCCGGCCGGGTGATCGAGCAGACGGACGCCCTGGGCCAGACCATCCACCTGGAGTACGACCTGGCCGGGAACCTCCTCCGCCGCATCGACCGGCGCCTGGACGTGACCTCCTTCACCTATGACGCGCGCAACCGGCGGGTCACGACCACCCAGCACCTGACCCGGGTCTCCGACCCAGAGCGGCAGGTGACCACCACCTACGCCTACGACGCGGTGGGCAACCGGATCGAGGAGCACTGGCCGAACGGCGACGTGGTGACCCACAGCTACGACGCCCTGGACCGCAAGATCCGGAGCGAGGACTCCCTCGGCCTGCTGGAGGCGGCGACCTACGACGCCCGGGGCAACCAGCTGACGGCGACCGACGCCAACGGCAACGTCACCACGACGACCTACGACGCGCTGGACCGGCCGGTGCGCGTGGAGCAGCCCCCACGCGAGCCAGGGCCTCGCGTGACCACGCGCACCTTCGACGCCGCGGGCAACACTCTGACCCAGACCGACCCGCGGGGCCACACCACCACGTTCGCCTACGATCGCCTCGACCGGCGGGTGCGGACGACGGCGCCCGAGCCGTTCGGCTACACGACCGAGACGGCCTACGACGCGGCCGGCAACGTGCTCGCCCGGACCGACGGCCGGGGTCTGACGACGACGTTCGCCTACGACGGCCTGAACCGGCTGGTTCGCCGGACCGATCCGGTGCCGCTCTCCTACGAGACCAGCTACACCTACGACCGGGTGGGCAACCGGCTGTCCATGACCGACCCGCGGGGCATCGTCACCGAGACACGCTACGACCTGGAGAACCGTCCGCTCCTGACCCGGCGCGCCGGCCAGACACTCCAGGAGACCGAGTACGACCCGGAGGGCAACCGGCGCTTCGTCACGGACGCCAACGGCAACACCACCGGCTACGAGTACGACGAGCGCAACCTGGTCCTGGTCGAGAGCCGTCCGCTGGCGGCGATCACCCGCACGAGCTACGACGACATGGGGGACCCGGTCACCGTGCGCGATCCGGAAGGGCGGGTGACCACCTATGCCTACGACGTGCGCCGCCGCCGGACGTCGGAGACCGACAACGCCGACCAGACCACGGCGTACACCTACGACGGCAACGGCAACCGGACCGCCACGAACCGCCCGGAAGGCAACACCTGGCTCTACCGCTACGACGGCGCCGACCGCCTGGTCGAGGTCGAGAACCCGGACGGCGGCATCACCGCCTACACCTACGACGGCAACGGCAATCGCCTGACCCAGATCGACGCCCTGGGCCACACCACGAGCTTCGAGTACGACGCCCTCGACCGGCGGACGGCGACCGTCTATCCGGACGACGCCCGGGAGACCTACACCTATGACGCGGACGGCAACCGCACCAGCCAGACGGATGCCAAAGGTCAAACGATCGCCTGGGAGTACGACGCCCTGAACCGGGAGACGCTCCGGACCTACAGCCTGCCAATAGACCCCACCGGCGACGACCTCCAGTCGATCGCCACCGAGCTCGACCCCAACGGCAATTCGGTCCAGGTCACGGAGACCTACACCGGCGCCACCGGCACGCGCGTCACCGCGCGGACCTACGACCCCTTCGACCGCCTGGAGACGGTGACCGACCCGAACGGCGAGACCCTCACCTACGCCTACGACCCGAACGGCAACCGCACGACCCTGACCGACCCGGACGGCAAGGTCACCCGCTCGACCTTCGACGCCCTGAACCGCACCACGGCGGTCACCAGCGCGGCCGGCGTCACCGAGTACGCCTACCTGCGCGACGGCCGGCTGGCGGAGGTGCGCTACCCCAACGGCTCGATCGAGACCACCACCTACGACGCCGCCGGCCGGGTCGAGACGATCGACAACCGCCAGGGGACCCTCCTGGTCTCGAGCTACCTCTACGAATACGACACCAACGGCAACCGCACCCGCCAGGTCGAGGACAACGGCGCCGGCCCCGAAGAGACCACCTACGCCTACGATGATCTCGACCGCCTGACCGACGCCTCCTACCCCGAGCAGACCGTCACCTACACCTACGACGCCGTCGGCAACCGCCTCACCGAGCAGGCCACGAGCGCCTCAGGAGACACCGCGGGCACCCTCGTCACCGACAAGCTCTTCACCTACGACGAGCGCGACCGGCTGCTCGCCCTCACCGACCAGCTCGCCCCGGACGGCCCCTCATCCGGATCAACGGACTACACCTACGACGCCAACGGCAACCAGACCATAAGAACCAAAGCCGGCGTCACCACCACCTTCCGCTACAGCGTCCGCAACCGCCTCACGGAAGTCCGCGAAGGAGCCACCCTCGTCGGCTCCTACCTCTACGACCACCAAGGCCTCCGCGTCGCCAAGCGCTCCGGAACCGGCCAAACGATCCGTTCCGTCTACGACGACCAGTCCGTCCTCCTCCAGACCGACCTGACCGGGCAGACCCTCACCAAGTACGACTACGGCCCCGACCGTCTCCTGTCCCTCGACACCCAAGCCACCGGCCGCCAGTACTACCTCTTCGACGCCCTGGGCTCCGTCGTCGACCTCACCGACGCCGCCGGCGCCATCCAGGCCCGCTACGTCTACGACGCCTGGGGCAACCACCGCCGCACCGCCGGCCAGAGCCCCAACCCCTTCGGCTTCACCGGCCACGAACGCGACGACGAGACCGGCCTCTACTACGCCAAGGCCAGGTACTACGACCCTGAGCTCGGGATCTTCCTGACCCAGGACCCCTCCCTCGGCCAGACCGACACCCCGCCGAGCCTGCATCGCTACCTCTACGCCTACCAGAACCCGACGGTCTTCAGAGATCCGACGGGGCGGCAGACGGAGGAGAAGGCGTTCTTCGAGGAGGACCGTCCACGGGTCATCGACTCACCTGACGCTGCGCCGAGCGGGTGGACGGTCGAGAAGATTGGAGAAGGCAGTTTCATCGCGTACCCGCCGGGCTATGAGGGACCTGAAAGCGTCGACGATGCCGCCGAGAGCGCGGACGAACCGAGCTTGTGGGAGAAGGCCACCAGCTTGGTGACAGAGCCGATCGAGGAGCTCAAGGCTGCGGCGAAGTCGTTCGTGGAGTACTTTGAGGAACATGTAGGCAGCAAGCGGACTTCCAGCGACCCTGCAGAGGACATCAAGACCGCTCAGGAGGGCACGGGAATCGGGGGGCTCGCCCTGCGGGGAGGCGAGGTTGTCAAGAAGTCGGGCAAGGTCGCCTGGCGCGCCTACGAGATTGAGCAGGCAGCAAGTGGAGGCACTGCCCTGGTCATGATCATCCGCGAGGGAGTCCGGAAGGTCATCGCCAAGCGAGCAGCCAAGAAGCTGCTTGAAGAAGGTTGGGAGATCATCGACGACGATGCGGCGCGACGGGTGCTTCGGGAAATCGAGGACGATGCAGAACGGGCCACCGAACGGCGCCTTGGCTCTGGTGCCTCACATATTGATGACCCAGCTCTCCTCACTTCGTCTGCTGCTCGGAAACAGGCCATGCGCGAGGCGGGGATTCCGACCAGCGCCCAACCAGTCAGCCAGATCGATACACCAGCGGGTCGCCAGTACATCTACGAAGTGAACGGGAAACGGTATGCGGTCACTCAACAGACCACTGACCGTGTCGCGGGCCACGGTCCCCACTGGGAGGTGGGCGAGGTCAAGCCAGCTGAGGACTACGGACTCGATCCACTCGGCCGAGTGAGAGTCCGCAATGAGGGTAAGGTCAAGGTCGACTATGGAAAGAAGCCGGATTGATCTGCTGAAGAGGGAACAAGCCGGGCGTGTTGCCAGGCAACAGCTCAAGCGAAGATTTGCGCAAGTCGCTGGTATTCGCGAGGGCAAATGGCAGCTCTTGGGGCTCGAGGAGAGCGACAAGATTCGCGAGGCGTCAAGGTCGCAGTTTGTGCCACGACACAAGGAGACACAGGAATCTCCAGAGAAGATCCCTCTTGCTGCGGAACGGCAGTTTCCTCTAGAGCTTCTGAGTGAGCTTTCGCCGCCGGCAGGAGGAGGTCGTTGCGCTGTCTATGTCATCTTCTTGGACGCAGACGTGGTTGGAGTGCTCAGCATGTCCCTGGAACTCTTCCGTGGGTGCTGGAAGGCTCTTGTTGCCCTCGACCATGACGGATTTGTGGTGGTGGATGCTGAGTTTCGCAACAAGCTCGCGCTTCAGGTGATAGAGGGCGACACATCACGAGCTTCGCTCGATATCGGGGCTTGGGGTGCGAAGTGGGGTAAAGCTGTTGCCCGCATGAGCTGTTGAGAGCTACTCCGCTGGCAAGTCAAGAAGGCAAGGAGGTGCCATTCGTTTCCTAGCAGCCCGGCCTCGGCCGGGCTTTGGTGCTTCTAGGAGGCGGAGCCAGCGCGCTTGTCGTCGAGGCCGAATGCCCCCTGGACCTTGTGCTTGAGGATCATGGCGTCGAGTAGCCGGATGACGGCGTCCTGGTCGTCGGCGTGGAAGCCTTCGAGGGCGCGGAAGCGGTCGAGGAGCCGGGTGCTGTGGAGGGGGACGTCCTCGGCGCGGTCGCCGGTGAGCAGGTAGTCGAGGGTGGCGCCGAGGGTCTCGGCGAGCTCGATGAGCTTCTCAGGGGGCGGGGCGTGGAGTCCGCTCTCGTACTTGTTGAGCTGCGAGAAGCGGATTCCTACCTTCCCGGCCAGCTCCTTCTGCGTCCAGCCTTTCTGCTTGCGCAGCTCCTTGAGGCGCGCGCCGAAGGCCTTGAGGATCTCTTCTCTCTCCATCGCAAACAGCTCGTGCATGTCCGTGGGCCTCCAGTGTAGGGGTCGATCCGTGATTCGCCTTGACGATGTCGCGTAATGCAGATAGTAGCTAAGGCGAAATACGGATCAAGACCATGCTTGACAGGGTTTCAGCCGGACGGGCGGCTGTCAAGCGGGTCGCATCCTGGAGGAGAGAGCGATGACGGAGCTGAAGCTGAGGGTCTCGGGGCTGTACCGGCCGGGGGAGCACGTCTACCCGTCGGGTCCGCTGCCGCTGGTGCAACTGGTGGGGAGCTGGCTGGAGCGGGCGGGGTTTGCGGTCGACGCGCGGGTGCGTGTGGAGGTGGTCGGGGACGGCCGTCTGGTGCTCTCGCGGGTGGACGAGGTGGAGGAGGAGACGGTCTCGTCGCTGGCGGCCTGGGCGCCGCGCGGGGTGGCCGATCGGGGCGGAGAGTCCGACGATCTCGCGGAGGTGTCCTGTGGGAGGGCGTAGGCGGCTGACGGTCTCCTCGCTCTCAGACCCGCGGGAGCGCCCGCCGGAGGCTACCGGCCGGTGGCACGCGACGCCGGTCAAGCCCTACATCCGGATGCGGGGCCAGTGGCTGCGGCGGCT
>Ga0210144_1000377_pt1 | contig 24763 bp, 21 predicted proteins | sample Muzzi_PWA_D2_FD_185532 | JGI IMG/M metagenome (GOLD analysis project Ga0210144, IMG submission 185532) | Wetland microbial communities from San Francisco Bay, California, USA, that impact long-term carbon sequestration - Muzzi_PWA_D2 (SPAdes) | ecosystem: Environmental > Aquatic > Marine >...
CCTTCGTGCTCACGCTCCCGATTCCTTCATCAGCCGCTCGAACCCCGCCTCGTCCAGCACCGGCACGCCGAGCTTCTTGGCCTTGTCCAGCTTGGAGCCCGCCTTCTCCCCCGCCACCACGTAGTCGGTGTTGCCCGACACGCTGCTCCCCGGCAGGCCCCCTAAGGCCTTCACCCGGGCCTCGAGCTCGGGCCGCGGCGCGGAGAGGGCGCCGGTGAAGACGAAGCGCTTGCCGGAGAGGGGCAGGTCGCCCTTGGGCGCCGGGGCCTCGCGGGCCATGTGCAGACCGGCGGCGGCCAGGCGGTCCACCAGGCGCTGGTTGTGGGGGTCGGAGAAGAAGTCGGCGATGGAGCGGGCCACCACCGGCCCCACGTCCGGGATGCCCGCCAGGGGCGGCACGTGGTCCTTGAGCCACGCCCGGAGGGCCTTGCGGGCCAGGGCCTCGCCCGGCGGGACGAGGCCGGCGGGGGTCGCGAGCCCGGACAGGGCGGCCGCCACCTCGTCGGCGGGCGCGGCGTCCCGGCCTTCCGATTTCAGGCGGACGTCCAGGTCGCTCAGGGCCAGCCAGGGGCGGGCCGCGTCGGCGGCCTGCCGCAGGGCGGCCATGGCGGGGAAGACCTCGGTCACCTGCTCGGCCGTGCGGGCCCCCACGTGGCGGATGCCGACGGCGAACAGGACCCGCTCGAAGGGGGTGCGCTCACGGCTCCTCGCCAGGGCGGCGCGCAGGTTGTCGGCGGACTTCTCCGCCATGCGCTCCAGGCCCGCCACGGCCGCGAAGTCCAGGTGGAACAGGTCGGCCGCGTCCCGCACCGGCCGCAAGGGGGCGCCGGGCGGGTCGGCCACCACGTCGGCGGTGAGGAGCTGGGCCACCAGGGCCTCCCCCACGTGGTCGATGTCCATGGCCGTGCGGGAGCAGAAATGCAGCAGGGCCTTCTCCAGCTGGGCCGGGCAGGAGCGGTTGATGCAGCGCGAGGCCGCCTCCCCCTCCTCCCGCACCACCACCCCGCCGCAGCGGGGGCACTCGGCGGGCATGCGGAAGGGGCGGGCGTCGTCGGGACGGGCCTCGGTGACCACCCCCACCACCTTGGGGATGATCTCGCCCCCCTTCTCCACCAGGACCGTGTCGCCGATCCACACCCCCAGCCGCTCGATCTCGTCCTCGTTGTGCAGGCTGGCGCGGGACACGGTGGTTCCGGCCAGCCGCACCGGCTCCAGCATCGCCACCGGGGTCAGGGCCCCGGTACGGCCCACCTGCACCTGGATGTCCCGGAGCACGGTGCGGCCCCGCTCGGCCGGGTACTTGTAGGCGATGGCCCAGCGGGGGGCCTTGGCGGTGGCCCCCAGGGCCTCCTGGATGTCGTAGCGGTCCACCTTCACCACCAGGCCGTCGATCTCGAACGGCAGGTCCGCCCGCCGCACCCGCCAGTCCTCGCAGGCGGCGACCACCTCCACCATGCCGGGGAAGGTGTCGGTGATGTCGCTCACCGGCAGGCCCAGCTTCGTCAGCAGCCCCAAGGTGCCCGAGTGGCTGCCGGTCGCGGCCTTCAGGTCGGGGCTCTCGGCGCCGTGGATCACGATGTCCAGGCGGCGGGCCGCGACGATCCGGGGGTCCAGCATGCGCAGGGTGCCGGCGGCGGCGTTGCGGGGGTTGGCGAACAGCTCCTCGCCGCGCGCCTCCCGCTCCCGGTTCACGGCCTCGAAGGCGGCGTGGCTGTAGAACACCTCGCCGCGCAGCTCCAGCACCTCGGGCACGGGCGCCCCCTCGGGCGCCTCCAGGCGCAGGGGCAGGGCGTGGATGGTGCGGACGTTCCCGGTCACGTCGTCCCCCACCCGGCCGTCGCCCCGGGTCGCCCCCAGGGCCAGCACCCCGCCACGGTAGGTGAGGGCCACGGCCACGCCGTCGATCTTGGGCTCGACCACGTAGGTCACGTCGGCGGCGTCGAAGCCCGCCTCCACGGCCCAGCGCCGCACCCGCCGGTCGAACTCGTCGAGCTCGTCGTAGGCGTAGGTGTTGCCCAGGCTCATCATGGGCACGGTGTGGACCACCGAGACGAGCCCCTCCAGGGGCTCCCCCCCCACCCGCCGGGTGGGGGAGTCGGAGAAGTCCTCCTTGGGGAACAGGGCCTCCCACGCCTCCAGCTGCTTCAGGAGGGCGTCGAACTCGGCGTCGGAGATCTCCGGGCGGTTGTCGACGTAATAGCGCCGGTTGTGGCGCTCCACCTCCCGCTGGAGGCGGCGCACGTCGGCCAGGGTGGGGCGGGCGCCCGTCCCAGAGGCGGCGCGGCTCACGGCCTTGAGGCTCCGTCCCGTTCCCCGCGCCCGCCCGGGGCGCGGCGCCGACGCGCGCGGGAGGGGCGCTGTCCCCAGAAAGCCCACAGACTTGCCCACAATTTCATCGGGGTTGGGAAAAAAAAGTTATAGAATTGGTGTTAAGGTTCCCTTCCGGCGACCGATACGGAAACCGACACGGGTCCGGCGGGACGCTTCCCGGCCGGCCCCTCGACGCCACCGACCCCAGCCGGACCGGGAGCCATGCTGCTGAAGGAAGCCGCGACCCACGTGAAGATCCTGACGCTCGACATCGACTCCTCCAGCCTCCGCCGGCTCAAGCCGGTGGTGGTGGAGATGGGCCTGGAGATGCTCACGGCCCACGACGAGTCCGACGCGATCGACCAGATCGAGAAGCAGCATCCGGACGTCATCCTCCTGGACCGGGAGAGCCAGGAGGCCCGCAACTACCCCATCATCGACCGGATGGGGGCGGCGGCCCGGGAGATCCCCGTCATCTTCCTGGCGAAGACCTCCGGCAGCGCCCCCGCCCTGGACGGGCGGCCCACGGCGACCATCACCCGGCCCATTGTAGCGGACGACTTCAAGAAGGTCATCGGCCGCGTGACCCGCCCCGACCCGCCCGAGGGCGGCCCCGAGGGCCAGTCGGGCCAGGTGTCCGAGCTGGGCGACTACGGCACCCTGCTGTGCCACAGCGGCGCCATGCGCGAGGTGATGAACATGGTGGACCAGGTGGCCGCCACCAACATCACCGTGCTCATCCGCGGCGAGTCCGGCACCGGCAAGGAGCTCGTCTCCCGCACCCTCTACCAGCGCTCCCTGCGGCGCGACAAGCCGTTCGTCAAGGTGCTGTGCGCCGCCCTGCCCGAGGGGCTGTTGGAGAGCGAGCTGTTCGGCTACGAGCGCGGTGCCTTCACCGGCGCCCACCGGCGCAAGCCCGGCAAGTTCGAGTTCGCCAACCACGGCACCATCTTCCTCGACGAGATCGGGGAGGTGCCCATCACCCTCCAGGCCAAGCTCCTGCAGGTGCTCCAGGACGGCGAGTTCGTGCGCCTCGGCGGCGAGCAGGACGTGCGCGTGGACGTGCGGGTGATCGCCGCCACCAACCGGGACCTGGAGGCCGGCGTGCGGGCCGGCACCTTCCGCGAGGACCTCTTCTACCGCCTCAACGTGGTGGCCATCACCCTGCCGCCCTTGAGGGACCGGATGGAGGAGATCCCGTTCCTGTGCGACTTCTTCATCGACAAGTTCAGCCGCCAGTACGCCCGGGAGTTCCCCCGGCTGTCCCAGGCGACCATGGACTGCTTCATGGCCTACCGCTGGCCCGGGAACATCCGGGAGCTGGAGAACATGATCAAGCAGATCGTGGTCCTGGGGGACGAGCGGGCGGTGCTCCAGAAGTTCGAGCAGTTCCGCGCCCTGGCGGCCCACCCGGCCCCGGCCCCGGAGGCCCCGGCCCCCGAGGCGCCCGCCTGGGGGGAGCCCCCCGCCGGGCCCGAGCGGTCCGCGCCGGCCGCCCCCGCGGCCCCCGCCCCCTTCGGCCAGGAGGAGCAGACGGCCCTCCTGACCACGATCGAGCGGGGCCTGGCCGAGGGCCACCTGCCCCTCAAGGAGATCGGCAAGCGGGCCGCCAGCATCGCCGAGCGCGAGGCCATCCTGCGGGTCCTCAACTTCACCCGCTGGAACCGCCGCCGGGCCGCGCAGATCCTGGACATCAGCTACAAGGCCCTGCTCTACAAGATCCGCGACTACGGCCTGAACAACCCATAGCCGCCCCGCATCCCCACGTCCCCCCAAGCCCCCCGCGCCCCCCGGCCCGCCCCCGAGTCTCCCCGCCCCCGCCGCGCGGCCCCGAAGGGCCCCCACGGCCCTAAACTCGGCCGCCCTCCCGGCCGAAAATAGAAGACAAAGGGACCGACGCTGCCCCGGCCCTTCCCGGGGGCCCCAACCGCCACGCTAGGAACTCCCGCCCGATGGAGAGCCCGACGCCGAACCGCGTGAAAAAGACGATCCTGGTGGCGGACGACGAGGCCGCGGTCCGCGAGGTCCTGGCCGACGTCCTGGCCGAGAGCTACGAGGTGGTGGCCGCCGGCTCCGGCGAGGAGGCCCTGGAGCAGGCGGGCCGCTGCCACCCCAGCATGGTGCTCCTGGACCTGAGGATGCCCGGCATGTCGGGCATGGCGACCCTGGAGGAGCTGCGCAAGCGGGACACCGAGGTGCCCGTGGTGGTGCTCACCGCCACCACCTCCTACCAGACCGCAGTCGAGGCCATGCGCCTGGGGGCCGCCGACTACCTGGCCAAGCCCTTCGAGGTGGCGGAGCTGCTGCACGTCATCGAGCGGACCCTGGCCACCCAGAACCTCTACAACGAGGTCCGCTACCACCGCAACAACCTGCACCGGCCCCAGAGCACCCAGATGATCGGGAGCTCGCCCCGCATGCTGGAGGTGTTCGAGCGCATCCGGCAGGTGGCCGACACCCCCTCCACGGTCCTGATCACCGGGGAGTCGGGCACCGGCAAGGAGCTCGTCGCCCGTGCCCTGCACATGGGCAGCGCCCGCCGCGACGCCCCCTTCATCGCCCTCAACTGCGCCGCCATCCCGGAGAACCTGATCGAGGCCGAGCTGTTCGGCCACGAGAAGGGCGCCTTCACCTCCGCCACCGGCAAGCGGGTGGGGCACTTCGAGCTGGCCGACAACGGCACCCTGTTCCTGGACGAGCTGGGGGACCTGGCCCTGGCCACCCAGGCCAAGATCCTGCGCGTGCTCCAGGAGCGGGAGTTCACCCGGGTGGGGGGCACCCGCTCGATCCAGGTGGACGTGCGCCTGATCGCCGCCACCAACCACAACCTGGAGGAGGCGATCCGGGAGGGGACCTTCCGGGAGGACCTCTACTACCGCCTGGCGGTGTTCCCCATCTCCCTGCCCCCCCTGCGCGAGCGGCCGGAGGACATCCTGCCCATCGCCGAGCACTTCCTGCGCTCCCGCACCGGCCCCGGCCAGGGCCCCAAGCGCCTGTCGCGGGAGGCCGCCGAGCTGCTTTCTGCCTACGCCTGGCCCGGGAACATCCGGGAGCTGGAGAACGTGATGGAGCAGCTCATCATCCTGGTGCGGGGGGACGTGGTCGGCCCCGCCGACCTGCCGACCCACATCCGCCGCCGCCAGGTGAGCGCCCGGGCCAGCGACGAGGTGCTGGCGGGGAACGTCTCCTTCGACAAGGCCGTGGCCGAGTTCGAGCGCGAGATCATCGTGCGGGCCCTCAACGAGACCGGCTTCGTCCAGACCCGCGCCGCCAGCGTGCTGGGGATCACCCGCCGCGTGCTCAAGTACAAGATGGACCAGCTGGGCATCCCCGCCCGCCCCACCTACGTCTCCCGCTGACCGCGGGCCCCCGCCCCCCCGCCCCTCGACACGGCCCCCGCCGGGGGGCATCCTGGCCCCGGAGCCATGGACCGCCACCCCGTCCCCCCCGCCCCGCCCTCCCGGCCGGGCCGGCGCGCCCCGCGCTGCGCCGCCGCCCTGGCCCTCCTGCTGGCGGCCGGCTGCGCCAGCTGGCCGGCCCACGGGGTGCGCCCGGGCCCCGAGGGGACGTTTCGCATCGCCCTGTTGCCGGTAGCGGTCACGGCCCACGCCCGCCACCTGTCGGACCTGGAGACCCTCCCCCCGCCGCCCCCGCCGCCGCCCTCCGGGGCCGCCGAGCGGGCCCGCATCGACGCGGCCCTGGCGGCCGCCGGGGCGCGGATGACGGCCTCCCTGGCCGAGCGCCTGCGGGACGCCCCGCCCCTGGCGCCGGTGGCCGTCCCGGAGGCCGCGGCCGGGGCCGATCCCGCGGCCGCGGCCCGGGTGGCGGGGGCCGACGCCGCCCTGGTGGTGGAGCTGTCGGGCTACGGCCGGATCAAGGGGCGCTGGGTCACGTACCTGATCGGCTCCGGGGTGGTGGAGGCGGCGGTCCAGGGGGTGGTGGCCGCGCGGGTGGTCCACAACGGCTGGGTGGGCCTGGCCGTGGGGCTGGAGGAGCTCGGCAGCGAGGTCCTCACCTGGGGCGGCGGCGCCTGGCTGTTCAACGCCTGGTACGCCCCCGTGACCCTCCAGGCCCGGCTGGTGGCGGCGCGGGACGGCCGCACCGTGTGGCGGGACCTGGTGTTCGTGCCCCGGGACCGCAAGGCCCTCAAGGCGCTGCCCCCGGAGCGGCGGGCCCGGCGCGAGGTCCAGCTCGCCGCGACCTCGGCCCGGGCCGAGGCCGAGCTGGTGGAGGACCTGGCGAAGGCCGCCCGACGCGCCCTGAAGCCCCCCCGCCAGCCCCGCACGGGGCGGGTGCGCTACTGAGGCCGGCCGGGCTCCGCGGCCGGGGTCCCGATCGGGCCGAAGGCCACCGGGTCGGGGACGTGCACGGTGCGGGTCGGGAAGGCGATCTCGGCCCCGTGGCGGGCGATGATCGCCTCGATCTGCAAGAGCACGTCCTGCTTCACCCGGTGGTACTCGGCCCACACCTTGGTGCGGGTGAAGCAGTACACGAAGAAGTCCAGGGAGCTGGGGCCGAAGCTGACGAAGTGGACCATGATGAGCTGGTCCGTGGCGATCTCGGGGTGGCCCTCCAGCATGGCCTTCACGTCCGCCGTCACCCCCGCCATGCGGCCGGCGTCGGCGTAGCGCAGGCCGATGGTCTCGTAGATGCGGCGGTGGGTCATGCGGGAGGGGTTCTCCACCGTGATGCTGGCGAAGGCGGCGTTGGGGATGTAGAGGGGGCGCTTGTCGAAGGTGCGGATGCGGGTCAGGCGCCAGCCGATGGCCTCCACCGTGCCCTCGATCTCCCGGTCCGGGGAGCGGATCCAGTCCCCCACCGAGAAGGGCCGGTCCAGGTAGATCATCAGGCCGCCGAAGAAGTTGGCCAGCAGGTCCTTGGCGGCGAACCCCACGGCGATGCCGCCGATGCCGCCGAAGGCCAGCACCCCCGAGATGCTGTAGCCCAGGGTCTGCATCGCCACCAGGGCCGACGTGATCAGCACCGCCACCCGCACCAGGCGGCCGATGGCGTCCACGCTGGTGCGGTCCACGGGCTCCCCCCGGGCCTCGTGGCGCCGCATCCAGGTGGCCTGCACCCGCCGCACCATGCGCAGCAGGAACCAGGTGATGGCCACGATCACCGCCACGTCGCGCACCGGCGGCACGGCCTTGAAGATGGGGGCCCGGGAGACCCCCGCCACGATGTCCGCGGCGAAGGCCAGGCCCACCACCCAGATCAGCAGGGACAACGGCGGCGCCAGTGCGTCCAGCAGGGCGTCGTCCCACAGGTTCTCGGTGGCGGTCAGCCGCGCGTGCAGGCGCCGCACCACCCGGCGCTGGGCGAAGTCCAGGACGGCCACCCCCAGGACCACCAGGAACACCTGGACGATCCAGCCCCCCGGCCCCTCCAGACGGAGCCACGTCTCCAGGGTGGTCAGGTCCAAACGGGCCCTCCTTCCTCGGGCGTGGGCGCTACAGCGCCTCGCCGCCCCGCTCGCCGGTGCGGATGCGGAGGGCGTCCTCGAGGGCCAGGATGAAGATCTTGCCGTCGCCGATCTGCTCGGTCAGGGCGGCCTGGCGGATGGCCGCGACGGCGTCTTCCGCCTGCTCGTCCGGCACCGCGACCATGATCTGAGTCTTGGCGACGAAGTCCACGAAGTACTCGGCGCCGCGGTACATCTCCTTGTGCCCCTTCTGGCGGCCGTGGCCCTTCACCTCGGTCACGGTCATGCCCCCGAGGCCCAGCTCGGACAGGGCGGCCTTCACGTCGTCCAGCTTGTACGGCTTGACGACGGCGATGATCAGCTTCATGGCTGCACGCTCCTTGTGCCGGCCGGCGGGGCCGGCCTCACGGGCCCTGGGTCGCCTCGGGGTTGGCGCCGATGCTGTGGACGGCCAGGTCCGCCCCCTGCATCTCGTCGGGCTTGGCCAGGCGGATGCCCACGGTGAGGTCCACCACCCGGTAGACCACGAAGCCCCCCACCAGGGCCAGGACGATGCCGATCCCCGTGCCGATGACCTGGGACAACAGGCTCACGCCCCCCATGCCCCCCAGGGCCTCCAGGCCGAAGATGCCGCACGCCACCCCGCCCCAGGCGCCGGCCAGTCCGTGCAGGGGCCAGACCCCCAGCACGTCGTCCACCCGCATCCGCTCCTGGGTGAAGGTGAACATGTAGACGAACATGGCCCCGGCGATGGCGCCGATCACCAGGGCGCCCAGGGGGTGCACCACGTCGGAGCCGGCGCAGATGGCCACCAGGCCCGCCAGGGCGCCGTTGTGGGCGAAGCCGGGGTCGGCCTTGCCCGCCAACAGGGCCGCCAGCACCCCGCCCACCAGGGCCATCAGGGAGTTGACCGCCACGAGCCCCGAGATGCCCGCCACCGACTGGGCGCTCATCACGTTGAAGCCGAACCACCCCACGATGAGCATCCACGAGCCCAGGGCCAAGAACGGGATGCTGGAGGGGGGAAACGGGCGGCTGGAGCCGTCGGCGCCGTAGCGCCCCAGGCGCGGGCCCAGCACCACCACCCCCGCCAGGGCCAGCCAGCCCCCCATGGCGTGCACCACCACCGAGCCCGCGAAGTCGTGGAACGGCGCGCCCGCGAGGTCGGTGAGCCAGTCCTGCATCACCGGCCAGCGGCCCCAGGCCAGGGCCTCGAAGGCGGGGTAGATCACCGCCACCAGCACGGCCGCCGCCAGCACCTGGGGCCAGAAGCGGGCCCGCTCGGCGATGCCCCCCGAGATGATGGCCGGGATCGCCGCCGCGAAGGCGAGCAGGAAGAAGAACCGCACCAGCCCCAGGCCCCGGTCGCCCCCCATCAGCTCCGCCGCCGGGGCGAGGAAGCCGATGCCGTAGGCGATCTGGTAGCCCACCAGCAGGTAGACGACGGTGGAGACCGACCAGTCGGCGAGGATCTTCACCAGGGCGTTGACCTGGTTCTTGTGCCGGACGGTGCCCACCTCCAGGAACGCGAAGCCGCCGTGCATGGCCAGGACCATCACGGCCCCCAGCATCAGGAACAGCACGTCGGCGCCGCTGGCGAGCGCCTCGAGTTTCTCCATGATCCGCCTCCCCGTTGGCCCCGGCCGCCGTCCCCCCGGCTTGACCCCCGGCCCGCCCGCTTTCTACACTTGGCTCTTTGGGCAACGGCGGAACCCGCCGTCGGTCCCGCCCTTCCGACGTACCCGGAACATCACGACGCATCGGGTACCTGCCGCAGCGCTTGGTTTTGGCGCGTTAGTTTATTGAGTGACACAGACCGCCGCAAGGGGCCGTGAACGTCCTCTTCTTTGAGCTGGCCATGACCGCCTACCTGGTGGTGGCGGTGTTGTTCATGGTGTACCTGGCCCAGCGCCGCGAGGGGCTCGCCCGGGCGTGCCTGGTGGGCACCGGTGCGGGGTTCGCCCTGCACAGCGTCGCCATCTCGGTGCGCTGGCACGAGGTGGGGGGGTTCCCGGTCACCAACCCGTTCGAGGCGGCGTCGTTCTTCTCGTGGACCCTGGTGCTCGTGTTCCTGGCCTTCGACGCCCGCTATCGCTCCCACGTGCTGGGCGCCTTCATCGTGCCGATGGCGTTCCTGTCCACCCTGGCGGCGGCCTTCCTGCGGGAGTATGCCAAGCCCATCGACCCGGGGCTGATGGGCGTGGGGCTGGCCACCCACACCTCGCTGATGCTGCTGGGGGCGGTGGCGTTCTGCATGAGCTTCGCCGTGGGGCTGATGTACTTGATCCAGATGCGGCTCTTGAAGAGCAAGCGCTTCAACGCCGTCTACTACCACCTGCCGCCGCTGGACACGTGCGACAACCTGATCGGCAAGGGCATCCTCATCGGCCTGCCCCTCACCGCCCTCGGCATGCTCTCGGGGGCCATCGGCAACAAGTACGTGTGGGGCAGCTACTGGGACTGGACGCCCCGGGAGTCGGTCTCGGCGGGCATCCTGCTCTTCTACGTGGGGATGGTGGTGGGGCGCTACTACTTCGGGGTGCGGGCCAAGAAGGGGGCGTTCCTGGCCATCGTGGGGTTCGCCGGGGTGGTGGCCAGCTTCGTGGGGCTCGACGCCCTGCTGGGGGGCACCCGCCACTTCTAGGCGGGCGGCGGATGGCCGACAAGGCGCGGGCTTGACGGGAGGCCGGGCGTGGAGCTGATCGTCGTCGGTCTGTCCCACAAGACCGCCCCGGTGGAGGTGCGGGAGCGGCTGGCGTTCTCCCCCACCGCCCTGCCCGAGGTGTGCCGGGGCCTGACCTGCGACGGCGGCGCCGAGGAGGCCATGGTGCTGTCCACCTGCAACCGGGTGGAGGTCTACGCCGTGGCGCCGTCGCCGGACGCCGGCTTCGCCGCCGTGGCCGCCTTCCTGGAGCGCCAGACCGACGCCCCGGACGGCCCGGGCCTGGCCGCGCACCTCTACCACTACCCCGGCAGCGAGGCGATCGGCCACATGTTCCGGGTGGCCTCCAGCCTGGACTCCATGGTGGTGGGCGAGCCCCAGATCCTGGGCCAGTTCAAGGACGCCTTCGAGGCCGCCCTGTCGGCCAAGAGCACCGGGGTGGTGCTCAACAAGCTGGCCAAGAAGGCCATCTCGGTGGCCAAGCGGGTGCGCACCGAGACCCACATCGCCGAGAACGCCGTGTCGGTCAGCTACGCCGCCGTGGAGCTGGCCCGCAAGGTGTTCGGCGACCTGTCGGGCAAGTGCGCCATGCTGCTGGGGGCGGGGGAGATGGCGGAGCTGGCCCTGCGCCACCTGGTGGGGGCGGGCTGCCCCGAGGTGTGCGTGGTCAACCGCACCCCGGAGCGGGCCGAGAAGCTGGCCGCCGAGCTGGGGGGACGGGCCCTCCCCTACGCCGAGTTCCCCGAGGCCCTGAAGGACACCGACATCGTGGTCTGCTCCACCGGCGCCGACGCCTACGTGATCGATCCCCCCATGGTGGAGGGGGCCTTGAGGGCCCGCGGGCACCGCCCGGTGTTCCTGATCGACATCTCGGTGCCCCGCAACATCGACCCGGCGGTCAACCGGGTGGACGACGCCTACCTGTACGACATCGACGACCTCCAGCAGGTGGTGGACGCCAACCTGCGGGAGCGCGCCGCCGAGGCCCGCAAGGCCCACCTGATCGTGGACGAGGAGGTGGCCGGCACCGTGCGCTGGCTGCGCTCCCTCGACGTGGTGCCCACCATCACCGCCCTGCGGGGCCACGCCGAGGCCATCGCCCGGGCCGAGGTGGAGAAGACCCTCGGGCGCCTGGGGCACCTGTCGGAGAAGGACCGCAAGCTGGTCGAGGCCCTGGGGGCCTCCATCATCAACAAGCTGCTGCACGCCCCGTTCTCGTCGTTGCGCCGGGAGGCCCAGGAGGAGAACGGCGCCGACATCGTGGAGGCGGCCCGGCGGCTGTTCGACCTGCCCCCCGTCCCCGCCGGCAACGCCGCCCCCGGCGGCCGCGAGCCGGGCGAAGGCGACCCGCAGTGAGCGCCGCGAAGGGCAAGACCCGGCCCCGGGGCGCGGCCCCCGAGGGGCCCCTGGTGATCGCCACCCGGGGCAGCCGCCTGGCCCTGTGGCAGGCCAACTGGGTCAAGGCCGGCATCGAGGCGCGCTTCCCCGGCCTGACGGTGGAGTTGAAGGTCATCAAGACCACCGGCGACAAGATGACCTCCGGGCCGCTGGCGGCGATCGGCGGCAAGGGGCTGTTCGTCAAGGAGATCGAGGAGGCCCTGCTGAAGGGCGAGGCGGACCTGGCGGTGCACTCCATGAAGGACGTCCCGGCGGCCCTGCCGGAGGGCCTCGTCATGGGGGCCGTCACCGAGCGGGAGGACCCCCGCGACGCCCTGCTGTCGGTGCGGCACGCGTCGCTGGCGGACCTGCCGAAGGGCGCCGTGGTGGGCAGCAGCTCCCTGAGGCGCCAGGCCCAGCTCATGGCCTACCGGCCGGACCTCAAGGTGGAGCTGCTCAGGGGCAACGTGGACACCCGCATCCGGCGCCTGGAGGAGGGCCGCTTCGACGCCATCCTGCTGGCGGCGGCGGGGGTGCGGCGGCTGGGGCTGACGGCGCGGGTACGCCAGTACCTGCCGCCCTCCATCTGCCTGCCCGCCATCGGCCAGGGGGCCCTGGGGATCGAGGTGCGGCGGGGCGATGCCCCCCCGCCACGGCGGCGCCGGTGGCGGCCGAGCGGGCCTTCATGGCGCGGGTCGAGGGGGGCTGCCAGGTGCCCATCGCGGCCCACGGCCGCATGGTGCGGGGGCGGCTGGAGGTGTCGGCCCTGGTGGCCTCCACCGACGGCCGTCAGGTCATCCGCCGGGCGGCGAGCGGCCCGCCGGCCCGGGCCGAGGTCCTGGGGAAGGCCCTGGGGGACGCCGTGCTGGCGGCGGGGGGCGCGGCCATCCTGGCGCGCATCCGGGCCGAGGCCGGGGCGGCGCCGTGACCGGCTCCGCCGCCAAGGTCTTCCTGATCGGCGCCGGACCCGGCGACCCGGGGCTCATCACGGTCAAGGGCCTGGAGGCCCTGAAGGCCGCCGACACGGTGGTCTACGACTACCTGGCCAACCCCGCCCTGCTGGAGGCCCTCGACCCCCACGTCGAGCGCATCTACGCCGGCAAGCGCCACGGCGACCGGCCCCTGTCCCAGGAGCAGATCAACGACCTGCTGGTGGAGCGGGCCCGGGAGGGGCGCGTCGTGGCGCGCCTCAAAGGGGGCGACCCGTTCATCTTCGGGCGCGGCGGCGAGGAGGCCGAGGCCCTGGCGCACGCCGGGGTGCCCTTCGAGGTGGTGCCGGGGGTGACGGCCGCCACCGCCGTCGCCGCCTACGCCGGCATCCCCCTGACCCACCGGGGCATGAACGCCTCGGTCACGTTCGTCACCGGGCGCGAGACCCCGGGGCGCGCCGAGACCCTGATCCGATGGGACGAGCTGGGGCGCGCCGGGGGCACCCTGGTGTTCTTCATGGGGGTCAAGAGCCTGGGGGAGATCACCGCCCGGCTCATCACCGGGGGGCGCGACCCCGAGACGCCCGCGGCGGTGATCCACTGGGGCACCCTGCCGTGCCAGCGCACCGTCACCGCGCCCCTGAAGGACCTCGCCCGGCGGGTGGCGGAGGCGGGGCTGGCGCCCCCGGCCCTGACGGTGGTGGGGGACGTGGTGTCTTTGAGGGAGCGGATCAACTGGTTCGAGGCCCTGCCCCTGTTCGGCCGCCGGGTGCTGGTCACCCGCGCCGCCCGCCAGCAGGGCAGCCTGGCGAAGGCCCTGGCGGCCCAGGGGGCCGAGGTGGTGGCGGTGCCCACCCTCAAGATCGTCCCGCCCGACGACCCGGGGCCCCTGGAGGCGGCCCTGGAGCACCTCTCCGAGTTCCACTGGGTGGTGCTCACCAGCGCCAACGGAGTGGAGGCCTTCTTCACCGCCCTCAAGGCCCGCCACCGGGACGCCCGGGCCCTGGCGGGCATCCGGGTGGCGGTGGTGGGGGCCGAGACCGCCCGCGCCCTGGCGGCCCACGGCGTGGAGGCCGACCTGGTGCCGGCCGACTCCCGCGCCGAGGGGCTGGCCGAGGCCCTGCTGGAGGCGGGCATCGCCGACCAGCACGTGCTGCTGGCCCAGGCGGCGGGGGCGCGCCGGGCGCTGCCGGAGCGGCTCGCCGAGGCCGGGGTGCAGGTGACGGCGGTGCCCGTGTACCGCACGGTGGCGCCGGAGCCGGAGGAGGTGGACCTGTCGCCCCTGGACGGCGGCCCGGTGGACTACGCCACCTTCACCAGCGCCTCCACCGTGCACCACCTGGAGGCGGTGCTGGGCGGCGAGCGCTTCCGCCGGGTGCTGGACGGGTGCCGCATCGCCGCCATCGGCCCGATCACCGCCCGGGCCCTCGAGGAGCGGGGCCTGACCGTGCACGTGCAGCCCCCCGGCCCGGCGGTGGCCCAGTTGGTGGCCGCCCTGTGCGCCGACGCGAAGGGCGGGGCCGCCGCCGAGCCGGACATTGTGCAAGACCCGGAGGAGCCCAAGTGATGGACCTGATCCACCGGCCGCGGCGCCTGCGCCGCACCCCCGCCCTGCGCCGCATGGTGCGCGAGACCCGTGTGACGCCCGACCAGCTCGTCTATCCCCTGTTCGCCGTGCCCGGCCGGGGCGTGAAGCGGCCCGTGGGCTCCATGCCGGGGGTGTTCCAGCTCTCGGTGGACGGCATCGTGGCGGAGTGCAAGGAGGTTCACGGCCTCGGGGTCCCCGCCGTGATCCTGTTCGGCATCCCGGAGCACAAGGACGCCGAGGGCACCGGCGCCTATGCCGACGACGGCATCATCCAGCAGGCGGTGCGGGCGGTGAAGGAGGCGGTGCCGGACCTGGTGGTGGTCACCGACGTGTGCCTGTGCGAGTACACCGACCACGGCCACTGCGGCGTGATCCAGGGGAACGAGGTCGCCAACGACCCGACTGTGGCGCTGCTGGTGCGGGAGGCCGTGTCCCACGCCCGCGCCGGGGCCGACGTGGTGGCCCCGTCGGACATGATGGACGGCCGGGTGGGGGCGATCCGCGCCGGGCTGGACGCCGAGGGCTTCTCCCACACCCCGATCCTCTCCTACGCCGCCAAGTTCGCCTCGGCCTTCTACGGCCCCTTCCGGGAGGCGGCCGAGTCGGCCCCCCAGTTCGGCGACCGGCGCGGCTACCAGATGGACCCTCCCAATGCCCGGGAGGCGGTCAGGGAGGTGCTGCTGGACCTGGACGAGGGGGCCGACATGGTCATGGTCAAGCCAGCGCTCCCCTACCTGGACGTGGTGCGGGCGGTGCGCGAGGCGGTGGACGTGCCGGTGGCCGCCTACAACGTGTCGGGGGAGTACGCCATGGTGAAGGCCGCGGCCGCCAACGGCTGGATCGACGGCGACGCCGCCATGCTCGAGTCCCTCACCGCCATCCGCCGCGCCGGGGCCGACCTGGTCGTCACCTACTTCGCCAAGGACGCCGCCCGGCTCCTGGGGTGAGGCGGGGCCGATCAGGCCCATAAACCGGCCCATGCGGATCGCGCGCAGCATCAAGGAGGTGGAGCCGGCCCCGGGGGGACGCACCCTGGCGATCGGCAACTTCGACGGCGTCCACCTGGGCCACCGCCGCATCGTGGAGGCCGCCGTGGCCCGCGCCCGCGAGGCCGGCGAGGAGGCCACGGTCATCACCTTCGAGCCCCACCCGCGGGCCGTGCTGCGCCCCCAAGCGCCGCGGGAGATGCTCACCACCTTCGAGGACAAGGCCGAGCAGTTCCGGCACCTGGGCGTCGACCTGGTGCTGTGCCTGACCTTCGACGCCGCCTTCGCGGCCCAGTCGCCGCAAGGGTTCGTCGAGGGGGTGCTGGTACCGGTGAATGCCCGGGACGTGTACGTGGGGGCCAACTACCGCTTCGGCCACGACCGGGCCGGGGACGCCGCCACCCTGGCGGCCCTGGGGGCCCACTACGGCTTCGCCGTCCACCCCCAGAGCTTCTTCACCCGCGACGGCCGCCGGGTCAGCTCGTCCCGGGTGCGGGAGGCGCTCAAGGCGGGCGACGTGGCCGAGGCCCGGGCGCTGCTGGGGCGGCCCTACTGCCTGAAGGGGCAGGTGGTGGCCGGGGCGAACCGGGGGCGGGATCTGGGCTTCCCGACGGCCAACCTGAAGATCCCCGAGGAGCTCGTGCCCGCCAACGGCGTGTACGCCGCCCGGGTGGCGGTGTCGGAGCCGGGCGAGGAGCCGGAGGGGCGGGACGCCTGGTACGACGCCGCCGTGTACGTGGGGACGCGCCCCACCTTCGCCGAGGCCGAGCGCCTGATCGAGGTGCACCTGCTGGACACCCGGCGGGAGATCTACGACCACCGCATCCGCATCGAGTTCGCCGACCGGGTGCGGGCCGAGATGGCCTTCGCGAACCGCGACGCCCTGGCCGCCCAGATCCGGCGCGACGTGGAGCGGGCCCGGGCCCTGCTGGCGCCGTGACGGGCCCCGCCGACCCGGCCGCGGCCGTGCGCCGGGCCCTGGCCGGGGCCGGGGTGGCGCCGGGGCAGACCCTGCTGGCGGCCGTGTCGGGGGGGCTGGACTCCACGGTCCTGCTCCACCTGCTGGCGGACCTGCGGGAGCGCATGGGCTTCCGCCTGCACGCCGCCCACCTGGACCACGGCCTGCGGGGCGCGGCGGGGGAGGCCGACGCGGCCTTCGCGGCCCAGACGTGCCGGCGGCTGGGGGTGCCGCTCACCGCCGCCCGCCGCCCGGTGCGGCCGCGCCCGGGGGAGTCGCCCGAGGCCGCCGCCCGGCGGGTGCGCTACCGCTTCCTGTTCGCGGCGGCCAGGGCCCTGGGCGGCGCGCGGCTGGTCACGGCCCACCACGCCGACGACCTGGCCGAGACGGTGCTGATGCGGATGCTGGCAGGGGCGGGCTCGGCGGGCCTCGCCGCCATGGCCCGGCCCCGCCCGCGCGTCGTCCGGCCCCTGCTGGGGGTGCCCAAGGCGGCGCTGCGGGACCTGGCCCGGGCGCGGGGGATCGACTGGCGCGAGGACGGGAGCAACGCCGACCCGCGCTTCGCCCGCAACCGCCTCCGCCACGAGGTGCTGCCCGCCCTGGAGGCGGCGCGCCCCGGTGCGGCGGCGGCCCTGTGCCGGGAGGCCCGGGTGCTGGCCGACGAGGCCGACTACCTGGCCCGAGCGGCGGCCGACGCCCTGGCGCCGCTGTTGCGGGAGGCCGGGAACGGGGCGACGGCCCTGGACCGGGCGGGCCTCGCCGCCCTGCACCCGGCCCTGGCCCGCGCCGGGCTGGCGCGGCTGCTGGGGGACCTCGTGCCGGGGCACGCGGGGACCGCCCACGTGGAGGCGCTCATGGACCTGGCCCGGGGCCGCACCGGGCGGCGGGCGGACCTGCCGGGCGGGGTGGTGGCCGAGGCGCGCTACGGCCTGCTGGTGCTCGCCCGGCCCGGGGCCCCGGAGGCCGACCCGCTCCCCGGGCCGGTGCCGCTGCGGGTGCCGGGGGTGACGCCGGTGGCCTGGGCCGGGCTGGCCCTGGAGGCCCGCTGGCGCCGGCCGGACGGGGCGCCGGGGTGGGCCTACTTCGACCCGGCGGCCTTCTCCGGGCCCCTCACGGTGCGGCCCCGCGTCCCCGGCGACCGCTTCCGCCCCGCCGGCATGGGGGGGCACGGACGGAGCCTCAAGCGCCTGTTCATCGACCGCAAGGTGCCCCGGGACGTGCGGGAGCGGACGCCCCTGGTGGTGGCGCCGGAGGGCATCCTGTGGGTGGTGGGGGTGCGACAGGACGAGCGCTTTGTGGTAAAAGGTAGGAAGGTTCCGGCCCGGGACGCGCCGCGTCCCCTCGCGCTCAAGGTGCTTGCGCCGGAAATGGGGCCTTTTTGGGACCGGCGCGCGAACGGGGTGTGACACGGCGTGGAATCGGTTAGGCGGTACGGCAAGGCGCTGATCGACGCCCCCACCCTGGCCCAGCGGGTCCAGCAGCTGGGCAAGCAGATCACCACCGACTACGCCGGGCGCGAGCTCCTCGCCGTGGGGGTGCTGAAAGGGGCGGCCCTGTTCTTCTCGGACCTGGTGCGCCAGATCGGCGTGCCGGTCACGGTGGACTTCATCCGCGCCAAGTCCTACTTGGGCCGCACCAGCACCAGCGGCGACGTGCGGGTGATCTCGGACCCGGACTTCGCCGAGGAGGTGGCCGGCCGCCATGTGCTCATCGTCGAGGACATCGTCGACTCGGGGGTCACGATGCGCTACCTGCGCAAGCTGTTCCTCGCCGAGCGCCCCGCGTCCCTGGCCACCTGCACCCTGCTCGACAAGCCCTCCCGCCGGCGCATGGAGGTGCCCCTCGACTACGTGGGCTTTTCCATCCCCGACGTGTTCGTCGTCGGCTACGGCCTCGACCACGCCGAACGCTACCGCAACCTGCCCTACATCGCCGCGCTGGAGGCGGTCGAGCGCACCTGATCGGGGGCCCGCCCGCGAGTTGTCCGCAGTGGGGGGGTGTGCTAGGATCACGATTCTGGCACACGGCCTGCTATGGCACAGAAACCGCAAATGAATCCGAAGCATAAGAACCTGGCGCTGTGGATTGTGATCGGGTTGTTCATGATCCTCGTGATCAACCTGTTCAACGTCCCGACCAATCCCCTCGAGCAGGAGATGGTGTTCTCGGATTTCCTCAGCTCCCTCGACCGCGGCCAGGTGAGCGAGGTGACGATCAAGGAGAACGCGATCTCGGGCAAGATGAAGGACGGGACCCAGTTCCGCACCTACGCCCCCCGGGACACCGACCTGATCCCCAAGATGCGCGAGCAGCAGGTGCGCATCACCGTGCGCCCGGCGGACAAGAGCCCGTGGTACGTCACGTTCCTCCTGTCCTGGGGGCCGATGCTGCTGATCATCGCCCTGTGGATCTTCTTCATCCGCCAGATGCAGAGCGGCGGCAACCGCGCCATGTCCTTCGGCAAGAGCCGCGCCCAGCTGCTGACCGAGGACAAGAAGAAGGTCACCTTCGCCGACGTGGCCGGCGTGGACGAGGCCAAGGTCGAGGTGCAGGAGATCGTCGAGTTCCTCAAGGACCCGCCGAAGTTCCAGAAGCTGGGCGGCCGCATCCCCAAGGGCGTCCTGGTGGTGGGCCCGCCGGGCACCGGCAAGACCCTGCTGGCCCGCGCCATCGCCGGCGAGGCGGGGGTGCCGTTCTTGTCCATCAGCGGCTCGGACTTCGTGGAGATGTTCGTGGGGGTGGGCGCCAGCCGGGTGCGCGACCTGTTCGAGCAGGGCCGCAAGAACGCCCCCTGCATCATCTTCATCGACGAGATCGACGCCGTGGGCCGCCTGCGGGGCGCGGGGCTGGGCGGCGGCCACGACGAGCGGGAGCAGACCCTGAACCAGCTCCTGGTGGAGATGGACGGCTTCGAGACCACCGAGGGCGTGATCCTCATCGCCGCCACCAACCGCCCCGACGTGCTGGACCCGGCCCTTTTGCGTCCCGGCCGCTTCGACCGCCAGGTCTACGTGGGGCGCCCCGACATCAAGGGGCGCGTCGAGGTGCTCAAGGTGCACGCCAAGAAGGTGCCCCTGGCCGCCCAGATCGACCTGGAGATCATCGCCCGCGGCACCCCCGGCTTCTCCGGCGCCGACCTGGAGAACCTGGTCAACGAGGCCGCCCTCCTGGCCGCCCGGCGCGGCAAGAGCCAGGTGGAGATGCTCGACTTCGAGGACGCCAAGGACAAGATCATCATGGGGGTGGAGCGCAAGAGCGCCGTGCTGTCCCCCGAGGAGAAGCGCAACACCGCCTACCACGAGGCGGGCCACGCCCTGGTGGCCAAGCTGCTGCCCGGCACCGACCCGGTGCACAAGGTCACCGTGATCCCCCGCGGCCAGGCCCTGGGGGTCACCATGCAGCTGCCCACGGAGGACCGCTACACCTATTACAAGGACTTCCTCCTCAACAACCTGTCGATCCTGATGGGGGGGCGCATCGCCGAGGAGGTGTTCATCGGCCGGGTCTCCACCGGCGCCGGCAACGACATCGAGCGCGCCACCGAGCTGGCCCGCAAGATGGTCACCCAGTGGGGCATGAGCGAGGAGCTGGGGCCCCTCACCTACGGCCAGCCCCAGCAGGAGATCTTCCTGGGGCGGGAGTTCGCCCAGCACCGGGACTACAGCGAGAGCACCGCCCTGGCCATCGACCGGGAGGTCAAGCGCCTGGTCACCGAGAACTACGAGCGGGCCAAGGGCCTCATCATCGACCACAAGAACGCCCTCGTGGCCGTCGCCGAGGCCCTGATCGAGCGGGAGACCCTGAGCGCCGACGACCTGGACCGGATCCTCGGGGAGCAGGGCATCAGCACCGCCGTGGCCCCCGCCCCCGCCCCGGCCTGACGGCCCCATGGGGGGCCGCGGCGCCAGCGCAGGGACCCCGGTGCCGGCTCGCCCGTCGGCCGCCCCCCGCCCGCCCCGCTTCGCCGGGTGGGACGACCTGCTGCCCGCCGGGCGCACGGCGGTCATGGGGATCGTCAACGTCACCCCCGACTCCTTCTCCGACGGCGGCCGCTACCTGGCGCCGGACGCCGCCGTGGCCCACGCCCTGCGCCTGGCGGAGGAGGGCGCCGACCTGCTGGACATCGGCGGCGAGTCCACCCGCCCCGGCGCCGCGCCCGTGCCCGAGACCGAGGAGCTCGCGCGGGTGGTGCCCGTGATCGAGGGCCTCCGCGCCGCCGGCTGCCGCCTGCCCGTCTCCATCGACACCGCCAAGGCCGCCGTGGCCCGGGCCGCCTGCGCCGCCGGGGCGGACATCGTCAACGACGTCTCGGCCCTTTCGGCCGACCCGGAGATGGCCGGCCAGGTGGCCGCATTGGGCGTCCCGGTGATCCTGATGCACATGCGGGGCACCCCCCGCACGATGCAGGACGCCCCGGCCTACGGCAACGTGGTGGGCGAGGTGGCGCGGCGCCTGGAGGCGCGCCTCCAGGCCGCCCTGGCGGCGGGGGTGCGGCGGGAGGCCGTGGCCCTGGACCCGGGGATCGGCTTCGGCAAGTCGGTGCGCCACAACCTGCTGCTGCTCAACCACCTGGACCACCTGGCGGCCTTGGGCCTGCCGCTGGTGGTGGGCTCCAGCCGCAAGTCGTTCATCGGAAAGCTGCTGGGGGACCCGCCGGAGGCCCGGGAGTGGGGCACCGCCGCCACGGTGGCCTGGGCGGTGGCGAAGGGGGCGCGGGTGGTGCGGGTCCACGCGGTGCGCGAGATGGCCTGGGTGGCCCGCATGGCCGACGCCCTGGCGCGGCCCCCGGCCGAGGCGTAGAGGCTCGGGTAGACGCTCCGGTAGATGCTCCAGACCCTCCAGGACTTCCGCTTCCCCCAGGACCTGATCGACATCCTGCTGGTGTCGTTCGTGTTCTACCGGGTGCTGCTCATCATCCGGGGCACCCGGGCGCTGCGCATGGTGTTCGGCCTGGCGGTGCTGCTGCTGGCTCTGGTGCTGTCCAAGGAGCTGGGGCTGTACACCCTGGACTGGATGGTCACCAGCTTCTGGTCCCAGATCGTCCTGGCCCTGATCATCCTGTTCGCCCCCGAGATCCGCCGCACCCTGGCGCAGCTGGGGCGCAACCCCTTCTCGCGGCTGCTGGCGGTGTCGGAGGGGGCCCTGGTGATCGACGAGGTGGTGCGGGCCGCGGTGGCCATGGCGGGGGGGCGCATGGGGGGCATCCTGGTGCTGGAGCGGGAGACCGAGCTGACGGACATCGTGGAGGTGGGCACGCGCCTGGACGCGGTGGTCTCCAAGGACGCCCTGCTGTCCATCTTCAACCCCGGCTCGCCGATCCACGACGGGGCCGTGATCCTGCGCCAGGGCCGCATCATGGCGGCGGGGTGCTTCCTGCCGCTGGCCCTGCGGGTGGAGGACCCCTCCCTGGGCACCCGCCACCGGGCCGCCATCGGCCTGACCGAGGAGACCGACGCCGTGGCCCTGGTGGTGTCGGAGGAGACCGGGCGCATCGCCCTGTCGGAGGGGGGACGCCTGACCCGGGGCCTGGACGGGCCGGCCCTGCGCAAGGCCCTTTCGGAGCTGTTCGCGGGGGTCGCCGGCCCGGAGGCGCCGGCCCCGTCCTGGCAGCCCCGCTGGCTCGGCTGGCTGGCCCGGAGGAAGTCCCCGTGACCCCCGCCCCCCCGCCCCGGCGCCACCGCTGGCGCGACAACGTGGGCCTCAAGCTCCTGTCGGTGGCCCTGGCCGCCGGGGTGTGGCTGTACGTCAACTCCCAGGGCCAGGCCACGGTCAACTTCTCGGTGGCCATCGAGGTGGTGGGGCTGTCCCCCGACCTGGTGCTCACCGACATGTCCGAGGAGAGCGCCGACGTGCGGGTCAAGGGGCGGGAGAACACCCTCTCGCGCCTGAGCGGCCGCCACGTCCACGCCTACCTGGACCTGTCGGCCGCCACCCCGGGGCAGCAGTGGGCGGCCTTGAGCCCCGGCGACGTGAAGGTGCCGGCCCCGGTGGAGGTCACCCGGGTGGCGCCGCGCCAGGTCCGGGTGCGGGTGGCGCCCCGGGTCACCCGGCCGGTGAAGGTGGTGGCCGACGTGATCGGCCGGCCCGCCCCGGGGCGGCGGGTGGCGCGCATCGACGTGGAGCCCCCGGCGGTGACCGTGACCGGCGCCGACGATGCCTTCAAGGGGCTCTCGGCCCTGTCCACCCAGCCGGTGGACGTGTCGGGGCTGGCCGAGTCCGTGCGGCGGGAGGTGCGCCTGGACTTGCGGGGCCGGGACCTGGAGGTCCTGGAGCCCAAACCCCTGTATGTTACGATTACAATTAGCCCCGGTGCCGGTCCGGCCCCGAAGGCCCCTTGAAATCAAGCCGGTACGACCCGAAGAGACCTGTCAAGGACCCCCGCCCGTGAGGAAACTGTTCGGCACCGACGGCATCCGCGGCACCGCCAACGTGGAGCCCATGACCAGCGAGACGGCCCTCAAGCTGGGCCGGGCCATCGCCCACGTGTTCAAGAACCGGCAGGGCCGCCACAAGATCGTGATCGGCAAGGACACCCGCCTGTCCGGCTACATGCTCGAGACGGCCCTCACCTCGGGCATCTGCTCCATGGGGGTGGACGTGAACCTGGTGGGCCCCATGCCCACCCCGGCCATCTCGGTGATCACCAAGTCCCTGAGGGCCGACGCCGGGGTGGTCATCTCCGCCTCCCACAACGCCTACCAGGACAACGGGATCAAGTTCTTCTCGCGGGACGGCCTGAAGCTGCCCGACGAGCAGGAGGCCGAGATCGAGCGCCTGATCGAGAGCGGCGAGATCGACACGATCCGCCCCACCGCCCGCGAGATCGGCCGCGCCTACAAGATCGAGGACGCCCGGGGCCGTTACGTGGAGTTCGTCAAGGGCTCCCTGCCGAGGGGCTTCGACCTGTCGGGCATGAAGGTGGTGGTGGACTGCGCCCACGGCGCCGCCTACAAGGTCTCCCCCATGGTCTTCGAGGAGCTGGGGGCCGAGGTGATCCGCATGGGGTGCGAGCCCGACGGCACCAACATCAACGCCGGCTGCGGCTGCCTGCACCCGGAGGGGATGCAGCAGGCCGTCCTGGCCCGCGGCGCCCACCTGGGGATCGCCCACGACGGCGACGCCGACCGGGTGCTGTTCGCCGACGAGCGCGGCGCCCTGGTGGACGGCGACCGGGTGATGGGCCTGGCGGCCCTGGAGCTCAAGAAGGACGGCCGCCTGGCGCACAACACCCTGGTGACCACCGTGATGAGCAACCTGGGGCTGGAGCTGGCCATGCGCGCCGCGGGCATCGACGTGGTCCGCACCCAGGTGGGGGACCGCTACGTCCTGGAGCGCATGCTGGCCGAGGGCTTCAACCTGGGGGGCGAGCAGTCGGGCCACATCATCTTCCTGGACCACAACCTGACGGGCGACGGCCTGCTCACGGCCCTCCAGGTGGCCTACTTCATGCGTCGCGCCGAGCGGCCCCTGTCGGAGCTGGCGGCCTGCATGGAGACCCTGCCCCAGGTGCTGATCGGCGGCCGGGTGCTGGCCAAGCCCGACCTGGACGCCATCGACGAGGTGGTGCGGGTGCGCCAGGACATCGAGGCCCGCCTGGGCGACCACGGCCGCCTGCTGGTGCGCTACTCCGGCACCGAGCCCCTGGTGCGGGTCATGGTGGAGGGGCCCGACCGGGACGACATCCACGCCATGGCCCGGGAGATGCTCGACGCGGTCCTCAAGCACGCCGGCGACCAGGAGGCGGTGGCGTGAGCCGCGCCGGCCGCTCCGGGGCCCTGGCCGGCGCCGCCTTGTGGCTGGCGGGCGCCGTGCTCGCCCTGCCGGTGTCGGCCCAGAGCCCCTATGAGGAGGTGGCCGAGACCAGCCACAACTTCCTGGGGGCCACCGACCTGAGCCAGGTGTGCCTGTCGTGCCATCTGTCGGCGGACGTGGTGCCGGGCAGCGAGACCCAGCTCCTGACCGCCACCCCGATCTGGGGCGGCGGCGGCGACCTGGGGGGGGCCTTCCCCGTGGGCACCCTGACCGCGAGCGGGACCTACGCGGAGTTTCCCGACACCTCCGGGGCCTGCCTGGAGTGCCACGACGGCGTCCTGGCCACCGGCGTGCACCGCAACGAGGACCCGGTGACCCCCGAGCGGGGCGGCAGCAACAAGCCCGAGCACCCCATCCGAACCCCCTACCCCCGCGGCCCCAACGGCGCCTTCGTGGTGGCCACCCCCTTGCCCCAGAACCGGCAGTACTGGTCCATCCCCGACATCCGCGACGGCGAGCTCCGGGTCCCCACCGGGCCCATGTCTTCGTACCAGCAGGTGGCGGGCGGCGACCCCGAGCTGCTCAAGTTCTCCCTGGTCCGCTCCCGCAACGGCGAGGTGGCCTGCGAGTCGTGCCACAACCCCCACAGCGACCGCATCCGGCCCTACCTGCGGGGCATGCCCCCGGACCTCTGCCTGGTCTGCCACAACAAGTAGCCCCCGCCCTCCGGGCCCCTCAAGGCCCGCGCCCCGCCTCCGCCCGCCGCTCCGCCCGCC
>Ga0210144_1000378_pt1 | contig 24611 bp, 21 predicted proteins | sample Muzzi_PWA_D2_FD_185532 | JGI IMG/M metagenome (GOLD analysis project Ga0210144, IMG submission 185532) | Wetland microbial communities from San Francisco Bay, California, USA, that impact long-term carbon sequestration - Muzzi_PWA_D2 (SPAdes) | ecosystem: Environmental > Aquatic > Marine >...
TTTGGCGTCCCGCTCGGCCAGCGTGAAGATGTCGGCCGGCGCCCTGATCGGCAGGTCGGCGTCCTCGTAGAAATACTCGATCTGCTTGACGCCGAGCCCTTCGACATCGAAGGCCTGGCGCGAGACGAAGTGCATCAGGTGCTCCATGCGCTGGAACGGGCAGGCGAACTCGCCGCTGCAGCGCCGCACAACCCCTTCCTCGCCGGTTGCCGTCTCCTCGCGCACCACCGGCGTCTTCAGCGGACAGGGGCAGATTTTCGGGAACTCGAAGGGCTTGGCGTCCGCCGGCCGCAGCGCCAGGTCGACGTCGAGCACCTGCGGAATGACGTCGCCGGCTCGCTGGACGACTACCGTGTCGCCGACGCGGATGTCGACCGGCTCGCCCTTGTCGTCGGTGCGGATCGGCGCGCCGTCGCGGCCGAAGCCGCGGATGTAGTCCTCGTTGTGGAGCGTGGCGTTCTCGACGACGACGCCGCCGACCGTCACCGGCTTCAGCCGCGCCACCGGCGTCAGGGCCCCGGTGCGGCCGACCTGGATGTCGATCGCCTCGAGCACCGTCGTCGCCTTCTCGGCGGGAAACTTGTGGGCGATCGCCCAGCGTGGGCTGCGGGTGCGAAAGCCGAGCCGCTCCTGCAGGGCGAGTGAGTCCGCCTTATAGACGACGCCGTCGATGTCATAGTCGAGGCTCGCCCGCTGCCGCTCGATGTCGTGATAGACGAGAAGCGCCGCGTCGATGGTGGCGCAGCGCTTCATCAACGGATTGACCGGAAATCCCCATTCGGCGAACGCCTCCACCATGCCCATCTGGGTGTCGGCCGGCATGGCGCTCATCTCGCCCCACGCATAGGCGAAGAAGCGGAGCGGACGCGACGCCGTGACCTCGGGGCTCTTCTGACGGAGCGAGCCGGCGGCGGTGTTGCGCGGGTTGACGTAGAGCGGCTTGCCGACTTTCTCCTGATAGGCGTTGAGCTTGGCGAAATCCGCCTTGCCGAGATAGATCTCGCCGCGCACCTCGACCACCTCCGGCACGCCCCTCGGCAGCTTGTGGGGCACGTCCTTGATGGTGCGGACATTGGCAGTGACGTCCTCGCCGGTGACGCCGTCGCCGCGCGTCGCGCCGAGCACCAGTTGTCCCGCCTCGTAGCGCAGCGACATCGACAGCCCGTCGATCTTCGGCTCGGCGGTGAGCGCGATCGGATCGTCCGGCGAGCGGCCGAGGAAGCGGTACATCTGGGCGACGAAGTCGCGAACATCCTCCTCGTGGAAGGCGTTCTCCAGGGACAGCATCGGCACCGCATGACGGACCTCGGCGAACTTGCCGGTCGGCGCCGCGCCGATCCGCTCGCTCGGGCTGTCGGGGCGCTTCAGCTCCGGGAAGCGCGCCTCGATCGCCGCATTGCGCTGGCGGAGCGCATCATAAGCAGCATCGGAAATGGTCGGTGCATCTTCCTGGTAGTAGTGCCGGTCGGCGGCGGCGATGGCCTCGGCGAGCCGCTTCAATTCGTCCGCGGCCTCGTTCGCGCTGAGCGCCTCGACCGGTTTCTCCGCAGCTTTTCCCTTCGCCATCAGGTCCTGGCTCCACATCTCCGTCGGCGGCAAATTCGCAGGCTCACGGCGCTCCGGCAAGCCGCTGCAGCGCGCCATCAGCCCAATGGGGGGCGCTTTTATTCGGCTTTCGCCGGAACCTCCGTTCCCTCCGGTGCGGCCTTCGCCATCTCGGCGACGGCGATGAAGGATGGCCGCAGCGTCAGGGCGAGCGCCACGACGAACATCACCGAATCGAGGGCAAAGCCGACGCCCGGGAACTGGAACGGCGCCGCCGGACTGACGAAGTAGCCGAACACGGTGGCGCCGACCGGCGGCGCCACCACGCCGGTAGCCGTCATGATGCTGCTCATCGTGCCTTGCAGGATGCCCTGCTGGCTCGCCGGCACCGCCCGCGTCACCAGCGCCTGGATCGCCGGCGACACCAGTCCCCAGCCGAGGATGTAGGGCACCATGACGACATAGAGCATGGTCGGCGTGGTGACGACGGCGAAACCGGCGAGGCCGAGCGCGCCGACGCCAAGCCCGAGCCGCGCCGTCATCTTCTCGCCGAGCCACGGAACGACGACGCGAACCAGCCCGCCCTGTGAGATGCCGAACAAAACGCCGACCACCGCCAGCGAGATGCCGACTTCTGCCGCGCCCCAGTCGAAGCGATAGGCGGTGAACAGCACCAGGTCGATTCCAGCATCCGCTCGCCGAGATTGGTCATCACATAGACCGCGATCAGCGCGATCACCGCCGGATAGCGCGCCACCACGCGAAAGGCGCCGACCGGATTGGCCTCCGCCAGCTTGAACGGGCGGCGGCTCTCCGGCTTCAGCGATTCAGGCAGCAGGAAATAGGCAACCGTAACTGCGACCAGGCAGGCCGCCGCCGCCGCGTAGAACGGCACGCGGGACCCGAGGGCGCCGAGCAGGCCGCCGACCAGCGGTCCGGCGACGAAACCGATGCCGAAGGCGACGCCGATCAGCCCGAAATTCTGCGCCCGCCGGTCGTCGGGGGTGACGTCGGCGATGTAGGCGGTCGCGGTCGAGATCGAGGCGCTCATCACGCCGCCGACGAGGCGGGCGACGGCGATCCACCACAGATTGGGCGCCACGGCAAGGAGCAGGTAGTCGACGCCGAGGCCGAAGAGCGACAGCAGCAGGATCGGCCGTCGCCCGTAGCGGTCCGACAGGGCGCCGAGCGCCGGGCCGAAGAGGAACTGCATCAGCGAATAGAGGGCGATGAGACCGCCATAGATGGTCGATGCGGAAGAGATTGCGCCGCCGGTGAGCTCCCGCACCAGCAGCGGCAGCACCGGCAACATCAGCCCGATGCCGAGCACGTTGATGACCAGGATGACGAAAAGAACGGCAAGGCCGGTGCGGCCGGATTTTACCATGTCGACTCTCGTTCCCGCGTCGCAACCGGCCGCTCGCTGAGACCATAGCGTCATCCTTGCCGCGACCGCCAGCCGTGGCGGGAGCGTCAGGCTTGCTGTCCAATTGCAGGAAAGCGGATGCCCGCCGGGCGGCCTCGCTATTCCCCGGCGCAAAGCCCGGCGAAACCGTCGAGCTTGCTGCGGGTCTCACCGGTGAGGGGAAGGCTGATTGTGTGCGGTACGGCTTTGATCACCAGTTGTTCGCCGTCGATCTTCAGGCCGGGATCCGCGCTGTAGGGAGCGTAGAAGACCACGCTCCAGGTGCCACCCATCTCATTCGATGTGATTTCTCCGAAGGTTGGCGCTTGCTGCAGCACGATGCCAATGAGGCCGAGCGTCAGGCCATCCTTCATCCAGGAAATCACCTGATCGGTCGCAAGCCCGTCAACGCTGATGCCGAGGCCGCGACCTCTCGCGTCGTCGCAGGTCAGTGTGGCCAACGCGCAGTCTTGAGCGCTGCTCTGATCGCAGTAGGCGGAGTCATAGATGACGGCGGTCGGCCCCCGCCGGGCTTCGCCATCCGCGGCCGACGTGCCGCCGGAGCCGGGTATGACGGACAGCGCGAGGGGACCCGGCCGCTGTCGGGGAAGCGTTACGTCGGCCAGCGCGGAGCCGATGGTCGCCGACAGCACGAGTGCCGCGACACTCCCGATCGCTGCTTGCCTGGTACGCTTGCTGTGCGCCTTGATCACGGCCCACTCCTTGGTTTGACGCCATTGCCATTCTCGTCGACGACCGCTTCCGCATCTCCCTCGATCGATTGCAGGCGTCAGGGGACGCCCGAGAACGAAGGCTATGTCGTTGCCCGGTTCGGCCCTGTGCGCGCCGACGCGCAAGGACAGAGACGAACCTGCCCTGCGATTTTGGCCTGTGTGCGGCAATTCTCACAACAGTCGATGCCGACATCACGCGCCTTTGACGCGGAGCTATCGGAACTCACGCCGCGCCGAGGATCAGCCGCTCGGCGGCGGCGCGCGCCTCCTCGGTGATCGTCGCGCCGGCAAGCATGCGGGCGATTTCCTCGCGCCGCCGGCGGTCGTCGAGCCGGGCAACGTCGGTGACGACGGTCTCGCCACCCGCGCCGGGCGCCTTGGCGACCAGAAGATGGCTTTCGGCGCGCGCCGCCACCTGCGGCGCATGGGTGACCGACAGCACCTGCACATCGCCGGACAATCGCGACAGCCGGGCGCCGATCGCATCGGCGACGGCGCCGCCGACCGCCGTGTCGATCTCGTCGAACACCAGCGTCGGGGCGGAGCCACGGTCGGCGAGCGCCACCTTGATCGCCAGCAGGAAGCGGGAGAGCTCGCCGCCGGAGGCGACCTTCATCAGCGGCCCCGGCCGCGTCCCCGGATTGGTGCGGACGGTAAAGGAGACGTCGTCGATGCCAGCCTCGGAGATCCTGTCGGCATCGCTGTCGATGGCAACCGAGAAGCTCGCCCGCTCGAGCTTGAGGGCCGGCAGTTCCGCGGCAACCGCCTCTTCCAGATGGCTGGCCGCCTCGCGCCGTTTCGCACTGAGGGCTGCGGTCGCGGCATCATATGCCGTTCGCGCCGCGACCACCGCGTTGTCGAGCCTGGCGAGCTCCTCCTCGCCGGAATCGAGCGCCGCCAGCGCCGCGGCCATCGTCTCGGCGAGCCCCGGCAGCTCGCCGACCGGGATATTGTGCTTGCGCGACGCGGCCCTCAGCGCAAACAGGCGCTCCTCGGTGCGTTCGAGCTCCTGCGGATCCGCCTCGGCCATGACGGCCGCGTTCTCGAGGGCGGCCCCGGCTTCCTCCAGCGCCACCAGCGCGCGGTCGACGGCGGCGATGACATCGTCGAGCAGGCCGCCCGCCTCGGGCGCCTTCCGCTCGAGGCGGCGGACGAGGCTCGCCAGCGTCGGCACCGGGGTCGCGTTTCCTGCCACGGTCTCGTAGGCCTCGGCGATATCGCCGGCGATCTTCTCCGCCCGCATCAGCTGCGCCCGCCGATCGGCGAGCGCCTCTTCCTCGTCAAGCTTCGGCGCCAGCTTCGTCAGCTCCTCGACCGAAGCACGGAGGTAGTCGGCCTCGACCCGTGCGGCGTCGATCCGCCGGCGAAGCTCGGCCGCGGCGGATTCCGCCTCGCGGAGATCGCGGCAGGCCCGCACGACCGATTCGCGCTCGGCGTCGAGTCCGCCGAACGCGTCGAGCAGCGCCCGGTGCACCGCCGGATCGACCAGCGCGCGATCGTCATGCTGGCCGTGGATCTCGACCAGCAGGGCGCCGATCTGGCGGAGTAGCGTCACCGAGACCGGCTGGTCGTTGACGAAGGCGCGGCTGCGGCCGTCGCCGCCCTGCACCCGGCGGAGAATCAGCTCGCCCTCGCTGGCGATGCCGCTCCCGGCGAGGACCGCCCAGACGGGATGATCCCCGCCCGGCTCGAAGACCGCGGTGACATCGCCCTGCTCGGCGCCGTGACGGACCAGCGCGCTGTCGCCGCGGCCGCCGAGCGCCAGCGACAGGGCGTCAAGCAGGATCGACTTGCCGGCGCCGGTCTCACCGGTGAGCACCGTCAGGCCTTCGGTGAAATCAATTGAAAGCCGGTCGATAAGGACGACGTCGCGGATCGCGAGGGCAACGAGCATGGCTCGATATTTTTGACCCGGACCTTGAGCGTTGTTTGGCGTTCGGTCTAGCTGGTTCTGCTCGCCACCGCCTGGCTGATCGGCCCGCCGTGGTCCTCCGGCACCAGGCCTTTCTTGTCGAGCAGTCGGTAGGCGTCCTTATACCACGAACTGTCCGGGAAGTTGTGGCCGAGCACGGCAGCGGCCGTCTGGGCCTCGCGCACCAGACCCATGGCGAGATTCGCCTCGACCAGGCGCTCGAGTGCCTCCTCGACGTGCCGGGTCTCCGGATATTGAGTCACCACCGCGTCGAAGCGATTGATGGCGGCGACGTATTCGCGGCGCTCCAGATAGTAGCGGCCGACCTGCATCTCCTTGCCCGCCAACTGGTCGCGGGTGATGATCACCTTCTTGCGGGCATCGGCCGCATATTCCGAATCCGGGTAGCGGGTGGTGATCTCCTCCATCGCGTTCAGGGCCTTCTGGGTCCTTTCCTGATCGCGCGTCACGTCCGGGATCTGCGCGAAGTAGGACTGCCCGAGGATATATTGGGCGTAGGCGGCGTCCGCGTTGCCCGGATAGAGCGTCAGGTAGCGATTCGCCGTCTGGATCGCGGTGTCGTAGTCGCCTTTCCGGTAGCTGGCGAAAGCCGACATGACGAGCGATTTCCGCGCCCACTCCGTGTAGGGATGCTGGCGGTCGACCTCGTCGAAGCTCTTGATGGCGTCGCTGAACTTGCCCACATTGAGGTAGCCGAGGCCGCGGTTGTAAAGTGCCCCCGCCGGCTTGTCCTCCTCATAGGCGGCCGCCGTCCCCTCGATGGAGTGCTGGCAGGCCGAGAGGAGCACCGGGGCGCCAAGCAGCGCGGCAAGCAGCGCGGCGGTGCGCAGCGACGCCGGTCGCCGTGCCCACAGATGTGCGGATGCCTTCATCCCCCCGATCAAAGCGGCCCTCACGCCGAATCGCCCTTTTCTCGTCCCTTGCGGTCGCGAGCCGAATATCTAGCCCAAACCGCGTCCCCGGGCCAACTGCCGACCCGAAATGGATGTCGCTTTTCTTTGTGGCAAAACAGCGGACGGCCGCCCCGGCCGCGGGCGTCTTTGTCAGGAAACGTCGGGACCGAAGGCAGCAACGGCGACGCCGGCCGGAAGATCGGCATGCCCGGTCTCGCGACGGGCTGGCATTTCGACGTAGCTCCATGCCTCGCGATCGGCGAGCAGGGTCTCGATCGCCATGTGGTTGAGCTTGTGACCGCCACGATGGGAACGATAGCAGCCGAGGATGGGGGCGCCGGCCAGAGCCAGATCGCCGACCGCATCGAGGGCCTTGTGGCGCACGAACTCGTCCTCGTAACGCAGTCCCTCGGGGTTCATCACCCGGTCCTCGCCGATGACGATGGCGTTCTCGAGCGAGGCGCCGAGGGCGAAGCCGCGGGCCCACAGGCTTTTCACGTCGGCGTAGAAGCCGAAGGTGCGGGCGCGGCCGATTTCCGTGCGGAACGCCTCGCCGCAGACATCGAACGCCAACGCCTGCCGGCCGACCAGCGGATTGGCGAAATCGATCTCGATCTCGACTCGCCGTCCGTCATAGGGCAGAAACTCGGCGACGCTCCTGCCGATCTCGACCCGCACCGGCTTGTTCACCCGGATATAGCGGCGCGACGCCGACAGCGCCTCGATGCCCGCCTGGTCGACGGCGTCGATGAACGCGTCGGCGCTGCCGTCCATCACCGGGACTTCCGGTCCGTCGATCTCGACCATGCAGTTGTCGACGTCCAGCCCCCGCAGCGTCGCCATCAGGTGCTCGATAGTCGCCACCGAAGCTCCGGTCACGCCGATCGTGGTGCACAGATCGGTCGCGCTGACGTAACGATAGTCGGCCGGGATCTCGCGATCCCGGCCGTCATCGAGATTGGTCCGGTTGAAATAGATGCCGCAATCCGCCTCGGCAGGATGAAGGGTGACCGAGACCTCCTGGCCGCTATGGACACCCACCCCCGACAACGTCGCTCGACTTTTGAGCGTCGTCTGCGCCCCGTTACGCCGTCTCGCCATGCCCGCGGTACCCGCCCCTGGTATTCGGTCCCCGCCACTTTCGTGGCCCGATGCGGCACTTGGGCTTCGTATTTTCGGCTCGAGCGCTTACTCTTCGCTCTAACTGGCCGGTCCCACTCGATCGCCCCAGCGCCCTCCTCGACTCGAACCATATCCGCGCCGATGGGGATCGCAAAATCACGCTTGATTACACAATGTTACGACGCCGCTCGGCGTCGGTCGTTCGATTCTTCCTCGCATTTTCAATGCGTTGCGGCCCGGCTCCGCCATCAACGAAGCCGGGCCGCGAACGCGATTGTTTCAGTTCGCCTGACGGCGCAGGAAGGCCGGGATCTCCAGATCGTCGTCCGCCGGACGATGGTCGCGCGGCATCGGCCGGCCATGCGGGTCAAGCTCCGCCTGCCGGGAGCGGTAGTGCTCCTCCGGGGTCGGCGCCCGCGGCGCCGGAGGCCGCTTGGCGTATTCGCTGCTCGGCGGCGGCGGCGGCGGCGCCTGGATCCGCTGCTGCGGCTGGGCCTGCCGGGCCGGCTCACGGACCTCCGGCTGCGGGCGCGGGGCCGGCGCCGGCGGCGGCTGATTCGCCGCCGTGCGTTGAGGGGCCGGCTGTGGACGCTGGGGAGCCGGCTGCGCCCGTTGGCTGGGGACGCCCTCGTCCTCGCGCCGGCCGAGGCCGACATTGGCGAGACGCCTCAAGAGGCTGAGCGGACCGCGATCTTCGTCATGCCCCATGCCGCCGCCCTGATGCGCCTCGATCTGTCGCTGGGCGACCGGCGGGAAATCCTGCACGCGGGGCATCCGCACCGGCGGTGTTTCGGCGACCGGCGGAATGAACGGCTCCTCCAGGTCGTGATGGCCGTCGTCCTCATGCTGCGCGTGTGGCTCCGCCTCGGCATCGAAGGCGCCTTCGTCGAAATGCGCCTGCGCCCGCTTGTACGGCGCGATCGTCACCCCCTCGTCATGGCGGGCTTCACGTTCCGGTTCGGGTTGCTGCACCCGGCTGGCACGCAACGCCTCGGCCATGTCGTGGTCGGCCGAAGCCGCCGGCTGGACCGGTGCGGCGGGAGCCGGGGCCGGTCCCGGCTCGATAGCCGCGGCGACGGCCGCAACGGCCGCCGCAGGCCGTGCGGGCGCGGCGGGACGCGCCGCCGGCTTCGGCGTCGGGGTCTCGGTGGCGATCCGCAGGCGCTGGTTGAGCTCCGCCATGCGCTCTTCGGCCGGAGTGGTGTCTTCCCGCAGCGCATTGTCGATGCCGGTGGCGACGACCGACACCCGGATGACGCCCTCGAGCGATTCCTCGAAGGTGGCGCCGAGGATGATATTGGCGTCAGGGTCGACCTCCTCGCGGATACGCGTCGCCGCCTCGTCAACCTCGAAGAGCGTCAGGTCCTTGCCGCCGGTGATCGAGATGAGCAGCCCCTTGGCGCCCTTCATCGAGGTCTCGTCGAGCAGCGGGTTGGCGATCGCCGCCTCGGCCGCCTGGATCGCCCGCTTGTCGCCGGACGCCTCGCCGGTGCCCATCATCGCCTTGCCCATCTCGCGCATCACCGAACGCACGTCGGCGAAGTCGAGGTTGATCAGGCCTTCCTTGACCATCAGGTCGGTGATGCAGGCGACGCCCGAATAAAGCACCTGGTCGGCCATCGCGAAGGCGTCGGCGAAGGTCGTCTTCTCGTTGGCGATGCGGAACAGGTTCTGGTTGGGAATGACGATCAGCGTGTCGACGCAGGCCTGGAGGTCGACGATGCCGTCGTCGGCGACCCGCATGCGGCGCCCGCCCTCGAACTGGAACGGCTTGGTCACCACGCCGACCGTGAGAATGCCCTGGTCGCGCGCCGCGCGGGCGATGATCGGCGCCGCGCCGGTGCCGGTGCCGCCGCCCATGCCGGCGGTGACGAACACCATGTGCGAGCCAGACAGATGATCGACGATCTCGTCGATCGCCTCCTCGGCGGCCGCCCGGCCGACCTCCGGCTGGGAGCCGGCGCCAAGCCCCTCGGTGACCGCGACCCCCATCTGGATCATGCGCTCGGCCTTGGACGACGACAGCGCCTGGCTGTCGGTGTTTGCCACGACGAACTCGCAGCCCATCAGCCCCGAGCGGATCATGTTGTTGACCGCGTTGCCCCCGGCGCCGCCGACACCGAAAACGGTGATCTTCGGCCTGAGCTCCTTGATCTCCGGCATTTGCAGATTGATCGTCATGACACCCTCGTTCTTGACCCCTTGGCCGCTTGCGTCCCGCCGGCCTCCAAGTTTCCGTGACAGGCGCCGCCGCCGCGGTCGCCCGACGCCGCGCTACCGGCGTCTCAAAAGCTCTCCCTGAACCACTGGCCGACCCGGGCGAGATAGCCGCCGGTCCCTGTCATCACCAGGCGCGGCTCGTGCCGCGCCGCGCATTGCTCCATCGTCGCAATCTGCGGGTAGATGATGAGCCCCACCGCCGCCGAGAACGCCGGGCCGCGCGCCACCTCCGGCAGCCCGGCGATGCCGAGCGGGCGGCCGAGCCGCACGTTGCGGGCAAGCACCCGCCGCGCCCCCTCGACCAGGCCGGTGAGCTGGCCGGCGCCGCCGGTCAGCACCATGCGGCGGCCGACCAGCGCGGCGAAGCCGGACGCATTGAGCCGGTCGCGCACCAGTTCGAGGATCTCGTCGACCCGCGGCCGGATGATCCGTGTCAGCGCCGAGCGCGGCACCTGATTGGCCGGCTCGCCGTCGTCGTCGCCGATCGGCGGTACGGAAATCATCTCCCGCTCGTCGGCGGCACTCGGCAAGGCGGTACCGTGCACCGTCTTCAGCCGCTCCGCCTCTTCCAGCGGAGTCGAAAGGCCGCGGGCGATGTCGGTTGTGATGTGCTGGCCGCCGATGGCGATGGCGTCGACATGCACCAGCTCGCCCTTGGCGAACACGGCAATCGAAGTGGTGCCGCTGCCGAAATCGATGCAGGCACAGCCGAGCTCGGCCTCGTCGTCGACCAGCACGGCGAGCCCGCTGGCATAAGGCGTCGCCACCATCCGCTCGGCGGTGAGGTGGGAGCGGGCGATGCACAGCTCGATGTTGCGCAGCGGCGGCGTGTCGGCGGTGACCATGTGCATGTCGACGCCGAGCCGCTCGCCGACCATGCCGCGTGGATCGGCGATGCCGCCGTCGGCGTCGAGCGAATAGCCGATCGGCAGGGCGTGGACGACGGAGCGGCCGTCGCTGACCGAGTGCCGGCGGCCAGCGAACAGCACGCGGCCGATGTCGGCGTCCTCGACCGCCTTGCCGGACAGCGCGACGCTCGCCGAATAGGTCTCGCTGGCGAGCCGTCCCGCCGAAATGTTGACGATCAGCGAATCGACGGTGACCCCGGCCATCCGCTCGGCGGCATCGACCGCCAGGCGAATCGCCTGCTCCGCCGCGTCGAGATTGACCACGACGCCCGACTTGATGCCGCGCGAGCGCTGGTGGCCGATGCCGATGACCTCGATCGCATGGGTGCGGCCGCGCAGCGCCTCGCGGGTGTCGTCGTCGTCGAACGGCATCAGCCTGGCGATCAGGCAGCAGATCTTGCTCGACCCGACATCGAGCACCGAAACCACGGTGGGGCGCCGCACGGTGGGGCGCCGGGTCGGGTCGGACGGGCCGAACAGCTTCATCAGGCGCGCGGTCCCTTGTTGCGTTCCTTGAGGAGCTTTTCGCGCGCCTCGTAGCCGGTTTCCGTCAGTCGGAAGACAAGACGGTTGGGCAGCCGGAGATCGACCGCCGCGATCTCGCGGGAGAAGATGCCGTGGCCGTCGTTGAGCGCCACGACCTGGGTCAGCGCCGACAGCGGATCCTCCTCCGGCAGCATGATCTCGATGCCGTTCTGGAGGACGATGTTCCAGCGCCGTCCGGAGACGAGGACGCCGGCCTTGACCTGCGGCACCAGCGACGGGAAGTCCCGGAGTAGCGTGACGAACTCGCCGACGTGCTGTTCCGCGCCCTCCCCGACCACCATCGGCAGCGACGCGTAGCGCGTTCCGATATGGTCGGTAATCACCTTGCCGTCCGTGTCGATCAGCGACGTCACGCCGTCATGCTGCCAGATGGCGAACGGCTCCTTCTCGACGATCGCCACCTGCAGGGTGTCCGGATAGAGCTTGCGGATCGTCACCTGTTTGACCCATGGCAGCGCCTCGACGCGCTCGCGGGCGGCAAGCGCGTCGAACGTGACGATCGACGGATAGGTGCCGATCGCCAGGCGATCGAGAACGTCAACCTCGGAGGTTTCGCTCTGGCCGGTGATCTTGACCTGGTCGATGGCGAGCCCGCTCCACGCGGTCAGCGCCGACACCACGGTGACGGTATGTCCGCCAACCAGCATGCCGGCGACCGCCGTCGCAGCGAACAGGATCGCCATGCCCTTGAGCCCGGCATGGCGCGGCACGTGCCATTGCCTCCGCCGGAGGATGCGCGCCGGCTTGCGGAGAAAGCGTGGCAGAACAATGCGATTCGCCGGCCTGGCGCCGTCCGGCCAATCGCCTGTTTCAACCGCCAGTTCAGTCTCTACCGGCCGCAAGACGCGTCCTCCACTATCCACCGCACCAGGCTCCGGAAGTCCATGCCCGCATAGGCGGCCATCTCCGGAACCAGCGACGTTGCCGTCATGCCGGGCTGCGTGTTGACCTCGAGACAAACGAGCTCCCCCGTTCCCCCGGGGCGGTCGTCATAACGGAAGTCAGCGCGACTGACGCCACGACAGCCCAAAGCCTGATGGGCCCGTAGCGCCAGCATCCGTACATTTTGGTAAACATCTGGTAAAATTTCGGCCGGCAGGACGTGCTTTGATCCACCGACGTCATATTTGGCGTGGTAGTCGTAAAACCGCCCTTCCGTAACGACATCAATGACATCGAGTGGTTCGTTACCACGAACGCCGCAGGTGAGCTCGCGCCCGCCGACATAACGTTCCACCATGACGATGTCGCCGTAGCGCCATTCCTCGGCGTAGAGCTCCTGCGGCGGGTGAATCGCATCGTCCCTGACGATGAGAACGCCGAAGCTCGAGCCTTCGTTCGGCGGCTTGATGACATAGGGGGGCTCGATGACGTGCGCCTTCGCCGCCTCGAAGCGGTGGACGATGACCGATTCGGAGACGGGAATCCCCGCCGCTCGCATCACATGATTCGCTTTCGGCTTGTTCATCGCCAGCGCCGAGGCGAGAACCCCCGAATGGGTGTAGGGAATGGCCAGGATTTCGAGGATGCCCTGGATGCAGCCGTCTTCGCCGAAGGGACCGTGGAGGGCGTTGAACGCCACGTCGGGCTTGAGGCGGGTGAGCACCTCGGCGATGTCGCGACCGACGTCGACGCGGGTGACCCGGTAGCCGCCGGCTTCCAGCGCATCGGCGCAGGCATTGCCGGAGCTGAGCGATACCGGCCGCTCGGCCGACCAGCCACCCATCAGGACCGCAACGTGAGTCGTCATCCACACCCCTCCTCCACCGATTCGCGGTGGATCGAGGACCGACTTTGACTCCGAATTTGGTTAAGAAGCGTTAACCACGCTGCGCCGACTGGTGCCCGCCGCGGTCATTTCACGGCTGGCCGGACGTCGGTTGTGGCAAAATCGTCGCCCTTGAACAAAAGCGGCTCGTTCCGGTCCCGGGCGAGCGCATAGGCGAAGCAGTCGCCGAAATTGAGGCCGGCCGGATGGCCGCTGCCTTTGCCGTAGTCGCGATAGGCCTCGCGGGCGATCTGCGCCTGGCGCTCGGTGACCGGCTCGATGGCGATGCCGGCTGCGACGATCAAGTCATCCAGCCATCGACTCGCTGCAGGCTGCCTCGTTCTATCGACGACAATGGCAGTCTCCAGAAACGAGGCGGCGGACAGCTTTGGCGCGGGGTCCCGGTCGATCAGGTCGATAAACTGCGGCCTCTCGGGCTCCCTTTTCACGATGGCGACCAGAACGGACGAGTCGATGATCATTTCGGCAGACCCGTTTCCGGATCGTAGAGCAGTTCATCGATATCAGGCATGTCCTTCAGAAGCGGCGCCATCGCATCGGCGATCGCCATCATCTTCTCGTAGCGCCCGTGGCCTTTGGACTTGCGGATGTTGGCGATCCGCTCCCTGACCGCTTCGGTGACGGCCGCCGTCTGGCCCTCGCCGGTGAGTTCGGCGAGCTCCTTGATCAGCCGGACGGTCTCCGGGTTTTTGATGTTGATGCCCATGAGGGTACCTTTCTACCTTGCTAGGGGTAGAAGTATACCTTCTAGGGCTGATCGACAACCGTCGGAAGGCGGAAGGCTCAGCCCTTTCCCAGAAACGGCTCGACGACCTTGCCGTCCGCGAAGCGTCCGACCCGCTTGATCTCCCATTGCAGCCGCACGCCGCTCGTCTCCAGCACCCGTCCGCGCACCGTCTCACCCAGGAGCTCGAGGTCGTAGCCGGTGGCCTCGCCAGTGTTGATCAGGAAGTTGCAATGCTTCTCCGACACCATCGCCCCGCCGATGCGCAGCCCGCGGCAGCCGGCCGCGTCGATCAGCTGCCAGGCCTTGCCGCCCGGCGGATTGGTGAAGGTCGAGCCGCCCGTCTTGTCGCGGATCGGCTGCGCCGCCTCACGATGCGCCTCAACGGCATCCATCTCCGCCTGGATCACATCGCGATCGGCCGGAACCCCCTCGAACACGCCTTCGGTGAAGATCAGGTCGTCGGGGGCCGCCGAATGGCGGTAGGTGAAGCCCATCTCCAGGTTGGAGAGCGTGCGCCGCTCGCCCCGCCGGTCCAGCGCATGCGCCTCCACCAGCCGCTCGCAGGTCTCGACGCCGTTGGCCCCGGCGTTCATGCGAAGGGCCCCGCCGACCGTGCCGGGGATGCCGTGGAAGAAGGCGAAGCCGCCGAGCCCTTCGTCACGGGCGAAGGCGGCGAGGCGCTTGTCGGGAAGCGCCGTGCCGACCCGGATGCGGTTGCCGGCCTCGCGCACCGTGTGGCCGAAGCCCCTGGCCGTCAGCCGGACGACGACGCCGTCGATGCCGCCGTCGCGAACGAGCAGATTTGAGCCGACGCCGATGACGGTTACCGGGATTTCCGGCTTCAGGTTGTGAAGGAAGAGCGCCAGATCGTCGGCGTCGGCCGGCTGAAGCAGCATCTCGGCCGGCCCGCCGACCCGGAACCAGGTGAACGGCGCCACCGCAGCGTCGGCCGTCACCCGCCCGCGAATACCGTCGGGGTCGCTTTGGGACGTGCTCATTCGCCGCCTTCCGGCGGGTGCGCAACAAGCATCGCGTTAATGGCCTGTTCCAAGGGAGCGAGGTCGTTTTCGTTGACAGACCACAGCACCTCCACGTCAACGCCGTCGTAGGCATGGCGCAGCACGTTGCCGAAGTTCGCGATGTCGCGCCACGGCACATTCTGGCCAAACGACTGCTTCCAATCCTCAGGTAGGTGCCGGGAGGCCTCGCTTATGATCTCCAGGAAGCGCTCCAGGGCAGCCCGAATGTACGGATCCGATCGAAGATCGTGCACCGTCTTCCCATCCAACAAGTGACGGATGTGATCGATGCTCTGCTTGATATGAAGCAGTCGTTCGGCTGCCTCGGCGACCATCAGAACAGCGGAATTCCGTCCCTGTCGGCAGCCGCGAGCATTGCCGGTTTCGCGCTCCGACGCATCACGACGCTTGCCGGCAGCCCGAAGTGATCTTGCACCGCCAAGCCCACTCCAGATAGCTCGACCAAGGAGAACTTACGGTCCGGATCGACCTCGATCATCAAATCCACGTCACTGTCAGGCCGGTTGTCGCCGCGCGCTCGTGACCCGAACAGAGTCATGTGGACGACGCCCTCGCGCGCAAAGACCTGTCTCAGAGCCCGGAGTCCCGAGACCAGCTCGTCGCGTGCAAGGCCCGTGGTTGGAACGGTGGATGTCTCGATCATGCTTCAAATCTACGCATCCGGCACAACGTTTGCCAGTTCGCCCGGCAGCGCGTAGGCCCACTGGCTGATCGAGCCGGCTCCAAGACACACCACACTGTCGCCCGGCCGGGCGATTCCAGCGATCATCCCGGCGAGGTCGGCCCGATCGGCAAGCAGGCGCGCGTCGCGATGGCCGCGGGTCTTGAGCCCCTCGACCAGCGCCTCGGCGCTCACCCCCTCGATCGGCGCCTCGCCGGCGGGATAGACCGGCGCCACGATGACGCTGTCGGCGTCGTTGAAACAGGTGCAGAAGCCGTCGAACAGGTCATGCAGCCGCGTGTAGCGATGCGGCTGGACGACGGCGATCACGTGCCCGGCTGTCACCGAACGCGCCGCCTTCAGGACGGCGGCGATCTCCACCGGGTGATGGGCGTAGTCGTCGAACACCTCGACGCCGTTCCACGTGCCGGTATGGGTGAACCGCCGCTTGACCCCGCCGAAGCCGGCAAGCCCGCTGCGGATGGCGTCGTCGGCGACGCCGAGATGATGGGCGACAGCGATGGCGCCGGTGGCGTTCTCCACGTTGTGCGCACCGGGGATCGACAGCGTCAGGTTCTCCAGGACCCGCGCCGGGCCGCCCTGGCGGTCGCGGATGACAATGGTGAACATCGTCGTCCGGTTCTCGATCCTGAGATCAACGCAGCGGACATCCGCCTGCGGGCTCATCCCGTAGGTGATCATCCGCCGGTCCTCGATCTGCCCGATCAGCGCCTGCACCTCGGGGTGGTCCATGCACATCACCGCGAACCCGTAAAACGGCACATTCTCGACGAACTGGTGAAAGGCGTCACGGATCTTGTCGAAGGTGCCGTAGTGGTCGAGATGCTCGGGATCGATGTTGGTGACCAGCGCCACGTCGATCGGCAGCTTGACGAAGGTGCCGTCCGACTCGTCGGCCTCCACCACCATCCAGTCGCTGTCGCCGATGCGCGCATTGGTGCCGTAGGCGTTGATGATGCCGCCATTGATCACCGTCGGGTCGAAGCCGCCGGCATCGAGCAGCGCGGCAACCATCGAGGTCGTCGTCGTCTTGCCGTGGGTGCCGGCGATGGCGATCGCCTGCTTCAGCCGCATCAACTCGGCCAGCATCTCGGCCCGCCGCACCACCGGCAGCAGGCGCTCGCGCGCCGCCTTCAGTTCGGGATTGTCACGCTTGATCGCCGACGACACGACGATCACCTGGGCGCCGTCGAGATTGGCCGCGTCATGGCCGATGGCGATCGTCACCCCCTTGTCGCGCAGCCGCTGCACATTGGCGTTCTCCGCGACGTCGGAGCCCTGCACCGTGTAGCCGAGATTGACCAGCACCTCGGCGATGCCGCTCATGCCGATGCCGCCGATGCCGACGAAATGGACCGGACCGATATCCCGCGACATCTTCATGCGGCTGCTTCCCCTTTCACGCTTTTCCCTGCTGCCACCCGTTCGACCAGGTCGGCGAGCCTCTCCACTGCGTCCGGCCGGCCGACGCTTTTCGCCGCCGCCGCCGCCGCCGCCAGCCGTTCGGGATGGGCGATCACCTCGCCGAGATCGGCCGCCAGCCGGTCCGGGTTCATGTCGCGCTGCTCGACCATCCACCCGCCTCCGGCCCGCGCCAGGATCGCCGCGTTGGCCTTCTGATCCTGGTCGAGGGCATGGGGCAGCGGCACCATGATCGCCGGCCGGCCGATGACCGCCAGCTCCGCCACCGTAGAGGCACCGGAGCGCGAGACCACCAGATGGCTGTGCGCGATGCGGGACGGCATGTCGTCGAAGAATGGCCCGAGCTCCGCCGCGACGCCAGCCTGCTCATAGGTCTTGGCAACCCGGTCAAGGTCTTCCGGTCGGCATTGCTGGGTTACCTTTAGCCGGCTCATGATATCCTTAGCCAGCTTAGCTATGGCTGGCGGCAACAGCTCGGAAAAGAACCTCGCCCCCTGGCTGCCGCCGAAGACGAGGAGGTTGAACGGCTGGTCGACCTGGCGTTCGGGATAGGGCACCTCTGCTGCCTCGCGCACCGCGGCGCGCACCGGGTTGCCGGTCTCGACCACCCGGTAAACGAACTCCTCGGCCCCCTTCACCCTGTCGAAAGCGGTGGCAATGGCCGTCATCCGTTTGGCGAGGAACCGGTTGGCCCGGCCGAGCACGGCGTTCTGGTCATGGACGATGGTCGGCACCTTCGCCCGCGCCGCAGCCAGCATCGGCGGCACCGTCGGGTAGCCGCCAAAGCCGATGGCCACCGCCGGGCCGATCTCCCTGATCATCTTGCGGGCGGCCAGAAAACCCTTCGCCAGCCGGCCGAGGGCGCGCCCCGCCTCGCCCGGCTTGCGCGTGATCGTCGCCGACGGGATGACGTGGACCTGGTCGGCGGGAAAGTCGCGAGCATAGGCGTCGACCCGGTGGTCGGTGGCAAGGTGGACGCTCCAGCCGCGCGCCTTGAGCACGCGGGCGAGCGCTTCGGCGGGGAAAAGGTGGCCTCCGGTGCCTCCGGCGCAGATGAGAACGGGACCGGTCATCGGCACCCGGCTCAGGCGGCGCTCGGACTGGCGCGCCGGTCGCCGATCCGCGCCGCCAGCGATCGCGCCTCCGGCCGCCGCCGGGTCAGAGCGAGAAGCAGCCCCATGCCGAAGGCGACGGCGATCATCGACGAGCCCCCGTAGGAGATGAAGGGCAGCGTCATGCCCTTCGCCGGCATGAGGTTGAGGTTGACCGCCATGTTGATCACCGTCTGAACGCCGAAGAGGACGACCAGACCCGCCGCGGCGAGACGTACGAAGGCATCCTCCTTCTTGAGCGCGTCGGAGAGGCCGCGGACGATCACCATCGCGAAGATCGCCACCAGTCCGATGCAGATGATGATGCCGAACTCCTCCGCCGCCACAGCGAAGATGAAGTCGGTATGGGCGTCGGGCAGGATGCGCTTCACTGTCCCCTCCCCCGGGCCGCGGCCCAGCCAGCCGCCGCGCAGGATCGATTCCACCGCCGTGTCGACCTGGAAGGTGTCTCCCGATTGCGGCGAGATGAAGCGGTCGATGCGGCCGGCGACATGCGGCAGTGTCGAGTAGGCGGCGAAGATGCCGCCGACCGCGGCAACGCCGAGCCCGGCGATCCACGTCCACGGCACCCCGGCCATGAAGAACAAGGCCCCCCAGGCGATCGAGATCAGCATGGTCTGGCCGAAGTCCGGCTCGGCGATCAGCAGCGCCACCGCGATGGCGAGCAGGATCAGCGCGAACAGATTGCCGGGGATATCGGAGCGGCGGGCGTTTTCGGCGAACAGCCAGGCGATGACCACCACGAAGGACGGCTTCATGAATTCCGACGGCTGCAGCGAGATGCCGATCAGGTTGATCCACCGGCGCGAGCCGTTGTTCTCGATGCCGACGAACAGCACCGCCAGCATGAGAACCAGCGATGCCACCAGCACGATCAGCGCAGCGCGCCGGGCCTGTCGCGGCGACAGGAAGGAGGTCGCCACCATCACCACCACCGCCGGCACGAAGAAGGCGAGGTGGCGGTTGACGAAATGGTAGCTGTCGTAGCCGAGCCGCTCGGCCACCGCCGGACTGCCGGCGAGCGACAGCACGACGCCGCCGATCATCAAGGCGACGAAGCCGGCAAGCAGGTATCTGTCAACCGTCCACCACCACTCGGCGAACGCAGTTCGATCGGCGCGACTGACCATCAGGCTGCCTCCTCGCGGTTCTGCACGCCGTCGAGCGACAGCGCGGCGGAGCGGAACGCGTCGCCGCGCCGCTCGAAGTTCTGGAACTGGTCGTACGAAGCACAGGCGGGGGACAGGAGCACCACCACCTCCGGCGCGCGGTCGACCGCCGCGTCGCGGGCGGCCGCGGCGACGGCGGCGGCCAGCGTCCCCGACAGCTCGGCCTCGACTGCCGGGCCAAGCGTCGCGGCAAATCCGTCCGCCGCCTCGCCGATCAGATAGGCCTTGGCGATGCGCGGGAAGAAGCCTTTGAGGCTTTCGATGCCGCCCTCCTTCGGTCGCCCGCCGGCGATCCAGTAGATGCGGTCGAAGCTCGCCAGCGCCTTGGCCGCCGCATCGGCATTGGTCGCCTTGGAATCGTTGACGAAGAGCACCCGGCCCCGCCGGCCGACCTCTTCCATCCGGTGGTGAAGCCCGCGGAAGGTGGCGAGCCCCTGCCTGATCTCGGCGTCGTGAAGCCCGAGCCGCCTCACCGTCGCCACTGCCGCGGCGGCATTCTCGGCGTTGTGCGCCCCGCGCAGCGCGGTGATGCCGCCGAGCAGGGCGACCTCCGTCGCGGCGCCGTCGTTCGCCTCAAGGACGCCGGCCGCATCGGCATAGAAGCCGTTGGCGAGCGGGCGGCGCGCCGAAATGCGGACGACACGGCGTCCCCTCTGCTCGAGGCGGTCGGCGATCGCCTGGCCGACCCGATCGTCGACGCCGATCACCGCGGTGTTGGCGGCCGCCACCAGCCGCTCCTTGATCGCGGCATAGCGCTCGAAGGTGCCGTGGCGGTCGAGGTGATCCGGCGTCACGTTGAGCAGCACGCCGACCGACGGGTTGAGCCCCGGCGACAGATCGATCTGGAACGACGACACCTCGATCACGTGATAGCGGCCGACCCGCGGTGGATCGAGCGACAGGATCGGCGTGCCGATATTGCCGCCGACCTGGGCGTCGCGCCCGGCGGACTTCAGCAGATGGCCGATCAGCGCCGTGGTGGTCGACTTGCCGTTGGTGCCGGTTACCGCCACGAAGGGGGCGGTCGGCACGTTGCGCTTGCGCTCGCGGCAGAAGATTTCGATGTCGCCGATGATCTCGATCCCCGCCTGCTCGGCCTTCACCACCGTCCAGTGCGGGGCGGGATGGGTGAGCGACACGCCGGGCGACAGCACCAGAGCCGAAAAGCCGGTCCAGTCCGCTTCTCTCAGGTCGGCGACGGAGATGCCCGCCTCGCGCGCGCCGGCCACCGCCGTCTCGTTATCGTCCCACGCCGACACTTCGGCGCCGCCGGCCACCAGCGAGCCGACGGTCGCCCGGCCGCTGCCGCCGAGGCCGAAGACGGCCACGCGTTTGCCGGCGAAGCTGGTGGCGGGGATCATCGCGCCACCTACCTCACCTTCAGCGTTGACAGGCCGATCAGCGCCAGGATCACGGCGATGATCCAGAAGCGGATGACGACCTGCGGCTCGGTCCAGCCGAGATGCTCGAAGTGGTGGTGGAGCGGCGCCATCTTGAAGACCCGCCGGCCGGTCAGCTTGAACGAGGCGACCTGGATGATCACCGACACCGCCTCGAGGACGAACAGGCCGCCGACGATGGCAAGCACGATCTCGTGCTTGGTGGCGACCGCCACCGCGGCGATCAGCCCGCCCAAGGCCAGCGACCCGGTATCGCCCATGAAGATCGCCGCCGGCGGCGCATTGTACCACAGGAATCCGAGCCCGGCCCCGATCACCGCACCGCAGATGACGGCGAGCTCGCCGGTGCCTTGCGTGAAGTGGATCTGCAGATAGTCGGCGAACACGGCATTGCCGGAAAGGTAGGAGATGATGCCGAAGCTCGCCGCCGCGATCATCACCGGCACGATGGCGAGGCCGTCGAGGCCGTCGGTCAGGTTCACCGCATTGCCGGAGCCGACGACAACGAACGCTGCGAAGGGAATGAAGAACCAGCCGAGATTGACCACCATGTCCTTGAAGAACGGGAAAGTCAGCTGCGTCGCCAGCGGCAATTCGCCGACCAACACCAGCAGGTAGCAGCCGACCAGCGCGACGACGGACTCGATCGCCAGCCGCGACCGGCCGGAGAACCCCTTGTGGGTCTGCCTGGTGACCTTGAGATAGTCGTCGTAGAGACCGATCGCCCCGAAGCCGAGGGTGACGAACAGGACGATCCACACATAGGGGCTGGTGAGGTCGGCCCACAGCAGCGTCGAGACGAGCAGGCCGGAGAGGATCATCAGCCCGCCCATGGTCGGCGTGCCGATCTTGGTGACCAGGTGGTTCTGCGGGCCGTCGCTGCGGATCGGCTGGCCCTTGCCCTGGCGGATCCTGAGCGCCGAGATGATCGCCGGTCCGAACAGGAACGTGAAGAGGATCGCCGTCACCACCGCACCGCCGGTGCGGAAGGTGATGTAACGGAAGACATTGAGGACCGACACCTCGTCGCCAAGCCCGCTCAGGAAGTAGAACATCAGGCGATTTCCCGTCCCTGCCCGTTACCCGCTCCGGACTCCGCGTCCGCGAAGCGGGCCTTCAGGGCAGCGACCAGCGGCCCCATGCGGCTTGCATTCGATCCCTTGACCATCACCACATCGTCGGCGGCGATGCCGTCGGCAAGCACCGGCTCCAGCTCCGCCGCGCTCTCGGCATAGGCGCCGCGTTGCGCGTCGGGCAGCGCCCGCCACAGCGCCTCCATGGCCGGCCCGGCAAGAAAGACCGTGTCGACATTTGCTTCGGCGAGCGGCCCGGCCAGCGCCGCATGCATCGCCGGCGCCTCCTCGCCGAGTTCCCGCATCTCGCCGAGCACGGCGATGCGGCGTCCGCCGCCGACCGGCGTCGCCTGCCCGAGCAGCGCGATCGCGGCGCGCATCGAGGCCGGATTGGCGTTGTAGCTCTCGTCGATCAGCGTCGCCGTTCCGCCGCCGAGATCCAGCCGGTGGCGGGCGCCTCGCCCGGCCGGCGGGCTCAGCTGGCCAAGCGCGTTCAACGCCTGATCCAGATCGCCGCCCATCAACAGGACGGCGGCAAGCACCGCGAGGCTGTTCTGGATCACATGGCGGCCGGGCGCGCCGAGCTCGCAGGCCACCTCGTGGCCGAGGATCGTCGCCAGCACGCTCGAACGCTCCGGCTTCATTTCCATCGCCTCGAGCCGCGCCACCGCCTCCGGATGCTCGCCAAAGCCGACCACCTCCTCTATGCCGGCCTCGCGGGCGAGCGAGGCGAGCAGCGCGAAGTGGGGGTTGTCGCGATTGACGATCGCGACACCGCCAGGCTCGACGCCGAGAAAGATCTCCGCCTTGGCGCGGGCGATGTCCTCGACCGAGTCGAAATATTCGAGATGCACCGGCTCGACGGCGGTGACGATGGCGATGTGTGGGCGGATCAGCCGCGCCAGCGGCGCGATCTCGCCGGCGTGGTTCATGCCGATCTCGAAAACACCGAACCGCGCCTCGGGCGGCATGCGGGCGAGCGACAGCGGCACGCCCCAGTGGTTGTTGAAGGAGGCCGGCGAGGAATGCACCGGCCCGTCCGGCGCGAGCGCAAAGGCCAGCATTTCCTTGGTGCCGGTCTTGCCAACGCTGCCGGTGATCGCGGCGATGCGCGCGCCGCTTCGTGCCCGCGCCGCCTGGCCGAGCGACGCCATCGCGCCGAGCACATCCTCGACCACCACCAGCGATCCGGTGACGTGGCCGAACGCCGCGATCTTCGCCTCCGAGACAACGGCGGTCGCCGCGCCGCCGGCGAGCGCCATCGACACGAAGTCGTGGCCGTCGAAATTGTCGCCGCGAATGGCAAAGAACGCCTCGCCCGGCCCGATCGAGCGCGAGTCGATCGACACCCCGGTGATCGCTGCCGCCGGCGGTCCGATCGGGCGGCCGTTGACCGCCGACACCAGTTCCTCGAACGTCCACAGCGGCTCGCTCATGCGGCTTCCTCAGCGGCGAGCACCGAGCGGACCACCTGATGATCGGAGAACGGCAGCTCCTCCGATCCGACGATCTGGCCGGTCTCGTGGCCCTTGCCGGCGATGCACAAGACGTCGCCGGGGGCGAGCATTGCCATCGCCCGGCGGATCGCCTCGCGGCGGTCGCCGACCTCGATCGCCTCCGGCGCCCCTTCGAGGATGGCCGCGCGGATCGCCGCCGGATCCTCGCTCCGCGGATTGTCATCGGTGACGACCGTCACGTCGGCATAGGCGGTCGCCGCCTCCCCCATCAGCCGGCGCTTGCCCGGGTCGCGGTCGCCGCCGGCGCCGAAAACGATGATCAGCCGGCCGTCGGTCATCGGCCTCAGCGCCTGTAGCATCGTGGCGATGGCATCCGGCTTGTGGGCGTAGTCGATGAAAATCAGGGCGCCGTTGGCCTTGCGCCCGACCAGCTCGAGCCGTCCCGGCGCACCTTCAAGCCGCGACAGTGCCGCGAAGGCGGTCTCCGGCGCCACACCGGCGCCGATGGCGAGCCCTGCCGCGACCAGGGCGTTGGAGGCCTGAAAAGCCCCAGCGAGCGGCAACAGGACGTCATAGGGCTTGCCAAAGCCCTCGAAGCGGAGCCGCTGACGGAAGCCGGCCGCCTCAAGGCCGACGATCCTGATCTCGCTGCCCTTGCGGCCGACCCGGATCAGATCGGCGCCCCGCTCGCGACCGGCGGCCAGCGCCTCTTCGGCGCGCGCGCCGTCCATGTCGATCACCGCCGTCCCGTCGGGCGGCAGGATCACCGTGAGCAGCCGGAGCTTGGCGGCGAGATAGTCGGCGACCGTGGGATGGTAATCCATATGGTCGCGGCCGAGATTGGTGAAGGCGGCCGCCCTGATCCGGATGCCGTCGAGCCGGCGCTGGTCGAGGCCGTGGCTCGACGCCTCGAGCGCGGCATGGGTGACGCCCTCCCGTGCGAGGCGGTCGAGCGCCGCATGAAGCGCCAGCGGATCGGGCGTGGTAAGCCGGCCGTAGGTGCTCCACCGCCGGCTGACGATGCCGACGGTGCCGAGGCTCGCCGCCTCGTGGCCGGCCGCGGCGAAAATCTCCCGCGCGAAGGCGGCGACCGAGGTCTTGCCGCTGGTGCCGGTCACTGCCACGAGCCTGTCGGGCTGCTTCGGATAGAAGCACGCCGCCATCAGTGCCAGCCCCCGCCGGGGATCGTCGGCCCGCACCACCGGGATGCCGGACGGCACCGCAATGTCGGCCCCCTTGCCAGCAAGGACGGCGACCGCCCCGGCGGCGATCGCGGCATCGACATAGCGGGCGCCGTCGGTGGTCGAGCCGGCAAGCGCGGCGAACAGAAAGCCGCGCCCGACAGCCCGGCTGTCCGACGATATCCCCTTGATGTCGATCGCACCCGCCTCCGGGGCGAGCGTCATGTCGGCGGTGAGGAGGTCCCCGAGAAGC
>Ga0210144_1000379_pt1 | contig 24589 bp, 18 predicted proteins | sample Muzzi_PWA_D2_FD_185532 | JGI IMG/M metagenome (GOLD analysis project Ga0210144, IMG submission 185532) | Wetland microbial communities from San Francisco Bay, California, USA, that impact long-term carbon sequestration - Muzzi_PWA_D2 (SPAdes) | ecosystem: Environmental > Aquatic > Marine >...
ATCCAGCGGGCCGCCATGGCGCGCGGCCTTTGCATCTATCCCGGCAGCGGAACCGCCGACGGGCAATCCGGCGACCATGTGCTGATCGCGCCGCCCTTTATCGTCGAGGCGAGCGCGATAGAGGCTATAGTCGATCGGCTGGGCGAGGCGGTAGACGCCGCGATCGTGGACGCCAGAGGGATCAACGGAAGGTGAGCGCGGCATGCTTCTCAAGAAGCGTGCCCATCGAGTGACCGGAATCATCCGGTGTATTGAGAAGGAGGAGTGCAATGACAAAGCATCTTGCGCGAGCAGCATTTGGTGCCCTCGTCGGCGCCGTCCTGGCATGGGGTGGCGGGCCGGCGTCCGCCCAAGACGAGATCCGCTACATCAGTATCGGCACTGGCGGGCCGACCGGTGTCTATTTCGTGGTCGGCAATGCGGTTTGCCGCATGGCCCACAAGGAAGCCGGCGAAGGCCGTGAGGGCTACCACAATCGCATCCGTTGCTCGGCCCCGTCGACGGCAGGGTCGACCTACAATATCGGCCAGATCTGCGCCGGCGAGCTGGACTTCGGCGTCGCCCAGTCGGACTGGCAGTTCCATGCCTACAAGGGCGACGCCCCGGACCGCGTCACCCCGTGCGCGAAGCTGAGGGCGGTGTTCTCGGTCCATGGCGAGCCCTACCAACTGATCGCCGGGGCGGATTCCGGGATCCATTCGTGGGACGATCTCAAGGGCAAGCGCTTCAATATCGGCAATCCGGGGTCCGGCCAGCGCGCGACGACCGAGGAGCTCATCGCCGGCCATGGCTGGACGACCGACGACTTCGCGGTCGCTTCCGAGCTGACCTCGACCGAGCAATCGACCGCGTTGTGCGACGGCAACATCGACGCTTACGGCTACACCGTGGGCGTGCCCAATGCCGGCGTTTCGGTCGCCACCGACGGCTGCGGCGCCTACATCGTCGATCTCAGCAACGATCCGGTGGCCAAGAAGCTGGTCGAGGAGAATCCCTACTACGCGTTCACGACCATCCCGAAGGGAACCTACTCGACGACCGACAAGGACGTGACCACCTTCGGCGTCAAGGCGACCTTCGTGACCAGCGCCGACGTGCCGGAGGACGTGGTCTACGAGGTCACGCGAGCGGTGTTCGAGAACCTCGACGACTTCCGTTCGCTGCACCCGTCCTTCGCCAATTTTGACCCGAAGTCGATGATCACGGACGGGCTGTCGGCGCCGCTTCATCCCGGCGCCGTGAAGTACTACAAGGAAAAGGGCTGGATGTAGGCCCGCTCGACATTGGTCGGCGCCTCCGGGCGCCGACCACGCTCCCTCCAATATCCTAAAACATGACCAACGCCAGCGCCGATCGGCCGGATCAACTGCTCGACGAAGAGGCGGCTCCCGATTCCGAGGCTCTGGAGCAACTCGATTCGACCCGGGTCGTCGGGCCAACGCTCGGCCGCGTGATCGCCGTCCTGTGCGTGCTATGGACGCTGTTCCAGCTGTGGATCGCGTCGCCGCTGCCGTTCATGGTGAATTTCGCGATCATCACCGACGTCCCGGCACGCGCGGTGCACCTGACCTTCGGTCTCGCTCTCGCCTTCCTGATCTTTCCGATGCGTCAGCGGGACCGGCACCGGACGGTTCCGTGGTACGACATCGCCCTGGCGGTGGTGGCGGCCGGCTGTGCCTCGTATCTGTTCTTCGGCTACGATGGGCTGGTCTACCGGCAGGGCGTCCTGCTCGACTGGCACCTTGCCGGCGTGACCATTCCGATCGAGGCGATCCTCGGCGGCGTCGGCATCCTGATGCTGCTCGAGGCGACCCGGCGGGCGATCGGCCTGCCCCTGGTCATCGTCTGCGCGGTGTTCCTGCTCTATTCGATCTTTGGCCAGCAAATGCCGCTGGTGATCTCGCACAAGGGCTTGTCGCTGGAACGGCTGATCGGCTACCAGTGGCTCGGCGGCGAGGCGATCTTCGGCATCCCGCTCAGCGTCTCGGTCAGCTACGTCTTCCTGTTCGTGTTCTTCGGTGCGCTGCTTGAGCGGGCCGGCGCCGGGAAGTACTTCCTCGACCTGTCATTCGGCATGGTCGGACGCATGCGCGGCGGCCCCGCCAAGGCGGCAATCCTCGCCTCAGGCATGACCGGCATGATCTCCGGCTCGTCGATCGCCAATGTGGTGACAACCGGCACCTTCACCATCCCGGTGATGAAGAAGACCGGCATGCCCGCGGTCAAGGCGGGCGCGATCGAGGTCGCCGCCTCGACCAACGGGCAATTGATGCCGCCGATCATGGGTGCAGCGGCGTTCATCATCGCAGAATACATCGGCATCACCTATTTCGACGTGATCAAGGCGGCGTTCATTCCGGCGGTGATCGCATACATCGCGCTGATGTACATCTCGCACCTGGAAGCCCTGAAGCTTGGCCTGCGCGGCCTGCCGGCTGCCGATATCCCGCCGCTCTGGCGAACCTTCCGCAACGGGCTGCACTACCTGATCCCGCTCGCGATCCTGATCTACCTGCTGATCGTCAACCGCTGGAGCGCAGCGAGCGCGGTGTTCTATTCGATCCTCGCGCTGTTCGTGATCATCCTGGCCCGGCCGGTCGTGCACGAGGCGCGGAGCGGCGGCAGGCAGTATGCCAAGGCGCTGTGGCACGGGGTTGGCCAGTGCTTCGAGGGGATGATCGCCGGCGCCCGCAACATGGTCGGCATCGCGGTGGCGGTCGCGGCGGCCGGAATCATCGTCGGCGCCGTCTCCTCGACCGGCCTGTCGAACGCCCTGATCGGGGTGATGGAAACGGTCGCCGGCGGCAATATCTACGTCCTGCTCGGGCTGACGGCGCTGCTGTGCATCCTGCTCGGCATGGGCCTGCCGACGACGGCGAACTACCTGGTCGTCGCCTCGCTGCTCGCCGGGGTGCTGGTCGAGCTCGGCAGTGCCGCCGGGCTGGTGCTGCCGCTCATAGCCGTCCACCTCTACGTCTTCTTCTTCGGCCTCTTAGCCGATTCGACGCCACCGGTGTGCCTCGCCGCCTTTGCCGCGTCCGCCATCTCCCGCGCATCGCCGATGCAGACCGGCGTCCAGGCCTTCCTCTACGACGTGCGCACGGCAATCCTGCCCGTCGTGTTCATCTTCAATCCGCAGCTCCTCCTGATCGACGTCCACAGCGTCTGGCAGGGAATCCTGATCTTCGCCATGTCGCTGCTCGCCATTCTTTCCTTCAGCTCGCTGACCCAGAACTGGATGCTGGTGCGCAACCGGCTGTGGGAGAGCGCGGTTCTGGTGGTCGTGATCCTGGGGCTGTTCCGGCCCGGCCTGTTCATGGACATGCTCTATCCGCCCTTCCAGGCCGAGAGCATCGAGCGCTTCGCCGGTGGCGAAGTGACCACCGAGCCCGGCCAGATCGTGCGCTTCCATGTCACCCGCGAATCGGAGTACGGGCCGCGCTACAAGCTGTTCGCCATCAAGACGCCGGAACCCAGCCGGCTTCAGATCCAGGGGCCGTTCGGCCTGACCCTCGGCAAGGACGACAAGGGCCGCTGGGTGGTCGACACGGTCGCCTTCAACGGGCCGGCCGACCACGCCGGCATGACCTTCGACGACATCGTGACGGGGATCGACGTCGAGCTCACCGGGCTGCCGTCGAAGGAGTGGGTCTATCCGTTCGCCCTGGTGCTTCTCGGACTGGTGGTCACCTCGCAGGTGATCCGGTCCCGCCGCCAGCGGCGCGCTGCCGGCGCAGGGTCGGCCGCGAAGTCGGCCATACCGTGATTGTCGAGGTGAGTTGCCCGCCCGCGCCACATCGGCTCGCTTGAGGACGTATCGTGATGTTCAGGGACATTCTGCTGCCGATCGATCTCACCCACCGGGAGACGCAGACCAAGGCGGTCGAGGTCGCGACCGACATGGCACGGAAATGGGGCGCGCGGCTCCACGTGATGACGGTCATTCCGGATATCCGTTCGTCCATGGTCGCCACCTACTTTCCGCCGGACTTCGAGAGGAAGGCGACGGCGAATGCCGAAACGGAATTGCAGAGCTTCACCGATGCCGCGATCGGGAGCGATCTGCCGGTCGAACGCATCGTCGCGCACGGCTCGATCTACAACGAGATCATTCGCTACGCGACGAAGACGAAATGCGACCTGATCGTGATGGCCTCGCACCGGCCGGAACTTAGCGACTTCCTGCTCGGCCCCAACGCCGCGCGGGTGGTGCGCCATGCCAACCAGTCGGTGCTGGTGGTGCGGGACTGAACTCGGGGACACGTCTTTGCGCTTGATCCGGGCAAGGCGATCTGGCGTGCTGCCGCGACCCGACTCCATCAGAAACCTGCGCACCTTCCATGACCCGCAAGATCATCATCGACACCGACCCCGGCCAGGACGACGCCGTCGCCATCCTGCTGGCGCTCGCCTCGCCGGAGGAGCTCGATGTGCTGGGGGTGATCGCGGTCGGCGGCAATGTCAGGCTCGACTTCACGTCGAAGAACGCCCGCAAGGTGCTGGAGCTTGCCGGGCGGACCGATGTCCCGGTGTTCGCCGGCTGCGACCGGCCGCTCAAGCGCGAGCCGGTCTCCGGCGCTCATGTGCACGGCGATACCGGCCTGAACGGCCCCGACCTGCCGGAGCCGACGATGCCGCTCCAGGACAAGCATGGCGTCGATTTCCTGATCGAGACGCTTGGCGCCGCCGAGCCGGGGTCGATCACGCTCTGCGCGCTTGGGCCTCTCACCGATATCGCCACGGCGCTCGAGCGGGCCTCCGACGTCGTCCGGCGTGCCCGAGGGATCGTCATGATGGGCGGCGCCTATTTCGAGGTGGGCAACATCACACCCGCCGCCGAGTTCAACATCTACTACGATCCCGACGCGGCGGACATGGTACTTCGCAGCGGCATTCCCATCGTCGAGCACCCGCTCGACGTCACCCACGGCGTGCTCACCACGCCGGAGCGGATGGTGCGGATCGCGGCGCTCGGCAACCGCTGCGGCGCGGCGGTGGCAGCGATGCTCGGCTTCTCGGAGAAGTTCGACCTGGAGAAATACGGCTCGGAAGGGGCACCGCTGCACGACCCGTGCGTGATCGCCTGGCTGCTCCGTCCCGACCTCTTCCGCGGCCGGCAGATCAACGTGACCATCGAGACGGACAGCGAATTGACGATGGGGATGACGGTCGCCGACTACTGGCAAATCACCGACCGGCCGCGCAACGTCAACTTCATCCGCTCGGTCGATGCCGACGGCTTCTACGGCCTGCTCACCGAACGGCTCGGCCGGCTGCCCTAGCGCGAACGCGGCTCCGCCGAGATCGGCGCACGGCTCCGCGTCCCGTCGCCGGCGCGGGCCGGCGCGCGCCGGACGCTCGCGCCGCAGGATTGCCGGATCACCAGTTGCGGTTCGATCAGCGTGACTTCCGGCGGCGGCAGATGGTCCGTCGCGTTGATCAACGTCAGGAGCCGGGCCACCGCCAGCCGACTGACCTCATCCGCATCGTAATGGACGGTGGTGAGCGGCACCGCGACGAAGTCGCTCGCCTGGATGTCGTCATGGCCGACGATTGCGAGGTCCTCGGGGACGCGGACGCCGTGATCCTGGCACCAGCGCAGGGCGCCGATGGCAAGCAGGTCGTTCGAGGCGAACAGTCCCGTCGGCCGGGGCTTCGCCCGCATCAGCTCGCCTGTCGCCTTGTATCCTTCCGTTGCGCCGTGGCCTCTTGAATCGACAATTCGTTGGGGATCGATGGCGATGCCGCCCCTGCGAAGCGCGGCCTCGTATCCCTCGTATTTTTCCCGGTTGCCGAGGGCGCTCGCCGCGTCGATGAAGGCCACCCGCCGGTGGCCGAGCCCGACCAGATGGGCGACGGCAATCTCGGCGCCGCGCCGGTCGTCAACGCTCACCACGTCGATCGCCGCGCCGGGAGGGGCGACGAGCAGAACGATGGGATAGCGCGCTTCGCGCAGGGGCCGGATGTGGTCGAGCTTCTGATGGTTGGCGGCGTAGATCAGCATGCCGTCGACCTGCCGCGAGCGGAACACGTTGAGCGCCTCGACCTCCTTGTCGAACTCGTTCTCGGTCGCCGACAGCATCAGGCTGTAGCCGCGTGCGGCGAGCTCCCGCTCGATCGATCGGGCAGCGAGCGTCAGGATCGGGTTGAGGATGCTGGTCAGGATCAGCCCGATGGTCTTGGTCTCGCGGCTGACCAGCGACTGCGCCACCTGATTGGGCAGGTAGTTGAGCCGGCGCGCCGCCGCCAGAATGCGCTCGCGGGTCGGTTCGGGAATGCGGTCGCTGCCCCGCAGCGCCAGCGAGACCGTGTTGGCGGAGAAGCCGGTGGCCGCCGCGATATCCTTCAGACGAACGGTCCGCTTGGCCATTCCGGCATTTCTCCCGATCAGGCTCGGCATCCCGAACACGGCTCCGGTCGCGGTTTCAAGCCTCGACCGCATTTTTTGCAGCACCGTGCCTGTTGACTCCGTTCAGCGCCGCCGCATAGTTTAACGTTAATACAGCATCGTTCGAGTTTGAACAACGCTGAGATCCGGAGCCATTCCGGGCGGCGGGCATCGACCCGACCCAATGGACCTCGCTCGACGACATGTTTGCCAACCAGAAGAAGGTGAACGACGCCGGCTACACCCTTATCGCGATCGGCGGCAACACCTTCCAGCGGAGCAGCTGAAGAGCGAATACGACGCCATCTTTGGCTGAGCCGTCCGGCCACGAGCCGGTTCGGGAATCCCGGACTCCCGTTGGGGTCGGCTGACGCCCTGGAACCCAAGCGTTCCGGGGCTTTTTTGCCCTTCCGGCCGCTCAGTCGAAAACGCGCGGCGATGACGCCGTGTTTACCTTTGCGAGCGAAACTAGGCTGGACGGCGTGGGCAAACCGCCCTCGGGGGGGAGGCGGCAATGGATCAAAGCGAGCGCGAAAAGGGCGTCGGCTTCGTCGTGTCCGTCGGCGGCTCGCGGGCCGCGGCGCGGCTGTGCAAACCGGATTTGGAGGGAGCGCGCGGTGGCTTCCGGCTGACCATCGGCCGGATGATCGCGGTTCGGACCGAAACTTCTCGGGTGATCGGCGTCATCACCAGCCTGACGACCTTATCCAACGCCAATGAAGCCGGTGGCTCCAGCCTGGTGGCGGAGATCGACATGCTCGGCGAGATCCACCAGCACGGGACGCCAGAGGCGTTTTTTCAACGAGGCGTCAGCGACTACCCCGCCATCGGCGCCCCACTTGCCGAGGTCGGCTCCGACGAGCTGGCCTTGATCCACCGGATTGCCGGCGGCGCCACAATCGACGTCGGACGGCTGCAGCTCGATGCCTCGATTCCGGCCTATGTCGATTTCGACGAGATGTTGCAGAAGCATTTCGCCATCCTCGGCACGACCGGGGTCGGCAAGTCGACCGGTGTCAGCCTGATCCTCAACGAGATCCTCAAGCGCGACAGCGGTCTCAGGATCTTTCTCATCGATCCCCACAACGAATACGGCCGCTGCTTCGGCGACATGGCCAAAGTCATCAGCCCCAAGAACCTCCGCCTGCCGTACTGGCTGTTCAATTTCGAGGAGATCGTCGACGTCTTCTTCCGCGGCCGCCCGGGCGTCGAGGAAGAGACCGAGATCCTCGCCGAGCTGATCCCGATCGCCAAGGCGCAATATGCCGCCAACGGGCGCGGCGAGCGCATCTTCCTGCGCAAGGCGCCGAGCGGTGGGCATACGGCCGACACGCCGGTGCCCTATCGCGTCTCCGACCTGGTCTCGCTGATCAACGAGCGCATGGGCAAGCTGGAGAACCGGTCGGCGTGGACCAAATACCACCGGCTCGTCACCCGCATCGAAAGCCTCGGCCACGATTCGCGCTACACCTTCATGTTCAACCACCTCTTCGTCGAAGACATCATGACGGAAGTGGTGGGCGAGCTGTTCCGGCTGCCGGCGGGAGGCCAGCCGATCACGGTGATGCAACTCGCGGGCTTTCCGGCGGAGGTGGTCGACTCGGTGGTCTCGGTCCTCTGTCGGATGGCGTTCGACTTCGGCACCTGGAGCGACGGTGCGGCGCCGCTTCTGGTCGCTTGCGAGGAAGCGCATCGCTACGTGCCGGCCGACCGCCGGCTCGGGTTCGGCCCGACCCGCAAGGCGCTGTCGCGGATTGCCAAGGAAGGTCGAAAATATAGTGTCTTTCTCGCCGCCGTGACCCAGCGCCCGGCGGAGCTCGATCCCACCATCCTCTCCCAGTGCAGCACTGTCTTCGCGATGCGCATGGCTAACGATCGCGACCAGGCCATCGTCAAGTCGGCGATCCCCGATGCCGGATCGAGCCTGCTTGCCTTCCTGCCCTCGCTCGGCACCGCCGAAGCCATTGCCTTCGGCGAGGGCGTGGCGCTGCCGACCCGCTTCCAGTTCACCAAGGTTCCTGAGGATCAGCTGCCGCGCAGCCAGGCCGGCGGCGGCACCGGCTGCACCGGCGACGTCGATACGGATTTCATCGCCGCGGTGGTCGACCGCTGGCGCGAGGCGACCACGACATCGTCCCGTCCCCGCCTGCGGTCGGTCGAGACGGAGCGGGGATCGGACGATCCCGCCTGGAGCGTACCGCTCCCCTATACGCCGGAACCCGCAGACTTCCGCTGACAGCGGGACCGGACTAGCGCGCCGCCCAGAGCAGCCCGCGCCGGAGAATGGTGCGCATCTCCGGCACCTCGAACTCCTTCGAGACGTGGCCGAGCGACGAATAGAACACCCGCCCCTTGCCGTGATGGCGTTTCCAGACGACCGGCATCACTACGCCCTCGATCCACGGCGCATTTTCGCCGGAGAAGGTGGTCGTCGCCAGCGCCTCGTTCGACGGGTCGACGTGCATGTAGTACTGCTCGGAGCGGTAGTCGAAATCGTCGATGCCGGCCATGATCGGATCGTCGCGGCGGGTGATGTTGACCCGGTAGTCGATGATGTTGCCGGGGTGCGCCACCCACTGACCGCCGCACATAAACTGATAGTCGACCGCCTCGCGAAAGGCGTCGCACATGCCGCCGTGGTAGCCGCCAAGCCCGACGCCGCCGATCACTGCTTTGGTCAGGTTGTCGAGCTCCTCCTTCTCGATCTTCGACATGGTGTAGATCGGCACGATCAGGCTCATGTCGGCGATGGCCGGGTCGGCGAAGGCTTCGGTGGTGTTCTCGATGTAGACCTTGAAGCCCTCCTCCTCGAGCATGCCACCGACGATCCTAGCGCCCTGCTCCGGCTCGTGGCCGCTCCAGCCACCCCAAACGATCAACGCTTCACGCATGAGATTATCCTCCAGAAACCAATGAGTGCCGGGCTCAGTCGAGCATGCCGGGCATGAGGTCGGTCGGCAGCATCGCCGGCCGCTCTGGGCGGCTCTCGATCGCCACGTGCCGGCCCTCGTCGGAGGAGCGCTGCACCGCCTCCATCACTTCCAGCACATGAAAGGCGAGGTCGCCACTGGCGCGATGCGGCCGGCCGGAGCGGATGGCGCGTGCCATGTCGGCGACGCCGATGCTGCGGAAATTGCCGTTTGAATAGGCGTGCTCGGTGATCACCGCTCGCCAGTCGCCGGCGGCAGTGCCGATCTCGATCTGGCCGCCGAACCAGTTGGGGTCGGGAACCGCCATCGCGCCGTCGCTGCCATAGAGCTCGATCGGCCGGTGACGATGGCGCGCGACGTCGAAGCTCATGACGATGGTCATGACCGGGCCCGACACGAACTCCAGTGTGGCGGCGGCGTGGGTGGCGACCTCGACCGGAATCGTGGTTCCCAGCAGGGGCTCGCTGGTGACCAGCCGTTCGGCCCGGGCGCGCGAGGTGATGCCGGCCACCCGGCCGACCGGCCCGAGCAGGTTGACGAGATCGGTGATGTAGTAGGGCCCCATGTCGAGCATGGGACCGCCGCCGCGCAGGTAGTAGAAACCCGGATTGGGATGCCAGCGCTCGTGGCCGGGGCACATGAAGAAGGCGGTGCCGGCGATCGGCATGCCGATGGCGCCTGCATCGATCAGCTTGCGGCAGGTCTGGTGTGCACCACCCAGAAACGTGTCCGGCGCGCATCCGACCCTAAGGTTCCTTTCGCGCGCCGCATCGAGCAGCGGCCGGGCCTCGGCGGTGGTGATGCCGAGCGGCTTTTCGGAATGAACGTGCTTGCCGGCTTCGATCGCGCGGAGGCCGACCTCGACATGGGCGAGCGGGACTGTGAGGTTGACGACGATCTCGACCTCGGGATCGGCGAGCAGGGCCTCGACGCTCCTCGCCGGGATGCCGAATTCGGCGCCGCGCGCCTCGGCGGCGGCCGGATTGATGTCGGCGAGTGCCTTGACGTCGAGGATCGGGAAGCCGGCGGCCGCCTTCAGATAGGCCGCACTGATGTTGCCGCAGCCGATGACCCCTATTCCCACCTTTTCCAATGCATCCTCCTCAAGGAAACTCAGCACCCGCCGCTATGACACCGTGAACCGCGCCCGCAGCGCTGCCGGATCGGCGGCATGCCGCCCGACGAGCACCTCGTAGTCGAGCGGCTCGACAACCCAGTGGGACCCATCGCGCCAGGCGAGATCGACGACGGGAACCGCCAGCCGCACCGTGCGGGTCTCGCCCGGACCGATCGCCACCCGGGCAAAGGCCCTGAGCTCCCTCACCGCGCGTTCCACGGCCGAGCCGATCGCCGCGACATAGAGCTGGACGACCTCCTCGCCCGCCACATCGCCGGCATTGGTGACGTCGACCGTCACCTCGACGCTGTCGGCGGCGCCGAGCTCTGGGCGAGCGAGGCGGAGGCCGGCGCAGTCGAACCGGGTGTAGCTGAGGCCGAAGCCGAAAGGGAAGGCGGCCTCCCTGCCATCCCGGTCGAGCTTCCGATAGCCGTGCCAGAGATCATAGGTGATGGCCGTCGCGTCGCGGTCGAAGACGGGCAGATCGTCAGCGCTGACGGGGAAGACGCACGGCAGGCGGCCGCTCGGATTGACGCGGCCGAAGAGGATGTCGGCAAGCGCGTGGCCGCCTTCCATGCCGGGATACCAGAGCATCAGGATCGCCGGCACCTGGTTGCGCCATGCCTCGGTGATGACGGCGCTGCCGGCCATGATTGCCACGATCGTGCGGGGGTTGGCGGCGGCAACCGCCTGGATCAATGCCTCGTCGCGGGGCTTGAGTGTCAGGCTCAGCCGGTCGCCGCCCGGTGAGAAAGCGCCGGCCTGCACCTCCATGATCCGTTCGGCGACCGGTACTTCCTCCGGCGTCGGCTCCGGAAACAGGTGACGGAAAGGCGCCAGTTGATCCGGCGGGATGAACTCCCCTTCGTCGTCATGGGTGTAGCCGACGACGACCAACGCCACATCGGCGTCCTTCGCCTTGCTTGCCGCCCGGGCAACGTCGTCGCCATCGTCATGGACGATCCGCACCGTGTCGCCCAGCGTCGCCCGCAGGCCCTGGAGCGGCGTCACGACATAGGCCGAGTGGGTGTTGCTCGATCCGCCGTCGCCGGTATTGGGCGTATCGGCAAGCCGGCCGATGACGGCAATTCGTCGGACGCCAGAGAGCGGCAGCAGGCTATCCTCGTTCTTGAGGAGGACGATGCTCTTCTCGGCGACCTCGCGCGAAAGCCGGCGATGGGCTTCGCAGCCGATCACCTCCGGCGGATAGGACGATGCCGGCTCGGTCCCGGCTGCGAAGCGCGCCTGCTGCCGGAGCAGCCGGAGTGCCGCGTCGTCGATCCGCGCCAGCGGCACTTCGCCCTGCTCGACCAGCCGCTTGAGGCGCTGGCGGAAGAGCATGGCGAACGGCATTTCGAGATCCTGCCCCGCAAGCACCGCCGTCTTTGCGTCGCGCAGGCCGGCGATGAAATCGGTCAGCACGAATCCGTCGAAGCCCCACTCCTCTTTGAGGATGCCGGTCAGCAGCTCATGATTCTGGCCGGCCCATTCGCCATTGACGCTGTTGTAGGAACTCATCACGGCGGCGACGCCGGCCTCGACGACGCGTCTGAAGTGGGGAAGATAGACTTCGTGGAGGGCCCGGGCATCGGCCGTCACGTCGACGGTCTGGCGCGCGTTCTCCATCGAATTCAGCGCATAGTGCTTGACGCAGGCCATCGCATGACGCTGGACCCCGCGGGCGAGCGCGGCGCCGAGGACGCCGAGATGGTGACTGTCCTCGCCATAGGTCTCCTGGGCGCGGCCCCAGGCCGGATGGCGGAGGAGGTTGATGCAGACCCCGCCGAACAGATTGCCGCCGAAGGCGCGGAGCTCGCGCCCGATGGCATCGCCGACCCGTTCTTCCAGCGCGGCGTCCCACGTCGCGCCGCGCGCCATCGACACCGGGAAGGTGGTCGCGCCTTCCATGACGATGCCGCGCGGCCCGTCGCTGAAGCGGATGCCCGGGATGCCGAGGCGCGACACCGCCCCGGCAACCCAGCACTGGCTCGAGTAGCCGCCGGGCGCCGACATCCGCGCCAGACCCTCCCAGAACGGCAGATCGCCGTCCATCAGGCCGAGCTTTTCGTCGAGGCTGAGCTGATCGAGGAGGGCGCGCGCCCGTGCACCGACCGCCTCGGCGTCAAGCGCGCCGGCGGTGTCGAGCCCCCCGAATGCGGCTGCGGCGTCCGGTGCGTTCATGCCGCTCGGCTCGTTGCGCGGAACCGGCTGGGAACCAGCAGGTGGCGAGGCAATGGTCGGGCGATCATCCGAGCGGCAATCTTCAATGCACCTGGCGTCGTCGCGCCGGACCGGTGGTGTTCCATGGCGCGCCGTAGAGATCGCGCAGCGTCATGGCAGCGGCCCCGCGCGCCCAGATGTCGTCGCCCCAGTCGTGGACGACGATCTCGGCGACATCGGCGAGGCTCGGCGGCGTGAGTTCCTCGACCGCTGCGCGGAGCGGCTTCAGCAGCCGGTCGCCGGCCGAGATGGCGGCGCCAGCAAGAATGACCTTCGGCGGGGCGAACAGGGTGACCAGGTTGGCGATGGCGACGCCCAGGGCGTCGGCGATCGTCCGGTAGGCGGCCTCGTCCCCGTCGACGGTGTCGGCCCCCAGCGGCCGGCCGGCGGCGTGGCCGTTGCGCGCCGTGGCGGTGGCAACGATTGCCGCCAGCCGGTCGGGCACGTTGTGGCCGTCAACGCCCGGGTGACGGACGAGGAGGTCGCCGAGATCGGGGCTGAGGCCGCTGGCGCCGCGAAACAGCTCGCCATTGTGCATGATGCCGAGGCCGAGGCTGTGCTCGATGCTCACCACGAGAAAATCGTCGAGACCGCGGCCATGGCCGAACCAGTGCTCGGCCAGGGTGACCAGGTTGACGTCGTTATCGACGGTGACCGTCATCCCCAGCCGCGACGACAGCTCGGCCCCGAACGGCACGTCGGTTTCCCGGAAGATCGGGCTCTGGCGACACCGCCCGGAGGCCCGCTCGACGACGCCCGGCAGGCCGACGCAGACGCCGCTGATCCTTTCGACCTCGAGTCCGGCGTCGGCCACGCTCCGCCGCACCCCGTCCTCGACCAGATCGGCGATCACCGATACCGGCTGCCGATCGACACGAACAGGCAACGCCAGCGAATTGAGAACATCGGCACGGAAATTGGTGGTCGCGACGGTGATCTGGTCCGGCGCCAGCTTGACCCCGCTCACGTAGGCCGCGTCGGGATTGAGCTCCAGCATGACCCGCGGCCGACCGCGCGCGGCATCGCGCACGGCGCCGACCTGGCGGGGGATGATCAGACCATCGTCGAGAAGCAGAGCGGTGATCGCCGACACGGTGGTCGGGCTGAGGTCGGTACGGTCGGCGATCTCGACCCGCGATATCGGACCGAAGCGGCGGATCGCGTCCATGACGTGGAAGCGATTGATCGCGCGCATCAGTTCAGGATCGGCAGTCTTCATTTCGCGGGAGAGTTTCTTGGAGCATTTTAATTCGGGTCGGCAATTTAATTTCACCTGCCGCTGGGCGTGTCAATCGGCAAGGAATGCTTCGCCCAGGCCAAAACGACCGCTGTCGCCTGACGAGATTCACCCGTCCCGGCGGCCGACTTAATCCATAACGCGGAAAAAGACGCCTCGGCGGCGCCGACGCGAAGGCTATCTTCTGCCGACTTCGACGGCGTTTCCACGGCGACGCGACGCGTTGGTCGCGATCACGATGAGATCCTTCTCCGTCCGGTTTCCGCTGCAATGCAAAGCCGCCACAAGCGCGTCACCCGAAGGTGACATAAGGCTGCACGGGTTGCCAGAGTCCGTCGCTTGTTTCTTTGGATCGGCGATTAAATGGCATCCCTGCCTTGGCCCGGAGCGGGACATCTCCCGTGTTCATGGCGGAAATCCGATTAACGCTTGACAGGAAACGGTCTGCGGGCGACAGAATTAATTCGCATCGCGGATAAATATGGCCTTTGAAGAATTCTACCACCGCGTCAACGCAAAAGGGAGGACCTGAATGTTGAAGAAAGCACTTCTCGGTGCCGCGTTTGCCGTTGCCCTCGGCATCGGCCCGGCGGCGGCGCAGGACGTCACGATCACCGTGCTCGAGGTCAACCAGACCAACCAGCCGCTCTGGCAACAGATGGGCGACAACTTCGCGGCCGCCCATCCGGGCGTCACGGTCAAGGTCCAGTATCTCGAGAACGAAGCCTTCAAGGCAAAGCTGCCGACGCTGCTGCAGTCCGATGACCGGCCGGACATCATCTACAGCTGGGCCGGCGGCGTGATGAAGGCCCAGATCGAGGCCGGCTACATCAAGGACATCTCGGACGCGCGCGCCGACCTCGAGAAGAACATCTACGAGGCACCGCTCAACGCCTATCGGGTCGACGGCAAGCAGTACGGCATTCCGGTCGAATTGAGCCTGGTCGGCTTCTTCTACAACAAGGCTCTGACCGACAAGGCCGGTGTCGACATGTCGTCCATCAAGACCTGGGACGACCTGCTCGCCGCGGTCAAGACGATGAAGGACGCGGGCGTGACGCCGATCGTCATGGGCGGCGGCGAGAAGTGGCCGATGCACTTCTACTACTCCTACCTGCTGATGCGGATCGGCGGTCCGGACGTCCTGACCAACGCCGAAGCGGGCAAGGACGGCGGCTTCACCAACCAGGCCTTCGTCGAAGCCGGCCAGGAGCTGAAGGAGCTTTCCGACCTCGATCCCTATCAGCCCGGCTGGCTGAGCACGATGTTCCCTGCCTCCGCCGGCATGTTCGGCGACGGCAAGGGTGCACTTGACCTGATGGGCAACTGGCTGCTTACCGGCCAGGTGGAGAACGCCGGCGACGGCAAGGGGCTACCCCTCGACCAGATCGGCCTGGCGCCGTTCCCGACCGTCGCGGGCGGCAAGGGCGACATCACTCAGACCTTCGGCGGCGTGCAGGGCTTCCTGGTCACCGCCGACGCCCCTCCCGAGGCGGTCGAGTTCATCAAGTTCATGTCGACGCCGGAGCAGCAGAAGATCGCCGCGGAAGCCGGCGCCTATGTGCCGGCGGTGAAGGGGACCGACCAGTACCTCAAGAACCCGCTCCTCAAGGAAGTCGCCAAGCGAATCGCCGAGTCGACCTGGCATCAGAACTTCCTCGACCAGGACCTCGGTCCGTCGGTCGGCCGCGTCGTCAACGACATGTCGGTGGCCGTCGCCGCTGGCGAGGCGACGCCGGAGGAAGCCGCTCACGCGATTCAGGAGGCGTGGGACCAGCGCTGACCGCAAATCCCGGACGGACCCCGGCCTTGACGCCGGGGTCCTTCCTGTTTTGATGGGCCGGGGGAAGCGTGCGCCATGGCTGAAACGTCAGTCGTTTCGAGTGTTCGTACGAGCAATGCGCGGCATGGGCTAATCACGGCCCTGATCTTCCTGCCGCCGGCCCTGGTCGTCTTCACCATCTTCGTCATCCTGCCGATCGGCGAAGCGGCCTGGTACGGCTTCTTCAACTGGAACGGCCTGGCGCTGCCCAGCGATTTTGTCGGCTTCGGCAACTTCGCCCAGCTGTTCGGCAACAAGGTCTTCGACCGCGCCGTCATCAACAATGTCCTGATCATCGTCATCTCGCTCGGCGTGCAGCTGCCGTTGGCGTTGGCGATGGCGGTGCTGCTCGCCGACCGGCTGGTCGGCGCCGTCGCCTTCCGGATGCTGTTCTTCCTGCCGTTCATCCTCGCCGACGTCGCCGCCGGGCTGATCTGGCGCTTCATGTTCGACGGCGACTACGGGCTCTTGTCGCAGATCTCCCAAGCGTTCGGCGGCGATCCGATCTATCTGCTCGCCAGTCGCGACTGGGCGTTCAGCGCGGTGCTGATCGTCATCGTATGGAAGTATTTCGGCTTCCACATGATGCTCTACATCGCGGGACTGCAGAACATCGACCGCAATCTCTACGAGGCAGCGTCGATCGACGGCGCCAGCGCGTGGCAGCGCTTCCTTTACATAACCGTCCCCGGACTGGCGCCGATGATCCGCCTGTCGGTGTTCTTCTCGATCATCGGCTCGCTGCAGTTCTTCGACATGATCGTGTCGCTGACCGGCGGCGGCCCGCTCAACACCACCCATACGATGGTGTCGTATCTCTACTATTTCGGCATCACCCGCATGCGGGTCGGCTTCGGCTCGGCAGTCGGCGTGGTGCTGTTCGTCATCTGCGTCATCGTCGCCTTCGGCTACAAACGGATCTTCATGAAGGATGACTGAAGCCGCCGCCAATCTGCCGGACCAGCCGGCGACCTCCGCTGCCAGCCGTTTCGCATCGACACCGGCCGCCGCCTCGCTGTCGAGCCCGGTCGGCGGGCTGACCCGGCTGCTCATCCTTTTCCTCGTCGCCGGGCTGATCGTCGTTCCGCTGCTCGCCACGACTCTCGGCGGTTTCAAGGGGCTCGGCGAGCTGCGCACCAATCCCTTCGGACTGCCCGACGTGTGGGTGTGGCAGAACTACTGGGATATCCTGGCGTCATGGCGCTACTGGCAGATCCTCAGCAACTCGCTTTATATCGCCGTCGTGACCGTGCTGTTGACGCTCGCCCTGGCGGCGCCGGCGGCGTTCGCCTTCGCCCATCTCCGCTTCTTCGGCGAACGGTTCCTGTTCAACTACCTGATCCTCGGCCTGACCTTTCCCTTCGCCACCGCCATCCTGCCCCTGTTCATCAAGGTCCGCGATCTCGGCCTGCTCGACACCCACTGGGGGGTCATCCTGCCCCAGGTCGCCTTCGGCCAGGCGGTCAGCGTGCTTCTGCTTCGCAACGCCTTCCGCTCGCTGCCGAAGGAACTGCTGGAGTCGGCGCTGGTCGACGGCTGCAGCTACATGCGATTCTTCGTCTCGATCACCCTGCCACTCTCGCGGCCGATCCTGGCGACCGTCGCAGTGATCACCTTCGTCACCAGCTGGAACAATTTCCTGCTGCCGCTGGTGGTTCTCAACACTGACGCCAAATATCCCTGGCCGCTCGGCCTGATGGTCTATCAGGGCGAGTACGGGACCGCCTGGCAGCTGGTGCTGGCCTTCATCACGCTGACGATCCTGCCGGCGATCCTGATGTTCGTGTTTGCCCAGCGCCACCTCGTCACGGGGCTGACGGCCGGCGCCGTCAAAGGCTGAAAACGGAAAGGGCCGGCTGCGACCGCCGGCCCTCTCAACGAACCCAGCCGCGCGCCGGGCCTCACTTCTCGGAATTTCGGGGCTCGGAGGTCCTTTGCAGCGCCGCCGATGCGGACGCAGCTTGCGGACCGGAGAACACGTAGCGGGCGGCCGTGGCAAGGAACTGCCGGACGTAGCGGTCCGCCGTGGCAAGGTCGTCGCCGAAGAACATGTCGGCCGGCAAAATGCCGTTGGCGATGTTGGTCATCTCCCCCTCCCGGGCTTCCTGGTCGGTGCAAGAGCGTTCGCTCATCTCGTCCTGGATAGGGGGGCCGGCCGATCCTGTCTGTGACCGTGATCACAGGCCGGGACGACGCCGGAAGGCGACAGAGGGTCGCTTGCACGCGCAGTGCGCGACGCGTCAACGTTCCCGGAAAGTGTGCATGATCTGGTCGCCGAGAGGCTTGACCAGATAGGAGAGCACCGTCCGCGATCCCGTGGAAATGAACACTTCGACGGGCATTCCGGGGACGAGGCGCGGGCCAAACTGGTCAAACGCCTCTCTGGGCAGCTTGATGCGGGCGATGTAGTAGCCATGACCGGTGCGCTGGTCGACGACGACGTCCGGCGAGACCGTATCGACGTCGCCCTTGAATTCCGGCGTCGTCCGCTGGCCGAAAGCGGTGAAGCGCAGCATCGCCTCCTGGTCGGGATGGACCCGGTCGACCTCGTTGGGGCTGACCTGCGCCTCGACGACGAGCAGGTCGTCCTCCGGCACGATCAGCATGATCGGTTCGCCGGGGGTCACGACGCCGCCGACGGTGTGGACGGCGAGCTGGTAGACCGTGCCGCTGATCGGCGCGACGATATCCTGCCGCTTCATCTGATCCTCGGCAGCGATCTTGCGTTCCGTCAGTTCGTTGATGTTCGATCCGGCGTCGGCCAGCTCGCGGGAGACCTCGCTGCGCATGTCCTGGTCGACCTGCAGAATTTGCAGCTCCGCCTGCGCGATCTCGGCGCCGACCTGGCCCGTGGCGGATAGGATCTGGCCGAGCTGGCCGTCGAGTTGCGCCGACCGCCGCTCGGCGTCGGCCATGCGATCGGTGCCGACCAGATCCTTCTCGCGCAGAGTGCGGAGGCCTTCAACCTCCGGGGTGGTGAAGGCGATCTGCCGGCGGACGGCGCTTTCCTGCGCCCTGAGGCCAGCAAGCTGCTGCTCGAACTCGGATATCTTCTTGCGAAGCTGCTCCTTCTGGCCCTCCCGCGCCGCGCGCCGCAGCTCGAAGGCATGGGTCTCGATGGACAAGATCTCGGCCACGTCCGGCTCGTCCGCTCGGTCGAGCAGCTCCTTGGGGAAGGTCACTGACGCGGCGCCAATCCGTTCGGCTTCGAGGCGCGCCTTGCGGGCAAGCGCCTCGTCGAGCCCCTTGGTCACGATCCCGAGGTTGGCGCCGGCGAGCGTCGGGTCGAGCCTCATCAGGACGTCGCCGGCCTTGACCCTGTCGCCGTCCTTGACAAGGATTTCCTTGACCGTGCCGCCATCGCGGTGCTGCACCTTCTTGACGTTGCCGCTGACGACCAGGCGACCGCCGGTCACTACGGCGGAAGCAAAATCGATCGTCGCCGCCATGCCGCCGACGCCAAGGACAAGAAACGCGGCGGCAAGCCCGCCGACCGCCAGATGACGGCGGAGGCCGGAGCGGATCAGCGTCTTGTGCGGATGCTCCTGCTTGGCGCCGGTGATCGTCTTCTGCTCGCTCATACGGCCGCTTCCTGGCGCGCCTCGCGCCGATCATCGATGGTGGGGGTAGCCGCCGGCTTCAGCACCTTGCGCAGCACGTCTTCCTTCTGCCCGAACGCGGCGACGCCGCCGTTCACCATGGCAAGCGCCATGTCGACGCCTTCCAGCGCGCTCGGCCGATGGGCGACGACAATCGCGATTCCGCCGCGCTCGCGGATCGAACGGATCGCCTGGGTGAGAGCCGCATCGCCCTCGGCATCGAGATTCGAGTTGGGCTCGTCGAGCACGACGAGGAACGGATCGCCATAAAGCGCCCGGGCGAGGGCGACGCGCTGACGCTGGCCGGCGGAAAGCGACGAACCGGCCTCGCCGATCTCGGTCGAATAGCCGTTTGGCAGTCGCAGGACCATGTCGTGGACGCCCGCCGCCCGCGCCGCTTCGACGATGCGAAGCGGGTCGGGCTCGGCGTCGAAACGCGAGATATTCTCCGCTACTGTGCCCGCAAACAGCTCAACGTCCTGCGGCAGATAGCCGATATGCCGGCCAAGGGCGTCGGGGTGCCACTGTTCCAGCGCAGCGCCATCGAGACGGACGCGGCCGCGAGCCGGTGCCCAGGCGCCGATGACGGCCCGGACCAGCGACGATTTGCCGGCGCCGCTCGGGCCGATGACACCGAGCGCATTGCCTGCCCGCAGCGCGAAGCTCACATCGACCACCGACGGCCGGCTGGAGCCGGGCGGCACCACTGCGAGGCTCTCCACCGTCAGCGTCGCCTTCGGCTCCGGCAGAGGCATCGGTTCCGCGGTGTCGGGGAACTGGACGAGAAGCCGGTTGAGGCGATGCCAGGCCTGACGGCTGGCGACAAAGCCGCGCCAGTTCGCCACAAGCTGCTCAACCGGCTGAAGGGCGCGGGCGCTGAGGATGGACGCGGCGATGATGATGCCGAAGGACGCTCCCTGCTCGATCACCAGATAGGCGCCGAGGCCGAGCACCGCCGACTGGAACATCATCCGGAAGACGCGGGACGCGCCGGAAAAGGCGCCGGACTTCTCCAGAACCTTCAGGTGGCTCGCTTCATAGCTCCGATTGACCTCGCCCCAGCGGTCGGCGAGGCGGCCGGCCATGCCGAGCGAGCGCAGGACCTCGGCATTGCGGCGTCCGGCTTCGATGACCGCCAGGCGCTGGCTGCCCTTCTCCGAGGCCTTGAGCGATGCGGACCGGACCGTCATGTCGGTGGCCAGCGTCAGAAAGAAAATCACCACGGCGCCGAAGATGGTCATGAAGCCGATCAGCGGATGGATCAGGAAGCAAATGGTGATCTGGATCGGCAGGAACGGCATGTCGGCAAAGGCCGCCGGTCCGCCGGAGGAAATGAAGTTGCGGATCTGATCAAGGTCACGCAGCGGCTGCAGGCCGTCGCCGGGCAGCGAATTGCGGAGCGGCATGGTGACCACGGCCTTGAACACCTTCGGGTGGATGACCTCATCCACATAGGCGCCGACTCTGACCAAAATGCGTGCCCTGATCTGATCGAAAAAGCCGAGCGAGATATAAAGCAGGGCGACGATGGCGGCGAGGCCGAGCAGGGTGGGTATGCTCTGGCTGGGGACGACCCGATCGTAGACCTGAAGCATGAACAGCGGACCGGTCAGGGTCAGGATGTTCATGATCCCGCTGAACAGGATGATGCCCAGAAGTGCCCTGCGGCAATCGTAGATCGCCGAAGCGAGCTCGGATCGGCCCGTCGGCAGGCCTGTTTCTTTCGGTCGTAAAGCCACTGGAATCCGGCCCTCGGCGACTGGGGTACCACCCAAAGTCGCACTCTATCGCACCTTGGCTTCGGAAAAATCAACGAAAAGAGGAAACTGCGCAGTGAACGGCATCACACTTGGCTAGGGTTAACGAGCCATCCCCTCGTTTGCTTCACGCCAGCCCTGCCTGTCTCTTTGGTGAAAAGTCTCGCGATTCCAACATCTTCCACTCTCGGCGACTATCCTTCTTCCGCTCGGCGAAATTCTTCGTGCCGTCGGCGGGAACCATCGGGCCGACAGCCCTGAGCACAGATTGGGCATCTGAAAGATCAGCTTTGGCAGGGGTCTCCGCCTGCCGCGGGCGGTTGACCGGAGGTCGCCTGCATGTAGCTTGCAGGACCGGTCGCGCCGTTCGGGAAGACAGCACTTGCGGGATCCGAGCGCCGGCCGGAATGCCTCGGAAGTAACAGAGAACCTCGCCGCGGACACAGAGCGGCGGCTAGCGAGCGGGATGGCGAGAATCGCGGTGATCGGTGGCGGCATCGTCGGCTCGGCCGTCGGTGCCTGGCTCGTTGCGGACGGGCACTCGGTCACCATGTTCGAGAGAGCGCCAGAGGAACGCCACGCCTCGGGGGGCAATGCCGGGGTGATCGCGCTGCCGGACATATCGCCACTGGCGCGCCCAGGCATCATCATGGCGGTGCCTGGCTGGCTGTTCGACCCTCTCGGCCCATTGGCGCTGCGCATCAGGGACCTGCCGGCCCTCACGCCGTTTCTTCTCGATTTCATCGCCGCTTCGAATCCGCGACGGGTGAGGGCGGCAACGCTGGCTCTTGCGAGGCTGATGAAGACAGCGCTCGCCGACCACGAAGAACTTGCCCGTCGAAGCGGACTCTCCGGGCATATGCGCCGGACCGGAGCTCTCCATATTATCGACGGGGAAGCTGCCTACGGGGAAGCCCGCGAGGAGTGGTCGGAGCGGCACCGCCACGGCGTCGAGGTCAAGGAGCTCGCCCCGGAGGCGGCGCGCGATTTGGTTCCGGCACTCTCCGGACGCTTCACGCACGCCCTTTACGCGCCCGACTACTGGATGGTGACGAGCCCGCTCGCCATTCTCGAGGCGCTGCGCCGCCGGGTCCGGACGGCCGGCGTCCTGGACCGCCGCGATGCGGTCGCGATCCGCCGCGACGAAAGGGACGTCTCGGTGATCACCGCGGAAGGTGCCGACCTGCCCTTCGACCGGGTGGTGGTCGCCGCCGGGGTGTGGTCGCGCGACCTCGTCCACGATCTCGGCCTCAAGCTCCGTCTCGAGGCCGAGCGCGGCTACAACACCACTTTTCCCGGCCATCCGGTCGACCTGCCCATGCCGGTGTTCTTTTCCCAGTTTGGCTTTGTGGCGAGCCCGCTCGCCGACGGCTTGCGGGTGGGCGGCGCCGTCGAGCTGGCCCGACCCGATGCACCGCCCAACTACGTCCGGGCGGCGGCCATGCGGAAGATCATGCGCCGCTATGTTCCCGACCTGCCGGAAACGGGCGGGACAGAGTGGATGGGCCGACGGCCGGCGACGCCGGATTCGCTCCCCGTCATCGGATGCGATCCGCAAGACCCGCGGATCGTCTTCGCCTTCGGCCACGGCCATCTCGGCCTCACCCTTTCGGCGGTGACCGCGCGCCATGTGGCCGGGCTGATCGCCGGACAACGCGACCCGACCTTTCAGCCCTTCGGCATCGAGCGCTTCCAGTGAGGCCGACAAGGCGCTAATCCAGGAGCGGGAGCGCACATGGTCAGCAAGACCTTCTTCTGCATCGACGCCCACACCTGCGGCAACCCGGTGCGGGTTGTCGCCGGGGGCGGCCCGCCGCTTTCCGGCGCGACGATGAGCGAAAAGCGGCAGCACTTCATCCGCGAATACGACTGGATCCGCAGCGGGCTGATGTTCGAGCCGCGCGGCCATGACCTGATGTCCGGCTCGATCCTCTACGAACCACTGCGCGACGACACCGACGCGGCGCTCCTCTTCATCGAGACCACCGGGTGCCTGCCGATATGCGGCCACGGCCTGATCGGCACCGTCACCGTACTCATCGAGGAGGATCTGGTGCGGCCCGCTGAGGAGGGACGTCTTCGCCTCGAGGTGCCGGCCGGTATCGTCGAGGCCGAATACCGCCGCGACGGGCACGACCGGGTCGCCCAACTGCGCATCCGCAACGTGCCGTCCTTTCTCTGTCGGAAAGGACTGGAGGTCGATGTGCCCGACTTCGGGCGGATCGCTTTCGACGTCGCCTATGGCGGCAACTTCTACGCCATCATCGAGCCTCAGGAGTCCTATGCCGGGCTTGACGCGCTGACGGCCCTGGATATCCAGCGGCTTTCGCCGCTCGTCCGGCGACTGGTCAACGAGCGCTACGAATTCGTCCACCCGAAAGACCCCACCATCGCCGGCCTCCGCCATATCCTGTGGGCCGGTCCGCCGCACCACCCGCGAGCGGACGCCCGCAATGCCGTTTTCTATGGCGAGAAGGCCATCGACCGGTCGCCCTGCGGCACCGGGACGTCCGCGCGCATGGCGCAGAAGGCAGCGCGTGGCGAACTGAGGCTCGGCGACAGCTTCGTGCACGAATCGATCATCGGCAGCCTGTTTCACGGCCGGGTCGAAGCGGAAACCAAGGTCGGCGACTTTGATGCCATCGTGCCGTCGATCGCCGGCCAGGCGTGGACGACCGGCTACAACACCATCTTCCTCGACGACCGCGATCCCTTTGTGAAGGGATTCACCGTCGCCTGACGGGGCTGCGGCGTCCGGCCGACCCGATCCGCGCTGCTAGTAGAGGACGCCGTCGATCGGCTTCACCGGCTCGGGCACGTCGTCGGCGGCCATCATCTGCTTGAGATCGATCTCGATCACCCGGCACAGCGCCGATATCGGCACGTCGGTCACCCCGCCCTCGAACGGGTCTTCGGTCGAGTCGCTCACCTTCTCCATGATGAAGAACACCCAGGAGATCAGGACGGTGAACGGCACCATGATCAGTACATATTCGAGCGACAGCTCGGCCGACAGCTGGTGGAAACGCGTGTCGGCCTCAAAGACGTCGACGAAGGCGAGCGGCAGCAGGAAGATGAACACCCAGGTGAACATCAGCCCGAAGTTGGCTACCTGCCGCGGAAACGGCGTGTTCTTGATCCGCTCGCACCTGCCCTGCTGGGTATAGAACGTGCCGAGCAAGGTCATCAGCGCCACGTGGCGGTGGCTATCGAGGAAGCCGTCCTGGACGAGCGCCCTGAGCCGGTCGCCCTGACGCCGCAGAAGCTGGGTGGCGGGGTTGGCGTGCCTCTCGAGCTCGGCGGCCTCCTCGACGGGAAGATACCGCTGATAGGAGTCCGGGCTCTGGTGAAAGTCGGCATGGTCGAAGATGTGCCGGTAACCGAAGACGTGGCCCACCCGCGTCGCCTTGAGCCGGGATTTCCCTCTGAGCTGATAGGCGAGTGCGTTGACCCAGGCGATGTGCCGCCGGATCAGCTCGGTCTGGACGGCCGGATCGACCTCTTTGCCGGTCGCGTAGA
>Ga0210144_1000380_pt1 | contig 24565 bp, 25 predicted proteins | sample Muzzi_PWA_D2_FD_185532 | JGI IMG/M metagenome (GOLD analysis project Ga0210144, IMG submission 185532) | Wetland microbial communities from San Francisco Bay, California, USA, that impact long-term carbon sequestration - Muzzi_PWA_D2 (SPAdes) | ecosystem: Environmental > Aquatic > Marine >...
GAGTCCAGGCTCGGGCACCCGGCCTACGGCCCGCTACCATGCCCGGGCCGATGGCAGTCCCCAAGAAGAGAACTTCGAAGGCCCGGCGCGACAAGCGGCGCGCCAATCACAAGGCAGGCAAAGCGCGCCTCAACCGCTGCCCGCGCTGCCACAGCCCGCGGCTGCCGCACCGCGTCTGCCCGACCTGCGGCACCTACGCCGGGCGCGAGGTGATCGAGCACACGATGACCGAGCCGGCCGCGCCCGCCTCCGACGCCGAGTAGCGATGCAGGCGGGGCGCGGCGTGACCGTCGCCCTCGACGGCTTCGGCGCCGAGCAGGGCCCCGAGGCGCTCGCCGAGGGCGCCAGGCTGGCTGCGGCCGACGGGATCCGCTTGCGGGTCTTCGGCCCGGAGGGAGAGCTCGGCCTCGACCGGGTCGATGGCGTCGAGGTGGTCCCGACCACCGAATGGATCCGCAACGACGAGGAGCCGGTCCCCGCGGTCCGCGCCAGGAAGGAAGCCTCGGTGGTGCGCGCCGCCGCCGCTGTCGCCGCTGGCGAGGCCGACGCGATGGCCAGCCCCGGCTCGACCGGGGCGACGATGGCCGCGGCCACGTTCGGGCTGCGCCGCCTCAGGGGGGTGCAGCGGCCGGCGCTCGCCGTGCAGCTTCCGATCCCCGGCAAGGCGGTCCTCTTCCTCGACGTGGGCGCCAACGTCGACCTGCGCGCCCAGCACCTCGTCCAGTTCGCGTTCCTCGGCGCCGCCTTCAGCGAGGCGGTGCTCGGGGTCGAGCGGCCCCGCGTCGGGCTGCTCTCGGTCGGCGAGGAGGCCGGCAAGGGGAGAGAGGAGGTCGTCGCCGCCCACGCGATCCTCAGCGAGGCCAGCGGGGTCGAGTTCGCCGGCAACGTCGAGGGGCGCGACCTGCCGGCCGGAGTGGCCGACGTGGTCGTCACGGACGGTTTCACCGGCAACGTAGCGCTGAAGCTGATGGAGGGCACGGCGCGCACCGTTACAGCGGCGATTCGCGACGCCGCCCGTTCCAACCCGCTCGCCGCGCTCGGCGGCCTGCTGATGCGCCCGGCGCTGGGCGGGCTGCGGCGCGAGTTGCACCCCGACACGACCGGCGGCGCGATCCTGCTCGGTCTGCGGGGGATCGCCGTGGTCGGCCACGGCAGCGCCGGCGCCGAGGGGATCGCCAACGCCCTGCGGCTGGCGGCGCGCTGCGTCGAGGTCGACGCGATCGGGCGCACCGCGGCGCTGCTCCAACAGGCAGGCGCCACGCGCGGTTCGCTCGCCGCCGGGCAGGGGCCGTGATAGGAAGTCGGGCATGAACAGGAACGAGGTCTTAGAGCTGGTCCGCGGCCACCTGGCCGAGGAGCTCGAGGTCGACGCCGCCGAGATCGGCGAGGGCACCCGCTTCAAGGAGGATCTCGAAGCGGACTCGCTCGACCTCTACGAGCTGGTGATGGAGCTGGAGGACCGCTACGGCGTTTCAATCTCCGAGGAGCAGGCGGCGGGGATCGAGACGGTCGGCGACGCGGTCTCCTTCGTCCTGGAGCACGCTCCGGCGTGAGCGCGGACCGAGCAAGAGTGCATATCTGGTTCTTCGCGCCGCGAGCGAAGCGCGAGGCGATGCGGTGAGCGCCTCGGGGCTCGCGGAGCTGATCGCAAGCCTCCCCGACGACCTGCGGCGCCGGGCTCTCACCCACTCCTCCTGGAGCGAGGAGCAGCCCGAGTCCTACGAGCGGCTCGCCTACCTGGGCGACAGCGTGCTCGCCCTGGCGGTCGCCGCCGACCTCTACGAGCGCTTCCCGGAGGTCGATTCCGGCGGTCTCACCAAGATCCACAACCACGCGGTGAGCGGCGCCTCCTGCGCCGAGGTTGGCCGCGAGCTGGGCGTCCCGGAGATGCTGCGGGACGCCGAGCCGGGGGTCGAGGACGGGATCCCGGCGGAGGTTCTGCTGGCCGGCTCGCGGCCGCTGCCCGAGGTCACCGAGGCGCTGATCGGCGCCTGCTTCGTCGCCTTCGGCTTTGGGCGGGTCGCCCCGGCCGTGGCCGATGCCTTCGCCGCCCAGGTCGATCACGCGACAGAGGCCCTGGTCGACGCGAAGTCGGCCCTGCAGGAGCTGCTCGCCCGCCGCAGAGCGCGCGTAAGCTACGCGGTGATAGGCGAATCCGGCCCCGCCCACCGGCGGACGTTCGAAGTCGAGGCCACGGTCGATGGAGAACGGGTTGGCAGGGGCGCCGGCCGGAGTAAGAAGGCGGCTGAGCAGATGGCGGCCGAGCAGGCCCTCGAGCTGTTCGAGGGCCGGCCATGAGGTCGCGTCCGACCGAAGCGCGAGCCTTCGCAACTGAGGACGAGGGATGTATCTGAGAGCGATCGAGATGAAGGGGTTCAAGTCGTTCCCCGAGCGCACCCGGCTGGAGTTCTCGCCGGGCGTCAGCGTGATCGTCGGCCCCAACGGCTCGGGCAAGTCGAACATCACCGACGCGGTGCTCTGGGCGCTCGGCGAGCAGAGCCCGGGGGCGGTGCGCGGCGCCTCGATGCAGGACGTGATCTCGGCCGGCGGCGACGGCGTCGGCCGGCGCCGGGCCGCGCAGGTCGAGGTCGTGATCGACAATGCCGAGGGGCGCGCCGCGAGCGAGCTTTCGGAGATCTCGATCCAGCGCCGGCTCGATCGCTCCGGCGACGGCGTCTACCGCCTGAACGGCGCCCGCTGCCGCCTCGTCGACGTGGTGGAGGTTCTCTCCGACACCAACCTGGGGCGGGAGATGCACTCGGTGATCAGCCAGGGCCGGGTCGAGTCGATCGTTCACTCCAAACCGCGCGAGCGGCGGCTGCTGGTCGAGGAGGCCGCCGGCCTCGGCAAGCACCGCAAGCGCCGCCGCCGCGCCGAGCTGAAGCTGCGCGCGGCGCGCGACAACCTCGACCGGGCGCTCGACGTCGAGCGCGAGGCGCGGGCTCACCTGCGGCCGCTGAAGCGGCAGGCGCAGGCAGCTGAGCTGGGGGCGAGGATCGAGCATGAGGAACTCGAGCTGCGCGGCCGGCTGGTCGCCGAGGAGCTGCGCTTCGGGGCCGACCGGGCGGAAGCGGCGGAGCAGGCGGCCGAGCAGGCACGCGCCGAGCAGGAGGCGATCGAGGAGCGCCTCACCGCTGTCAGCGAGCGCCGCCGCGCCGCCGAGGAGCGCTTCGCGGCGCGCGACCGCGAGCGCACCCTCGCCTGGGGCCTGCTCACCAAGCTGCGCGGTGAGCAGCAGCGGATTGCCGTGCGGGCGATCGCCCTCGGCGACCGCGAGACGGAGTTGGCGGAGGCGCTGGAGGGCCTGCGGGCCGAGTTCGGGCCGCTCACCCTCGACCTGGCGGCAGCGGAGGGCGCCCCGGCCGAGCGCGCCCGCGAGCTGGACGGGGAGCTGGCGGAGATCGACAAGGGTCTCACGGCCGCCGCGGAGGGTTTTGGCGTCGCCCGCTCCGCCGACGCGGCCGAGTCCGAGCGCGAGGCGGCGCTTGTGGCGATCCGCAGCGGGGCCGAGCGCGCCTCGCGGCACGCCCGCCGCGCCGAGGGGCTGCTCGGTGAGCGCCACCGCGAGGCGCTGCGCGAGCGGGTCGCGGCCGGCGAGGAGCTGCTCGACGACGTCCGCGCCGCTGCCGCGGCGGCGGCGACGGCGGAAGCGGCGATCCTCGCCCGGGTCGAAGCGATCGAAGCGAAGGTGGTCGGCGAGCAGGACGGGGGCGACGAGATCGCCGAGGAGATGCGTGACTGCGCGCGCCGGGAGTCCGAGCTGCAGGTCGAGATGAAGGCGGTCTCCGACAGGCTGACCGAGGTCGAGGTCGAGGCTGCCCACCTGGGCGATCGCCGCGCGGAGGCCGCCAAGGAGCTGGCGGCGATCGCCGCGCGCCTCGGCGAGGAGGTCGAGCCGGCAGCCGACGCGCTGAGCGATCAGGAGCGCAGCGAGATCGACCGGCGACTGCAGCGTCTGGAGCGCCGCCGCGCCCAGATCGGCCCGGTCAACCCGCTGGCCGAGCAGGAGTTCGAGGAGGCGCGCGAGCACGTCGAGTCGCTGCAGCTCCAGCGCGAGGACACCGAGCGCGGGATGCGCGAGCTGGAGGCGCTGATCCGCGACATCGATCACGAGATCGAGCGCGCCTTCGAGCAGACCTTCGAGGCGACCGCGAAGAACTTCGAGGAAATGGTCGAGCACCTCTTTCCGGGCGGCCGCGGGCGCCTGCGCCGCGTGGCGCTGCACGCGGTCGACGAGAACGACGAGGAGGAGGAGCGCAGTGAGCTCGGCGTGGAGATCGAGGTGACCCCGGCCGGCAAGTCGACGCGCAAGCTCTCGCTGCTCTCCGGCGGCGAGAAGTCGCTGGTCGCGCTGGCCTTCGTCTTCGCCGTCTTCCTCGCCCGCCCCTGCCCCTTCTACATCCTCGACGAGGTCGAGGCGGCGCTCGACGACGCCAACATCGACCGCTTCCTGCAGCTGATCCGCCGCTTCTCGAGCCGCGCCCAGTTCGTCGTCGTCACCCACCAGAAACGGACGATGGACGCGGCCGACGTGCTCTACGGGGTAACGATGGGAGGCGACGGCGTCACCCGGGTGGTCTCCCGCCGCCTGCCGCGCGAAGCGGAGGCCGGGGCCGGCGACGGCGCCTCCGGTCCGCCGGCCCTCGAAGCGGCCTGAACCTGCGGTGAGCACCTCCTGGCAGGAGATCTTCGACCTCGGCGCGCGCCAGGCGGAGGCCGGCCGCGAGCCGGAGAGCGAGGAGCGGCGCCGGGGCGTCTTCCGCCGGCTCCGCGAGAGCCTCTCGAAGAGCCGCCAGTCGCTGGTCCAGGAGGTCTCGGCCAGCCTCTTCGACCGGCTCGATGAGGAGACCTGGGAGCGGCTGGAGGAGGCCCTGATCCTCGCCGACGTTGGCGCCCCGACCACGGCAGAGGTGGTCGAGAGGCTGGAGCGCGAGGTCGAGGGGGGTGCCGTTTCGGCCGACGGCGAGGCGGTCCGCGACCGCCTGATCGAGATCCTCGCCGAGGTCGCCTCGTCGGGGCGCGGGCCGATCGACCTGAGCGGCGAGCCGGCTGTGCTGCTGATGGTCGGCGTCAACGGCACCGGCAAGACGACGACGATCGGCAAGATCGCCTGGCACCTCTCCAGGGAGTTCGGCCTCTCTGTCGTAATGGCCGCCGCCGACACCTACCGCGCCGCCGCCGCAGAGCAGCTCGCCGAGTGGGCGGAGCGGGCGGGCGCCGAGCTGGTCCGCTCGGCGCCCGGCGGCGATCCCGGCGCGGTCGCCTTCGACGCGGTCGCCGCCGCCCGCGCCCGCGGCGCCGACGTGGTGATCGTCGACACCGCCGGCCGACTTCACACCCAGGGAAACCTGATGGACGAGCTGGCCAAGGTGCGGCGGGTGATCGCCAAGCAGATGCCCGAGGCGCCGCACGAGACGCTGATCTCGATCGACGCGACCACCGGCCAGAACGGGCTGCGCCAGGCGAAAGTGTTCGCCGAAGCGGTCGAGGTCGACGGCGTCGTCCTCACCAAGCTCGACGGCACCGCAAAGGGCGGCATCGTGCTGGCGATCGCCGCTGAGCTGGGCATCCCGGTGAAGCTGATTGGCACCGGCGAAGCGCTGGAGGACCTGCGTCCCTTCGATCCCGGCGACTTCGCCCGCGCGCTGCTCGCCGAGTAGCGACCGCGGTAGTCATTTGAACCGCTGTGCGAGCCAAAGCTCTACCGCGCTGCCCTAAGCTCCGTTGAGGTGTTCGACCAGCTCTCAGACCGCCTCCAGGCGACGCTCTCCGAGGTCCGCTCGCGCGGCAAGCTGAACGAGGGCGACGTCGACGCGGCGATGCGCGAGATCCGCCTCGCCCTGCTCGAGGCGGACGTCAACTTCAAGGTCGTCAAAGGCTTCACCAAGACGCTGAAGGAGCGCTGCCTCGGTTCCGATGTGCTGGAGAGCCTCGACCCCGGCCAGCAGGTGGTGAAGATCGTCGACGAGGAGCTGACCGCGCTGATGGGCGGTGCCGGCCGCGGCCTCGCCTTCGCCTCCCACGGCCCGACCGTGGTCCTGATGGCCGGCCTTCAGGGCTCGGGCAAGACGACCGCCTGCGCGAAGCTGGCCCGCCACCTCGGCGAGTCCGGCAAGGACGTCGCCCTCGCCGCCTGCGACGTCTACCGGCCGGCCGCGGTCGACCAGCTGGTCACCGTCGGCGAGCGGGCCGGCGCGCACGTCTACCAGCAGGGCACCGATCGCGACCCGGTCGAGATCGCCGCCTGGGCGCTCGACCGCGCCCGCGCCGACGAGCGCGACGTGCTGATCGTCGACACCGCCGGGCGCCTCCACATCGACGCCGAGCTGATGGAGGAGCTGGCGAGGATCCGCAAGCGGATCAAGCCGCACGACGTGCTGCTGGTGGTCGACGCGATGACCGGCCAGGACGCGGTCGGCGTCGCCGAATCGTTCGCCGAGACGGCTGAGTTCGACGGCGTGGTGATGAGCAAGCTGGACGGCGACGCCCGCGGCGGCGCAGCGCTCTCGGTCAACGCGGTGACCGGCAAGCCGATTTTCTTCGCCTCGACCGGCGAGAAGCTGGACGCTTTTGAGCGCTTCCACCCCGACCGGATGGCCTCGCGCATCCTCGGCATGGGCGACGTGCTCAGCCTGATCGAGAAAGCCGAGAAGCAGGTCGACGAGGACCAGGCCGCCGACCTGCAAAAGAAGCTGGAAAGCGACCGTTTCACGCTGGAGGACTTCCTCCAGCAGATGCGGCAGGTGCGCAAGATGGGCCCGCTCAGCGGCTTGATCGGGATGCTGCCCGGGATGGGCGCGATGAAGCAGCTGAAAGGCGCCGAAGTCGACGACGGCGAGCTGGACCGGGTCGAGGCGATCATCCTCTCGATGACCCCACTGGAGCGCGCCAACCCGGCGATCATCAAGGGCTCGCGCCGCAAGCGGATCGCCGCCGGCTCGGGGACCAAGGTCCAGCACGTCAACCAGCTGGTCAAGCAGTTCGACCAGATGCGCAAGCTGATGCGCCAGATGGTCTCCGGCAAAGCCCCCGACCCCCAGCAGCTCGCCCAGATGGCGGGCGGCGCTCCGCGCCCCAAGTACCGCAGGCGCTAACCTGCCGGGCCGCTAATGGCAGTGCGAATCAGACTGAGAAGGGTGGGTTCGAAGAAGAACCCCGTGTGGCGGATCGTGGTCGCCGACAAGCGCTCCCCGCGCGACGGGCGGACGATCGAGACGATCGGCCGCTACAACCCGCAGACCGAGCCCTCGACGATCGAGCTCGACGAGGAGCGCGCTCGCCACTGGATCGAGCACGGGGCGCAGCCCTCCGAGACGGTCGCCACCCTGCTGCGCACCAAGGGCATCGCCGCCTCCGGAAGCTAGGCCGCATGACGGAGCTGCTCGAGTTCCTTGTCAGGGCGCTGGTCGAAGAGCCCGACGCCGTTGAGGTCGCGGAGCTGGAAGAGGACGGCGACCTGATCTACGAGATCAGCGTCGCCGAGGCGGACCTGGGGCGGGTGATCGGCAAAGGGGGGCGGATCGCCAACGCGATCCGGACGATCGCCAAGGCCGCCGCCGTGCGGCTCGATCGACGGGTGATCGTCGACATCCTCGACTGAGGTTGGGGGCGGAGTCCGCCGAATCTCATGAGACTCGACATCTTCAGCCTGTTTCCTGAGGCGTTCGACTGGTTCCGAGGCCAGCGGTCCGTCCAGAACGCGTTGGGCGAAGGGAACGAGCTGAGGCTGTTCGACTATCGCGAGGCGACCCCGCTGGGGGCGGGCCAGGTCGACGACGCGCCCTACGGGGGCGGGGCGGGGATGGTGCTGCGGGTCGACGTGGTCGATGCGGCGCTGCAGGCGGCGTATCGGAGCGGGGAGAGCCCACGGGTAGTGCTCCTGTCTCCGACCGGCCGGCTGCTCGACGACGAGCTGGCGGACGAGCTGACCCGCGAGCGTCACCTGGCGCTCCTCTGCGGGCGGTACGAGGGGTTCGACGAGCGCGTGCACGAGCATCTGGCCGACGACGAGGTCTCGATCGGGCGCTACGTGCTGGCCGGGGGCGAGCTGCCGGCGATGGTGCTCGCGGACGTGGTGATGCGGAAGCTGCCGGGGGCGCTGGGGCACGAGCGGAGCGCGGTGGAGGAGTCGTTCAGCCCGGTGCTGGAGGGAGCCCCGGAGTACCCGCACTACACGCGCCCCGCCAGCTACCGGGGTTGGCAGGTGCCGGACGTGCTGGTCTCCGGCGACCACGAGCGGGTGCGCCGCTGGCGCGCCGAGCAGAGCCGGCTCCGGGCCGGGCAGCTCGAAAAAGATCCCGAGTAGGTACGATTCCTCGGCCGCGCGACGCCCAGCACGGGTCGGGCGGCTTTTTCTCGCCAGCGAGCGAAGCGCGAGGATTTGAATGAGCAGCGTTATCGACAGCATCGAGCGGCGCCAGCAGAGGCAGGGGCTTCCGTCCTTCGCCCCGGGCGACCGCGTGCGCGTCCACTTCCAGGTCGTCGAGGGCAGCCGCCGCCGCACCCAGGTGTTCGAGGGAATCGTTCTGCGGCGGCAGGGATCCGGCGCCCGCGAGACCTTCACGGTGCGCAAGCAGTCCTTCGGCGTCGGCGTCGAGCGGACCTTCCCGCTGCACTCGCCGAAGATCGAGAAGCTGGAGATCGCGGCGCGGGGCGACGTTAGGCGCGCCAAGCTCTACTACCTGCGGGGCCGGGTGGGCAAGGCCGCTCGGGTAGCCGAGCGGCGCTGGGGAATCGACGAGGAGCTGATCGCGACGCCGGCCGGGGTCGAGGAGCCGCAGGCAGTGGACGCCGAGGGCGTCACTCAAGACGAGCTCGAGGCGGAGGCCGTGGAGGAGCCGGCGGCGGAGGACGAGGCTGGAGAAGAGGCAACGGACGCCGAGGCGCCCGGGGCGGGGGAGACCGAGGAGAACGCCGCGGCGCAGGATGCCGAGCATGAGTCGCCGCCCGACGAGGGCGAGGACTCCGGCGAGGACTCGGTCTGAGACGGCTCATCCCCAAGCCGACGAGCCGCGCCGGCGGGCTGATCGAGCTCGTCGTGATCGTGGCGCTGGCGCTGGGCCTGGCGCTGGCGATCCAGGCCTGGCTGGTCAAGCCGTACCAGATCCCCTCGCAGTCGATGGAGCCGACCCTCGACGTCGGCCAGCGCGTCCTCGTCAACCGGTTCATCTACCACTTCACCGATCCGGGGATCGGCGACGTCGTCGTCTTCCATCCGCCGGCGGGAGCCGACCGCGGCACCGAATGTGGCGTCCCTCATCGGCCGCGGGAAGCCTGCCCGAAGGCGACCGCCGCCGAGTCGAGCCAGAACTTCATCAAGCGGATTGTCGCCGGGCCGGGCGACACGCTCAGCGTCCGCAACGGCCACCCCGTCGTCAACGGCGTGGAGAAGGCGAGCGAACCGTACACGCTTCCCTGCGGCGCGAGCAGCGCCTGCAACCTGCCCAAGTCGATCACCATTCCACCCGACTCCTACTTCATGATGGGGGACAACCGTGGGGCGAGCGACGACAGCCGTTTCTGGGGACCCGTCCCCCGCAGGTGGATCATCGGCGAGGCGTTCGCCACCTACTGGCCACCCGACCGGATCGGCACCCTCTAAGGCCCGGTCGAAGACGCATCGGCGCCGCTTGGCCCGGTCCCGAAAGCTGTTCTCCTTCGACCGGGGCCTGGGGTCGAGGTTCGTGGCGGGGGCGGACGAGGCAGGTCGGGGGTGCCTTGCGGGGCCGCTGGTCGCCGCCGCCGTGCTGATCGACTACGGCACCCTGTCCCAGACTGATCGCCGCGCCCTGGCCGGCCTGCACGACTCCAAGCAGATGGACCCGGAGCGGCGCGAGGAGCTGTACCCGGCGGTGCTGCTGGCCGCGGCCCGGGTCAGCGTCGTGGTCCGCTGCGTGCGGGGGATCGACGGTCGCGGCCTGCACGTCACCAACCTCGAGGCGCTCTCCACGGCCCTGAAGCGGCTGGCGCCGGACGGGGAGACGACCTGCCTGGTCGACGGCTTCTCGCTGCGCGGGTGTGCGGTCCCGCACCGCGCCGTGGTCGAGGGGGACGGGACGAGCGCGGCGATCGCCGCCGCCTCGGTGATCGCCAAGGTCAGCCGCGACCGCTACATGCGGGGCGCGGCCCGCCGGCACCCGGGTTGGGGCTTCGACGCGCACGTCGGCTACTCGACCCCCGAGCACCGCGCGGCGATCGAGCGGATCGGTATCTCGCCGCTGCACCGCCGCTCGTTCGACTCGGTGGCCTATTCTCAGCTCGAGCTGTCCGGCTAGAACGCTCCCTCGATGTGCTCGAAGTCGGACGCGCGGCCGACCCGGTCGAAGCTGACGCCGACCGCGTCGAAGCGGATCTCGGTGTAGCGCGGCAGCTTCCGCCGCTTGCTCATCCAGGCGGTGGCGAGGCGGCGGACGCGGCGCCGCTTGCGCGGTCCGACCGCGAGGACCGGGCGCTCGGGGCCGTAGGCGGAGGCCTCGCGCCCCGCCTTCACCTCGACGAAGACCAGCGTGCGGCCATCGAGGGCGATCAGGTCCAGCTCGCCGTAGCGGCTGCGGGCGTTGCGCTCGACGATCTCCCAGCCGGCGGCGGCGAGGCGCTCTGCGACCAGCTCCTCGGCCCGCCTGCCCAGCCGCTGTCGTCGCGCGCTCATCGCCGCCGACGCTAGGGGCCGGCGGCGCGCGGGTGGCGCGCAGGTGGTGACGAAAGCGAGACGAAGATTGCGCTGCGCCTTTCGGCACGGAGTATTTGGCGAAAATTGACATCCGGCGCACCACGCGTGAAGCGAGACCGGCAAGCGTTCCCGCCGTGCTCGCCACGGCACGGACATTCACGCTCGACGGCATCGAGGCCCGGCCGGTGCGGGCCGAGGTCGACGTCCGTCGCGGCCTGCCCGCCTTCTCCCTGGTCGGCCTGCCCGACGCGGCGGTGAGGGAGGCGCGGGAGCGGGTGCGAGCGGCGCTCGCCAACTGCGGCTTCGACTTCCCGATGCAGCGGATCGTCGCCAACCTGGCGCCGGCCAGCCTGCGCAAGGCCGGCCCGGGCTTCGACCTGCCGATCGCAGTCGCCCTGCTGATCGCCTCCGGGCAGCTCGAGTGGGAGGCCCTGCCGCGCCTGGCGATGGTCGGCGAGCTGGCGCTCGACGGAGCGATCCGGCCGGTCCCCGGCGTGCTGGCGATCGCCGAGGCGGCGCGGGAGATGGGCGCCGAGGCGATCGCGGTGCCAGCCGTCAACGGGCGGGAGGCGGCCTTGGCCGGCGAGATCGAGGTGCTGGCGCTCGACAGCCTCGCCCAGGTCCCGGCGCTTGCGGCCGGGGACTGGAGGCCGCCACGACCCGAGCCGCTGCCCCTGCCGCTGACCCCCGGCTCCGGCGTTCCCGACCTCGCCGAGCTGCGCGGCCAGGCGCACCTGCGCTACGCGCTGGAGGTCGCAGCTGCCGGCGGCCACAGCCTGCTGATGGTCGGCCCGCCGGGGGCCGGCAAGTCGCTGGCGGCCAGCCGCCTGCCCTCGATCCTGCCGCCGCTGGCCCCGGAGGAGGCGTTGGAGGTGGCGCGGATCGCCAGCGCCTGCGGCCGTCTGGACGGCCGCCCGGGGGGCCGCCCCTTCCGCGCCCCGCACCACACCGTCAGCCCGGCCGGGCTGATCGGCGGCGGCAATCCGCCCGCTCCCGGGGAGGCGACCCTGGCGCACCGCGGCGTCCTCTTCCTCGACGAGCTCTGCGAGTTCCACCGTGACTCGCTGGAGGCCCTGCGGGCGCCGCTGGAGGACGGCAAGATTTCGATCGCCAGGGCGGGCAGCGCCCGCCGCCTGCCCTGCCGCTTCATGCTGGTCGCCGCCGCGAACCCCTGCCCCTGCGGCCGCGGAGAGGGCGACGCCGAGTGCGACTGCGCGCCGCTCGAGGTGCGCCGCTACCAGGGCAAGCTGAGCGGCGCCCTGGCCGACCGCATCGACCTGCTGGTGCCGATCCGCCAGCCGAGCGCAGCGGAGATCGGCGGCCCGCCGGGCGAGCCGTCGGCCACAGTGCGCGAGCGGGTTGCGGCGGCGCGCGAGCGGCAGCGGCAGCGCCTCGGACCGGGGCGATGCAACGCGGACATGTCCCCCGGCGAGGCGCGCGAGTGCGTCCTCGCCGAGTCCGCCGCCGTGCTGCTCGCCGACGCCTACGCGCGCCGGCGGCTGAGCGGCCGCGCCCACGATCGGGTGCTGCGGCTGGCGCGCACCGTCGCCGACCTGGCCGGTACGGAGACGGTCGAGCGCGACCAGATCGCCCAGGCGCTACAGCTGCGCCGGAGGGACCATGACTGAGCCCAGCGCCTGTCCCGCGTGCCTGCGCCGCGCCCGCCTGCTCGCCCACCTCGCCCCCTACATCGAGAAGCTCGCCTCCGGCGAGCCAGGATCGCGCTCGCCGGAACTGCTGCGCCTCTCGAACGAGGACCTGGTCGCCGCCGCGGCGCCGAAGCTCGCCGCGCAGGTGCTGGCCCGGGTCGAGGCGACGCGGGAGGGCCGGCTGCGCTCCGAGCTGGACGCAGCCGGGTGCTGGGCCTGCTGCCGGCACGACTCCCTCTACCCGGCTGCCCTGCGCGATGCCGACGACGCGCCCTGGGCGTTGATCGGAAGGGGAGACCCGGCGCTGCTGGAGGGGCTGGAGCCGGCCGGGGTCGTGACCGTGGTCGGGGCCCGGCGGGCCAGCTCCTACGGCCGCGAGGTCGCCCGCCAGCTGGGCCGCGAGCTGACCGCGGCGGGGCTGGTCGTGGTCAGCGGCCTCGCCTTCGGGATCGACGCCTGCGCTCACCGCGGTGCGCTCGAAGCCGGCCGTAGCTTCGCGGTGCTCGGCTGCGGCGCCAACGTCGCCTACCCGGCGGCCCACCGCTCACTCTGGCGGCGGATCGGCGAAAGCGGCCTGGTGCTCTCCGAGCTGCCGCCGGGGGAGGGCGCCTGGCGCTGGACGTTCCCGGCACGCAATCGGATCATGGCGGCGCTGGCGGCGATGACGGTCGTGGTCGAGGCGGCGGAGCGCTCCGGCTCGCTGATCACCGCCGACCTGGCGGCCGACCTCGGCCGTGACCTCGGCGCGGTGCCCGGCCCGGTCGGCTCGCGCCTCTCGGCTGGGCCGAACAACCTGCTGGCCGGGGGCGCCTGCGTCGTCCGCGACGCCCAGGACGTGCTCGACGCGATGCTCGGGCCGGGCGCGCGGCGGGTCGAGCGAACCGGGCCACCGCTCGGAGAGCCCCAGCTCGCCGTGCTCGAGTCGCTCGAGCTGGGCGCCGAGACGGGCGACGCGATCGCCGCCGAGCTGGGCCTCTCCGGCGCGGAGACCGCAGCAGCCCTCGCCGACCTCGAGGCGGCCGGCTACGTCTCCTGCTCGCTGGCCGGAAACCACTCCCGCACAACCCTGAAGCCGCCCTCCGGCATCTAGGCTGCGCTGCGATGGGCTCGACGAGGATCCCCGCGGTGCTCTCGATCGCCGGCTCGGACTCCGGCGGCGGCGCCGGCATCCAGGCCGACCTGAAGGCGTTCGCCGCCTGCGGCGTGCACGGGATGACCGCGATCACCGCGATCACCGCGCAGAACACGGTCGGGGTGAGCGCCGTCGAAGCGATCGCGCCGGAGACGATCGTCGCACAGGTGCGCGCCGTCGCCCGGGACATCGGCGTCGACGCGGTGAAGGTCGGCATGCTCGGCACCGCGGAGACGGTCGACGCCGTGGTCGAGGCGCTCGACCTGGTGGGCGAGGCGCCGGTCGTCGTCGACCCGGTGATGGTGGCCGAGAGCGGCGCCGAGCTGCTCGACGAGCCGGCCCGGCAGGCCCTGGTCGAACGGCTGCTGCCACTCGCCGCCGTCGTCACGCCGAACATCCCCGAGGCGCGGGTGCTGAGCGGAGCGGGGGAGGCGGCCTCCCAGGAGGACCTGGCGCGCGAGGTGCTGGCGCTGGGGCCGCGGGCCGTGGTCGTCACCGGCGGCCACAGCGAGCGGCTCGTCGACGTCTTCTTCGACGGCGCCGAGGCGGCGGCGATCGAGGGGGAGAGGCACCCGGATGGCGCCTCGCACGGTTCCGGCTGCACGCACTCCTCGGCCCTGGCCGCCTTCCTCGCCCGCGGCAACTCCCCGCTGGAGGCGGCCCGGAGAGCGCGCCAGATCGCCTCGGCTGCGGTTGGCGCCGGCCTCAGGGAGATCGGTGAGGGGGCCGGCCCGGTCGACGTCTTCGGCCTGACGATCACGCGACCCCGTCAGTAGATTCCCACCGCATGACGACCAAGACCGCACTGCCCCGTCCCCGTTCCAGCACCGTCTTCGACGGCCCCGACCGCGCCCAGGCCCGTGCCTATATGAAGGGCATCGGGTTCGATGACGAGGCGCTCAGCCGCCCGACGATCGGTGTCGCCAACACCTGGACCGAGGCGATGCCCTGCAACTTCCACCTGCGCGGACTCGCCGAGCACGTCAAAGACGGGGTGCGGGCCGCCGGCGGCACGCCGCTGGAGTTCAACACGATCGCGATCTCCGACGGGATCACGATGGGCACCCAGGGGATGAAGACCTCGCTGGTCAGCCGCGAGGTGATCGCCGACTCGATCGAGCTGATGGCACGCGGCTACCAGTTCGACGCGGTCGTCGTCCTCTGCGCCTGCGACAAGACGATCCCCGGCGGCGCGATGGCGCTGGCTCGGCTCGACGTCCCCTCGATCCTTCTCTACGGCGGCTCGATCGCTCCCGGTCACTGGCACGGGCACGACGTCACGATCCTCGATGTCTTCGAGGCGGTCGGCGCCCACGCGGCCGGCGAGATGAGCGACGAGGAACTGAACGAGCTGGAGGGCGTCGCCAGCCCCGGCGCCGGCGCCTGCGGCGGCCAGTTCACCGCCAACACGATGGCCTGCGCCTTCGAGGCGCTGGGGATCAGCCCCGGCGGCTCGGCGATGGTGCCGGCCGAAGACGACGAGAAGGGCACCGTCGCCGAGAAGATCGGCGAGCTGACGATGAACGCGCTCGCCGAGGACCTGCGTCCGAGCCGGATGATCACCCGCGAGTCGCTGGAGAACGCGATCGCCTGCGCCTGCGCCTCGGGCGGCTCGACCAACGTGGTCCTGCACCTGCTCGCGCTCGCCTACGAGGCCCGGGTCGAGCTGAGCATCGACGACTTCGAGCGGATTTCGCGCTCGACCCCGCTGCTCGCCGACCTCAAGCCGGGCGGGCGGTTCGTCGCCACCGACCTCTACCGGGCGGGCGGCGTGCCGCTGGTCCTCCAGCGGCTGGCGGAGGCCGGAATCCTGCACGAGGACGCGCTCACGGTGACCGGCCGCACGATCGGCGAGGAGGCCGCCGCGGCGAGCGAGGCCCCGGGCCAGGAGGTGGTGCGGCCGCTGTCGGATCCGCTCAAGCCGGAGGGCGGGCTGGCGATCCTGCGCGGCAACCTCGCCCCGGAGGGGGCGGTGGTGAAGCTGGCCGGCACCGAGCGAACCAAGCAGAGCGGCCCGGCCCGCATCTTCGAGTCTGAGGAGGAGTGCTTCCGCGCGGTCAAGGAGCAGAACATCAACCCCGGCGACATCGTCGTGATCCGCAACGAGGGGCCGGCCGGCGGCCCCGGGATGCGGGAGATGCTGCAGGTGACCGCAGCGATCGTCGGCGAGGGCCTCGGCGAGGACGTCGCGCTGCTCACCGACGGGCGCTTCTCCGGCGCGACCCGCGGATTGATGGCCGGCCACGTCGCCCCCGAGGCGGTCAAGGGCGGCCCGATCGCCGCGTTGCGCGAGGGCGACGAGATCAGCTTCGACGTCGACGCCCGGCGCCTCGACGTCGCCCTCTCCGACGAGGAGATCGCCCGGCGGGTGGCCGAGTACCAGCCGCCCCCGGCGCTGTACGAGCGCGGCGTGATGGCCCGGTACGCCGCTGCCGTCGGTTCGGCCGAAAAGGGCGCGGTTACCTTCTGAAGCCGATCTGCGCCGCTAGCCGGCCAAGAAGTCGTCGAGCAGGGCGTTGAAGCGAGCCGGCCGCTCCATCTGGGGGACATGGCCGGTGCGCTCGAACAGCTCCAGGCGGGACTCCGGGATCAGCCGGTGGTAGCCGATCGCCGCCTCGACCGGGACGATGCGGTCGTTGAGGCCCCAGACGACCAGCGTCGGGATCTCGATCTCGGTCAGCCGGTGGCGGGTGTCGTAGCCGCCGATCGCCCGGATCGCGTCGGCGAACGCGGGGCTGCGCAGACCCGGTTCCATCTGCTCGGCCAGCAGCTCGGGGCGGATCCGGTTCGGGTAGTGGACGAGGTTGCCGAAAGCAAAGCGGCGACCTTTGGCGCGGGTCAGCCAGGTACGCCGCCGGGTCGCGAGGAGTGGCGCCAGCGTTTCGAACGCCACGACCCTCGTTTCGACCCACCGCCCTTCCAGCTCGGCGAAGCTGATCCCGGCGGCCGAGACGAGCATCAGCCGCTCGAACCGCGTGGGCTGCTCGATCACCGCCTCGGTCGAGACGAAGCCCCCCATCGAGTTGCCGACCAGCGCCGCCACCCGGTCGATCCCCAGCTTCTCGCAGAAGTCGTGGATCAGGCGGCCGTAAGCGGGCATGTCGATCGGCCAGGAGGGCATCGGGCTGTCGCCGAATCCCGGCAGGTCGAGGGCGATCGCGCGGTGGTTGCGGCCGAAGTGGGGCAGGTTCTCCAGCCAGTTGCGCCAGCAACCGGCCAGCCCGTGCACGAAGAGGACCGGCTCGCCCTCGCCGATCTCGGCGTAGTTGACCTCGGCGCCGGGCAGCTGCACGCGGTGCAGGTGCTCGCGCCAGTCGACCTTCAGCCACTCGGGGTCGGGGTTGCCGTAATCGCTGGCCGGGAAGTTCACCGACCCGCTCGTGATCGCCTCAGGCATAGCCCATCCTTTCCAGAATCGGAATCTCGCGGATCTGCGGCGGTTGCAGATGGTCCCAGAGGATGCCGCGCGGGCGCTCGTACTGGCGCTCGACCTCGATCACGGCGCGGGGCGTCGCGATCAGGTCGACCGGGAGGTCGTGCGAGGTGACCATCAGGTGGTGGCGGAGGATCTGGATCGGGTGGACGGTCGTCGCGACCGTCGTGTGATCGTCGATCTTGCCCGCGTCGATCAGGATCCCGTACTCGAGGTCGTTGTAGCCGCCGCCCTTGCCGACTCGCGCCCCGCTCAGGTTCACCGCCACCGATCCTGAGAGCACGAAGTCGATCTCGGGCAGGTCGTCGAGGGCGACGACCCTGCCGTGCTTGAGCGCGCCCTTGATCGTCGCCGCCTCCTTCATCGCCGCCTTCGAGAGCCGCTTCGGCTCGAGCACGCGGAAGGGGTGGGGGTCGCGGAGGCGCGGCACCGCCATGATCAGCGTCTTGCCCTGCTCCAGCGCCATGCGGCGGGCGTGGGTCTGCGGCGAGTCGGGGTTCGCCTTGATCGCCCGCGCCCGCTTCCACAGCCGGTGGCCGGCGAGCTTCTCGGCCGCCAGCTTGGCTCCGGCGAAGTTGGGGATCCGCCCCTCGGCGCCCGGGAAGCGAGATACCCCCTCGCGGTCCATCGCCTTCCAGACATCGTCACGGACTTGGTCCTTGGAGCGCACCGGCGAAAGATATCCGCACCGAGCCGTCCACAGCAGCATGTGGAATTGCAGCGCGGGGACCGTCCTGACCGACATACCCGTATGCCTAAACTTTCCTCAGGTTCGTCCGAGGCTTCCCCGATGGTGTGCTCGCGAGAGGGCTGATGGGTCGCAAGACGCAAATTGCAGTTGTCGCCGGAGTAGTCGTGCTCGTCCTCGCGGCGGTCGGCGCCTACGCCTACGACAGCTCCCGGAAGGACACGATCGCCGACGGCGTTACGATCGGCGGCGTCGACGTCGGCGGCATGGACGCCGGTGAAGCAAAGCGTGCCGTGCGCCGCCAGCTGCTGGCACCGCTGCGCCACTCGATCCGGGTCGCCTACGACGGGCAGAGTTGGAAGCTGTCGGGGAAAGCGCTCCGGGTCCACGCCGACCTCGACAGCGCCGTCGACCGGGCGCTGGCCGAGAGCCGCGAAGGTGGGCTGCCAGGCCGCCTGGTCCGCTACGTGACCGGCGGGGAAGTCGACAAGGCGGTCTCCGCCGACGTCACCTACTCCGAGCCGGCCGTCAACCGCTTCATCCGCAAGGTCGCCGACGCGGTCGATCGCGAAGCCCGCGACGCGACGGCCGCGGCGACCGGCAGCTCGCTCGAAGTCGTCCCGGCCGAGTACGGCCGCAAGCTGCGCGACGACCTGCTGGCCAGGCAGCTGAAGGCGGCGGTGCTGAACGCGAACGCCGAGCACACGATCGCCGCCCGCACCCACCCGGTCAAGCCCGAAGTCACCGCAAGCGAAGTTGCCGCCGAGTACCCGAGCTACCTGACGCTCGACCGTGCCGGGTACACCCTGCGCCTCTGGAAGCACCTGAAGCTGGCGAAGAGCTATACGGTCGCGGTCGGTCAGGTGGGACTGGAAACCCCGGAAGGGCTCTACCACATCGAATCGAAGGAAGTGGACCCCGCCTGGCACGTCCCCAACTCGGCCTGGGCGGGAAGCCTCGCCGGTCAGGTGATCCCGCCCGGCCCCTCGGACCCGCTGAAGGCGCGCTGGATGGGGATCTTCGAAGGCGCGGGCATCCACGGCACCGAAGACACTGGCTCGCTGGGCAGCGCCGCCTCCCACGGCTGCGTGCGGATGTCGATCCCCGACGTGGAAGAACTGTACGACCAGGTCGAAGTGGGGACGCCGATTTACATCGGATGACCCACTCGCAGGACGCGTTTGGGCAAAGCCGAATTACATCCCGTGAATTGGGACGAAGCACTGTCGGCGTTCGATCGGGATTCAAAGGCGCGGAGCCTGGCGGAGCGAACGCGCAGGGCATATGGGGTGGATCTCGGCCAGTTCGTCGAATGGGCGGAGGAGCGCGGGCTGGAGCCGGGCCGGATCCGCCATCGCGACGTGCGGCGCTACGCCGCGGGGCTCTCCTCCGGCGGGGCGGCGCCGGCGACGGTCGCCCGCAAGCTGGCCGCTGTGCGCAGCCTCTTCGACTTCATGGTCCGCACCGAGCAGCTCGGCCAGAACCCGGCCGACCTGGTCTCCAGCCCGAAGCGGGAGCAGAGGCTGCCACACGTGCTGAGCGGCGAGCAGCTGCGGTCGCTGCTCGAGCGGATTCCCGCCCGCACGCCGCTGGAGCTGCGCGATCGGGCGATGCTCGAGCTGGCCTACTCCTGCGGGCTGCGCTGCGGGGAGATCGTCGACCTCGACCGGACCTCGATCGACTTCGACACCGAGCAGCTTCGTGTCCTCGGCAAGGGCTCGAAGGAGCGTCTGCTGCCGGTCGGCGAGCCTGCGCAGCGAGCGCTGCGCCGCTATCTGGAGAGGGGCCGGCAACCGCTCGCCGCCGACCCGCGTGAGCCGGCGCTCTTCCTCTCCAAGAGCGGCCGCCGCCTTTCCGGCTCCGACGTCACCCGCCGCCTGGCGCGCTGGGTGAGCGAGGCGGCGCTGGCCGGGGGCGTCTCGCCGCACTCGCTGCGCCACAGCTTCGCCACACACCTGCTCGAAGGCGGGGCGGACCTGCGGACGATCCAGGAGCTGCTCGGTCACGCCTCTATCTCGACCACCCAGATCTATACCCGGGTCGATGCCGCCCGCCTCAGGGAGGCGTACGCGAGCACCCATCCGCGCGCATGACGTTCAAAAAGGGCCCAGCGACCGTAGAATCGAGCTAGCGCAATGGAAACCGGCGTCAAAGAGGTGGAGCTGCGCGACCTGTGGCGTCGCTACAAGGGGGAGGGCGACGGGGGCGCACGGGAGCGCCTCGTGGTCGCCTACTCGCCGCTGGTCAAGTTCGTCGCCGGCCGGCTCGGCGCCGGTCTGCCTTCCCACGTCGACGACGCCGACCTGATCTCCTACGGCCTGATGGGCCTGATCGGGGCGATCGACCGCTTCGAGCCGGAGCGCGGGATCAAGTTCGAGACCTTCGCGATGACCCGGATTCGCGGTGCGATCATCGACGAGCTGCGCTCCCTGGACTGGGTGCCGCGCTCGGTCCGCTCGCGGGCGCGGGAGATCGAGGGCGTCCAGTCGAAGCTCGAACACCAGCTGCAGCGGGCGCCGACCGAGGCCGAGCTGGCGGCCAAGCTGGGGCTCAGCGAGGAGGAGCTGCAGAGCTCGTTGCTGGAGATCGCCAACTCCTCCGTCTACGCGCTCGATGAGCTTTGGACGATCTCCGACTCCTCCGGCGACGCGGTCTCGCTGCTCGACACGATCTCCGACCCGCGCGCCGACGACCCGCAGGAATCGCTCACCAGCACCGAGGTCAAGGACCGCCTCACCGAGGCGGTGGCCTCGCTGCCGGAGCGCGAGCAGCTCGTCGTCGCCCTCTACTACTACGAGAACCTCACCCTGCGCGAGATCGGCGAGGTGCTGGGGGTGACCGAGTCGCGCGTCTCCCAGCTGCACACCAAGGCGGTGATGCGCTTGAAGTCTGCACTCCAGGAGGTTTAGGCTCGGCGGGTGGCGCATAAGGCCGCAGACCGGATTCGCAACGTCGCGCTGATCGGGCACCGTGGCTGCGGCAAGACGAGCCTGCACGAGGCGATGCTCTTCGAGGCCGGAGCGAGCCGCCGGCTGGGCAGCGTCACCGACGGCACGACGATCTCCGACCAGGAGCCCGACGAGCAGGAGCGTCAGATGTCGATTGGGGCCTCGGTCGCCGGCTTCGAGCACGACGGGCGCGAGATCAACCTGATCGACACGCCGGGGGAGCCGAGCTTCGTCGCCGACGCGGCCGGGGCGCTGCGGGTTGCCGACTCGGCGGTCGTCGTCGTCAGCGCCGTGAAAGGCGTCGAGGTGCAGACCGAGCGGCTCTGGCGCCGCGCCGACGCGGAGGGCCTGGCCCGGCTCGTCTTCGTCAACATGCTCGACCGCGAGCGGGCCGACTTCTTCGCCGTGCTCGACTCGCTGAAGGACGTCTTCGGGTCGCACGTTGTCGCCACCGAGATCCCGATCGGCTCCGAGCACGAGGTGCGCGGCGTGGTCGACCTGATCGACCTCGAGGCGTTCGTCTACGAGGGGACCGGGCCGGGCGCCGCGGAGCGAATCGAGATTCCCGAGGAGCTGCGGGCCCAGGCCGAGGAATACCGCGAGCGGCTGATGGACGAGGTGGCGGAGAACTCCGACGAGCTGATGGAGCGTTACCTGGACGGCGAGCAGATCGACCACGCGGAGATCGTCGGCGTGCTGAAGCAGGGGGTCAGCGCGGGGCGGATCTTCCCGGTCACCTGCGGTGTCGCGACCCGCAACCTGGGCTCCGACCGGCTGCTCGGGGCGCTGGTCGAGGACCTGCCCTCGCCGGCGATGCGGGGCGCCGTTCGGGCGATCGGCGGGGGGGAGGAGCCGGTCGAGGTCGAGCCCGACGAGGACGGTCCGCTGCTCGCCTACGTGTTCAAGACGCTCGCCGATCCCTACGCCGGCCGGATCAACCTCCTCCGCGTCTATCGCGGCACGCTGCGCTCCGACTCGCAGACGGTCAACGCGACCCGGGGGGAGAAGGAGCGGATCGGGCAGCTCGCCCGCCCGCTGGGCAAGGAGCTGAACCCGGTGGCGGAGCTGGGCGCGGGGGAGATCGGCGCCGTCGCCAAGCTGAAGCAGACCCAGGCCGGCGACGTCCTCTGCGCGGCTCGGGAGGAGATCGGCTTCGCGCCGCTCGATCTGCCGGCGCCGGTGATGGCCTTCGCCTACGAGCCGAAGTCGAAGGGAGACGAGGAGAAGGCCGCAGCGGCGGTGCGGCGACTGAGCGAGGAGGACCCGACCCTCGACGTGCACCGCGATCCGCAGACCGGAGAGCAGATCCTCGCCGGCCTCACCCAGGTCCACGTCGAGGTGCTGGTCGAGCGGATGAAGCGCCGCTTCGGGGCCGAGATCGAGCTGCACCCGCCGCGCGTCCCCTACCGGGAGTCGATTCGCAGCCCGGCCGAGGCGCACGCCCGCTACAAGAAGCAGTCGGGCGGGCGCGGCCAGTTCGCCGACTGCAAGATCGAGATCGAGCCGGCCGAGGAGGACACCGGCCTCGAGTTCATCAACAAGATCAAGGGCGCGGCGATCCCCGGCAGCTTCATCCCGGCGGTGGAGAAGGGGGTGGAGGAAGCGATGCAGCGCGGCACCGTCGCCGGCTACCCGGTCAAGGACGTGCGGGTGCGGCTGGTCGACGGCAAGCACCACGACGTCGACTCCTCCGAGATGGCCTTCAAGGTCGCCGGATCGGTGGCCTTCCGGGAGGCGATGGAGGCGGCCGACCCGGTCCTGCTGGAGCCGATCGTGCGGCTCACGGTGAGCTGTCCCGAGGAGGTGGTCGGCGACGTGATCGGCGACCTCAACTCGCGCCGCGGGCACCCGCTGGGAATGGAGCCGAAAGGGTCGGCGACCGAGGTGAAGGCGGAGGTGCCGATGGCCGAGGTGCTCGACTACGCGCCTGACCTGCGCTCGATCAGCGGCGGCCGGGCCGACTTCACGGTCGAGTTCGACCACTACCAGGAGGTGCCGGCGCAGCTGGCCGAGAAGGTCGTCGCCGAGGCCCGCGGCGCTGCCGAGGTCGGCGCCTGAGCCGCCCGGGCCGCTGCTAGTTTGGCGGGGTGAGCGCCGACGAGAGCTGCGCCGTCTGCGGCCGCAACATCCTGGCCGGCGAGCGGATCCGCAGCTACATCAGCCCCAAGGAAGGCCCGAAGCTGGTCTGCGACCTCTGCCGGGGCCGCGCCGAGCGGCTCGGCTGGGTCGACCCGGCGGCGCCGGGGGCCACCGTCGGCCGGGGCCCCGCCGAGCTCCAGCCGTCCGAGTCGCCGACCGGGCGGTTGGAGCGTGCAGCCAACCGCTTCAACTCGAGCGATGCCGCGCGCATGGTCGCCGGCCTGATGCGGACCCTGGGGCGGCCCCGGGTGTCGATCGGCTCGGCCGCCGGATCGCCCAGCGAGGTGCGGGTGACCGTCGCCTGGGAACTGGGCTGGTACCAGTGGGGCGTCGATCTCGCCGACGAGATGCGCCCGGTCTTTCAGATCGACAAGGGCGACGAGCTGGACCAGCTCGACGGCTCGGCGCGCCAGTGGAACGCGAGCGCCGGTGAGAGCGGCCGGATCGCCCCGGGCACCGAGCGCGCCGCCGACGGCGAGACGGTTGGCTGAGCCGGTGGAGAAGCTGGTGGTCAACGTCGACGGCGGCGCCAGGGGCAACCCCGGGCCGGCGGCGATCGGCGTGGTGGTGCAGAGCCCGGCGGGGGACGTGCTCGAGGAGCGCGGCGAGGCGATCGGCGAGGCGACCAACAACGTCGCCGAGTACCGGGCGCTGCTGGCCGGCGCCGCGCGGGCGGCCGAGCTGGGGGCGAGCGAGCTGGAGCTGGTCGGCGACTCGGAGCTGGTCGTCCGCCAGGTGAAGGGCGAGTACAAGGTCAAGGACGCGGCGTTGCGCCAGCTGCACGCCGAGGTGAAGCGGGCCCTGCGACCGTTCAATGCCTGGTCGATCCGCCACGTCCGCCGCGAGCAGAACGCCGAGGCCGACCGCCTCGTCAACGAGGCGCTGGAAGACTGACCCGGTGCCGGGCGAGACGCCGACGCTGCGCTCCGCCTCGACGCGGACGATCGCGGCCGTCTCGCTGCTCGGCCTCAGCGGGGCCTGGAACGCGGGCAACGTAGGGCCCGTCGCCAGCGAGATCGCCGACGCCTTCGACATCTCGCTGGCGGTCGTGGGGGTGCTCGCGGGGACCCTCTTCCTCGGTTCCTGCGTGATCGGGCTGCTCGTCGCGGCCCAGGTCGGCGAGCGGTTGGGGGCGGGCCGCGGGCTGAGGCTCGCCTGCCTGATGCTCGCCGCAGGCAACCTGCTCTTTGCGGTCTCCCCCGATTTCGCCGGCCTGGCGGTCGGCCGCATCCTGCCCGGCCTCGCCTTCGCCCTCGTCAACGCCCTCGGCGCGGTTTGGGCCCGCAACGCGGGGGGAGTGGGCCTGCTCGGGGTTTTTGGCGCCTCGATCCAGCTCGGCATCGCGCTCGCCCTGCTCCTCGGCAGCGGCCTCTCGGACCTCGACGTCGACTGGCGGGTGGGCTTCTTGGTCAGCGCAGCGCTCGGCGCGGGGGCGTTCGTCGCGATCCCGAGGGATGCCGGCGCTCCCCCCACGCAGAAGCGCGAGTCGGGGTTCCTAATCGCCGCCCTGCGGCGCCTCCGCGTCTACCGGCTGGCTCTGCTGTTCGTCTCGATCTACGGAGTGCCGATGATCCTCAGCGCCTGGTTGATCGAGTACCTGGCGAGGGAAGGGGACGTCGCCAAGGCGCTGGCCGGCGTGATCTCGTTCCTGCTCTTCGCCCTCTCCGCGGCGGTGCGCATATTCGGGGCCGAGCTCCAGCAGCGCGGAGTCCCGCACGCCCTCCTCGGTGGGGCGCTCGGCCTGGCGGCGGTCGGGATCGCGGTCGTGACGCTCGACCCGGCCGCCGCGGTCGGATTCGCCGCCGTAGTGCTGCTCGCGGTGGGGTTCGGCATTCCCTACGCGACCGCCCTCGGCGAGGCCCAGGATCTCTACCCTCCCGAGCCGGCGGAGCCGGAGGCGCTGATGA
>Ga0210144_1000381_pt1 | contig 24546 bp, 18 predicted proteins | sample Muzzi_PWA_D2_FD_185532 | JGI IMG/M metagenome (GOLD analysis project Ga0210144, IMG submission 185532) | Wetland microbial communities from San Francisco Bay, California, USA, that impact long-term carbon sequestration - Muzzi_PWA_D2 (SPAdes) | ecosystem: Environmental > Aquatic > Marine >...
CCCCGCCAATCGGCCGCGTCGACCAGGGCGACGGCGTCTGGACGCTGCGCCGGCTGGGTCGAGGGGTAGGCGGCCAAGGCGACCGCGGCGGCGTTTGAGGCGGGGTCTCCGCTCCCGACCCTGGTCGTGTTGGCGGTCGCGAACTCCGGGTAGCCCAGCTCGCTTGCCGGCTGGGAGGGCGGCGTTTCGGCCGGCGCTCCGCCGCCGCTTTCGGCCGGGGCCGGGGCGGGCTCGCTCGAGCTCGTCCCCCCGCCTCCCGAGCCGCCGCCGAGGATCGCCGCGACGATGAAGACGACGGCGAGCACGAACAGCGCCGCGATCGCCTTTATCGCCGCCGGGACCGGCCGGCGCCGCGGCTTCGGCGGGGCGGGCGCCGGCGCCTCGCGCGGCTCAGCCACCGGCACCTCCGCGTTGATCGGCCGCGTCATACGGGAGGCAACGCTACTTGGCCCGGGCGCGTGCGGCCAAGCGGATTCGACCGAGGCCGCAGACACGCGCAGCGCCACACGCGCCCAACCCTGGCTGGTCGGTCAGCTAAGCTGGTGGAGGACCGGTTGACTGACTAGTCAATCAACAACGCTTCGCCGCAAGGGGGATCGGATGGATTTCGCGCTCAACGAGGAACAGCAGGAGTTCAAGGACAGTTGCCGGGCCTTCGCCCGCGACGTGATCCGCCCGGTGGCGCGCAAGCACGACGAAGAGGAAAGCACCCCGTGGGAGGTGATCAAGGAGGCGCGCAGGCAGGGATTTCACGGCCTCGAGGCCGTTCAGCGCTCGGCCGCCGACGCCGACGGCCAGATGCAGGTGATCTCCGCCGAAGAGCTCCACTGGGGCTGTGCCGGCATCGCCCTGGCGATCAACGGCTCCGGCCTGGCCGCCGCCGGGGTCGCCTCTTCCGGCACCCCCGAGCAGATCGCCCGCTGGGTTCCCGAGTGCTTCGGGACCGGCGAAGAGGTCAAGCTCGGCGCCTACGCGGTCACCGAGCCGCAGGCCGGCTCCGACGTGAAGAGCTTGAAGACGACCGCGAAGCGCGACGGCGACGAGTGGGTGCTGAACGGGACCAAGGTCTTCATCACCAACGGGGGCATCGCCGATGTCCACGTCGTCGTCGCCACCGTCGATCCGAACCTCGGCACCCGCGGTCAGGCGTCCTTCGTGATCCCCAAGGAGACGCCTGGACTCAGCCAGGGCAAGAAGGAGTCGAAGCTGGGAATCCGCGCTTCACACACCGCCGAGGTGATCCTCGAGGACTGCCGCATCCCGGCCGAGAACCTGCTCGGCGGCGAGGAGAAGCTGGAGCGCAAGCTGCAGCGCGGCAGGGAAGGCAAGAAATCGCGCGGCGCCGACGCGCTCGCCACCTTCGAGATCACCAGGCCGATCGTCGGCGCCTCGGCGCTCGGCATCGCGCAGGCGGCCTATGAGTGGACCCTCGAGTACCTCGACGGCCGCTCCGAAGGCGGCACGCCGCTGCTGCAGACGCAGCGGATCCAGCAGACCCTCGCCGACGTGGCGACCGAGATCGAGGCAGCCCGGCTGCTGGTCCAGCGCGCCGCCTGGATGGGGCGCAACGGGATCCCGATGCGCGGCGGCCAGGGCTCGATGTCGAAGCTGAAGGCCGGCGACGTGACGATGTGGGCGACGACGACGCTGATGGACCTGGTCGGTCCCGACGCCTGGAGCACGGAGTTGCCGCTGGAGAAGTTCCTCCGCGACGCCAAGATCTACCAGCTGTTCGAGGGCACCGCGGAGATCCAGCGGATGGTGATCGCCCGCATGCAGGCGCGGGAATACTCCGAGCGGCTCGGCTATGCGGCTGAAGTCGCCGCGGAGGCGGTGAAGGAGAAGCGGGAGCCGGTCGCAGCGTAGGTTCCCATCGCAAGCGTAGTTGCAGGCATTAAGCAGCGCCACCTGGCGACTTCGGCGCCTCGCTAGCCTGCGTCGCCATGCTTGAGACTCGTCGTGCCCCGGCGGCTCTGGTCGTCGCCGTGGCGGCGGTCGCCGTCCTGCTCTGCGGAGCCGGCGCGGCGCCGGCCAAGGATCTCCAGTCGAAGCTCGACGCGCGGGAAGCGAAGCTCTCGAAGGTTCGGCTACGCAAGGGCGTGCTGACGACGACGATCTCCCGCTACCGGGAGCGGATCGAACGGTTGACCGGCCAGGTCGCGGCGCTGCGCTCGCGGGAGGCCGCTGTGCGGGTCCGGCTGCGGGCCAAGCAGGCCGAGCTGAACCGCGCGGTCGCCGAGCTGGACGTCGCCAAGAAGCACCTCGCGGTGGTCAGGGCGCGGCTCAGGCGGGCGCTGGTGGCGCTGCGCGAGCGGCTGGTGGCCATGTACGAGGCCGGCACGCCCGACCTGCTCAGCGTGATCGTCGAGGCCGGCGGCTACGAAGAGCTGGTCAACCGAACCGAGTACCTGAACCGGATCCACGGGCTCGACGAAGCGGTGGTCGGCCGGGTGCGCGAGCTGCGCGACCAGGTGCAGCGCACCGTCGCCCGGCTGCGCGACGCGAAGAACCGGATCGAAGCCGCGCGCGACGCGATCGCCGCCGAAGAGCAGGCGCTGGCGAGCGCCCGGGCGGCCGTCCAGAGCCGCCAGGCCGAGCTGGTCGCGGCGCGCCGCAGCCGCAAGCGGGCGCTGGCGAAGATGGAAGCGACCGAGCGGAAGCTGGACGGAGATGTCGCCTCGATCCAGGCCGAGCTCGCCGCGAGGCTGGCCGGGACGGGATCGGCTCCGCTTCCCGCCGGGCCGATCCGGGGTGGCAACGGCAGCGGCCTGATCTGGCCGGTCGACGGGCCGGTCGTCTCCGGTTTCGGCCCCCGCTTCGGCGGCGGCGAGTTCCACGCGGGGATCGACATCGCGGTGCCGAGCGGCACGCCGATCCGCGCCGCGGCGGCGGGCACGGTGCTGTTCACCGAGCCAGAGGCGAGTAGCGGCGGCTACGGAAACTTCACCTGCATCGAGCACGGCGGCGGGCTCTCCACCTGCTATGCCCACCAGGCGTCCTTCGCGGTCTCGGCCGGGCAGGCCGTCTCCCAGGGCCAGGTGATCGGCTACAGCGACTGCACCGGGCACTGCTTCGGCCCGCACGTCCACTTCGAGGTGCGGATCGACGGCGCGCCGACCGACCCGATGGGCTATCTGTAGGTCGGTCGGCGGCTTGCCGGAGCCGGCCGCCAACCGCGGCCGGCAGCTTTCCAGTCACAATGCCGATCGATGACGGAGCGCGGACAGGCAGGCGCGATCGCCGACCAGATCGCGGGCTCGCCGGTCTTCCCGGCCGGCAGCCGCGTCAACGAGCTGGGACGGCTCGAGATCGCCGGCTGCGACGTGGTCGAGCTGGCCGCTGAGCTGGGTACCCCCGCCTACCTCTACGCGGAAGACGACATGCGCGGCCGGGCGCGCGCCTACCGCGAGGCGTTCGAGCGGCGCACCGACGACTTCGAGGTCCTCTTCGCCAGCAAGGCGCTGCCCTGCACCGCCGCCTACCGGCTGTTCGCCGAGGAGGGGCTCTCGGTCGACGTCGCCTCGGGCGGCGAGTTGCATATGGCGCTGCGCGCCGGCTTCGACCCGGCCCGCATCCACATGCACGGCAACAACAAGAGCGACGAGGAGATCCTCTTCGCCTCGCGGTCCGGGGTCGGCCACCTGATCCTCGACTCCTTCGACGAGATCGAGCGCTGCGAGCGGCTGCTCGACCGGCCCCAGCCGGTGCTGATCCGCGTCACTCCGGGAATCGTGCCCTCGACCCACGACTACGTGCGGACCGGCCAGGTCGACTCGAAGTTCGGCTTCGGCCTCGAAGACGGGCTGGCGGCGCGGGCGATCGAGCGGGTGCTGGCCAGCGAGGTGCTCGAGCTGGTCGGCCTGCACGCCCACATCGGCTCGCAGATTTTCGAGCTGGAGCCCTACCGGCTGGCGATCGAGGCGCTCGGCGGGCTGGCTGGCGACTGGTGCCGGGTCGTCAACGTCGGCGGCGGGCTGGGGATCGCCTACACCGCCGAGGACGAGCCGCCCTCGATCGACGGCTACGTCGACGTCAAGGTGCGCGGAGTCGCCGAGGTGTTCGGGGAGGGGGTCCGGATCCTGGTAGAGCCCGGACGCTCGCTGGTCGGAAACGCCGGCGTCACCGCCTACCGGGTAGGCACGGTGAAGGAGATCCCCGGCGTGCGCACCTACGTCGCGGTCGACGGCGGCATGTCGGACAACCTGCGGCCGATGCTCTACGGCTCTCGCTACGAAGCTCTGATCGCGGACCGGGCCGGCGCCGCCCCCGACACCGCGGCGACGGTCGCCGGGATGCACTGCGAGTCGGGCGACGTCCTGGTCCGCGACGCTACCCTCGCCGGGCCCGCGGTCGGCGACGTGCTGGTCACCCCGGCGACCGGCGCTTACGGCTTCGCGATGGCGAGCAACTACAACGGCGTGCCGCGCCCGCCGGTGGTCTTCTGTCGCGACGGCGAGGCGCGCGTCGTGGTGCGGCGCGAGATCTATGAGGACCTCACCGCTCGCGATGCCTGACCCGGTCCGCATCGGGCTGCTGGGGCACGGCACCGTTGGCGGCGCCTTCGCAACGCTGCTCGCCGAGCGGGCCGGGGCGGTCGAGGCGGCGACCGGGCGGAGGCCGCAGCTGGCCGGAACGCTGACCCGCTCGGAGGGCGATTTCAGCGAGATCCTCGGGCGCTCCGAGCTGATCGTCGAGCTGATCGGCGGCACCGACCCGGCGCGCGCCTACGTTCTCGACGCGCTGCGGGCGGGGCGGTCGGTCGTCACCGCCAACAAGCAGCTCCTCGCCCAGCATGGCGAGGAGCTGTTCGGAGTCGCCCGCGAGGCGGGCGCGCAGTTGCGCTTCGAGGCAGCGGCAGCGGGTGTGATCCCGATCGTCCGCACGGTCCAGGAGAGCTTCGGGGCGATCGAGATCGACAAGGTCTTCGGGATCGTCAACGGCACCACCAACTTCATCCTCACGGAGATGGCGGCGACGGGCGCCGCCTACGGGGACGTCCTCGCCCGCGCCCAGGAGCTGGGCTACGCGGAGGCCGACCCGACCGAAGACGTCAATGGCGCCGACGCGGCGGCGAAGATGGCGATCCTCGCCCGCCTCGCGTTCCACACGCCGGTCACGCTCGACCAGGTCCCCTACGAGGGGATCGAGCAGGTCAAGCCCGACGACCTCGCCTACGCCAAGGAGCTCGGCCTCTCGCTGAAGCTGCTCGGCGTCGCCGAACGCCGCGCCGGAGGGATCAGCGTCCGCGTCTTCCCCTGCTTCCTCTACGGCGGCCACCCGCTGGCACCGGTCGGCGGGCCGTTCAACGCGGTGATGGTCGAGGCTCCGGCGATCACCGAGGTGACGATGTCCGGCCCGGGGGCCGGCGGCGTCGAGACCGCCGCCGCGGTGCTCGGCGACGTCGTCTCGATCCTCGCCGGCGAGGTGCCCGTCCACGAGGCCCGCGAGCGCCTGCCGCTGGTTACCGACCTCAGCTCCTCGTTCTACCTGCACCTCGAGGTAGCCGACGAACCCGGCGTGCTCGCCAAGATCGCCCGCGTGCTGGGCGAGAACGAGATCTCGGTGAAGAGCGTCGTGCAGCGCGGGATCGGCGACGACGCGCGGCTGGTGATGGTCGTCCACGAGTGCCTCGAGTCGCGCTTCTCGGGCGCGCTCGAGGAGATCGCGGCGCTGGAGGAGCTGCGCTCGGCGCCGCGGGCGATCCGCGTGATCGAGGAGGAGTTCCTCTAAGCGCATGCGGAGCAAGCGTCAATATCTGATTCTCCGCGCGGCGGAGCATGCGCGAAGGCCTTTGCGATGAGGCCGCTGATCGAGCGGTATCGCGATCGGCTTCCGCTCGAGGAGGGAGACCCGGTTGTGAGCTTGAACGAGGGATCGACGCCGCTGATCGAAGCGCCGCGGCTGTCGGAGAGGATCGGGGCCAGGGCTTTCCTGAAGTTCGAGGGGGCGAACCCGACCGGGTCGTTCAAGGACCGCGGCATGACCGTCGCGGTGTCGCGGGCCAAGGGCGGCGGGGCGGAGGCGATCATCTGCGCCTCGACCGGAAACACCGCGGCCAGCGCCGCGGCCTACGCCGCCCGGGCCGGGCTGCGCGGCGCGGTGATCGTCCCCGAGGGGAAGATCGCGATCGGCAAGCTGGCGCAGGCGCTGATGCACGGGGCGCGGGTGGTCGCCCTGCAGGCCAACTTCGACGAAGCGCTGGCACTGGTGCGCGAGCTGGCCGAGCGGCACCCGATCGAGCTGGTCAACTCGGTCAACCAGTACCGGATCGAGGGCCAGAAGACGGCGGCCTTCGAGGTCGTCGACGAGCTCGGCGAGGCACCCGGCGCGCTGGCGATCCCAGTCGGCAACGCCGGCAACGTGACCGCCTACTGGCAGGGATTCCGGGAGCTGGGCGCAGCGCCGTTCCTCTACGGCTTCCAGGCCGAGGGGGCCGCGCCGCTGGTGCGGGGCGCCCCGGTCGCCGAGCCGGAGACGGTCGCCTCGGCGATCCGGATCGGCAACCCGGCCCGCTGGGAGGAGGCGATGGTCGCCTTCACCGCCTCGCGCGGCCGCGTCTCCGCCGTCTCCGACGAGCAGATCCTCGACGCCTACCGCTGGCTCGCCGCCGGCGAGGGCGTGTTCTGCGAGCCGGCCTCCGCCGCCTCGGTCGCCGGCCTGCTCGCCCACGGCCTGCCCGTGGCCGAGGGCGACGCGCCGCCCCAGTCGGTCGTCTGCGTGCTCACCGGGCACGGCCTCAAGGACCCCGACACCGCCCTCTCCAAAGCCCCGCCGGTGGTCAACTGCGAGAACGACCTCGGCGCCGTCGAGCGCGCGGTGTTCTCATGAGCGCGAGGTTCCTGCCTTGACCGCGCGCCGCCGGCTGGTCCGCGTCCCCGCCTCCACGGCCAACCTCGGGCCGGGCTACGACGTGATGGCGGCGGCCGTGGCGATGTTCCTCGAGCTGGAGGTGGAGGAGACGGGGGAGTTCTCGCTCGATCCGGGCGGGGTCGACGTGCCGACCGGGCGCGACAACCTGATCGTGCGCGCCTTCGAGAGCCTCCACCCGGCGGACGGGATCGCCTTCCGGCTCGGCGGCGGGATCCCCGTCGCGCGCGGGCTCGGCTCCAGCGCCGCGGCGATCGTCGCCGGCCTGTTCGCCGCCGACCACCTGTTCGAGCTGGCCCTCTCCAAGCAGGAGATGCTGGCCCGGGCGACCGAGCTCGAGGGCCACCCCGACAACGTCGCCGCGGCGATCCACGGCGGCTTCGTGATCTGCGGCCGCGACGAGTCGGGCGCCCCGACCGCCGCCCGTTTCGACCCCCCCGACGGGCTCGAGGGCGTGGTCGTGATCCCCGCCGAAAAGGTTTCGACCGAGCGGGCGCGCGAGGCGATCCCGGCGGAGATCCCGCTGCGCGATGCGGTCGCCAATCTCGCCGCCGCCTCCCAGCTCGTGCTCGGCCTGCAGCGCGCCGACCTCGGGCTGGTCGCGGCCGGCCTCGCAGACCGCATCCACCAGTCTCGCCGCCGCGACCTCTACCCGCGCTCGATGGAGCTGGTCGACGCCGCCCGCGAGCTGGGCGCGCTCGGGGCGACGATCTCCGGCGCCGGCCCCACCGTCCTCGTCTGGACGACCTGGCAGGACGCCGGCAAGGTCAGCGAGCAGCTGGAGCGCCGCTGCGCCGGCTGGGCCGAGGTCCAGAGGCTGCCGTTCAGCCCGCACGGCGCCGACGTGCCGGAGCTTTGACAGGCGCGGCCCGAGACGAATAGGATCCCCGGCGTGCCGGCGAAGCTCAGATGCGCCGTGGCGCTCGCCGCGGCGAGCGCGTTCCTCTTGGCTCCCGCCGCAGCGCAGGCGACCCTCGCCTTCGTCCGCAACCCGTTGCACCCCGTGGTCTGGGTCGCGGCCGACAACGGAAGGGGCGCCCACAGGCTCGTCGCCGGGTCGAACCCGCACGTCTCCCCGGACGGGAAGGTCATCGCCCTGCTGAACCAGGGGAGCGGAGGCAAGGCGCAGCCGGAACTGATCCTCGCGCCCGCCGACGGCAGCGCGCCGCCCAGCCGGCTCGTAAACGGCTGGCGCGACCCCTCCGTCTTCGCCTGGTCGCCCGGTTCGAAGTGGGTGGCGGCCGTGCTCGGACCCGAAGTCGGCAGGCAGCGGCTCGTCCTGATCGACACCGTCACCGGCGCCCAGCGGACGATCGCGCGCGGCTTCTTCAACGGGGTCAGCTTCGCGCCCGGAGGCGGAGTGCTCGTCTACGGCAGGGCGGCGAGCGAACGCTTCCCGCCCCGCAGCGACGTCTACACCTACGAGATCCGCCTCCCGGGCATGCCCAACGCGCAGGTTTCGCAGCTGACTCAGCGCCTGACCACCGACCGACGCTCCGGATACCCGCTCTGGACCGTCAACGACGGGATCGTCTTCGTCAGACAGCTCGGCGCCAGGAAGCGACGCTACGGGCCGAAGAACGAGCTCTTCAGGATGAATCTCGCCGGCGAAAGGGTGCATCGGCTCACCCACTCGAAGGTCGGCCCGCTGGCGCAGGGCCTCTTCCCGACCGCCTACTCCACCAAGGGCCGGCACCTGCTCGCCCAGTTCGAGGGCCAGGACCTGAGCTACGCGGTAACCGTCAACGGCCGCACCGGCGCCCAGCGCCCCCTGGTCAAGGCGACCGAGCAGGGTGTCGTCGGCACTGCCCTCTCGGCGAACGGCAAGTTCGTGCTCGGCTCCACCGGCGGCTTCGAACCGAGCCCTCGGCACAACGTTGTCCGCATTCCCTACCGCGGAGGGCGCCAGAGGGTCCTCGCCAGGAACGCCTACGAACCCGACTGGAGCCGCTGATCGCCGGATACACGATCGGGCACCGTCGCGAGTTCGAGACGATGGAGGGGTCGGGCGGCTCGACCTGGCGGTTGGCTCGCAAGGCGCTTGGCACCTCGGCCTTCGGCTTCAACCTGGTCGAGATCGCGCCGGGTGGGCAGATCCCCGAGCACGACGAGGAGCAGAGCGGCCAGGTCGAGCTGTACATGGTGCTCGAGGGCGAGGCCGTGATGCGGCTCGACGGCGCCGACCATCCGGCGCCGGCCGGCACCTTCGCCTCGATCGAGCCTCCCGTCCGACGGACCATCCTCAATCGCTCCGAGGGCCCGGTGACCGCGCTGCTGATCGGCGTCCACCCGGGCGGCGAATACGAGCCGGCCTCATTCGCCTGACGGCTGAACCTCTTACCCCCGCATAGGGGGAAAAGGTGCGCTCGCTGGATCGGCGGCCCCGTCGTCCCTATAATCCGGCAACCTGTCAACCCGTCGCGCGCCCGCTCGGAGAAGGCGCGGAAACCGGGAGGTAGATGTGTCCGATATCCAGTCTCGCGACCTTCACGGCAAGGGCGGCGCCGTCCGTTACTCACCAGAGCGCGCCTACCGCCCGCTTGTCTCGCCGCCCAGCGTCGAGGACAAGGACGCTTGCGCGATCTACGCCTCAGTCCGCAAGGACGCCACGGCGAGCCACGCACCGCTCGAACGGGCGATCCGGGCCCTGCAGAAGATGCTCCACCGGGCCGGCAACGTCGACGGCGAGGGCGACGGCTGCGGCCTCTTGGTCGACCTTCCCCGCAAGATCTGGGCCGAGGAGGTTCGCGCCGGCGGTCACGATCCCTCGCTGGCCCTCGACGACGCCTTCGCCGTCGCCCACATCTTCATCGAGCGCTCCCAGGATCGGGAGCGCGTGCAGCACGGCGCCCGCGAGCTGCTCGGTCAGGGGGGCTTCCGCATCCTCGCCGAGCGGATCGGCGCCGTCGACTCGCCGGCGCTCGGCCCGACCGCGCGCGAGGAGGAGCCGCACTTCTGGCAGGTCGCCGGCCTCGTCGCCGACGCCTCGCGCCGCGACCAGGTCCTCTTCGACCTGCTGATCGAGCTGGAGCAGGCGCTCGACGTCCACATCCCCTCCTTCTCGGCGACGACCTGCGTCTACAAGGTGATGGGCGCTCCCAAGGTGCTGGGCGCGTACTACCCCGACCTGCGCGACGAGCGCTTCGAGACGATCGGATGCTTCGGCCACAACCGCTACTCGACCAACACCTGGCCCTCCTTCAAGCGGGTGCAGCCGTTCTCGGTGCTCGGCCACAACGGGGAGATCAACACGATCGAGCAGCTCCGCCAGGAGGCGCGGATGCTCGGCGTGCCGATCCGGTCGGGGTCCTCGGACTCGCAGGACCTCAACCGGACGATCGACACGCTGGTCAACCGCGGCGGGCTCAGCCTCCCCGAGGCGATGGAGATGGTGGTGCCGCCGATCGTCGAGGCGATCCGTGCCCTGCCCGAGGACCTGCACAGCTTCTACCTCTACCTGCGGCAGGCGATGGGCCCCTTCGCCCAGGGCCCGGTCGCGCTGATCGCCCGCCACAACGGCGAGTGCGTCTTCTCCGCCGACGCGCTCGGGCTGCGCCCCCTCTGGCAGGCCGAGACGAGCGAGGACTTCGTCTTCAGCTCCGAGCCCGGCGTCGTCGCGGTCGGCGAGATGGTCGCCGAGCCGCAGCCGCTCGCGCCCGGCCAGAAGGCGCTGGTGACGATCGACCCCGAGGCGAGGCGCTCGACCCTGCACCCGCACGACGAGATGCTGGGCATCGTCCGCGACCGCTGGCTGGCCCGCAACGGCGCCGCCGAGGCGGCCGCCTACGACCGCGCGCTGGAGACCGGTGGGCCGCTCGAGGGGGGCGACGTGCCCGGCTACTCGGATGCCGGCCCGGAAGAGCCGGTCAAGGTCGCCGACCGCGTCCTCGCCGGCTTCGGCTGGCAACGCGACGACGTCAAACTGGTCCAGCAGATGGCCTCCAACGGGGCCGAGCCGATCGGCTCGCTGGGCTACGACGGGCCGCTGGCGGCGCTCTCGCCGGAGCGCCAGAACCTGGCCGACTACTTCAAGGAGACGGTCGCCGTGGTCACCAACCCCGCGATCGATCGGGAGCGCGAGGTCGAGCACTTCTCGACCCGCGCGGTGTTCGGGCGCCGCCCCTCGCTGGACGCCGTCGGCGGGGACACCGGCACCGTCGAGACAGGCTTCCCGGTGATCCTCGGCGGCCATCACGGGATGGCGCCGCTCTCCGACAAGACATACCGCCGCATCGCCCGTGAGCAGCGCACCTACCTGCTCGAGGACCTCTGGGAGGAGTTCAGGGGCCGGGCCGGCGCGGTCGACATCTCGCTGCTCGAGTCGGAGACGACCACGGGCGCGATCGAACGGATCAAGCAGGAGGCGGTGAAGAAGGTGCGCGACGGTGCCGAGCTGCTGGTGCTGACCGACCGCACCGTCTACGACGCGGAGCGGCGCTACCTCGACCCGCACCTGGCGACCTCGGCCGTCGACCAGGCGTTGAAGCAGTTCCGGGTAGAGCCGGGCGAGGAGAACCTGCGCCGCGGCTGCGGCATCGTGCTGCGCTCGGCCGCGATCCGCAACGTCCACGACACGATGCTGGCGCTCGGCCTCGGCGCCAACGGGGTCTGCCCGTACACGATGGTCGAGGTGGTCTGCGTCGAGGACTACCAGGCGGACATCCGCAACCTCTGCGCGGCGCTCGGCAAGGGGATCGAGAAAGTGATCTCGACGATCGGGATCCACGAGGTGCGCGGCTACGCGCGCCAGTTCTCCTCGATCGGCGTGCGACCGGAGTTGGCCGAGATCTTCCAGACCGAGGCCTTCGCCGCCTCCCAGCGCGGCGGGGTCGGCTTCGGCGCGCTCGACGCGGACAGCAACGAGCGGGCGCGGGTGCTGGGCGGCGAGGTGGACGCGAAACCGGCCAAGACGTTCCGCTTCTACCCGAAGGTCTACAAGGCGGCGATCGCCACCGCGAACGGCTCCGGCTCCTACGAGGAGTACTCGGAGAAGGTGCGCGACCTGGAGCGCCAGAACCCGATCTCGATGCGCCACATCATGGGTCTGAAGGGCGACCGGGAGCCGATCTCCGACCCGTCGGCGGTCGACGCCGGCATCGGCCATCACGACTACCCGGTGGTGATCTCCTCGATGAGCTTCGGCTCGCAGTCCGAGCCGGCCTTCCGCGCCTACGCGGAGGCGGCGAAGGCGATCAACGTCCTCTGCGTCAACGGCGAGGGCGGCGAGATCCGCGACATGTACGGGCACTACCGCAAGTGGCGCGGGCAGCAGGTCGCCTCCGGCCGCTTCGGCGTATCGGCGGAGATGATCAACTCCTCCTACGTCGCCGAGATCAAGATCGGCCAGGGGGCAAAGCCCGGCGAGGGCGGCCACCTGCCCGGCAAGAAGGTCTCCGAGAAGGTCGCCGCAGCGCGCAACGCGTCCCCCGGCACCGACCTGATCTCGCCCTCCAACAACCACGACCTCTACTCGATCGAGGACCTGGCCGAGCTGATCGACGAGCTGAAGACGGTCAACCCCGACGTGCGCGTCTCGGTCAAGGTGCCGGTGGTGCCGAACATCGGCACGATCGGCCTCGGCATCGCGAAGGCGGGCGCCGACATCATCACGCTCTCCGGCTTCGAGGGCGGCACCGGCGCCGCCCGCCAGCACGCGCTGCGCCACGTCGGCCTGCCCTCCGACGTCGGCACCCGGGCCGTGCACCGGGCGTTGATGGAGGCGGGGCTGCGCAACCGGGTTGAGATCTGGGCCGACGGCGGCTACCGCACCGGCCACGACATCGTCAAGCTGCACTGCCTCGGCGCCAACCGGGTCGGCTTCGGCACCCTGGCGATGGTCAGCCTCGGCTGCACGATCTGCCGCGGCTGCCAGCTCGACACCTGCCACGTCGGCATCGCGACCCAGATCGAGACGACCGAGCAGGCCCAGGAGCACGGCCTGAAGAAGTTCACCCCGCAGGAGGTCGACCGGGCGGCGGAGAGCTGCGCCCGCTTCTTCGCGGCGATGGGCGAGGAGGTCAAGCAGGTGGTCGCCTCGCTCGGCTACGATCGTGCCCAGGACCTGATCGGGCGCTACGACCTGCTCGAGCAGGTCTCCCACCAGGAGCGGATCGACCTGGCGTCGCTGATCACGCCGCTGGAGGAGTTCCTCGACCTCGAGCCGCTCGACCTGCCGGTCGCCGAGGAGATCGCCGAGGAGCGGGCCGAAGCGGGCCTCGTCGTCGCCCGCCCGATCCGCATGGAGGCCAAGGCCGCCTCGGCGCAGATCGGCGCCCTGGCCGGCGAGGTCTGCTCGGGTAACGCGGTGCGCAGCGAGTTCCCGCGGGCCACCGACGCGGGCGACCGGGTGCTCGGCACCGAGCTGGCCGGAGCGATCGCCCGCGCGCGCATCTTCGACGACGGTCCGGAGGCTGGCGAGGACGTGCTCGCGGACCTCGAGTTCAACGGCGGCTCGGTCGCCGGCCAGGGCCTCGGCGCCTTCAACTCCTACGGCGTCTCGATCCGGGTAGAGGGCGGCGCCCAGGACGGTGTCGGCAAGACGATGCTGGGCGGCACCATCGCGGTGCTGAAGGGCACGGGCGCCAACGGCCAACGGCTGAACGGCTCGGTCGGCAAGTCGTTCGCCTACGGCGCCCAGCGCGGCCGCCTCTTCGTCCAGGGCTCGGCCGACTCGCGCTTCTGCATCCGCCTCTCCGGCGCCGATGTGGTGCTGGGCGGCGAGCCCGAGGAGGAGCTCGACGACAGCCGCGGCTGCCTCGTCGATCGCGCCAACGCCAAGGGCTTTGCTTTCGAGTACATGACCTCGGGCCGCGCCGTGGTGCTCGGCGACCTCGGGCCCTGGGCCTGCGCCGGGATGACCGGCGGCCGCGTCTACGTCCGCCACGAGGCCTTCGGCATCGACCGCGAGGCGATCGAACGGCGGCTCGGCGAGGGGGCCAAAGTGGAGCTGAAGGAGATCGACTCGGAGGGCAGGCTGGATGTGGAAGAGCTGCTCGGCCACTACGCCGAGGAGCTGCGCGCCACCGGTCAGGACGGCGAGGCCGACCGGATCAGGTCGCTCGCCTCGGATGCCGCCGCGAACTTCCTCATGGTCGTGCCGCACAGGGTGCAGGCGGACCCGAGCATCTCTACCGAGTAGGTGGGGAGCCGCTCAAGAGATCGGCGATCGCGCGGACCTCGCGTAGGAGGCCGTCGAGCATCGCCTCGGTGTTGGTGTGGATGCGCCACTCGGCGTGCTTGCGCTCCTGTTCCCCCTGCTCGATCCGCTGCTCCAGCGCGCTGGTGCGCTCGTCGATCTCGCGGATCTGCTTCCCAAGGCGCTTCTCGGTCTTGCCGACGCGCTTCTTGACGTAGCGGCGGGTCTCCTTGCGGATCGCCTCCAGCTCGCGGCGCAGGGCGGCGTCATCGCCCTGCTGCTCGTCGAGCATCGCCTCGACCCCCACGCGGACGCGCTCTATCTCCTCGTGCAGGCGCTCGCGGGCCTGCGCGGCTGCGGCGGCGGGATCGTAGGCGGCGCTCACGAAGCCCATGCTACGAGGGCCGGTGGCCGGAACCGGCGGGCGCTCAGATCTCGAGCACGAACAGGTGGTAGCGGCCGATCGTCAGCTCGTCGCCGTCGGAGAGCTTGCCCCACTCGACGATGTCGCCGTTGACGAAGACGCCGTTGAGGCTGCGGTCGTCGAGGACGCGCAGCGACTCGTCCGGTTCGGAGACGATCAGCGCGTGGCGGCGCGAGACGCTCGGGTGGTCGAGGCGGATGTCGGCGGCGCCGCTGCGGCCGATCCGCGTCCAACCGCGCTGCACCGCGAAGACCCGCACCCCACCGTCGTCCTCGCGGCAGGCGAGGCGGCGGCTGCCGGGGTCGAGCTGGGCCCGGACCTCTTCCAGCCAGCCGGGTGCGGTCCGCTTGGCGGGCACAGCGAACTCGGCCGTGGTCCCGCCGTGCTCCTGCATCGGCTCGAAGATCGAGTCGAGCCGGAAGATCGTGCCGTCGCAGCGCGGGCACTGGGGCAGACAGTCGTCCTCGCGGAGCGAGAGCTGCGATCCGCAGTCGAGGCAAAAGTACGTTCCTGGGCCGGGAACGGTCCCGGTGGTGTAACTGGGTGATGCTGGGCTGCTGGGGGTGAGACTGGCTGGGATGGCTCTCCTCCTTCCGGCGCCCTCCGCGGGGGGAATCGTATCGTTCCTCGCAAAGTCGTGCCATCGGGATTTTCCCGCAACCCTCGCGCTGAAACGCCGGAACTGGACGCCCGTATGGGCGCTCTGCCGACGGCCCGCCCCCATAGAATCGCGCCGCCGATGGGTCCAGTCAGCGCCGAACTCGAGATCGACGCCCCGCGCGAGCGCGTCTTCGCGGCGCTCGGCGACCTCGCCCGCCGGCCCTCCTTCACCGACCATTTCCTCGCCGGCTTCCACCTCACCCGGCTCGAGTCCAGCGGAATCGGCGCCGGCGCCCGCTTCCGCCTCGAGCTGCCGCCCGGTTCGTCTTGGATGGACACCGCGATCGTCGAGCTGGACAAGCCGCACAGGATCGTCGAGCGGGGCCGTGGCGGCCGCGCCAACGGGATCCCGGCGACCACGGTCTGGGAGCTGTCGGGAGGCGGTGGCTCGCTGACCAGGGTCCGCGTCGTCTACTGGACCGAGCCTTCCAATCCCCCGGACAGGGCGCTGGAGAGGCTCTCGGGAGCGTCGATCCGACTGAAGCGTAAGTGGCGCACGGCGCTGCGCAGGCTGCGCGACCAGCTCGAGTCTCAATAAACTCTCGCCGCCGATGACCCGCCGCCGATCCGACTCCGCCCTGCCGCTGCTCGCCGCCCTGGCGCTCGCCGCCGTTGCGATCGCGCTTTCGGCCTGCGGCTGGTCGAGCGACTCCAAGGAAGTGGCCGAGGGCGAGCCGGTGAAGCTCGGCGAGCTCCAGTACAACGTCGTCTTCTCGCGCTTCCTCAACCCCAACGACAACGAGGACTCCGCCTACCTGGTCGGCCAGCCGCCGGCGCCTCCCGGCTCCGCCTACTTCGGCGTCTTCCTCGAAGTCCAGAACAAGGACGAATCGCCGCACGCGCTGCCCGCCTCGCTGACCGTCACCGACGCCGACAACACGGTCTTCCGGGCGATCCCCAGCAAGAGCCTCTACGCGCTGCCCTTCGGCGGCGAAGTCGAACCGCAGGAACAGGTGCCGGTGCTCGACTCGACACCCCAGCAGGGCCCGATCGAGGGCTCGCTGGTCCTCTTCCGCCTGCCCGCCTCCGCTTCGGAGAATCGGCCGCTGCTCCTCTCGATCCCGGGACCCGAAGGCCCGGCGACGGTCACGCTCGACCTCTAGAGGCCGGCCGAGAGCACCTGGCCGGCTACCGGGGCGGCGACTTCGCCGCCCGCGGCTTCGGCTTCGATGAGCAGCACGCCGACCGCGAGGCGAGCGTTTTCGGCCGGGGCGAAGGCGGCGAACCAGGCGTCCTTGATCTGTTCGGGTTCTTCTTCGCCTTCGGTGCCGGGCTTTGGCCCCAGCTCGGCGGTGCCGGTCTTGCCCGCCACCTGGGCTTGCGGAATCGCCGCCGCGTAGCCGGTGCCGCCGGTGACCACCCCGATCATCAGTTCGGTCAGCTCGCCCGCGATCTTCTTCGACATCACCCGCACCGGCTTCAGCTCGGGCCGCAGCTTGCGGTTGACGACCAGCGAAGTCGGCTCGCGAACGCCGCCGTTGCCGATCGTCTGCGCGATCATGGCCATCTGCAACGGGGTGGCGAGGACTTCGCCCTGGCCGATCGCGCTGACCCCGAGGTCAAGTTCGTCGCCGATCTCGGTCGGAATCGACGAGGCGGGAGGGTCGACCCGTTCGACGGTCTGCGACGCGTAGATCGCCGGCGGCGAGTTGAACCCGAACCGTTCGGCGGTCGCGACGAGGTCGTCGTTGCCGATCTTCGGCCCGAGCGGGGCGAAGTCGGCGTTGCACGACTCGGCGAAGGCTTCGCGGAAGGTGCCACCGCAGACCTCGCCGTTCGCGTTGCTGATGAACCGGCCACCGACGTTGACTCCGTCGGTGAGTTCGAATTCGTCGTCGAGCGAGACGACGCCCTTCTTGAGGGCGGCGGTGGTGGTGACCATCTTGAAGGTCGAGCCGGGCGGCTGCGGCGCCGAGAAGGCCTGCCCGGCAAGCGCCCGGATGTCGCCGCTGCGAGCGTCGAGCACCGCCACTCCGCCGGCCCTCCCGGCCAGGCCGGACACCGCCACCTGCTGGAGGCTGGGGTCGATCGTCGTTTTCACCGGGGCGCCGGCACGCGGTTTGGACTGGGAGATGATCCGTGTCGAGCCGCCCTTGCCGGTCACCGCGAGGAGCGAGCCGCCGGGCCGGCCCGCCAGCCTCACGTTGAACGCTTGCTCGATGCCGCTGATCCCGACCGGAGTTTCCGGTGGGAAGCCGCGGCGGGCGAGGGCGACCTCTTCGTCTTCGCTCGCCAGGCCGACTTCGCCGGTCACGTCGATCGCGGCGCTGCCCAGCGGGTGTTCGCGGGCGTCTGCGGGGCCCTCGGCCAGCGGGGTGCCGTCGCTGGCGAGTATCGGCGCCCGCGGGGCGAGGTCGATCCGGTTCTCCAGGTGTTCGCCCGGTTCGAGGCCGGGGAAGACGAGGCTCGGGTCCCAGGCGACGCCGCCGTCGGCATAGGGCAGATCGAGGTCGGCGCTCACCCTGCCGAAGGCGACCGTGCCGGCTTCGATCGGGACCGGGACGACGGTGCGCCCGCTCGCCTCGACGGCGTCGCCCGGCGGGCCGGCGGAGAGCGTCCGCAGCGTCGCCACCTTCGCTGCTTCGCGGTACGCGGCGGCGAACTTCTTCTGGCCGATCGAGCGCTGCGAGTCGGCGTTCAGCTCCCTGTACATCGCGGCCAGATCGCCATGGGCCCAGGCTTTGGCGAAGCGTTCGGCCGCATCCTTCTCCGGCGAGCCCGGCGCCCCGGCGGAGGCGCCGAGCGCGAAGGAGACGATCGCGATGATCGCGAGGGGGATCGCGCGGGTGACGAGACGGCGGCGACGCTGCACCGCGGTAAGCCGCTGGGGGGTGGGTTGGGGCACTACCCTTCGCTCAACTTTTTCGGTGCTCCGTGTTCGGTCTACCGCGATTGGATTGCCGAAAAAGTACAAGCCGCGCAGGGCATAACCCGCAGCCCACCCATTTTCAGCCGGTGCAGGGTCCGGTATCGACCGGCGACGTAGCCTTGCTCAAAGCTGAGCGGATGACCTCGTTGGGGACGGCGAAGCCGCCCAATGGGCCGGAGGTGGTTGCGGCGAAGACGGTGCCCATGACGCGGCCCCGGGAGTCGACCAGGGGGCCGCCGGAGTTGCCGCTGCGAACCGTGCCTCGCAGGAAGGCGATCGTGCGGCGGATCGGGCCGGCGCCGTAGGAGTCCTCGCTGACCACCGAGCGGGTGTCGCCCATGCGGGCCGGGGCGACCGCGTAGGGGCCGTTCTCCGGATAGCCGAGCACCGCGCCGCTGGTGCCGCGCTGCGGGTCGGGGGCGAACGGCAGGGTTGGGAGCTGGGTGCCGACGCGTAGCAGCGCCAGGTCGTTGATCGGGTCGTAGTAGACCGGGGTCGCTTCCAGCGAGCCGCCGTCCAGGGTGGTCACGGTCGTGTCGTCCTCGCCGGCGACGACGTGGGCGTTGGTGGCCACGGTTCCGGGGGCTGCGACCCAGCCCGAGCCCTCGACGCCGAGGCCGCAGGCGGTGCCCAGAACCCTGACCACGGAGCGACCCGCCCGCCGCACGTCGGGGTCGGAGGCGATCGCAGCTTCGGGCCGGGCGACGGGCGTCGTCGGAGCGGCGATCGAGGGCGCCGGGTCGACTCGGTTGAGCGCGTTGAGGATCGGCCCGGACGGCGGCAGGACGTCGTTGAGGCCGCGCAGGATCAGCGAGCGCTGCACGTCGGCGCGCAGCTGGACGGTGCTCGGTGCGTGCAGGGCGACGGCACCGAACACCCAGGCGATGCCGAGCGAGACCGCGGCGATCAGCGCGGCGCCGCCGGCCCCGTCTGCGAAGTGCAGCGCCCGGCCGCGGATCAGCCGCGCCCGCAGACCCAGCGCCAGGCTCTCGAAGGTCACCGCGACCAGCGCTCCGACCACCAGCGCGCCGAGCGCCGCGAACAGCGGCGCGTAGGGCGATTCCGACCCTTCGCTGAGCAGCAGCGGCCCGACCCGGCTGCCGGCGAGCGCTCCAGCGCCGAAGCCGAGCAGGGTGAGGACGCCGACGATCAAGCCCTGCCGGTAGCCCCAGAGGGCCAGCGCGAGCGTGAATGCGACGATCGCCCAGTCGAGAACGGTCACGGGCGAATACAAGCAGGCCGAACCCACAGGCCCATCGCTTACGTTTAGTAAGCTCGCTCCACGGTGGAGGCGATGCCCACGACAGAGCAGCCGACGGGCGTCTGCCCCCACTTCCACGCCGCGATCGAGCTGATCGGCAAGCGCTGGACGGGGGCGATCGTCTGCGCCCTGACCGAGGGCCCGCTGCGCTTCGGCGAGCTGGCCAAGGCAGTGCCGGGGCTCTCCGACAGGCTGCTCTCGCAGCGGCTGCGCGAGCTGGAGGTCGAGGGTTTGGTCGAGCGCGAGGTCGAAGCCGGGTCGCCCGTGCGGGTCACGTACTCGCTGACCGAGGCCGGGACGGGGCTGCGCCCGGCGATCGTCGAGCTCCGGTCCTGGGCACGCGAATGGAAGCGCGCCGGATAGCCCTGGGGCGTGGAGCTGCCTGGGCCATTTCCGGTCGGTCGCTACGCGAAGACGCTTCGCGATGAGTTGCGCAAGCGGGCACGTGTTCAGCTGATCGGCGAGGTCACCGGCCTGCGGCAGACCCGAAAGCAGACCTACTTCGAGTTGCGCGACAGCGAGGGAGCGGTGCCGTGCACGGTATGGGCGAACGAGCTGGAGCGGATGGAGCTGCCGGACGGCGCGCTGCGCGACGGCGCTGAGTTCGTGGCGGCGGGAGGGCCCGACTATTTCATCGGCAGCCCGACGTCCTCGCCCGGCTTTTCGTTTCGGGTCACGCATCTCCGCCTCGCCGGCGAGGGCGACCTGTTGGCTCGGCTGGAGGCACTGCGCAAGCAGCTCCGTGCCGAGGGCCTGTTCGAGCTGCAGAAGCAGCTGCCGCGTCCGCTGCTGCCGCGGGCGATCGGCGTGGTGACGGCGGAGTCCGGGGCGGCGCGCCGCGACTTGCTCGCCGGCTTGCGGCGCCGCGGCTGGGCGGGCAAGGTGGTCTGGGCGTTCGCCCCGGTGCAGGACCGCCGCGCCGCGCCGGCGATCGGGGCGGCAATCCAGGACCTGGCGGCGCGGCCCGAGGTGGAGGCGATCGTCGTCACCAGGGGCGGCGGCAGCCTCGCCGACCTCTGGGCCTTTTGCGACGAGACCCTGTGCCGCACCGTCGCGATGCTGCGCGTGCCGGTGCTCAGCGCGGTCGGCCACGAGCGCGACTCGACCCTGATCGACGACGTGGCCGCCGTCGCCTGCTCGACCCCGACCCACGCCGCCGAGGCGGCGGTGCCGCTCGACTGCATCGAGGCGCGGCGCGGGCTGGAGCGCTGTGCCGGTTCGCTGCGGCGGGCGGGGGAGAGCGCGATCGGCGTCCGCAGCCGCCACCTCGTCGCCCTGGCCCGGGGACCGGCACGGGCGCTGCGTCGCGAGCGCGCCGCGCTCAACCAGAAGACGCGGGAGCTGCGCGCTGCCTCGGAGCGCCGGGTCGGCGAGCGGCTCTCCTTCCAGCGCCGCATCGCGCTGGTCGTCCTCGATCGGGTCGGCCGCAGAGCCGTCCAGGGCGCCGCCGCGGAGGCGTTGGGGAACCGCCGCCGCTCGGCGACGATCGACCGTTCTGCCGCCGCGGCGCTGCGCGCCCGGCGCGAGGCCCTGCGCCGCGCCGCGGTGGCGCTGCGCGCCCACGACCCCGAGCGCACCCTGGAGCGCGGCTACGCGCTGGCCGAGGACGCCGGCGGTGAGCCGGTCACCAGCGCCGCCGCCGCGCTCGCCGCAGAGCGCGTCGGGCTGCGCTTCGCCGACGGCCGGGTCAAGGCTAGGATCGAGCGACCCGATGGCGGAACCTGATTCCTACGAGGCAGCGGTCGAGCGGCTGGAGGAGATCATCGACCGGCTCGACTCGAACCAGGCGGGCCTCCGCGAGACGCTCGAGCTGTGCCGCGAGGGCCGCGAGCTGGTCACCTACTGCGCGGCCGAGCTCGACGCCGTCGGCGCCGGCCTGCAGGAGCTGCGGCTCGACGAGCTGGCGGCGAAGCTGGAGCAGGCGCCACCCTGATCGGTTTGATCAGACGCCTTCGGGCCCCGAGCAGAGGCGGCCGAAAAGCGCCGGGCAGCCCTCGCATAGCGCCCAGTCGCGGCGCTGCGGCGGGGCAGGCGGGAACTCGCCGCCGGCGATCCGCTCGATCGTCTCCGTCAGCCGTCGCCGGCCGGCCTCCAGCTCGGGTGGGCCGAGTCTGCTGAGCACGGGCTCCTCCGGTCGCTCCAGGAAGACGTAGGCGACCTCGACCTCGGACGCGCCGCGGGCCTCGGCGGCGGCCAGCGCGTAGAGGTCGCGCTGGGCCTCGTAGCGGCCGGCGCGCTCCAGCGGGGAGGCGCCGTCGAGGCGGTCGGTCTTGTAGTCGACGACCAGCGGTGGCCCGCCCTGGCGTTCGACCAGCAGGTCGATCGAGCCGCGCAGGACGCTGCCCGAGACGTCCAGAAGCAACGGCACCTCGGCCCGCGTCGAGGCGTCTGCCGCGCGGACGCGGTCGCGCAACAGCGGCGAGTCCAGCCAGGCGCGCACCGGGCCGAGCAACCCCTCGACCGGTCCTGCGTCCCCGAGACCGAGTCCGGCGGCGACGGCGTGACGGCGCGCGAGCGCCCCGTCGGGCTCCGCCCATCCGTTCGCCTGGCTCCACTCGAGCAGCGAGTGGACCGCCGCACCCCGCGCTGCCGCCTCGGTTCGATCGGCACGGTCGGCCTGGGGGCCCCCGGTGGCCGGCGCGGTCGACGTTGGGTTCGGTATGCGACTCAAACCTCTACCGCGGTCGCCGAGGTCGAGCACCCTCTCCATGTAGAAGCGGTAGGCGCAGTCCTCGTAGGCGCCCAGTGCCGTGTAGGAGAGGGGGCGGTTGGGGACGGCCGGCGGCCGCCGTGCGACCAGCGGTGCCGGGCCCTCGCCGAGGTCCGGCGCGACGTCCGCCTCGGCCCGCCGCACGGTCAGCTCCGCCGCCCGCTCGGGCGAGGCGAGGTTGACGCGGACGGCCATCTCGGACGGGCCGAAGCCCGCCTCCAGGCCGGCACGCGGCTGCGGCGCGGGCGCCGCGACGGTCGAGTCGCGTTCGCGGTCGATCCCCAACGAGTCGACGATCCGCTCGACTACCGGCGTCCGCAGGTTGGTGTCGCGCCCCGGCTCGGGCTTGACGACGCCGCTCAGCAGCAGCCGCCGCCGCGCCCGCGTCGCCGCGACGTGGAACAGGCGCAGCTCCTCGGCGGCCTCGCGCTGCCGCTCCTCCTCGCGCAGCTCGTCGTATGAGTAGAGGTTGATCGAGGCGGCGCCGAGCCGGCGCAGCTGCATCCCGACGCGTGGCGCGTCGGCCTCGCGCCCGACCGTCAGCAGCGGCGTTCCGGACCCGGCCAGGAGGCTGCGCGCCAGGTCGGGCACGGCTACCACGTCGAACTCGAGCCCCTTGGCGCTGTGCACGGTCATGATCCTCACCCCGTCGTGGCCCTCCAGCGCGGTGGCGGCCTGGGCATCGGCGCCGGCCTCCGAGCGGGCGGCGAGGAAGTCGAGCAGGCCCCGCAGGTCGCGCCCCTCGCGCGACTCGAACTCGGCAGCGAGCCGCATCAGCTTGCGCACGTTGGCGAAGCGGGCCTCGCCGGAGGGGCGCATCAACACCGCCAGGTCGTAGCCGGTATCGGCGACAGCCGCGTCGATCAGCTCGGCGAGAGGAAGCCTGGGGGCGCGCCGGCGCAGCGCGGCAAGCGCAGCCGCGAAGCGACCCAGCAGCTCCCGCTCCGCGGCCGGGATCGCCTCCAGCCGTCCCGGGTCCTCCAGCTCCGCCTCCCCCCGCCCGGCGAGCCGCTCGACCGCCGGCCAGACGTGACGCCCGCGGCCGGCAGCGCCGCGCAGCAGCCAGAGCGTGTCGGGCGTCACGCCGCAGGCGGGCGAGGCAAGCGCCCCGAACAGCGCCTGGTCGTCGAGCGGGTTGGCGATCGTCGCCAGCAGCGCACCGACGTCGGCGACCTGCTGCTGGGACCAGTAGCCGCGCCCGCCGACCACGTAGGGGCGCAGACCTGCCCGCTCCAGCGAGTCCTCGTAGGCGTCCAGGTTGCGGAAGGCGCGCAGCAGGACGACCATCGCCCCGCGCTCGACCCCGGCGTCGGCCAGCTCGCGCAGCCGCGTCGCGAGGAAGCGAGCCTCGGCGAGGGAGGCCGGCGGGGTGCGGGCGTCGACCGCCGGCTCCAGCTCGATTCCCTCCGCATCCCAGCCGTCGCGGCCGGTGAGCAGCAGTTCGACCGGGGTCCCATCGCCGGGGCGGCCATCCTCCGGCAGGGCGCCGACTCGCAACGGCCGGTAGTCCTCGCCGAGCAGCCGCTCGCCGATCGCATTGACCGCGCCGATCAGCTCGGGGCGGGAGCGGAAGTTTCCGCTCAGGGCCAGCGCCCGCGAGCCCGAGTCGGCCTCGATCGCGGCACGCTGCTCGCGGAACACGTCGAGGTCGGCGTGGCGGAAGCCGTAGATCGACTGCAGCTCGTCGCCGACGACCATCAGCTCGCAGTCGGGCCCCTGTAGCGCCTCGACCAGCCGCAGCTGCAGCCGGTTGGTGTCCTGGAACTCGTCGACCAGCAGGTGGCTGAAGCGCGCCCGGTAGGCGGCCCCAAGCTCGGTCCCCTCGAGGAGGCGGGAGGCGAGGATCTGCAGGTCCTCGAAGTCGAGGCCGGCCCGGCGCTCCTTCGCCGCCTCGTAGCGGGCCGAGAACAGCCCCAGCAGCTCCGCGACGTGGCGGTAGGCCTCGCCTCCCTCGCCCGCCTCGGCGGCGCGCGCGACCGCGGCCTCGATCGCCTCGCGGTACCCGGACAGCGCCCTGGCGGAGCTGGCGGTTCGGAGCGCTGCCAGCCGGTCGAGGCCGGGCGCCTCCCCGCCGGCCCGGTCGAGCGTCGCCACGGCCCGCTCGAGCAGCTCGCGACTCGAGTTTGCCGGCCCCAGCTCCGCCAGCGCCTCGGCGGCCGCCGAGGCGGCGCGGCGCAGAGCCGCCTCGACGTCCGGCTGGGGCGGTTCGGGCAGCCGCGGCGAGGCGATCCCGCGGCTGCGCAGCTCGGCGTGGACGCCCCCGACCATCGCCCGCAGGCCGCCGATCCCGAAGGCGGCGACCGTCCCCTCGCGCCGCTCGTCGCCCTCCGCCAGGAAGTCCTCCAGGGCGCGGTCGAAGGCCTCGTCGGCGAGGCGCGCTGCCTCCGGGGCGTCGAGCACCCGGAAGCCGGGGTCGACCCCGGCCGCCACCGGGTGGCCGGCGAGCAGGCGGTTGCAGAAGCCGTGGATCGTCGTCACCCAGGCGGCGCCGATCCCGGTCAGCAGCTCGCGCGCCCGCGCCGAGCCGCCCGCGGCGCGCAGCTCCAGGGCGGCGCGGATGCGCTCGCGCAGCTCGGCGGCGGCACGGTCGGTGAACGTGAAGGCGAGCACAGCGTCGGCG
>Ga0210144_1000382_pt1 | contig 24454 bp, 18 predicted proteins | sample Muzzi_PWA_D2_FD_185532 | JGI IMG/M metagenome (GOLD analysis project Ga0210144, IMG submission 185532) | Wetland microbial communities from San Francisco Bay, California, USA, that impact long-term carbon sequestration - Muzzi_PWA_D2 (SPAdes) | ecosystem: Environmental > Aquatic > Marine >...
TGCTGGCCCGCTTCGAGGACGGCGAGGCGATGAGCGACACCGAGCTGCGCGACCAGCTGCTGACCCTGCTGCTCGCCGGCCACGAGACGACCGCGACGGCGCTCGCCTGGAGCTTCGACCTGCTGCTGCGCCACCCGCGCGAGCTGGGCCGCCTGCGCGACTCGCTCGAGGCGGGGGAGGACGACTACCTGCGGGCGGCGATCACCGAGTCGCTGCGGTTGCGCCCGGTCGTGCCGCTGGCCGGCCGCCGCCTCGCCAAGGAGCTGAGCGTTGACGGCCGCACGCTGCCCGCCGGCACCGACGTCACCCCGGCGATCTGGCTCGCCCACACCCGCGCCGACGTCTACCCGGAGCCCTTCGCCTTCCGGCCCGAGCGTTTCCTCGAGGAGGGACCGGACACCTACGCCTGGATCCCCTTCGGCGGCGGCGTCCGCCGCTGCCTCGGCGCCTCCTTCGCCGAGTTCGAGATGCGGATCGTCCTGCGCGAGGTGCTGAGCCGCTGCGAGCTGCGCAAGGCCGACCCCGCGCCGGAGAAGATCGGCCGCCGCAACATCACCCTCTCGCCGCGCGCCGGCACCCCGGTCGTCCTCACCGCCCGCCACCCGGCCCGCGAGCGCGAGCCGCTCGCCGCCTAGCCGGCGCTCTTCCCGCGCGGGTGTTCATGCGCCCAGTGGGCGATCGTGCCGGAGCCGGAGACGACCTCGCCGCCGTCGAGCACCAGGATCGGCACCTCGTTGGTGCCGCTCAGCTTCCTGATCTCGGCCCGCTCATCGTCGCGGCTGCCCCAGGTCCAGGGCAGCATCCGGTAGCCGCCGACGGTGCGCAGCTCGTACTCGTACCCGGCCTCGTCGAGCGCCTTTGCCGCCTTCGCGCACGGATGCGCGAACGCCGGCCCCGTCTTCTTCTGCCTGCAGGTGTAGAGGATCACGGCCGGCAGGCTACCCAGTCGCGAGAATGGGAGCTTGGCCGGCACAGTCGCCAGATGGACGTTTTTTCGTTCATGTGCCTGCTATTTCACCCATCCTGCGGCAGCACCGCCATCCAGCAGACGACGCCGAGGTCGTCGGCTTCGATCTTCTCCGGCAGGGGCGGGGGATCGACCGGGCGGAGGCCGAAGTCGTCGACGAGCTGAACGATCGCCGCGGCCGCAGCGTCGCGGGAGATCTCGGAACCTTCGAGGCGATCCTGGATTTCGCGCAGGGCCCGCCTGACCGCTGAGCTGCGCTCGACCGAGAGGGCAGCATCGGCCGCCTCGAGCTTGTCGCTGCCGATCGGGACGGCCACGTTCGGATCGCGGAGGAGCTCCAGCGCCCAGCGCTGCCGCGGGCCGATCTGTTCCTGACGCGCCCGCAGGTCGGCTCGCTGGTTGTGCTCGGCGACGATGCCGGCGGCGGCCCCTTCCCAGGCAGCGTCGAGATCGATTTCGACTGGCTCAACCGGTTCCCCGCCCGCAGGGTCGATGCGGCGGAGGATCTCCAGGTCGCCGTCGACCAGCTCGCCGCCCTCAGCCTCCACGTAGCGCCAATAGCGGTAGCCGTCTTCGGTGTCGGCCATCGGCCGGGTCCGGGTCGCGAAGAAGACCCCAGGTGGACCCTTGGAACGACCGCCGGACGTCTGCCGGAAGCAGGCACCGACCCCCCACGGCAGGCGCCGCACGCGCTCCACCTCTCCCTCCTCGATCGCCCGGTCGATCAACCGACGCAGCTCCTCGCCGACGAAGGCGCCGGAGTCCTCCTCCGCCTCGCGTGCCAGCTCGGGATCTCCTGCGGCGAGGCGGTCGGCGAAGCTGTGCAGCTCGGCCTCCAGCCCCTCGATCACCTCCGACTCCATCCCGTAGACCCCGCTCGCCGCCTTGATCTTGCCCTGGATCCTGGCCTCCAGGCCAAGCAGCCTCTCCAGCTCGCCGGGCGCGGGGAGCATCGTGGCCAGGAAGACTTCGTCGTGGGGGCTGCGCAGGCGGATGACGCGGCCGTTGCGCTGCACCACTCGCTGCGGGTTCCACGGCATGTCGTAGGAGATCACGGCCTGCGCCTGCTGCAGGTTCTGCCCCTCCGAGAGGACGTCGGTCGAAAGGAGCATGTCCACCTCGCCCTCAGGCGGCTCGTATCCGGGCCACACGACCGTGTCCGGCGCGAACCGCGAGAGCGCCGCGGTGCGCTCGTCGGGAGTGGTCTCGCCTCCGATCACGGCGATCCGCCCCCGACCCCCCAGTCGGTCTGGGAGCTGCTCGTCGAGGTAGCGGACGGTCGCTCCGAAGCTCGAGAAGACGGCGACCTTCTTGGCCGGCGACTCCTCCAGCAGCTCCACGAGCAGCTCCAGCTTCGGGTCGACGCCCTCGCCCAACTTCGTCAGCTCGCCCTGGATCGCCTCGAGTCGGTCGCGGTCCGCCGCGACCGCCGACCCGAACTCGGGGTCGAACTCCTCGGCCGGCCGGCCGCCGTCCTCTTCGAGCTGTTCCTGGAGCCAATCGGCGAGACCGGACTCGTCGATGTCCTCAGCCGCCGCGGCGCGGAGCTGATCGCGGGACAGGACCTCGCCCTCCTCCCAGCCGGCTAGGAAGGCGTCGTGCGCGGACAGCATTCGCTCGACCGTCTCCAGGCAGGCTCGCCAGCAGGACTCGAACCGCTTCAACAGCCCGGACTTGAGCAGCCCGGCGAGCTGGACCTCGGCACTTTCCTCACCGCCGGCGAGGTCGAACGCGCTCGGGCGGTAGCGGGCCATCGTCAGGGCGTCGATCTGATCGGCGATCGCCTCGAAGAGGCCGGGATGGGCGGCGTCGAGGTCGTAGCGATGGGTGCGCAGGCTCGGCTCCGGGAATCGCACCGGCGTCCCGTCGGGGAAGCTCGCGTCCTTGTAGGCGCGTTCGATGAAGGCCCGATCGCGGCGCACGCTGACCGCGTCGGCGAGGGGGTAGAGCACATCGGGGCTGAGGTTCTCGGGGTCGCGCTCGTTCGCCCCGGCGGCGAGGAAGAGACTTCGCACCGAGTCGATCCCGATCGGGCCGAAGGCCCGGTCGTGGCGGGCGAACAGCATTACCAGGTTGTAGAGGTCCCAGAGCCCGTTGTTGATCGGCGTCGCGGTCAGGAGCCCTACCTGCTTGCTCGTGCCGCCGAGCAGGCGCTCCATCGCTCGGTACCAGGTCGTGTCCTCGTTGCGCAACGCGTGCGCCTCGTCGACCAGGACCAGCCGGTAGGAGTCCTTGTCGATGTCCAGGTGCCGCCGCGGCTGGTGCGCGTCGGGAACGAGCTGCTCGTCGGAGGCCAGCTCCTGGAAGGAGATCACCTGGGCGGACAGCTTGGCCTGATGGATGCGTTCCTGCCAGCGCCCCTTGAGCTGCGCCGGGGTGACGACCAGCGCGAAGACTCCACTCTCCTTGGTGCGCTCCTCGATGAAGGCGAGGCCGATCTCGGTCTTGCCGGTGCCGACCCCGTCGGCGTAGATGACGCCGCCGTGGTTGCGGGCGATCACGCGGGCGCGCTCGTAGCCGTCGCGCTGGAAGGGCGCAAGGTCGAGCCCGGTCGGGCGGCTGGCACGGCCGGGCGCGTCGGGTTGCGGCGGGTGCAGCTCGAGCAGCGCCCGCAGGTAGACGTCGCGGGGGTCGATCCGGCCGGGATCGGGGAAGAGAAGCGTGTGCAGCTCGTCGTCGAACGGAGCCGCACTCGCCCAGAGGTAGTCGAACCACTCGATCGCCTGCCGGGTCACGTTCGGCTGGTAGTGCGCGAGCCCCAGCTCGAGGTTGCGGAAGAGGCCGGCGCCGGTCAGGTTGGCGGAGGTGACGAGGGCGACTCGCGGGTCTCCCTCATCGCCGAACAGGTACGCCTTGCCGTGCAGGAACTGAGTGGTGAAGCGGCGCACCTCGACCTCCGGCAGTTCCAACCACTCCTGCACGGCCAGGAGGCGTTCCGCTGCGCGGGAGGGCGGGAAGCGGGAGAAGTCGCGCTCGTCGCCGAGCGCTTCGAGCTGCATGCGGAAGCGGTCGATCGGCGGTGGCTCCGCGCCAAGGCCGGGCTCGGGGGTTGCCCCCAGCAGCAGGCGGACTGGTCTGCCGTCGAGGATCTCGGCGAGATGGTGCAAACCGCCGAGATTGACGTAGCCGGTCGCGACGGCGAGGGGGTGCTCCTGGCCGACGTCGCCGACCAGGTAGGCGAGCGCCACCGCGTGCTGGGTCTCATCCTCGCGGTTGTCGAGCAGCTCGGGTCGCGGCACGGTCAACCCAGCTCGGCGAAGCGCTTGCGCACCGCTTCGCGGTAGTCCTCGGGCACGGCGTCGAGGGTGAAGTCGGAGAAGACGATCTCCAGCTCGTCCTCGGTCAGGTCCCAGATGCGGGCGACGCGTGCGTCGATCTCAGCACGCAGGGCGGTCTTCTCTCCATCGTCGAGCGGGCCGCACTCGACCCCAGTCGCCTCCGCGAACTCGGCGAAGCGCTCGTCCGGGCAGGAGAGGCGGGCGGCGGGTGCTGCCAGCGCTTTGACGGCGTCCTCGTCGAGGGACGGCAATTTCAGTCCCTCAAGGATGAAGAAGTTGACGTTCGTCTCTACGAATCGTCGCGCTTGCCAGTCGAATGCGAGGCTGTTCATCAACGCTAGACACGCGGCTTCAGTGTTCGGTTCGTAGTCGACAAACGCGAGGTAGGGAGCCTTGTTGGTGAGGAAATGCTTCGCTGGAATGAGGCAGGCCAGAACCGTCCGAGAATTGGTCCGATTGGTGACGTCACGAAATGCCACCCTCGTCGAGCCCACCGTCCGTTCGACGGCTCCACGGCGCTCCGAAACAGGAACCTGGGTGGCCAGAAGTGATCCATTTCCAGGGCGCGGCTTGCTTGCCTTCGCAAGCGCCTCTTTGCTTGCCGGGCAAACTCGCCCTTCGGCACCGTGGGGATCGAACTGGTCGAACGACTCCCCCTTCCACAACGGCCAACCTTTCTTTGCACCGTTCCACAAGTTTGCATCGCTGGTCTCATGGAACTCGGCTACCGGGAAGCAGCACCATCTCCCTCCGCCGAAAGGAAAGGATTGACCGGACCTGAGCTTGCCAAGGAGATCGGCTGCCGGCTGACTTGGCAGCAGCGGAATTTCGAGGTTAGGCCCCAGCATGATCCGCGCGATAAATAGCCCCTTTGCCTCAGATTGCCGGGAGAACTCCTCGGCGGATTTAGCCACCCCGGCTACTTCGAGATCGTCATCATCGGTTGGGATTCGGCGTTGGGCAGCGAGGAGGGCCACCGTGTACTGGGGATGGGTATCAAATGCCCATAGACGGTTGTTGAGTAAAAAGTCCACCCTCTCGGGGGCCGCTTCATCGAACAACCAGTGACGAAAGCCGGCTGAACCTTTGGCGAGGAAAACCGACCGAGGTAGGACGACCCCGAGCCGTCCCTTTGGGCGTAATAGCTCCCCGTAGCGCTGACAGAAGTACTTGTATACATCGGGGTCACCGGCGCCGCCTGTGTACCCGGCGTCGGGACCGAGGTATTCGCGTAGCTTTGCGAGTCTCTCCTGCTCCTCCGTAAGTTGCTCCGGCAACTCTGGGCGCTCTCGTTTCAACGCCCCGATCGCCTTACGCCGCTCCGCCTCGGGTAGCGAGCGGATGCCGGGTCGATGCAGGGCGTAGTAGGCCAGTTCCTCGACCGTGACCTCCTCCCATGGCGGGTTCCCCACGATCACGTCGAAGCCCGGGTTCTCACGCGCGAATACCTCGGCGAAAGCAAGTGGCCAGTGCAGGGCACGTTGCTCTCGCACGAGCTCCGCCGCCTCGGCAGTGCGTTTCGTCTCCTTGCCGGCGATCAGCTCGTGGCCGTGCAGTTCGGCCTCCTCGCGAGCGCCCCTCAGGCCGAGCGGCTCCGCGGTCCAGAGGTCGAGTACCCGCCGCGCCCCCGCCACCTCCTCGCGCAGCCCATCCTCGGCGGCGCGGCTGGCCTCGACCTCCTCGGGCGTGCGGTCGTCGATCTCGCGCAGAGCCGCCGCCTTCTCCGCTGCTCTGGCGATGGACGCGTCCAGCTCCTCCCCGAAGAGAACGATCTGGTCCTCCTCGCCGGATGGTGCGATCGCCTCCGGCCGGGCGACGCCGATCAGCGAGTTGCCGACCCGGATGTTGTGGTCGAGGTAGGCGAGCGAGAGGCCCGGGACGAAGGCGCCGAGCCAGAGCGAGACCTTGGCGATCTCGGCGCCCATCGGCGAGAGGTCGACGCCGTAGACGCAGCGCTTCAGCACCAGTCGCTTGAGGAGCGCGGTGTCCTCGACCCGAATGCCCAGTGCCCTTCCTGCCGCGGCGCGGAGCGAGTCCACCTCTTCCCTCAGCGCCGGCAGGGCCAGATCGCCGAGCAGGGTGGCGAGCTGGTCCGCCAGCTCGTCGACCACCTCGACCAGGAAGTGGGCGCTGCCGCAAGCCGGATCGATGACCGAGAACTCGAAGATCTTCGCCGCCGCCGCCGCCGGGTCGTCCTTGGCCAGCTCGCGAACGTCGTCCAGGTGAGCCTTGAATGCGGGTCTCACAGCGCGGCGGACCAGGTGGCGGACCAGCTCGGAGCGGGTGTAGTAGACGCCTCCTCCCTTGCGCCCACCCTCGTTGGTGAGCCAGAGAAGCTCGCCGCTGGGGATGTCGGGATCGTCGGCGTCGGGCACGTACCGATCGCGTTTCGCGTCGTAGCGGTAGTCGCGGTCGGCGACCGAGAGTCGCAGCGACAGAAGGCCCTCGTAGATGTGGCCGAGGTGGCCGATCTCGAGCCCCGAGAAGTCGATCCCCAGCTCCTCGGGGTTCTCTTCGTCACGTGCCAGGGCGACGAGTGCGGGCGCCAGCGCTTCGTCTGAGATCGAGGCAACCTCGAGCGTCTCCGCCCCGTCGAAGCCGTCGGGCGCGAACAGGGCGCCGTTGTAGGGGGGGACCCGCCAGGCGGTCTGCCCGGTCCGCATCGCCTCGACCAGCGAGCCGATGTCCCGCCAGAGGGAGGTGGAGCGGGGGTCGGCGCTGTCCAGCTCCGCGGCGGCGCGAGCCGCGATCCGGGTGAAGCTGCGCTGGGCGTAGGTGTTGTTGTCCATCGGCAGGTAGCCGGCGCTCTCGGCGTAGAGGAGGAAGAGGGCCCGGAAGACGAAGGTGAGAGCGGCGGCCTCCAGCTCGGCACGCACGGCGTCGTCTCGCACGTCCTGACCTTCTTTCTCGGCCCAGTGCCCGAGTTGAATCCCCAGTGCCGGCAGCACCTCTTCCCGCAGGGCTCGATCGAGGCGCTCGCGAAGCTCGGTTCCGTAGTCGCGCGCTTCGCGCAGCACGTCGTCAAAGCCCCCCTCTGCGAGGTACGCGGGGGCGAGGAGGCCGAGCAGCGGTCGGTTGCCGGGCTCCAGCGCGCCCGCGTCCAGCTCCAGGTAGCTGGTCGCGGCGCCGCCGCCATCTCCGCCGGCGCGCAGAAGGCGCATGCGGCTGCCCGCGGCGAGGACTCCGTAGTGAACCCCTTGCTGGTCGCAGGCGGCGAGCAAGGCGCCCTCCGGCAGCCGCCCCGCCTCGTCGAGCCGGGCGAACTCTTCGGCGGATCGGCGCGGGTGGATCACCAGCACCGGCCGTTTGCGCCACTTCGCCAAGTAGCCGCGGTTGGGCAGCTCGGAGATCTCATAGCCGAGCGCCTCGAGTGCTTCCCGCCAGCCGCCGGTGGGCACGTCCGTCGCGAGCTCGGACAGCGCCTCCCAGCGGTCGCCCGCCGGCAGGCGGGTCGAGTACAGGTGGCGGGTGCCGAGGTCGCGGACGACCAGGCCGGGGATGCCCTCCGCGTCGAGCCGTTCGAGTTCCTCCGCGAGGCGCCTGATCGCCTCGACCCGGCCGAGGTCGGCTGCCTCCCGCACCAGCTCGAACAGCGCCTCCGCCCGGACGCGGCGCAGTGGCCCGTCCCGCTGCGGGCCGAGCACCCGCACGTGGTCCGCCTGCTCGGGGTCGTCGGCGATCAGCAGCAGGGGAGCCGCCCCGCCGCCCTGACGTCGTTTCCAGGTGGCGCGGATCTTGCGCTCGTCGGCGGCGGCGGTGCGGCCGAACTCGATGTCGTTGACCACCCGGCTTTGCGGCACGCCGTCGGCCGACCCGGCATCCTTGCTGCCCGGGATCGCCTCGATTCCCTCGAATAGCTCAGTCGCGTTCACGAGTCGGAAGCGGACTGACGGTCCGCAGCGCGAGGCTAGCCGACGGAGCGGAGCAAGCGTGGGTAGGGAGAGTGCCTCCACCCAGATACAAGAGCTGAGCTCCCCGAACTCTTCCCCTCAGGCGGATGGGAAGTACGATGCTACGCTTGTAGCACTATCGTAGAAGTAGCGACCAGAGAGCTCAGGAACGACACGGCAGGTGTGCTGCGTCGGGTCGAGGCCGGCGAGTCTGTGGTGATCACGGTGCGGGGCAAGCCGGTCGCGGATCTGGTGCCGCACAGGGCCGAGGGGCCGCGATGGGTAGGCCCCGATGAGGTGATGGAGATCGTCACCAAGTACTCGGCAGATCCCGGTCTGAGAGACGATCTCGAGCGCATCGCGGGCGATACGACCGACGATCTCGGCCCGATTCGATGAGCGCGAGCCGTCCGGCCAAGGGGGTGCTGGACACGTCGATCTTCGTCGCGCTTGAGAGTGGCCGTAGGCTGAACCGAGACGCGCTGCCCAGGCAGAGCGCGATTTCGATCGTGACGCGAGCGGAGCTGCGCGCTGGGATCCTGGTAGCTGAGGACATCGCGACCCGGGACCGGCGGATAGCGACGTTCGAGGCGTCGCGGGTTTTTGCCGTCCTGCCGATCGATCAGGACACCGACAGCGCCTGGGCGCAGATGCGCGCCTACCTCGCCGTATCAGAGCGGCGCGCGAACGCGAACGACATGTGGATCGCCGCGACCGCGGCCGCGCACGAGGTCCCCATCATCACCCAGGACACCGACTTCGACGCCCTCAACGGCGTCGCCGGCCTGACCGTGATCCCGGTCTGACTCGGCCCCGCAGCGCTTCGAGGCGCTCGAAGGGCAGCATTGGGCTCGACGCCCCCGGCGTGCTCGCTTAGGATCGACCGGTGGACCTCGGTGGGGACACCAAGGCCGTCCTCCTGGCTGCAGCGGTCATGTTCCTGGTCGCCCTGCTGCTGGGCGCCTGGAAGTACCGGCAGATGCGCGAAGCCGCCGACGGCCTGGCGCACCCCTACGTCGACACGGCGCACAGGGCTGCGCTCCTCTACAGCTTCGCCCTGCTGCTCGTGGCGACGTTCGTCGAGCTGAGCGGCTGGAGCGCCGTCGTCAACCTGATCGCAGCCGGAGCGATGGCCTTCTACTTCTTCGCCGCGATCGGCGGTTATGTCATGCACGGCTGGCGGCGGGACACCGACAACCAGTTCCGCGACCCGGTCGCCGGCATGCACGGGTTCATGATCAGCTTGACCGTCGCCGAGATCGGCGGCTGGCTCGTCCTGGTCGCCGGCTTCCTCGACGGCCAGGTCTTCTGATGCTCTGAGTCGAGTCAGTCCCGCAGCGCTTCGAGGCGCTCGAAGACCTCAGGGACGTGCGTCAGGTAGGCGCCGTAGTCGAAGACGGCGTCGAGGTCGAGGTCGGGGGCGGCCTCGGCGAGCAGGTCCCGGAAGTGGGTGCCGGTGTCCCAGGCGCGTTGGGCGCTCTCCTGGACGACGCGGTAGGCCTCGTCGCGAGTCAGGCCAAGCTCGACCAGGGCGGTGAGGGCGCGCTGGCTGAACAGGGCGCCGTGGGTCAGCTCGAGGTTCTCCCGCATCCGGTCGGGGCGAATCGTCATCTCGCGGGCGACCTCGGCCGCCAGGTCCTGCATGTAGTCGAGGCCGATCGTCGCGTCGGGGAGGATCACCCGCTCGGCGCCGGAGTGGGAGATGTCGCGCTCGTGCCAGAGGGCGACGTTCTCGAGGCCGGTCTGCGCGTAGCCGCGCAGCACCCGGGCCAGGCCGCTGATCCGCTCGGTGCGGATCGGGTTGCGCTTGTGGGGCATCGCCGAGGAGCCCTTCTGGCCGGAGCCGAACGGCTCCTCGACCTCGCGCAGCTCGGTGCGCTGCAGGTTGCGGACCTCGGTCGCGAAGCGCTCCAGCCCGGCGCCGGCGATCGCGATCCGCGAGGTCAGCACCGCGTGGCGGTCCCGTGGGATCACCTGGGTGGCGACGTCCTCGCGCTTCAGCCCGAGCCGCTCCATAACCCGCGCCTCGACCGCCGGCGGCACCGAGGCGTAGGTGCCGACCGCGCCGGAGAGCTTGCCGAAGCGCAGCTGCTCGAAGGCGTCGGCGAGGCGGGCCAGGTTGCGGTCGGCCTCGAAGGCGAAGCCGGCGAGGCGCAGGCCGAAGCTGGTCGGCTCGGCGTGGACGCCGTGGGTGCGGCCGACGCAGAGGGTGTCGCGGTGCTCCAGCGCCCGCTCGACCAGCGCGTCGCGGTAGGCGCGGGCGCTCGCCAGCACGACCTCGCCCGCCTGGCGCAGCTGCAACGCCAGCGCGGTGTCGAGCACGTCGGAGGAGGTGAGCCCGTAGTGGACCCAGCGGCCGTGCTCGCCGACCGATTCGGCGACCACGTCGACGAAGGCGGCGACGTCGTGGTCGGTGAGCCGCTCGCGCTCCGCCACCGCCTCGACCGTGAACGCCGCCTCCGCCCGCGCCGCCACCGCCGCCTCCCTCGGCACGACGCCCTCCTCGGCCCAGGCCTCGGTGGCGGCCAGCTCGACCTCCAACCAGGTCTCCAGCTTCCTCTGCTGAGACCAGACGACTCCGATCTCGGGCCTGGTGTAGCGCACGATCATGCGCTGAGGATCCGCACGGCGAGCAACCCGGCGTTCTTCGCCCCGTCCACCGCCACGCACGCCACCGGCACCCCCGGTGGCATCTGCACCGTGGAGAGCAGCGCGTCGAGGCCGCCGAGGCTCTTGCCGAGGATCGGCACCCCGATCACCGGCAGGTCGGTGTGGGCGGCGGCGACCCCGGGCAGCGCCGCCGACATCCCGGCACCGGCGATGATCGCCCTGAGGCCCCGCATGCGCGCGTTGTGGCAGTACTCGCGGACCAGCTCGGGGTCGCGGTGGGCGCTCATCACCCGCACCTCGTAGCGGATGTCGGCTTCGTGCAGGGCGGCGCCGGCCGGCTGCATCTTCGGCTTGTCGTTCTTCGAGCCCATGATGATCCCGACGTGGGGCTCGTCGACGTCGATCTCCTCGAACGCCTCCTCGACCGCCGGGATCGCGATCGCCTGGTTCCGCTCGCTCGGCTGCGGCCCCTCTGAGATCTCGCTCATCTCTTCCTCTTCCTCTTCCTCTCTAACCGGGTACCCGCTCGACCGCGCGGGCGGCGATGTCGGAGCGGACCTGCATTCCGTCGAACTCGATCCGCCGCGCCGCATCGTACGCGCGATCGCGCGCCTCGGCCGGCGTCGCCCCCAGCGCGGTGACGTTGAGCACCCGGCCGCCGGCGGTGACCAGCTCGCCGCCGCGCTCGGCGGTGCCGGCGTGGGTCACCTCGGCCAGCTCCGCCGCCTCCGCCAGGCCGCGGATCGCGTCGCCCTTCGAGGAGGATTCCGGGTAACCGGCCGAGGCCAGCACCAGGGTCACCGCCCACTCCTCGCCGAACTCGGCCTCGACGCCGGCCAGCCCGCCCGGTTGACGCGCCGCCAGGCAGAGGTCGACCAGGTCGGAGCGCAGCCGGGCGAGAACGGCCTGCGTCTCAGGATCGCCGAAGCGGACGTTGAACTCGAGCACCTTCGGCCCCTCGGCGCCGACCATCAGCCCGGCGTAGAGGACGCCTCGGAACGGCGTCCCGCGGCGCGCCATCGCCTCGACCACCGGCCGGTGCACGGCGTCGACGATCTCCTCGACCTCGGCCGGGCCGAAGCCGGGGACGGGCGAGTAGCTGCCCATCCCGCCGGTGTTCGGCCCCTCGTCGCCGTCGAAGATCCGCTTGTAGTCCTGGGCGGGGGCGAGCGGCAGGGCGTTCTCGCCGTCGCAGAGGGCGAGCAGCGAGAGCTCTTCGCCCTCGAGGAACTCCTCCAGCACGACCGCCGTCTCGCCGAAGCGCCGCTCGGTGAAGAAGACGTCTGCCGCCTCGCGCGCCTCGGCCTCCGAGCCGCAGATCAGCACCCCCTTGCCGGCCGCCAGCCCGTCGGCCTTCAGCACGGCCGGGTAGGAGGCGCGGGCGAGACGGCCGATCGCCTCCTCGCGACTGCGCAGCAGGACGTGTCCGGCGGTCGGCACTCCCGCCTCCCGCATCAGCCCCTTGGCGAACGCCTTCGAGCCCTCCAGCTCGGCGGCGGCGGCGCTCGGCCCGAAGGCCGGTACCCCGGCGGCCTCCAGGGCGTCGACGACGCCGGCGACCAGCGGCGCCTCCGGCCCGACGACGACCAGGTCGACCGCCCGCTCCCGCGCCGCCGCGACGATCGCCTCGACGTCCCCTGCCCCAACCGCCGGCAGGCACTCGGCGTCGGCGGAGATCCCGGCGTTGCCGGGTGCGCAGAGCAGCTCCGGGTCGCGGGGGGAGCGCGCCAGCGCCCGCACGATCGCGTGCTCGCGCCCGCCGCTCCCTGCGACCAGGATCCTCAAGCGCCGCTCCTCAGCACCTAGAGAGAGCTGACGAGCTCGTCGGCCGGCATCGCGGTCAGCGTCTGGCTGGCCATCGTCCCGCGCGAGCCCAGCTCGACCGAGACCTTGGCCATCGTCTGCTCGTCGGGCGCCTCGACGATCGTCACGAAGTCGTACTGACCGAGCGTCGCGTATTGCGCCTGCACCTTGGCGCCGATCTGTTCGACCTCCTTGTTGACCTCGGCGACCCGCCCCGGGTTGTTCTTCAGGGTGCGGACGCCGTCGGCGGTCAGATTGGTGAGCATCACATAGGTCGGCATGGCTCTCTCCTCATCGCATCGCTCGCCAGGGATTCGAGCCTACGCTAAGCGAGCGGGTTGGGGAAGGGGGTTGGGGTGTCCCTCCCGCTTGCTGGGTTTTTCCGCCTGGAGCGTTCGTCGCCGTCCGAGGATGCCGGTGGGCGAAAAACAGGACGCCGCTGCGCCGGAGGGACACCCCAACCCCCTTCTTCGTCGCAGCTGCCGGTTACCCGTCGTACCCGGCGTGGACGTGGTCGCAGTGATCGGCCCGCGCGAAGGCCGGTCCTGGCCCGTCCACGTCGAAGCAGTAGATCAGCTCCGTGGGCATCGCGGGGGCGGGAAGCTGGGAGAGGGTCGTGGCGAGCTGGGCGCAGGGCGCGGCCGGCGCGGTGTCGGTGCAGGAGACGCCGTCGACCGCGGCGATGTCCATCGCCCGGCCGAAGTAGTGGTTGGAGACGTTGCCTTCGGTCGTGTACTGGGAGTGGTCGGAGCGCAGCGCCGAGATCGTGATCCGGTGCGACTGGGTGATCGCCCCGATCAGGCCGACGATGCGGGGGTCGACCGCGCCGCTGTCGAGGTCGCGTTTCTCCAGTTCGTTGGAGAGGGTGAGGTTTTCCCAGTCGATCGGCGCGATCACCACGGTGGGCAGCGCCAGCGCCCAGTCGGCCTTCGTCGCCTTGCACTTGCCTTCGATCTCCCCCGCGTCTGCGGTCACCGCGTCGACGTACCACTGCGCGTGGTTGTGCTCGAACAGCCCGGCGCGCAGGCCCCCCTGCGACCAGATCATCCGCGCCAGGGTGGCCGCCGAGTCGGCCGGGTCCTCGTGCCGGATCCGCCCGTCGGCGTCGCCGTCGACCGCGTAGCGCCTCCACTCGCTGCCGGCCAGCCCGAGCGGCCCGCTCCGCTTCAGTTCGCCCTTGCTCATCCCTCGGCCGAAGCTCGACTCGAGGCGGGCGACCGCGGCCAGCGCCCAGACGCCGCGGCGGCCGAGGCCGTAACGCGCGGCGGCGCTCTCGAAGGCGTCGAGGTAGGCGGCCGGGACCCGCTTGCGCCACGGCTTCTGCGGCTGGCAGCTCAGCACCTCCAGCCGCGGCGTCAGTTCGAAGGCGCCGGCGACGGCGTTGCCGAGCTGCCCGTAGCACTGGGCGTTGGCGAGCACCTCGGCGACGTACCAGTCGGCGTGGTTGTAGGCGTAGATCGCGCCGTAGGTGTCGGTCGGCATCCCGGCCGCGCGCAGGTAGCTGGCGGCGGCGTAGATCGCGTCTTCGGGGTTGTAGGGGTCCTTGACCCCGTCGCCGTTGGCGTCGACGCCGTACGTCGCCCAGCTGGAGGGGAGGAACTGCATCCAGCCGACCGCGCCGGCCGAGGAGACGTTGAGGTTGGTGCCGAACGCCGTCTCGATCCCGTTGATCGCGGCCAGCACGCTCGGCCCCTGCGGGCCGAGGCCGTAGGCAGCTGAGGCGCGCCGGTAGACCGGCACGAGGATCGCCGGGACGCCGGCCGGAGCGCAGCTCGAGTTGGGGAGGGTGGGGAGGGCGAGGGCGGCCGAGGGTGACGGCGCCGCTTCGGTCGCACCGTCTTCCGCTTCGGATTCTTCCTTCGCTTCCTGCTTGCCGGCCCCTTCGGGCTCCGGCTTGGCCGTGACTCCGCCGCTGTCATTCGTGCCCCGGCCCCCGCCTTCCTGTTTCGGTTCGGGGGAGGGTGCGGTCAGCGTGTCGCCGCGCTGCACGGAGGGGCCGGGGGCGGGAGCTTCGGTCTGGCTCGCCGCGGTCTTGTCTTCGGGCGCCGTTTCGGTCGGCTGCGCGTCGGCCTGCTTCGCCGCCGCGGTTTCGTCGAGCCCCCCCGGCGCCGCGATCGCCCCCGGCGCCGCCAGGGCGATCGCCAGCGCCGTCCCAGCCAGGATCCCCGCCAGTCGTCGCATCATCCCCGCACGTCGGTGACGAGCCAGGCGCCGTGCTGTTTCCTCATCGCGAGCCGCAGCTCGGAGGTGAGGCCGACCCGCAGCAGCGAGATGCTCACCGTGTAGGTCCTGCCGAGGCGCGGACCGGGCACCAGGTTGACGACCCTCGCCTTCGGGACCTGGGCATCCTCGGGCAGCCGCGGCGGCCGTTCGGCCAGCGCTTCGGCGAGCTGCGGCGTCGCCGTTTCCCCGAACACCGTCCCGGCGCGCGCCGGCCGCTTGCCGATCTCGTAGAAGACGAACGCCTCGGCGAAGCGACGCGCCACCTTCATCGCCGCCGGCCCGGCCGGGACCGCCCTCGTTTTCGAGCTGCTCGCGGTGGCGCCGGCTTCCCCGGACCCGCTCGCCCCGCCTTCGTCGCTCTCTCGTGTGCTCGCGCGCCGCGCCGCGGAGTCAGTGGCGGTCGCGTCGCTCGAGCTGCCGTCCGCTTGCCCCCCGACGCCCACTCCCTTGCCGACCCCGAACGAGGGCGCCGCGCCCTGGAGGGTCGGGCCCCGCGGCTTCTCGGCGGTCGGCTTGGTGGGCGGCGGGGTCGCGATCGCCACCCGGGCCCGCGCGGCGACCTGCCGCCGCGCGCTTTCTCCCCCACCGCTCGACAGCAGGACGCCGACCCCGACCGCCACGACCACGGCCAGGCCAAACGCCGCCCCGGCGACGGCGCCCTCCGCCGGGCTCCAGTCGGCGACGCGCCCTGGCGGGCTCAGGCCCGCGGTCCGCTCGCGCAGCGGCCAGAGCAGCCGTCGCTCGAGCGTCCAGGCGAGCCGTTCGAAGGGCCAGCGGGCAGCGTCGGCGACGTCGCCGAGCAGGGCGCCTACTGTCCAGAGGCGGTCCTCGACGGCCCAGGCGGCGCGCCGCAGCGGCGCTGCGGCAGCGGACAGCGCCGAGCGCAGCCGGCTCGCCGTCGAAGCGGCGTTGATCTGGCGTCGTCTCAACATCTGTTGGAAGCCCGTTCCACCTTACGTCGGAATCTGTCCGCCATTCCTGAAGTCTTGCCCCCTGGGCTGCGAATCCCAAGTACCGCCGTACCTCGGCATACCTTCTGCGTACCAAACCACGTTCAGCGCCACTTAAAGAAACCGCAGCGACGGCGAGGCGATGCGGTCACGGCTACGCCGCCGCCGTGGCCGCCTCGGCCGCCTTCTCGAAGACAAGCTCGCCGTCGGAGGCGTCGACCCGCACGGTGTCGCCCTCGGCGAACTCGCCCTCGAGGATCTTCAGGGCCAGCTTGTCGACCAGCTGCTTTTGGATCACCCGCTTCAGCGGCCTGGCGCCGTAGGTCGGGTCGTAGCCGAGGTTGCCGATCAGCGTCCGCGCGTCGTCGGTCAGCTCGACCTCGATGCCCCGCACTCGCACCCGGCCGACCAGCTGGCTCACCTGCAGCTCGACGATCCGCCCGATGTCCTGCTTGGAGAGGCGGTGGAAGATCACCGTGTCGTCGATCCGGTTGAGGAACTCCGGCTTGAAGGTCGCCGCCAGCACCTCTTCGATCTGCTCGCGGATCTTCTCGTCGACCGACTCGGCGACGATCCGGTCGCTGCCGACGTTGGAGGTCATGATCAGCACCGTGTTGGTGAAGCTCACGGTCCGTCCCTGGCCGTCGGTCAGCCGCCCGTCGTCCATGATCTGCAGGAGGGTGTTGAAGACGTCCGGGTGGGCCTTCTCGATCTCGTCGAGCAACACCACCGCGTAGGGACGCCGCCGCACCGCCTCGGTCAGCTGGCCCCCCTCCTCATAGCCGACGTAGCCGGGGGGCGCTCCGATCAGCCGCGCCACCGTGTGCTTCTCCATGTACTCGGACATGTCGAGCCGGACGATCGCCTGCTCGGAGTCGAACATCAGCTCGGTCAAACTCTTCGCCAGCTCGGTCTTGCCGACCCCGGTCGGGCCGAGGAAGAGGAAGGAGCCGATCGGGCGGTCGGGGTCGGAGAGCCCGGCGCGGGAGCGGCGCAGGGCGTTGGAGACCGCGGCGGTCGCCTCGTCCTGGCCGATCACCCGCTCGTGCAGGCGTTCCTCCATATGGACCAGCTTTTCGACCTCGCCCTCCATCAGGCGGCTGACCGGGATCCCGGTCCATTTGGCGACCACCTGGGCGACGTCCTCCTCGGTCACCTCCTCGGTCAGCATCGAGCCGCTCTCGGCATGCAGCTCGGCCAGCCGCGCCTCCTGCTCGCCGACGGTCTTCTCCAGCTCCGGGATCTCGCCGTAGCGCAGCTTCGCGGCCCCCTCCAGGTCGGCTGACCGCTCGGCCCGCTCGGCCTCGCGGCCGGCCTCCTCGAGCCGCGCCTTGGCCGCCTTGATCGCGTCGATCGCCTCCTTCTCGTTCTGCCAGCGCGCCTTCATCTCGCCGGAGCTCTCGCGCAGCTCGGCCAGCTCGGCGTCGAGCGCCTCCAGCCGCGCCGCGGACGCCTCGTCGCTCTCCTTCTTCAGCGCCTCGCGCTCGATCTCGAGCTGCTGCACGCGCCGCTCGACCTCGTCGATCTCGGTCGGCATCGAGTCGATCTCGATCTTCAGCCGCGAGGCCGACTCGTCGATCAGGTCGATCGCCTTGTCGGGCAGGAAGCGGTCGGCGATGTAGCGCTCCGAGAGGGTGGCGGCGGCGACGATCGCCGAGTCGGCGATCCGCACCCCGTGGTGGACCTCGTAGCGCTCCTTCAGACCGCGCAGGATCGCGATCGTGTCGGCGATGTCGGGCTCCCCCACGTAGACCGGCTGGAAGCGCCGCTCCAGCGCCGCGTCTTTCTCGATGTGCCTGCGGTACTCGTCGAGCGTCGTGGCGCCGACCGCGCGCAGCTCGCCGCGGGCCAGCATCGGCTTCAGCAGGTTGGCGGCGTCGACCGCGCCTTCGGCGGCGCCGGCGCCGACGATCGTGTGCAGCTCGTCGAGGAAGAGGACGATCTGCCCCTCGGCCTCCTGCACCTCGGAGAGCACCGCTTTCAGCCGCTCCTCGAACTCGCCGCGGTATTTCGAGCCGGCCAGCAGCGAGCCGATGTCGAGCGCGATCACGCGGCGGTCGCGCAGGCTCTCGGGCACGTCGCCGCTGACGATCCGCTGCGCCAGGCCCTCGACGATCGCCGTCTTGCCGACCCCGGGGTCGCCGATCAGCACCGGGTTGTTCTTGGTGCGGCGGGAGAGCACCTGGATCACCCGGCGGATCTCCTCGTCGCGGCCGATCACCGGGTCGAGCTTCCCCGCCTCCGCCTCGGCGGTCAGGTCGCGGCCGAATTTCTCCAGCGCCTGGACGCTGTCCTCGGGGTTGGGCGAGGTGACCTTGTGCGGGCCGCGCACCTCGGCGATCGCCTTTTCCAGCGAACCGCGATCGGGGAGGACGTCGGCGACGCCGGAGCCCTTGTCGGTCAGCGCCAGGAGGATGTGCTCGGTCGAGATGTACTCGTCGCCGAGCTTCGCCATCTCGTTCTCCGCCTGCTGGAGGACGCTGACCAGCGCCGAGGAGGGCCGCGCCTCAGGCTGCTCGCCGCTCAGCTTCGGCAGCGCGTCGGCTGCCTCGTTCGCCTGCGTCCCGATCGCCGCCAGGTCGGCGCCGAGCTTCTGCAGGATCGGCGCGACCAGCCCGTCCGCCTGGTCGAGCAGGGCGATCAGCAGGTGGGGAGGGGCGACCTCGGGGTTGCGCCGCTGCGAGGCGAGCTGCTGGGCCGCCGCGACGGCTTCCTGGGACTTGACGGTGAACCGATCCGGTTGCATCAGCTTCCCCTCTCCTTCGGGATCCGGCCTTCGAGCTCCGCGGCGCGCCGGCGCATCCGCGCCAACTCGCCCCTCATCTTCTCGACTCGCTCCTCCATTGTCAGCAGCGCCTGCACGCCGGCCAGGTTGAGGCCCTGCTCGGAGGTCATCCGCTGGATGCGGCGCAGTCGCTCGACGTCGCGCTGCGAGTACAGGCGGGTGTTCTTCGGCGAGCGCTGCGGCGCGATCAGGCCGCGCGCCTCGTACATCCGCAGCGTCTGCGGGTGCATCTCGGCGAGTTCGGCGGCGACCGAGATCATGTAGACGCCGCGCTCGGAGTCGATCGAGGCTTCGATCCGCTGGCGGCGCACCCGCCGCCGCCCGTTGCCCCCCCGGCCGATGCTCACCGGGAGACCCCGTGTGACGAGTTGTTGTCGCATAGCGACAATAAGTCGACACAGCGAGTCATCGCCCCGACCTCCGCAGAAGCTCAGCCCGCGGGTCGGAGCCGTTCAGGGTCTCGGCCAGCTTCTCGACCGCCTCCCGCTGCTCGTCGCTCAGCTCGTTCGGGACCTCGATCTCGAGCCGGTAGCGGATGTCGCCGCGGCCCTTGCCGCGCGGCTTCGGTGGTCCCTCGCCGCGCAGTCGCTGAATCGACCCGTGCCTGGTCCCGGCCGGCACCTTGATCTTCTTGCTGCCGTCCAGGGTCGGCACCTCGATCGTCGCCCCCCCCAGCGCCTCGGCGACCGTGATCGGCACCGCCACCTCGAGGTTGCCGCCGTCGAGCCGTCTGAAGACCGGCGAGGCGGCGACCCGGGTGACCACGAAGAGGTCGCCGGGGGGGCCGCCGAGCGGCCCCGCCTCGCCCTTGCCGGCGAGGCGGATGCGGGCGCCGTCCCGGACCCCGGCGGGGATCTTCACCCTGTAGCGCTTGGTCTGCCGGGTGAGGCCGGAGCCGCCGCAGGCCGGGCATGGTTCCTCGACGATCTGGCCGGCGCCGCCGCACTGCGGGCAGGGCTGGCTGATCGAGAAGAAGCCCTGGCTCTGGGCGTCGATGCCGCGGCCTTCGCAGCGCGGGCAGGTGACCGGGCCGGTGCCCGGCTTGGCGCCGCTGCCGTGGCAGGTGGGGCAGCGTTCCTCCTTCGGCACGCTGACGCTGATCTGAGCACCGTTCACCGCCTGGTCGAAGCTGAGCCTGACCTCGGTTTCGAGGTCGCGGCCACGCTGCTGCTGGGGCTGCGCCCGACCGCCCCCGCGGCCGAACAGGTTGGAGAGGACGTCGCCGAAGTCGCCCGCGAAGCCGCCTCCTTCCATGCCGCCGAAGGGAGCCCCGCCGCGTCCCCCGGCGCCGCCGCCGAAGCCGCCGAACATCCCGCCCTGGTCGTACTGCTGGCGTTTCTCCGAATCGGAGAGCGTGTCGTAGGCGCCCTGAACCTGCTTGAACTTCTCCTCCGCCGCGGCGTCGTCCGGGTTGCGGTCCGGGTGGTATTTGCGGGCCAGCTTCCGGTAGGCCTTCTTGATCTCCTCCTCCGAAGCCCCTTTCGAGACTCCAAGGACTTTGTACAGGTCTTCGGCCAAGCGATCCCCCTACTCCGCCACCACGACCCGGGCCGGCCGCACGAGCTGGTCGCCGAGCCGGTAGCCCTTCTGCACCACCTCGACCACGGTGCCGGACTCGGCGCCGTCGGCGGGAGCGGTCGAGAGCGCCTCGTGCCAATGGGGGTCGAACTTTTCGCCCTGCGGCTCGACGGGCTCGATCCCGTTGCGCATCAGCGCCTCCCGCAGGCTGCGGAAGACGAGCAGCACGCCGTGCGCGAGCCCGTCCGGAGAATCGCCCTCCGGGTCGAGGCCGGCCGCCTGTAGGGCCCGCTCCAAGTCGTCGAGCACCGGCACGACCTCCCGGATCAGCTCCCCCTTGGCGCGGGTGAGTGCCGCCTGCGTGTCGGCGGCCATCCGCTTGCGGTAGTTCTCGAAGTCGGCCTTCGTGCGCTTGGCGAGGTCGAGGTACTCGTCCCGCTCCCGCTGCATGTCGGCGAGCAGGCGGTCGAAGTCCGCCTCGACCTCCTGAACCTCGTCAGCCTCCTCCCGCGCCAACTCCTCTCCCGCGGCCTCGGAATCTCCTCGGCCGGCAGATGAGGCGTCCGACCCCTGGGCGTCCCTGTCCGACGCCCCTCCCGCGGGTGGCGGCGTAGGGGGGACCGCCCCCGAGGAAGCTTCAGCTACCGCAGGGGGCGGTGGGTCCCCTGCGCCGACAGGACCCGCGGTCGAGCGGTCGGTCCCTCGGTCCCCTGCGCCGACAGGACCCGCGGTCGAGCGGTCGGTCCCTCGGTCCCCTGCGCCGACAGGACCCGCGGGCCGGGAGCCCGGTCCCTGGGCGCCCGCGGGCCGGGGCTCGTCGGTCCCGTGCTCGTCCCGCTCGTCGGGCCTCACGACTCATCGCCCTCGTCGACCACCTCGGCGTCGACGACCTCCTCCTCGTCGGCGGAGGAACCCTCGGCCGAGGCCCCGTCTTCGGACGGCGCCGCGTGCTCCTGCGCGGCGGCGTAGATCTGCTCGGAGACCTTGGTCATCGCCGCGGTCAGCGCCTCGGTCTTCGCGTTGACCTCGTCGACGCTGCCGGACTCGAGCGACTCGCGCACCTCCTTGATCGCCGCCTCGGCCGCCTCCTTGTCGCCGGAGTCGACTTTGTCGCCCGCCTCCTCCAGCGCTTTCTCCGCCTGGTAGGCGGCGTTCTCGGCGACGTTGCGGGCCTCCGCCAGCTCGCGCTGCTTGCGATCCTCCTCGGCGTGCGCCTCGGCGTCGGAGACCATGCCCTGGATCTCCTCCTCGGATAGGCCGGAGCCGGATTTGATCTCGATTTTCTGCTCTTTCTCGGTGCCCAGGTCCTTGGCGGTGACGTGGATGATGCCGTTGGCGTCGATGTCGAAGGTGACCTCGATCTGCGGCAGGCCGCGGGGCGCCGGCGGGATGCCGGTCAGCTGGAACTTGCCGAGGCTCTTGTTGCCGCTCGCCATCTCGCGCTCGCCCTGCAGCACGTGGATCTCCACCGAGGGCTGGTTGTCGTCGGCGGTCGAGAAGATCTCCGACTTCTTGGACGGGATCGTCGTGTTGCGCTCGATCAGCCTGGTCATCACGCCGCCTTTGGTCTCGATCCCGAGGGTGAGCGGGGTGACGTCGAGCAGTAGCACGTCTTTGACCTCGCCGCCCAGCACGCCGGCCTGAATCGCGGCGCCGACCGCCACCACCTCGTCGGGGTTGACGCCCTGGTGCGGGTCCTTGTCGGTCAGCTCCTTGACCTTGTCGCGCACCGCCGGCATCCGGGTCATGCCGCCGACCAGCACGACGTGGTCGATCGACGTGTCGGCGTCGGCCAGCGCCCGCTTCACCGGGTCGACGACCCGCTCCAGCAGGTCGGCGGTCAGCTCGTTCAGCTTCGAGCGCGAGAGCTTCATGTCGAGGTGCTTCGGCTGGCCCTCGACCGCGGTGATGAAGGGCAGGTTGATCTGCGTCTCCTGGGCCGAGGAAAGCTCGATCTTCGCCTTCTCCGCCGCCTCGTAGAGGCGCTGCAGCGAGTTCTTGTCGGCCGCCAGGTCGACCCCCTGGTCCTTCTTGAACTCGGCGACCAGCCACTCGACGATCGCCTTGTCCCAGTTGTCGCCACCGAGGTGGTTGTCGCCGGCGGTCGACTTCACCTCGAAGACGCCGTCGCCGATTTCCAGCACCGAGACGTCGAAGGTGCCGCCGCCGAGGTCGAAGACGAGGATCGTGTGGTCGGCTTTCTCCTTCTCGAGGCCGTAGGCGAGCGAGGCGGCGGTCGGCTCGTTGATGATCCGCTTCACGTCGAGCCCGGCGATCTTGCCGGCGTCCTTGGTCGCCTGCCGCTGGTCGTCGTTGAAGTAGGCGGGGACGGTGATCACGGCGCTGTCGACCGCTTCGCCGAGCTTCGCTTCGGCGTCGGTCTTCAGCTTCTGGAGGATCATCGCGCTGATCTCGGGCGGGCTGTACTGCTTGCCCTGCGCATCGACGCGGACGTCGCCGTTCGGCCCGGCCTCGACCTTGTAGGGGACGATCGTCTCCTCCTCTTTGACTTCGGCCTCCTTGCGACCCATGAAGCGCTTGATCGAGAAGATCGTGTTCTCGGGGTTCATCACCGCCTGGCGTTTGGCGACGGTGCCGACCAGCCGGTCGCCGGAGTCGGTGAAGGCGACGACCGAGGGGGTCGTGCGGCCGCCCTCGGCGTTCTCGAGCACGGTCGGCTCGCCGCCCTCCATCACGGCGACGCAGGAGTTGGTCGTGCCAAGGTCGATCCCGATCGTCTTGCCCACTTCTTCAGTACCTCCAGAGGTCGTCTAGTCTCTTGACTGGTTGGACGGGTCCATTCTCATGGACTCCAAAAATCTGAGTCTCAGTATGGCAGATCTGTTTTGGATCTCAAGTCCGGATCCCTATAGTGGCTTCTGTTGCAGGGGAGTCGGGCAGACGAGGCTAGCGCCGTCCGACTGGGGGCGCCTCGACCAAATCGACCTCGCCGCGGCGAGGTCGCCGACGAGGAGGAATCCACCTTGAGTCACGCCCACCGACCCGGTCTCCGCGCTTCGCTGGCGGCGATCCTCTCAGCACTGGCATTGATCCTGCTGTTGCCGATGGCCGCCGTCGCGCACGGCGGGAAGGGCCACGGCCACGGCCACCATGGCCACGGCCACCACGGCAAGGGCCACGGCCGCCACCATCACGGCCATCATGGCAACCGCCATCACCACGGCAAGGGCAAGCTCGACCTGAACGTGATGACCCAGAACCTCTATCTGGGCTCCAGCCTTGCGCCGGCGCTCGAAGCGAAAGAAAACCCGGAAGCGTTCGTCGCAGCCATCGCGCAGATCTACGCGACGGTGCAGTACACGAACTTCCCGGCGCGCGCCGAAGCGATCGCCGACGAGATCCAGGAAAAGAAGCCGGACCTCATCGGCCTGCAGGAGGTCGAGAAGTGGACGACCTACGGCGAAAACGCGCCCGCCTACGCCCCCGGCTACGACTTCCTTGCCATCCTGCAGGAAGCGCTCGCCGAACACGGGCTGGATTACGAAGTGGCGGCCGTCGCGCATAACGCGATGATCCCACCGGCGCCGATTCCCCCGCTGCCGCTCGCGCTGCCGGGCTGCTTCGAACCGCCGGAAAACTTCACCTGCTTTGTGACGCTCGAAGATCGCGATGTGATCCTCGTGAACAAAGACACGCCGGGACTGACCTGGAGCAACGAACAAACCGGGCGCTACACCAAACAGGAACACTTCAAAGGGCCGGGCGGCCTGGAACTGTCGTTCGACCGCGGCTGGGCCAGCATCGACGCGAACCTGAAGGGCAAGTCGTTCCGGTTCGTGGACACCCACCTCGAAACTGAGGAATCCCCGGTTGTGCAAGAAGAACAGGCGGCCGAGTTCCTCGCGGGCCCGGGCAACGGCGGGACGGTCGTCGCCACCGGCGACTTCAACTCCGCAGCGGACGGCTCTACGACCGGTACGTACGCGCAGCTCACCGCGCCCCACAACTTCCGTGACGCGTGGAACGAGGGCAAACTAGGCCCAGGTTTGACGTGCTGCCAGGAGTCGAACACCCCGCCGCTCGCGCCGGGGGCGCTGAACAACTGGGAATCGACGTTGAAAACCCGGATCGACCTGATCCTCAGCCGTGGCGCCGCCCACTCGAATGGAAACGCGGCCGTGGTCGGGGACACGCCGTTCCAGGCGGAACCGCCGTTCTGGCCCTCCGACCACGCGGGGGTGTTCAGCACGCTGTTTCTCACCCACTGACGGGCGAACGGCGTTGCGCGCGGGGAGGGGGCGGAGCGCGATCCGCCCCCTCCGTGGCGCCAACGTCCCAGCAGGCGTCTCGCTCAGCCCTCGCCGGCGGTGCGGGCGACGAATTCGGCGATCGCTTCGGCCTGCTGCTCGTTGACGATCCCCGCCGGCATCCGCCCCGGCGTGGTGCTGCAGTCGACCCCGTTTTCGATC